>Ga0070664_100002701_pt1 | contig 14318 bp, 10 predicted proteins | sample KBSC73metaG_FD_65863 | JGI IMG/M metagenome (GOLD analysis project Ga0070664, IMG submission 65863) | Corn rhizosphere microbial communities from Kellogg Biological Station, Michigan, USA - KBS C7-3 metaG | ecosystem: Host-associated > Plants > Roots > Rhizosphere > Soil ... | reverse complement strand
AGGCACCGGCTTGTTCGGCAAGTTGCCAAAGCCGGCCTTATACATCTTGTAAACAAGATATCCCGTCTCTTGAAACTCGGTGGAAAGGAAAAAGGCGGCTGAAACGTTGATACGCTTAACGTCGAGACAGTTGGCATCTGAGCCGCAATCGGTTATTTCCTTCTGCCAAAACCCTAATCCACTCTGATCCGGAAAACGACTCAGGAAGTCGACGTATTGAGTGCTGACGAAGAAATCAGCATCCTGGATAGTTATCGGAGTGTTGGTGCCTGGGCGTAAGCGCAGTGGCTTAACTTTGATGTCGCCGTAATAAAGGTCGGACGGCAGGTTTGGATCCTCAGTAACAATACGCAGAGTTGGTGCCTGTCCGAGTGTTACCATTGCAGCTACCGCAATAAATATCGCGGCTGTAAAGAATTTCATCTTGTAGCTCCTTGCTTTGATACCGGAAAGAAATTCCGGGAGTGAGGCGGCCTTTCTTTTTATGTTCGCGGCTGCTGCGAGACATCCACGAGGGCAAATGAAGTTTATCCCGCTCGGTAACTCAGTGTCAACGAGGTTTTTTATCATTGTTTTCAATCAATTAGACCGACTTCGCCCTGTTCTCGCCTACCCAGAGCCGATAATCGTTATTTTCCGATATAGCGGCTAAAAAATCTCCACAGAATATGCTGGAAAGTTCACTCCTTGTCGAACTTTAGAGCTGCTGAGTTCATGCAATAGCGAAGACCCGTTGGCCGAGGTCCATCATTAAAGACATGTCCGAGGTGCGATCCACAACGATTGCATCTCACCTCAATCCTAACCATTCCATGCGTATTATCCGCGACTTCGACAACATTCTCTTTGGACGCAGGTGAGTGGAAGCTTGGCCAACCGCTCCCGGACTCAAACTTGGTGTCGGAGTTAAAAAGTTCAAGGCCACAGGCCGCGCAGTAATAGACACCGTCCTCATGGTTGTCCCAGTAAGCTCCAGTAAAGGCCCGTTCAGTACCCGCCTCCCTGAGAACGTGATACTGCTCAGGCGTTAGCTCTTTTTTCCACTCTTCTTCGGTTTTTTCCACTCGATTCGCCACGTGAACTCCAATGTTATAAATGTTGGTGAAAGATCTCTGATGAATTTATAGAAGATTTCAGATGTTTAGCTTGGATGTAAATCTTTACTTTGAGCGGGAATCGAAAGCTCGCAAATCCCTCGATGTCACTCCCAGATAACTTCATCAATTGAAGCCTTTCGTTCGAATTTTCACGATAACACGATTTGGGATTGATGCGCACTTGGTGCTTGAAGAGCGCGAAATAGATACAATTCGCCCAACCGGGAGATCATTCGTTAAATGACGCAATCAAACTATAAACGTGTCAGAGTCATCGACTCACACACGGGAGGCGAACCAACGCGCGTTGTTGTCGACGGCGGACCAGATTTGGGTTCCGATACCCTGGCTATCCGACTCGAACGATTTCGAAATGAGTTTGATGATTTTCGCTCAGCGGTTGTCAATGAACCGCGGGGCTCCGATGCAATCGTCGGAGCGTTATTGTGCGAGCCGGTCAACAGCGCTTGTACGACGGGTGTAATTTTCTTCAACAATGTGGCCTACCTCGGTATGTGTGGTCACGGGACTATTGGAGTGATCACGACGTTGGCATATTTGAATCGAATTGGCCCTGGAGAGCACTTAGTTGAAACTCCTGTTGGAATCGTCAAAGCAAATCTTCTCAATGACGGACAGGTGGAAGTCGAAAATGTTCCAAGCTATCGCCTTGCATCAGCAGTTACAGTTCAAGTTCCTGGATATGGTTCGGTAACTGGCGACGTGGCGTGGGGAGGGAACTGGTTTTTTTTGGTAAACAATCACGATCACGACCTGACTCTTTCAAATATTGATACGCTAACAGCCTACACCTGGAGTATTAGGGAAGCATTAGCCGATGCCGGGATCACCGGATCTGACGGGCACGAAATTGATCACGTTGAACTCTTTGTGCCTTCGAAGATCGCGGGGGTCGACAGCAAGAACTTTGTTCTGTGTCCCGGAAAAGCTTATGACCGCTCACCGTGTGGCACCGGCACCAGCGCAAAGTTAGCTTGTCTTTTCGAGGACGGTAACCTGAAAGCAGGTCAGGTGTGGCGACAGGAGAGTTTGATCGGAAGCTTATTCGAAGGCCAAGTCTCTCTTATTAACGGTGAGATCCATCCAAAGATAAAAGGATCGGCTTTTATTACGGCAGAAGCAGATCTGATAATTGACGAACGCGATCCGTTCTGCATGGGAATTCGCGAATGAGGTCCGGGACCTACGACGTCGTAATCATCGGGGCCGGGATCGTCGGAGCCGCCTGTCTCGATGAGTGCGCGCGCGCAGGATTAAGGACCGCTGTCATCGAAGCTAACATGATCGGTGGCGGAGCAACGGCAGCAGGGATGGGCCATCTTGTTGTCATGGACGATTCCGAGGCTCAATTTGCCCTTACGAGTTATTCACAGCGCCTCTGGCAGGAAATGAGTACGGAACTGCCCGAGTCAGTTGAATACGATCCCTGTGGAACAATCTGGGTCGCAACTGATGACTTGGAGATGGAGGAAGTTAGGCGGAAGCAAAATTACTATTCGAGTAGGGGCCTGCCAGTTGAAGTGCTCGACGCCCAGGCTTTAGCCGAAGCTGAACCAAACTTAAGAAAACAGTTAGTTGGTGGGTTACGGATCTTGGGCGACTGCGTGATCTATCCGCCAGCTGCGGCACGGTTTTTAGTTGAACGGGCTCAATCGCATGAAGCAGATGTTTTCGTCGGCACTGCGGTTCAATCAGTACACGACGGACTGATCAACCTGGTCGATGGTTCCAGGTTTTCCGCCGGGCTGGTAGTGAACGCAGCCGGCAGTTGGTCTCCTTTGCTGGCGCCCGGGATAGATGTGAAGAAACGCAAAGGACACCTTGTCATTACCGATCGTTACCCCGATTTTGCGCGTCATCAACTTGTCGAATTGGGCTATTTGAAGAGTGCCCATTCTCTAACTTCTGAGTCCGTAGCCTTTAATGTTCAGCCTCGCAAAACAGGTCAGTTGTTGATCGGCTCTTCGAGACAATTTGGGGTGGACACTTCAGCTGTTGACCCATCGATAATGGCTCGAATGTTAGAACGTGCGAGGGAGTATTTGCCGGGCCTTGGGAAGTTGTCGTCGCTTCGAGCCTGGACCGGATTCCGGGCCGCGACCCCCGACAAACTGCCGTTAATTGGTCCACATCCGCAACTCGACAGGTTTTATCTCGCAACAGGACATGAGGGATTGGGAATTACGACGTCTCTTGCAACGGCCCGCCTGCTTGTCGATCAGATTATGAAACGTGAGTCGGCAATTCCCGTGGCACCTTATCTTCCCGAGAGGACAATTGACTCTGCAGTTCATGCCTAAAGATATCGAAATCCTGGTAAATAGCCGCCGAGTGTCTATCTCAGAAGGTAGTACAGTGGCGGCGGCCATGATGAGTGCAGGCATTTCGTCGTTTCGGCGGTCGGTCACCGGTGAGCCTCGTGGTCCATTGTGTGGTATGGGAATTTGCTTTGAGTGCCGGGTGACTATCGATGGCGTGCCTCACTGCCGCAGCTGCCAAACTATTTGCCATCCAGGAATGAATGTTAGCACTGATGACTGAAGTCAAGCACAACTGTGAAGTTCTCGTTGTTGGTGCTGGTCCAGCGGGAATGGCCGCGGCCTGTCGCGCTGCCGAAGAGAGCTCGTCCGTAACCGTTGTGGACGATAACCCGAACCTCGGTGGTCAGATCTGGCGTCAGCAGCATGAGCACCCTCACTCCTCGGAAGCCTCAGCGTGGTTTGAAAAGATTCGAGCTTCAAAACTTGAATACATAAGTAACGCGAGAGTGTTCCAGGCAATCGAACCAAACGTATTGTTGGCGGAAACAGATCTCGGAGTTTGCGAGTTCAGATATTCGAAACTCATCCTTGCACCTGGAGCGAGAGAACGTTTCTTGCCGTTCCCAGGTTGGACTTTGCCGAATGTTATGGGGGCTGGCGGTCTTCAAGCGCTGGTTAAGACGGGTCTTCCGATTGAAGGAAAGAGAGTAGTCGTAGCCGGCACTGGGCCGTTGCTACTGGCAGTCGCCGCTTTTCTTCGACAACGGAAAGCAGAAATTGTTTTGATTGCCGAACAGACTCAAAGCACAAAACTGCTTAAGTTCGGGATAGGGCTGTTGGGCCAACATCGAAAAAGATCTCAAGCATTAGCACTCCGACGCGAGTTGAAGGGAATCAGGTATGTTACCGACTGTTGGCCAATAGCCGCTCAAGGTACAGACAAGTTGATTAGCGTTACCTTGCAGCACGGTAGACGACTCAAATCCGTTACTTGTGACTACCTGGCTTACGGATATCATCTGATTCCGAACCTGGAATTACCGCTGTTACTTGGTTGCGAACTAAAAGAGAACCGGGTACGAGTTAACGTCTATCAAGAGAGTTCTGTACCCAGGGTTTATTGTGCTGGAGAAGTAACGGGTATTGGCGGCCTCGAATTGTCTTTGGTGGAAGGTGAGATTGCCGGTCTTAGCGCAACCGGGCGAGACCGAGAAGCCACGTCACTCTTCCCCTTTCGAGAAAGACAGCGTCACTTTGCTAGACTACTGAACCAAACGTTTGGGCTACGTAAAGAATTAAAGAGTCTACCCCGGCCCGATACAATCGTCTGCCGTTGTGAAGACGTGCCTTACGAAACGATCCGCGGGTATAGTTCATGGCGCGAAGCAAAACTACAAACTCGCTGCGGGATGGGACCGTGCCAGGGACGGATTTGTGGAGGCGCCCTTCAATTCCTGGTCGATTGGGATGTAGATTCAACCCGGCCACCTGTATTGCCAGTTAGAGTTGAGAGCCTAATAGGATGAGGGACTAAGAATGACTATGAAATGGGCTGGTGTGATGCCTGCGATTACAACTGGTTTCGATACCGAACTGAATGTGGACCATCCATTCGTCGCTAAACACTGTAACTGGCTGGTCGACAATGGCTGCACGGGTATTGTAACTCCTGGCTCACTTGGCGAAGGCGCAACTCTTACCTTCCAGGAAAAACTGGACCTATGGTCCACTGTGATTGATGCCGTCGGAAGTCGAGTTCCAGTGGTGGCCGCCATCGCTGCACTCAGCACACGAGAGGCAACTGACCTTGCTGTCGAGGCTTCCAAGCGAGGTTGTCGTGGGTTGATGGTTCTCCCGCCATATGTTTATCGCAGCGACTGGCGCGAAATGAAAGCACACATTCAGGCAGTTTTCCGCGCGACAGAACTTTCCTGCATGCTCTACAACAATCCGGTAGCATACGGTACCGATTTTTTACCCGAACAGATCGAGGAGTTGGTCTCCGAACACGACAATTTCAACGCGGTAAAGGAATCGAGCACGGATGTCCGCCGTGTGACTGCGATTAAAGCGCTAGTTGGCGAGCGATTGTCTATTCTGGTAGGTGTTGACGACGCGATCGTCGAAAGTATCGGAATGGGCGCATGTGGATGGGTCGCGGGCTTGGTGAATGCGCTGCCTAAAGAATCAGTCGATCTATTCAACTATGCAATGAGCGGTGAGCACGAGCGGGCGTTGAAACTTTACAAGTGGTTTCTCCCAATGTTGCGAATGGATACGGTTCCGAAGTTTGTTCAACTTATAAAATTGGTTCAGCAAGAGGTTGGGATGGGTTCAGTTCGTGTTAGACCACCTCGGATGGAGCTAGTTGGTACGGAACTGGATGAAGCGCTACGAACTATCCGCGAGGCGCTCGAGAACCGTCTTGACTTTCAGACAACCGCCCAGGTTGCCTAACTGAAGGGTGCGGCGAAGGAGCGCCGTCTAAAATTCGTCACAATGGAACTAATAGGTACTTCGATCATCGGATTCAGCAGGGGAAGTTCTGGAACTAAAACCGTGGAAGGCGTCAATCCCGCAACCGGCGTAGTTCTCGCCCCCACTTTTCATGCGGCCAACGCTGCAGAGGTGGACCAGGCCGCGAAATTAGCTCACCAGGCGTTTGCTTCATTCTCTCGGACAAGTGGAAAAACAAGAGCGAAGTTTCTCCGGCAGATCGCTTCAAATATCGAAGCGCTCGGCGATGTGTTGGTCCAACGTGCCACCCAGGAGACGGGGTTACCAGAAGGCCGAATTCAGTCTGAGCGCGGTCGTACTTGCAACCAGCTACGCCTCTTCGCAGACATGATCGAGGAAGGCTCGTGGGTAGATGCTCGCATAGACCATGCAGATCCCGATCGTAAACCGATTCCAAAACCTGATGTTCGTTCCTTGTTGCGACCGCTTGGCCCGGTAGTCGTCTTCGGCGCGAGCAATTTCCCCCTTGCGTTTTCTGTTGCCGGCGGCGATACGGCGTCTGCATTGGCAGGTGGGAATACGGTCATCGTAAAAGCTCATCATGCTCATCCTGGCACGTCTGAACTCGTGGGATCGGCAGTGATAGATGCGGTAAAGAGTTGTGATCTTCCTGAAGGAGTCTTCTCCTTAATCTACGGCTCCGGAAATGAAGTCGGGACAGCGTTGGTCAAACATCCACTCGTTAAAGGTGGTGGATTCACTGGCTCGCGAGCCGGTGGTCGTGCATTATTCGACGCAGCCTCAAGCCGACCCGAGCCGATTCCGTTCTATGCGGAAATGAGTAGTGTTAACCCGGTCGTAATTCTTCCCGGCGCACTAATTGATCGTTCAGATCAGCTCGCCTCCGGCCTGTGCGGTTCCGTAACGTTGGGCGCTGGTCAATTTTGTACTAACCCGGGATTGATATTTTTGAATGACTCAGCCGAGTCACGCGCATTCGTGGAGAAGCTCGGTGCTTTAATGAGCAGTAGTCCGGAACAAACGATGCTCACCGAAGGCATCAGCTCTACGTACAAGAAAAGTGTGGCGGAACGTTCGAACCATGCGGCAATCGAAACGGTTGGTAACGCAAGTCAGCAAGCGAACGGATGTAGCGCGAAGACAGCTTTGTTTCTTACTAACGCAAAGGAATTTCTGGCAAACCATGAATTGAGCGAAGAAGTGTTTGGACCATCGACGTTAATAATTATGTATTCGAACCGGCAGGAGTTACTGGCGCTTATAAATACTCTAGATGGCCAGTTGACTGCGACGATTCACGCTAATGACGATGATCTGAGCTCGAGTTCCGAATTGTTGGCGGCGTTGGAAGCAAAAGTGGGCCGGCTGGTTTTCAATGGATTTCCAACCGGCGTCGAAGTATGTCATGCAATGGTCCATGGCGGACCTTATCCGGCCACCTCTGACGGTCGCTCGACATCCGTTGGCACGCGCGCGATTTTTCGCTTCGCCCGGCAGGTTTGCTTCCAGGATTTTCCCGATGTTGCGCTACCCGACGAACTTAAAAATGAAAACCCGCTCGGAATCTGGCGACTCATAGACGGCGAACTCGCCAGGAAGTAGAGACTATCGAAGCTTTCCGCAACCCGGCAACCGAAACGCTCCAATTCTGCTGCTGTAGAACTGCGCGTCCTTTTTTACGTAGTCGCCGACATACCAGATTGTGCAGTCATCACTCGGGTCGAGTGCCGTTTGTGTGTAATCCTGCCAGCGCATGACATTCTGAACGCCTTCACCTTGAACCAACACAGTCTCTTTTACTGTTAGCTGGCCCAGCGGATCACTCGCAACGCGACCGGCAAATCGTTGTCCAGGAAAATCCTTTTCACCACCATATGAATAGCCAATACCAATATTCCCGTAACGGTCGATAGCCGGGCTTCCCATCCAGCGAAAGCCACTGTCCGGGGCGTAAGTGCCTTGTTGATATAGCGTCGGCTCGCGCTTCTTATTCAACCTGAATTCATACCAGCGAACACCACCCGATGCCGCTGAGGTGTTTACGGAGTGTACTGCGACGATGCTTTCATGGTCTCTAAACTTACGATAGACCAGGCGCGCCATAATCTTGTCACCCTGCGAATCAAGACGTCTGTCAGTTCCCGGCTGCGGAACACAATCAGTCAACTGCCCACCACAGAGATATTGATAGGGGGCCACCGTGATCGGAAATGGACCGTCCAGTTTTGTATTTTCGGGTGTCTTCCAGTCAACATGAAATTTCCAGTAAAAGATCTTGTCATCCTCAAGAATGCCTTTCAGTTGGGCGCCCCCCGCTGCGACCATGATGTTAGGCGCGCCTGGTGGTGGAACTCCAAAGCCGTCGATATCCGCATTGTTCAAGAAGTTGACGCCATCAATTACAAAACACTGCTCGGTTGCCGGCAATCCTTTCAGCATGCTGTTGCGATCAACCACGCAGGCATGCTTCTGGATAATGTCATCACTTGTGCTGGTCGGAACGTAATAACCGTCTGGCCAGACCGCTGGTCGCGGGTAATCGGGAAAGAATGGACGAAGAAATTCGTACCGATAGTAAGCCCCCATGGGATCAGAGCTAACGCTTACGGCGTAACAGATAGAGTACGGACCCTCGCCGGCGGTCGCTGCGGCAGCACGATTCGGGTCAGCCGGGTTTGGCACGGGCGGGGGCGTAAGTTTTGCTGGTGAGCCGGGTTGATTAGTTTGTCCCGGTGGGCTCAGTGCAGCTGGTTCTCCGGATACGCCAACGCGTGGCTGGTCGGGTCGAACTGGGCCACGAGCAAAGATGGGCATCACGATGAGCCATCGCCGAGCCAGTTGGTCGTAACGCGCAACAGCGTCGCCGTTATTTCGAGCTTCGCACTGGCCCCCGAATCCGGAAAACAGTGAGCGCGTTACAACTGGACCCATCAAGACTTTGCCCGTCGAATCAAACCGTTTTCCTTTCTTCGTAAAGATCGCCATGCGCGTATTCACTATTTGGACCACGTGATCTGGTCCAACTGCAAGCGTGTTATCCGAAGGGTTACGTAAATTGGCTCTACCCTGCGGTCCTTCGAAGCCAGAGCCTAAACCATCGAAGCTTTCAACGACTGTGGCGGGCGAACGAGTACCTTGATGGTTTTGCTCAACTGCCGCCGACTCCCGCGTGACTGGCGTCATTTTTGGAGTGGGGGTCGGAGTAGCGTCAGGAATAGGCTGGGTTTGAACAAGGGCTGTTTTTCTTGACGCGTAACGAAGAGGTTCAGAAACATCATTCCGCGTGCTTGAGAAAACTGTAACAGAGGGACCCACAGTTGAGGCGCTGGCGTCTGCCGTAGTTTCCTGTCCTTCCAATAGGAGCAGGCTAACTAAGACAATGCTGGAAAGGCATAGGATAGTTATCAGAGAAAGGCGTGTCCTTGGTGTCGGCATGTGTTCCTCAGTAGAGAAGTATAAAGACGATGACTCTCTTTACCGATTTATCGAGAGCCACGTCAAGATCATTGATCAGACCATCGGTCTTTTGAGCTTGTCTCTACGGTGTTTTAGTAGGCTTGGCGATTAAAGCCGGGCGAGGGCACCCTTCCGCACATCATCCAATATGCCGAACTGAATGAACTTCTTACTTCTCAGGAATTGACTCGGAAACAATCAGCTTAGAGTTTCTACCCCGACTTAATACGACTAATGCTTCTTCTGTTTCTTGTCACGCTAACCCGTCGACTGGTCAGCCGAATATCCTGATGCTAAAGTCCAGTTCTATTCCAGAATATTTTGGGCAGGGAGTTATGTCATGGCCGTACTTGTTACAGGTGGCGCCGGTTACATCGGCAGTGTGATGGTAGAACTCTTGTGCGACCAGAACGAAGACGTTGTCGTACTTGACGATCTCTTTCGTGGTCACCGCAATGCAGTCGATCCTAAGGTTCCGTTCTATCAAGGCAACACCGGCGATCGAGCGTTGGTCCAGCAGATTTGTAGCGTACACAGAATTGATGCTTGTATTCATTTCGCGGCGCTAGCTTACGTCGGCGAATCTGTGTCTGAACCCAAACTCTATTTTGCTAAGAACGTTGAAAGTGGTCTCGGACTCTTAGACGTTTTGCTTGATGCTGGTGTCCGTCAGTTTGTCTTTTCTTCAACTTGCGCAACCTACGGCGAGCCGATTCGCGTTCCGATCGATGAAGATCATCCGCAACATCCGACAAATCCTTACGGCACCTCCAAGCTTATGATGGAGCAAATACTGAAAGCGTATGACGCCGCTTACGGTCTCAAGTTTGTCGCGCTTCGCTACTTCAATGCTGCCGGTGCGACCGGGACGCGTGGTGAAGATCATGAGCCGGAGTCGCACCTGATTCCGAATGTGTTAGCTGTTGCTTCAGGTAAACGCGATTTCGTTTCAGTCTTCGGCGACAAGTATTCAACTCCTGACGGGACTGCGATTCGTGACTACATTCATGTGACGGATCTCGGTTCGGCTCATGTCCTCGCGCTCGAGCATTTGAGAAAGGGCGGTGACTCGCAGTTTATAAATTTGGGCAACGGGCAGGGGTATTCTGTGATGGAAGTGATCCAGATGGCGCGCGAGATTACGAATCACGAGATACCGACTCGAATTGAGCCGGCTCGCGCCGGAGACCCCTCCCGACTTGTGGCCAACGCCGGGCTGGCGAAGAGTCTGCTGAAGTGGAAGCCGCAATTTCCGGATCTCAAGTCAATAGTTGAAAGTGCCTGGAACTGGCATCGCTCGCATCCAAACGGCTATGGAGATCAATGACCGAAGGCCTGACAATAATGGCGAGAACATCGACGTTACCCATCCCGCTCTTACTTCTTCTAACATTAAGTTATCCATCGGCATTGCTGGGCCAACAGTTCAAACGCCCTGTGCCCGATGTTGCCAGACCACTGCCATTATCTGATGTGCGACTCTCCAGTGGCCCACTGAAGCATGCCCAGGATCTCGACGCAGAATATCTACTCAAGCTAGAGCCTGACCGGATGATGGCGTACTACCGAAAGCGTGCCGGCTTAACACCAAAGGCTGAAGGCTATTCAGGCTGGGATGGTGATGGACGGAATCTGACCGGTCATATTGCGGGCCATTACTTGTCTGCGGTATCCATGATGTTTGCGGCTACCGGTGACGTGCGTTTTAAGGAACGGGCAGATTACCTCGTCAAGGAAATGAAGGAAGTCCAGGACAAGAATGGTGACGGCTACCTTGGCGCTCTGGAAGGGCTGCGCGAGAAATTCGCCGAAGTAGCGGCGGGAAACATTCGCTCCAGTTTTTTCGACCTGAATGGCCTGTGGTCACCCTGGTATACCTTACATAAAACTTTTGCCGGATTGCGGGATGCATATCGATATACGGGCAATCGGACCGCATTAGAGTTAGAAGCGAAATATGCCGGTTGGGCTGAGACAGTATTGTTGAAATTGGATGAAGCCAAGACTCAGCAAATGCTAAACACCGAGTTCGGCGGAATGAACGAAGTATTGGCCGATCTTTACGCCGACACCGGCGACAAACGCTGGTTGGTCCTATCGCATCGTTTTGATCACCAGGCGGTTATTGGTCCACTGTCTCGCCGGGAAGACAAACTTGCCGGCTTGCACGGCAACACTCAGGTTCCAAAGTTGCTCGGGGTGCTTAAACAGTACATGTATACCGGGGATGAGGCGGAGGGCACGGCTGCTCGATTTTTCTGGGATGCTGTCGTGAATGATCACACGTACGCCACCGGAGGTCACGGACGAGACGAATATTTTGGACCAACAGACGAGCTTGCTGAACGGGTTGATGGTCGCACCGATGAAAGTTGCAACGTCTACAATCTGCTGAAGATGACCCGCCAACTCTTCGCCCTAAAGCCGGACATCAAGTACGCCGAATTTGAAGAACGAGCTTTGTTCAATCACGTACTGGGTTCAATAGATCCCGATGACGGCCGCACTTGCTACATGGTTCCGGTCGGGAGAGGCGTACGTCATGAGTACCAGGACATGTTTCGAGCCTTTACCTGCTGTGTAGGAACAGGCATGGAGAGCCATGGTCTACATGGCGACGGCATTTATTACGAAGCAGGCGACCGGATCTGGATCAATCTCTTCGTTCCATCAACCGCCGAATGGAAGTCTGCCGGCGTCTCGCTGACGATGGACACAACCTTTCCGGAAGGTGAATCAGCCGACCTCAGGTTAAGGTTACAGCGACCAAAAGCATTCACTATTCTTTTGCGTAGACCATCGTGGGCCAATGAGGGATTCGCCGTTCAGGTTAACGGTCAAACCGTAAAAGAGATTGCGACGGCTGGTTCATACGTGGAATTGAAGAGAATCTGGAAGACCGGCGACACTGTTTCGCTTGTGCTTCCGAAAAAACTTCACCTTGAAGCTTTGCCCGACAACAAGAATCGAGCCGCTGTAATGTGGGGACCTTTAGTCCTTGCGGGTGATCTTGGCCCAGAACGTCGTGGACCATTCGATGCCGTTCCGTCTTTCGTAAATGATGATAAACCGTTGAGCGCGTGGGTCCAGCCGGTCCCCGACAAGCTTGGTATCTTTCGCAGCGTGAGCGCAGGTCGTATCCTGGACGACACCCAACGAGATGTAGAGTTGGTGCCCTTTTACCGTTTGCATCGACGGATGTATGCGGTTTATTGGGATCTCTATACAGCGGAAGCCTGGAAGAAGAAGCTTGAAGAGGTGGCTGCTGCAAATGAGAAACGAAAGCAGTTGGAAGCAGCAACCATCTCGTTTGTAGAACCAGGTAATGCCGAAAACGAAAAGAAATTTAACCAGCAAGGCGAAGACAGCAATATCGATCGTATGACGGGAAGAGCGGGCCGCCGCGCAAAGAAGTGGTTTTCATATGAGTTACCCGTAGATTCTGACCGACCTGAATCTTTGTTGGTGACTTACAACACAGACGAGCGAGGTAACCGGACCGGAGCAATATTGGTTGATGGACAGCGGCTTGGAGAACAAACAACCCCACGAAGCTCTCCCGGTAGTGTTCCCGGAAAATTTTTCGATGTCGAATACTCTCTGCCGGCCCAGCTATTAGGCGACAAGAAAAAGATAACAGTTAGATTCGAGGCGACCGGCGGCAATGAGACGCCAACAGTCTTTGGTGTCAGAGTAGTAAGGGCGGGCTCATAGCTCAGCGTCACTCTGCGGTCCTCGGCGTCACTCTGCGATGCTTCAATTACAACCAGCAAGACTTCTACTTTTGGGATCAGAAAAGACGCCGAGGGACGCTGAGGACCGCAGAGTGACGCAGAGTTCAGGATCAACAACTAGTTTCTTACCACCTTCAAAACCTCATCAGCAGCTCTGATTCCCGCATCAAAAGCTTCCTCAAACAGGGCAATCCCACTTAACTCAGAATGCGCAAAGTGTATCGAGCGATAAGGCCTGGCCGCGGCCTGCCGCGCCTCTCCCCACATGAAACCTGTGCGAGGTCGAATCATCGCGTGACCCCATCTCATCACATCCAGTCGTGCAACGAGCTGCCGTATATCCGGATGAGCCCGGCTTAAATCAGTCAAGGCTATGTCTGCCCATTCGTTCCAGTCCGTTTGGAGGAGTCTCGTTCTTGCGACGCGCGCGTCTGGATCGCACAACGGATAATAGTAGGTAAGCACCGTTGGCCCGCGGTCACGACCTTGCTGATGAGTCGACACTACGTATCCAAGTGAAGGACTCTCGTAAAGCACATTGTCCCAGGCCAGTGGGAAATTGCGGTTAGTTCCATTTGCAGGACGATTCTTCAAGGTGAGGTTTGCAACCATCCATGCGCCAAAATGAAATTCCGAAAGGTGGGATGGAGGGTTCTCACGGTAATCGCGGATTACATAGCGCCCAACAAACTGTGGGGCTGCGAAGATCAATCGTTTCGCACGAAAACCATGAGGCGCCCGTCCGTTACGATCAATCGTGGTCACATCAACGTGATCGTCGGTCACGACTACCTCGACCGCGGCTCGATCAAGGCTAATGTTTTCTTTTGTTTTCTGGACCAGATGATTGACTAATCGTCCATTTCCTTCAGGCCAGGTTATCAATGGTTGCGATTCAACACTTGGATTCGCGACGCGCGAGCAGAAGTAAAACAGACCTGCCCAGGCGCTTGTCTGGTCCAAAGTCATGCCGTAATCATCGCGACAGGCATAGTCTATCCACCATCGCAGCCGCGGGCTCGTCAGACTGCGCTGGGCCAACCAATCGCTCATCGAGATCCGATCAAGTTCGGTCACTTCTGCATCGTCGGAACACATAGACACCGGAATGGTGAAGGCACGTCTTCCTTTTTTGTCGGTCCATGAGACCCAACGATCCATCTCACTGTTAAAGCGCGCATACTGTTCTTTGTCATCGCTCGTTTCACCGGCGTGAAGATACAGGCCTTCATACCAACGTCCTTTGTAGAAAACGCGTTCTTCAGGGTCAC
>Ga0070664_100002695_pt1 | contig 14328 bp, 11 predicted proteins | sample KBSC73metaG_FD_65863 | JGI IMG/M metagenome (GOLD analysis project Ga0070664, IMG submission 65863) | Corn rhizosphere microbial communities from Kellogg Biological Station, Michigan, USA - KBS C7-3 metaG | ecosystem: Host-associated > Plants > Roots > Rhizosphere > Soil ... | reverse complement strand
TTATTCAGACGGGAAGATCATTCGTCACGAGTTCCGCGGCGATGTTCGAGTTTGTCGCCGGGGAAAGCGGGACTTTCAAGACGGGGAACGCGTCGTTTTTGAGCAAGAAGGACGGAACGATTAACATCATTGGCAGGGACATTGCGATTGTCGGCAATGGGACCACGACGGTCAAATCGGCCGGAGATCTCCTCCTGAAGGGATCCAAAATCCTGCAGAACTAGGACACATGCGCCAAGTGAAGAGGGGAGAGCCGTTTGCCATGATGAACGGAATCAAGCTGATGGTATTTGGAGTACTGGCTCTTTCATGTCAGGTGTCGGAAACGAGCGCGGCCGAGTCACTGCCGTCTGGTTCCGTCACGTTCGAACGTACGCTCCACTTTCTGGGGTCGGATGGGGTAAGCGTTGCTGTGGAACCCGGCACGTATCAGGTGGAACGAAAGGGCTCGTCTCTAATCCTGACACCTGGCGCCGTGACCATCGAAGGATCGGCACTTCCGCCAGAAGAGCTGGCGTTGCCGGAACCGACCGTCCTGTCCTTCGCACGGAGCGGAGATGAACATCTGCTTCTCTATACAGCGTCTGATGGGACAGTAGTGGTCTCAGGAACGTACAGCGGGATCCATTCCCGTGAGACCCGGACCTTGAGCCCGCTCAGCATGCAAATCATCCCCGCCCAGACCCAATTACCGGGAGGGAACATTCTGCCTGGCGTCCCGCGGATCAAGTCCGTGTCGTATGGGTCCTTCGCCAATCAAGGAGCCCTTGTGCCCTTCGCGAATGCCAACGTTTCGATCACCATGTATAACTTTTCTGGCGGCGCAGGCACGAGGATTCCCTTCCGGATTGTGTCGCCTGGCAGCATCACTGGCGAGTCAGCGTGCACACTCACCCGCAACCCGCGCATCGTCATCGGCGATTCCGTCGTTCTCGATCAAAACAACGAAGGACGGATTAGTCTCTCCGGGTGGTTCACGAGCACGGGCATGTGCGCGGTCGGTATTGAACTCACCTTACCGGGCAAGACAGAGCCGGCCCGTCTTGTGGCGGGACCGATACTCGTGCAGGCTCCGGTGCGCTATACGTTGGGTGGCACGTCGAGTTTGCGAAGTCGGCTGGGGTTTCGGATCAGCGGGTCATTGGGTATTTGCGATGGGGCCTCGATCGGGCCAACGAATTATTCCGTCGGGGTGCTGGACGGCGGGACGGACTTGGCACTCCGTATTCGCAGCGGGCCGATAGGCACCGAGTGTCAGTTCACGTCCGTACCGTGGATCCTTCCGGATGGTGTACGTTTGGTTTCGACTAAGTGGGAAAGCGTACCGGAAATTCCCTCCGGGCAGGAGCAAGGGAAATGCTGCGTGGTAAGCGCCTTCGGGAATAATTGTATTACCATGCCGCCTCACGTCGGCTACAACTTTACCCGAGGGACGGCGCCCATCGTCACCGGCGAGCGGTCCGAGTCGCCGAAATACTATTCGATCACTTCCTCGGACCAACAAATTCTCGAGGATGGGGTGATCATGCTCGACAACCAATCCCCGAGAATCGTGACGGTCATCAAGCCGATGTGGGGCAAGCTCCAATGCACCAATACAGTATTCAACGATCACGGAGTCAAGCTGGTGTTGCGCGAACTCGTGCTGGAAGGCCCTCCCGGACTGGCCTTCCCCTAAAGCCCTCTTGAACCTAGGGCGTAGCCGGACAACTTCTATTTCCGATCGTGTCCCAGCATCCTGCGGTGCCTGGCCCTGCTTGGCCCTGGGGAGAGACTTTGTGAGCAATCCACGTGATCGTGTCGAATTCCCAGGCGAGATTCTCGGTAGCGAGGTTATTCGATTGCCCGCCAGCCGAATATGAGACCAGACGGGGGTTGGTCAACTTCATTCGATACACGACAACGGGCGTGCCAGCGAATGATCTCACGAACTCCACCTTCACCTCTCTAAATTGGTGCTGGTCTGCTGCAGCCAAGGCGAGGGCTGCAGACGTTGAATCGGCCGTTTTGGTAAAAATGACCCGCCCAAATTGCACTTTGACTTGAGCGCCGGGAGGGGCTTCACTATGGCTCCAACTCAGCGACTGCACTTCGACCCATCCGGCGTGAGCCTGTTCGGTCGCCTCGCCTTGGATACTCGGAATCAGCATGTAGATCGCCGCTTGAGAAGTGGCGACCTCACAGGCCCACAGAACCATGCCGAAACAGATGACGTTGTACCTTTTCATCATTCACTCCTTGGCTGGTGACCCCCGAAGGGTTTCTGGATAGAACCTCTTCATTGACCAGGATTGATAGATACGGCCTGACTCGCCATGCCTGAACGGATAACGCTCACCGTGGCAGGGCCTGTCGGTGCGGGGTTCAGTCTGATCCGAAGCACCGTATTGTTGACTGTAAGGAAATCGTTGGGCGTTGATGACCCAGCCACCATCCGTGCGCTATTGGTATCTGAGACGAGCACACTCAGTCGGCACACTTCTGTCATGTCCCCCAAATTTGTCCCGTTGATCTCTATGCCATCAGGGGTGCGTATTGCCGAGACGATGGAGGGAGTGTATTGTGGCCACGACGCCGGGAAGGTGAAGGAGAGAGGCTGCGACGTTCTGGCGGATACCGTGCCATAGCCGCTCGTGACTGACACCTGGTTCGGCGCGGTGCGAACCAGCGGAAGCGTTTGACAGGCAGTGCCGTAATTCACTGCAATTTTCGTATTGCTCACTTCCCGAAAGAATGCTGTCGAAAAGCCCTGAGAGGGAATTATTATCCCGGTCGTTCCCGCCACAAAGGACATGTAAGTTGATGAAGGGTTGTTGCCAAAATTTACGCCCAGCAAATCAAATCCATAATTCGTCAACTGAATCGTGCTGATGGTGGGCGTCGGGTTGTGAGTGATGGTAAGCGCTCGACTTATACCACCAGCGCCAGGAGCGATGCTGCTGACCCTATGGGAGATGGTGCCGCTAATGGCGGGATTGTTCACCTGGATTCGAACAGTATTCGTGCTCACCCCCGTGACGACCTGGAGGGAAAGTTGGGACTGCGGGACTGAGTTGTTGTTTTCGATGAGACGCAACTGATTCACATCCGATCCGAGACTTGCTTCGGGTCCCTCCAGTATATAGCCCCCAGGAATTGACACTCCGTTGGTGAGCACGAGTCGTTTCGGCAAAACAGCCGTGACGACGTTACTCTGCACGGTCCCATAGTGGGGATCCGGAGCGGTGACTAAATGCTTGGTTTCGCCCTGCACGATCTCATTTCGAATACGGATCGTATGATCATCGATTACCTGGATTTGGTTGGCAGTAATCCGCGTTGCAACAGAGCCGTCCGCCAAGCGCTGATTGGCCGCGGCCGCAGCCGTGATCTGTAACTGTGTTACCTGCTTTCCGAGGTCTTGCCCAATAATTTCGTATCCCAATGGCTGGTCATTGGAGACGGGGAGTGACCGCACACTATTAATGACCGGCGGATTCGGCACAAAGACAAACTCCTGGTACGGGAGGCTCTGGGGGCCAAGAACCTGGGCATAGACAACCCTCCCCTGAACTACTTCCTGTTTTGGAACCCTCCGTTGAACGACAAACGTGTAGCAACCGGATTGCTGTATTGAAGGTGCGTTGATGAAAAATCCACCAGGAGACCGACTTTGCACAACCGCGTTGTTGACGATGAGTTGAGGAATCGTCTGCGTCAGGGAGGCGGTGTCATTTGGCAAGTACCCCTCGCTGAAGTCGTTGCCACGGATCTCGAGAAGTTTGCTGTCAAAATTCCATGCCACGCCGGTGATTAACGGCAATCGGATTGCTGGAAGTGCCAGGTTGGGGGAAGGGATGGAAGGGAGTGGTGCCGGCGCGATAGGCGATGTCGGCGATGAGCTCGACGACTTTGATGGAGATTGCGTCGCCTGGAATGCCGCCTTGGACACGAACTGCCCGTTCACGGTGTAGCCTGTCGGGCAGGTGGCCGGTGTCTTGCCTCCCAATGAAAGATTGGGAATCGGTGATTGAGTCAATGGTTGGGTCTGGGGCAGGTTTCCACGGGTCGTCACGTCTTCTTGTTCAGTTTGAGCCACCGCATCGAGGCTTCCAGCAGAGCCAGCGAACAAGGTGAAACAAAAGAAGATTGTGAAACAATGCCAACGACTCATCATGCCAACCTCCTTGTTCTCACCGCTCAACCCATCTCCTGGCGGCTAAATCTCCCTAAATTACTTGAGCACGTCTCGTCATGCGCCTTTACCTGGTGTGAGGGTGATCTGTTCGCAATACATCTCGACCTTGACGGTTCTGATCTTCTCCGCACCGGCAGTAGCCTTCTCCGGGCCGAATGCAAAAATGCCGAGATGATTAAAGGTGATGGTCAGCAGTGGCGTCGTAAGGGTGGGATCCAGCAATTCCAATGTGCCGACTCTTTCGCTTTCCTCCCCGGCCTTGCCCTTGAGGACCATATCTTGAAACCAGGCGTAAAAGGTTCCGGCGAATGCTTCCGCCAATGTGACAGTAAGATTCGGGAATTCGAGCTGCCCCGGCTGCTTCGTGAAGTCACGCACCTGGCCGACAGACTCCTGCGCGGCCTTTTGTTTGACCGTAAAGGCATCAACCTTGGAGACTCTGGTGCAATCGAGACCCGGAATCGACAACCGAAAATTAGATTTTAACCAGACTTTCTGAGCGCTTTTTGACGTGATGACTGTGCCCTTGCCCGCCAATGGTGTTGTGATTTCAGGCGCGCATTTTATGATGAGGAATCCAGGATCCTTAGAAGCCCCCTCACATGCTGGAAACCCTATTTCGGTGATGACGGCATTGTTGAATTGCAGACGGGTTTGTTCGACCTGGTTGATATCCGTGGTAATGACGGCCCCGTTCTTTCTGAGGTAATTCAAGCTGAGTGTATTGGTAACCCACTCGGACAGCGATTTGGGTATGACAGGGGAACATTCAATGGCGATCTCTTGGAACCTTGGCGGGCCCACATGTTTCTTGACGAACGGCGGGACGCCGATGGGCGGATCGAGAATCACATCAGCCTTGGGAAATCCACCCTCCACCGATCTCAAGGGGATAACATCGCCCTCGAGTTCGAGCATGGAGTTAGGTGCTATCGTCGTGGTTTGGAGCGCAGCGTGGACTGCAGAGGGTTTGAGGGTTGGAAGACCAAATATGGCCAAGCCGCCAGCTAGAAGCCCGGCATGAGTCAGAAATTCGCGTCGCGAAGTATGATCGGCTCGTTTTTCAGAACTGTTCGAATCAGTGCTATCCATCAGAATCCCTCCTTAAAATGTGTGCCCATCTCCGCTAGCAGGTCAGTCCAAGTGATGTTCTTGCCGGTTCATCTCGATGGTGGTATCTCGGGAGCAAATCAGTTTCCTAGGACCGTCGAACTACCGTTCAGCACTTGACCGTTTCCGACCGCACTCCCCGCCATCGCGATCGGCCTGCCTCCTCCGTTGTGCTTGATGGTGGCACCCTTGAGATCCAAGTTCCCAGCCGCTTCGACCACTGCTGTTGAGGCGGCCTTCAAAGAAGCTGTACTCGCGCTTCTGATGTCGATCGACAAGCCGGCGTCGATCCTCGCAGTTTTGTCAGTGCGAACGGTGAGATCCTGACTGAGTAGGGTCAACGCGGGAGCCTGAAGAATGGTTCCTGTCGGCGTCACTTTCAAGACGGACTGCAGCGCGGCCACTTGGGCTGTGAGGGTCTGTACCTGTTGCTGTAACATCGCGACGGTTTGTTCGAGAGTAGGGGCAGGAGCGGTGATGGACGTTCTTGGAGAGAGCGGCGCCGTTTGCATGAGCGGTTCATTCAGAAGTCCGCGTTCTTGCACCTCATCAGCGGCGAAGGCCGTGGGTCCAAGGACCAGAAAACAGATCATCGATAGAGATCTCAGGTGCTTCATACGTCCTCCGATATTGGCGACTACATAGTCTGATGTATTGGTGCGTCGTGTGAACCTCAATGACGGTTCAAGGTAGGAAACGGCGCGAAAGTGTAGAAGTAGGTGTCTCAACTTGTCAACGTAGGTGAGTGTATCTAGCAAATACACTCAGGGGGAGGCACAATACGGTACCAGGGTTAATTAAGTGCTGATATCTGGCTAGGGCCAAATGGGGTATCTTGCAGCCCCCTCCGGAGAGGAGTAATCTGCCCTGGTTTTTGAACGGCAACGGCTCCTGATTGCTTGGGAAGGAGACAGGATATGGGAAAAAAGGGGATATCGCTCTCCACCGGGCTGCTCGTGCTGGTGCTCGGCGCCTGTTCCTCACAATTGTTTGAAGTCCGCGACAATCCTATTGAAACGGGTACAGATGCCTCCGTGACCATGGACCAAGTCGGCGACGCCATCATGGAGGCCGGCAAAGGATTGGGTTGGAAGATGGCGGCGGCAAAAAAGGGGGAAATCTCTGGAACGTACTCTAACCCAAAGCAAAGCGCCACGGTGGCGATTCCTTATACCACCAAGACGTACAGCATCCTGTACAAGAACAGCTCAAACTTCAAATACAATGGAACGAAGATTCACAAGCGTTATAACGAACTGGTGAGTGGCCTAGATGCGGCCATTCGGCGGGAGCTTTCGAGGGTGACCAATGTATCCCAGCCCGTCAAGCAGGAAGAGCCGACCACGATGCGGAGCCTGACCAACTGGCTGAAGAGCATTGGTAGCGATGACTCGGAAAAGGAGAAGCCGGCCCCATCCAAGTAACCGCGACGGCACCTGCCGTTCTTAGCCTCCGGATGCCTGGGCATTCGATAAGAGCGAGCAGGCGTCCTGACTGCCGCCTTTGCAGGCATGCTTCCACAACTGCTGCGCGACCGTTCGATCCTGCGGAACCCCTTGCCCGATCCACAAGAGACTCCCGAGCGCCGTGCAACTATTGGCATGTCCCGCTCGGCATCCCTTCTCGAATAGGCTGGCCGCCTGAAATAAATCCTTGGGTACTTTTTCGCCGAGCGTGTATTGACGGGCGAGCTGAAAACACTTGCTTCCCTCCTGTCGGTCACAGGCCTGCTCCAGTGTCGATGATGGTTTGGCGGCTGCGGCCGAAGCTGGAGGGGCGTTTTTCGTCGTTGGTGACTCTGCGCGAGCATCCATGGACTTCTTGAGCTCTGCCTTTAACCGCTCCAATTCCGCGTGCAGTGCAGCAACCTCGGAAGCGGATTCTTGAACGGTCGCACGATGCTTCGCGGATGCTCCAGACGTGTGTGAAATGAAGACAAATTCTCCCTTATCGGAAGATAAAGACCAGAGTTGTGGCCGTTGGGTGTGCCCGAGGAGTTGGGCTGCCTCGTAGACCCGTTCGTCAAGATATGTATAGAGCTCCGATGTGGGGATAATCCCATCTTCGTTCAAGTCAGCCAGACCCTTACCAACGCCCTCAAGCAGATAATAGGTAAAGGCGCTATGTCCCCATCTCGAGCCTTCGACGGCTAGCTGATCAGCGCCGCCGGCCGTGATTAATTGGCGCCCTTTTTCACGAGTGATCGCACGCAAATATTTCTCGGTCATCGGCGCGATACTTCGAAACCGCTGACCGGCAATACCCCCGTAACACGAATCGATAAGGAAAAGAATCTGTTTTGCTGGGAGTGCCTGGGCCAACGACTGAATCAAACCCATGTCGATGGCCGTGGCGCTCAATGACGAGGCGTCGCCATCCACCGGGAGCAGGTATCCCATGGTTGTGCCGCCGCCAAATTTCCGTGTTTCTCCATGGCCGGCGTAGAAAATCACGATGCGATCCTCCTCGCCAACGCGAGCGGGAAGGCGGTCACCAAGTTCATGGAGGATGGCCTGCCTCGTGGCTGCGCCGTCGTACAAGGACACCACATCGAAGCCCTGTTCCTTGAGTAAGGCGGCGATGCTTTTGGCATCGGTCGCCGCGTAAGTCAGCTTCGGCACGTTGCGGTATTGATCGATGCCAATGACGACGGCCCAGGCCTTGCCGCTGCGCTCGGTCACGAACTCGGCCGGTGACTTCCCGTCGACCCCCGTGACCGAGACCCCGCGCTCGGAAGCGGCATGGAGCCCGGCCGCGAACCCCAAGGTACCGAGGGCAAACAGCCAAGCCGACCATGGTCTGATGACCATCGCCATTACCTTTCGAACGGGACCGTGCGACAACTTTTGAGTCTTGGGGTTTCCCTCACAAACGGCTTTAGTTTACCTTTCGCACGCTCCCGCGCCAAGTAGCTTATCGCCCTGAGCTAGCCTGGTTCTTAGCCGTTTCCCCGTACACACCACATCGGTGCTGAACTTCTGCCCGTGTCGAGGTCAACTGTTCTTCCTGTCGTGAGCTGCACGGCCAACGCATGTCCCGGTGACACAATGTCGAGAGACCAGGCGACCACGCCGTTTACCCCTTCCGGTGGGAGTTGAAAGGGGTGGCCAGAAGCAAGCGGAAGCAGGCTTTGAAGTTCACTGGTTGAGGGGATGCGCCATCCCAGTTTTCCAACGTAATCATTACGATCGAGCAGCACTTTCTTCTGCCGGCAGGTGTCGACTGCAAATGCATACGCAACCGGCTGCTGACTTGCAGCCCGCTCCCACATGAGACCGGTCTCGTGGTCTACAACGACTTGGCCATTCAAGAGAAGCTCCCATCGTTCATTGGGCGGGATTTGGAGGCTCCAGCCCACAGGACGTCGCACCTGCGCGGCTAATGTATCCAACTTCAATTGAATCTGGGCGGTATCATTCCTAACCTGCGCCGTGTCAACCCTGATCAACTTCAGTTGCTCGACGATACCGGGTAGCGAATCCAGAATCTTGATGATCATGTCTCGATCGGTTTCGTTGGCATGAGGCGCAGCGATCGGAAGCTTGGGCGTCCCACCAATGCTGGGGGTCGTCGGTGCAGATGGTTGAAGTTGAGCGAAGAGCGCCGCCTGCGGCTCAGCCGCTGGAGGGGCATTCCTTTCAGCGCTCATAGCTGAAGGAATCTGGCCTCCTGCAACGATACTTACCATGATGGCAAGAACGAAGAAATGCCTCATCTCGCTCCTCCTTTCGAAGATGATGTCAGTCGCAGCGGGCATCAGATCCGATTTGAGATCCTATGCTGACCGCTACGGCGAAGAACTGCGGGAAGGCGCATTGGTTATCTTCGTTGCAGGCTCCGACACTGAATCCGAAGGCGGTCATCGTATTATGACCGATGGAGGGAAACGGTTGTTTGAGAAGACAGCTCACGGTCATGGGAGAACGCATAGGATTGAGCATGATATTTTTACCCGGCTGTTCACAGAGTGATCCTGACGTAACCGCATTGAGAGTATCGGTCACTTTCTTTATGACCTCCTTCGCATCTAGGTCTGGAGCAATGGGAACAGGCGCTCGCACCGCGCACACCTTGATCCTTCGGATGTTTCCCACTTCTTGCAGCGTCCAAGTCATCCGCATCTCGAAGTTCGCTGCCTGCTGCGCCGGCTGCAATACGGGGGGAAGCAGACGGTTTTGTATGCTGACCGGCAGACCAACAGTATCCCAAACGCAACTCGCTTCGCCGGTCAACCGGGAGGTGCATGCTGCCACCGTCCATCGGACCGTCTTGAGACCGCGGAATTGCGGGAGATCGACCTGGATCACATGTTCGGTGCCTCCCTTCGCAAGTACAATGGGATTAGCAGCGAGGGAAGCGCTTTGAGTCGTCGTGCACATTTCGGGTGGTCCATCGTACAGACAGAAAAAATACCTCTCGGCTCCGATCACCGAGCCCCACGTGAAGCGGTAGTACAACGCCGTTTGGCTTGAGCCCTGGGTTCCAGGCACCGGCAGGGTCGTCCCGGGCGGTGGAGCGAGGGACGAGGTGCTGAGGAGTCTTGGGGCGTGAAGAAGCCATGTGAACGTGCGCGGCACGCTGAATCGACTACACATTGAGGGTAGAGGCTGCGTCGGAGTGAGCGATTTTGTCGGTGTCGGCAACGTAGTCCGACACGTGGCGATCGACCACTTGACGATCCGACCAGGTATCTTGCTGTTGATGATGGCAGGATCGGGTTGATAGAGCTTTCCGGTCACCAATGGAGCTCCTGGCGGAGGAAACACGACGCTTGTCGGAGATCCACAATAGCTCGTCGCCTCAAACACGCAGATTTTAAAATCGTCCTGAGTGCCGACAGGAGTTGCTTGCGCCAGCTTCCACGTAAAACTGAAAAATACACCTGCATAGCTGTCCGTCGGGTCGAGGACGATCGGCGGATCAGGAGGCAAGATAGACATTTGCTTTTGCATAGAAGGATCGTACGGCAAACCCAAACCCGCGGGCAGAAGACCGGTCGCACGAGAACGAGCGCCGCTGAGACTCCCGACGGCATGTCGGGCGGTTTTCTCTGTCAGGGCGAGCAGAATATGCAACTGATCGGAGTTCGAGGTATCGGTGATCGAAAGCGCCATCGAGGCCTGCATCGGTTCAGAGAGTTCAAGTGGAGCGCTCTCAACGGTGCCGACGGAACTGTCATCCTCTCGCAACAGACGAAGAGCTGCACTCTCCGAGGTCGCAAGCCGATATAGTCCCGGCTCAACGGCGAGGTCGCGTCCTTCCGAATCGACAAAGTGAACCGTCTGCTCGAAGTTCACTGTGTTACTACTGGTAATCGGTTCGGCCCAGGCGGGGAGGGCTGGACTCAATGTACACCATGTGAGAAGGACAGCTGTGGAGGGAAGAATATGATACATGTGATGCTCCTTCCGTTAGTCGGAGAATGACACGTATAGGTTCAAAGGGTTTTTGTAGGACGCATTCGTATGGAATTGACGGGAGGTTTGTCAACTTAAAACAGCAGGTACAGACACAAAAAGCCTCATGTTCCAAGGAATTTCATGCCTGTTGAATACGGGGGTGGATATGCCTAAGGGATTAAGATTCCAGGAGGATCAGGATTCATTCCGGACGAAGATAAAGTCTCCCAAGCTTTCGTGGCCGGCCATGTGAATGGGATCGTACGTCGGAATCTGCTCCGCGTTGAGCTTCTGCGAGGTGCTCACGACCCGCGTGCGGACCGCCCAGAATAGCCGCTCCGCCTCCAGGATCGACGAGTTGTCTTCCAGTACTCCAAGAAACGCGTCGGCAAATACGGAGTGTCCGCTGCCCCCCGCATCCAATACGGGTTTGACGCCACCCGATGTCATGGCGGTCCGGACGCGCTTCTGAGACAGAGTCTTGAGGAGATCGATACGTGCCTCGTCCGTCAGGCCTGGCTTCAGCTGCGCGAGTGAGGTGCGCGTCAACTTCCCGCCAAAACAGGAGTCGGCGACGACGAGGACGTGCTTGGCGGACATCAATTGCAGCATGTCGGTGACGCCCGGCAACAACAGCCACTCCGAATTGTCGTTGACCTCAGCATCCACAGGAATCCAGTACCCGCGGTCGATGCCCTGTTCCAGATGTCCATGGCCGGCATAGTAGATCAATAGATTATCCTTTTCAGTCAGCATCTTTCGATACTGATTCAGGGCCTTCATGATCTGGCCGCGAGTCGCATCTTTGAGCAGAGTCACCTGAAAACCGTAGTGCGTCTCAAGGACCTTGGCGACGGCCGACGCATCGGCGACGGCATTCATCAGTTGCGGCCAATGCGTATAGTGGTCGTTGCCAATGACCAGGGCATGATAGCGGCCAAAGCCGGTGAGGTTTTTATTTGGTGTTGAGGGAACCACCTTGGCGCCGCCACGCGCTTTCAACGAAAACTTCATTGCCGCACGCTTGTTCTGCACATCGACCGCGAGAATTTGGACAGTCATCTCTTCGTTGCTCGAGCGCAGTGGCGGGAGGTATGCGGTAAAAATTCCGTCGGCATTAGGCTTGACCGATTCCCCGTTGACGGTCAGGCTTCGCAAGCCGGCAGGCGCAAGCACACGGCCTGTAATCGCTCGCCGGATGCCCATGCCGATCGGGATCAGCGCTTGATCGGTCGTAACCTGGATCCCTCGCGTTTTCACCAGCGGCGGATCGATAATATCCAGCGAAGGGCCGTCAAATCCCAGATCGACAACCGAGGCGACCTGTAGGGCATCGGCCTGTTTCACTGCATCGGCCTCCAGCGACGCGATTTTCTGCTGCAACTGGGCGATCTCCTCATGGCGCTGATCGTTTTCGCGTTTGGCCTTTCCCAGATCTCCTTGAAGAGTCTTGACCGTCTCCTCATATGAGGCGATCTTCGCGGTCTGGTCCGGTGTGGTCCGCAATTGCTCAAGCTCGGTCTGTGCCTGCTGGTACCGACGCTGCGTATCGTCGCTCTTCCGTTGGGCTGCCTGCGCCTGGCGCTGACGCTCAGCCACGAGCGCGTTCAATCGCCCGAGTTCGAGATCGGCTGTTGTCAATTGCGTCCTGAGCTGCTGCGTTTCCGCATCCTTCTTGGCCACGGACTGCTCTAGCACCTGGATGCGTTCCGCATTTTTCTCGAGCTGCGTAATACGAGTCTGCAGTCGCGTGACCTCCGCGCTCTGTTCCGTTAGCCGCCGCTGATCCTGCTGCGTGGAGTTCCTGACCTCCTGGAGTTGACGCTCCAGGGATGCCACTTGAGGAGCAGCATCCGGTTTGGCTTTGAGGTTAGCCAGTTCTTTCTCCAGCGTCCGGGCCTGCTCCACTTGCTGCTGGATTTTCAGCCGAGCCTGCTGGCTCTCGAGCGTCCGGTCGTGCAACTCTCGCTGGACACTCGCCATCTCGCCGTTGACACGCGTGAGATCGCGGTTCAGCTTGTTGATTTCCTGATCTTTTGCGGCAAGTGTCTGTTCCAAGTCATGAAGACGGGCCACGGTTTGCGGGTCGGTCATGGACTGGATCGTGAGACCCGATAGCACGGCTTCTTTTAAGTCCGAAGCCTTGGCATACCACCGCATCGCTTCGGCAGGGTCTTTCGCGACTCCCAACCCTTGTTCGTAGAGCCGGCCGAGCGCGATCCCCGCGCGCTTGTCGCCTTGATCGGCTGATTTTCGATACCAGGCAGCCGCCTGGGGGTAATCGGCCATGGCGCCCTGACCCCTCTCATAAATGGTGCCAGCATAGTATTGGGCCTCGGCCGATCCCTTTTCCGCTTCTCCGAGCCAGATCTTCAGCGCCGATCGGTAATCCGCGCGATCGGCGACGACGAACTCACCACCGCGGATGGCGCAGTCTTCTTTGGTTGTGCGCACCGGTCGGCGTTCCGTGACATACGTCGTCATAGTGCCTAACTGCCGGATCTGACCGGGCAATAGACAATCCACCACATCATAGGCGTCTGGATTTCCGGGCCGATTGATCGCATCAGTAACCGCTGCCGGCGAGTCGGCGGACGGATCGGACGTGCAGGCAGAGAGGGCGATTACAAGGGTGACTATAAGGAGAGGGGTGGGAAGGATACAAAAATGGTCACGAGCGGACTTATTCATAGGCGCCGACGGACTCTCCTTCCGCACACGGTGAATCGATCGATCGTCAGGAAAGGTTCGAACGGAACGTCAGCTAATGGTAACACCCGACCCACTCGTTGCAGACGGCTCTCAGTCTACCTATAATGGGCCCCCACGCCAAGGGCCGGATCAAGAAATCACGTCGAACAATTTCCAGAAGGTGCACGACACACGGGTGTACCAAAGCAGCGTAATCCACAACGAGGAGGCGGCATGATAGAAAAGCTGGTCGCGCGGTCTTTGATGAGCGTGCAGAACCGGACTCTAGCTGTCGGGCTGCTAGCCGGCTTGGTCAGTGCCATCGCGACTTCTCCTTCCGTTCAAGCACAGGTCCTCAATGACAAGGTCAACGCGTTGTTGTCCAACAACTGCGCGCAACTGCTCCAGGGGCAAGGCTCTGGCGTGCTGGGTCCCAACCTCGCGGCAGCCTGTACGTCTAACGGCGGCGCGAACCTTACAGGGGCTGGCACATCGGCCGGCGGCGGCGCCACTGCGGTTCAAACGACCGCCGCTTCGATCCTCAACCGCAATATCCTATCCCGCTTAGAGGATGTCCAGAATGAAGACGGCTCATCAAAAAAGTCTTCCTCCGCGATGGCGATGAATCCGTTCGGACTGTTGGCTCCGGGAATGATCCGGGGCGTCGGGGCGCAAACACCAGTGAATCCTAGCGGGGATGCGTCCGGTACCAGCTTTGCCGCCAGTAGTCAGAGCCGTATGAAAGGGTTCGGCTTCTTTGCCTCCGGTCTGGTGGAAGCACTGAATCGTGACGTCACGACGTTCCAGGACGGATACCAGTCCATGATTCTCGGGATCACAGGGGGGGCCGACTATCGATTCAATCGGCAGACAGTTGGCGGCATCGCCATCAGCTATGCCAATACGCACGGCGACTTTAAAGGTGGAGGCGACTTCAACACGAATAGCATT
>Ga0070664_100002693_pt1 | contig 14333 bp, 10 predicted proteins | sample KBSC73metaG_FD_65863 | JGI IMG/M metagenome (GOLD analysis project Ga0070664, IMG submission 65863) | Corn rhizosphere microbial communities from Kellogg Biological Station, Michigan, USA - KBS C7-3 metaG | ecosystem: Host-associated > Plants > Roots > Rhizosphere > Soil ... | reverse complement strand
TGATGCGCAATCGAGTCTGGTCCGATCCGATCACGCTGTGGAGCGCGGCGACGTTGCATGCCGAGGGCATGTGGGAACCCCGATACGCTCTCGCGGACTCGTTGCGCGAAGCGGGTCAGTGCGCGGCGGCGGTGCCCGAGTATCGGAAAGTCGTGGCCCTTCGCCCCGCGCACCGCGACGGCCACACGAATCTTGGAATCTGTCTGGCCGAGACTGGTCACCTCGACGAAGCTGAACGAGAATTCCGTCGGGCGCTCGAGATCGACCCGTCGTACGCGCGCGGCTACACGAACCTCGGAGCGCTCGCCCTCATGGCCGGCGATGCGACTCGCGCTCGCGATTTCTACCGGGAAGCGATCGGGAAGGACCCCAACAATGTGCTCGCGCGCATGCAACTGGCCAGTCTCTACGAGAATACGTTTCACGACTATCACTCGGCCGCGAGGATGTGCGGCGAAGCGCGATTGCTTGCGCCCTCGACCCCTGGCGTCGTGGACTGCGTCGAGCGAAATCAGCGGCGCGCCGTGTCCGAGGGGCGATAGCCGGTCGCGATGAGGGTCCTTCACGCAATTCATGATTTCCTGCCGCGGCATCGCGCCGGATCCGAGATCTACGCCTTCGAACTGGCTCGCGAGCTGAGCAGGGACGCCACCTGCTTCATTGTCGCGGCCGAATACGATCCGGCCGCCGCGCACGGCACATTGCGCTGGCGGTGGCACGAGGGGCTGACGGTCGTCGAACTCGTCAACAACTGGCAATTCGGTCGCTTCGACGAGACGTATTCGTCCGAGCGTATCAACGCGCAGCTGCGGCATGTGCTCGACGCCACGAGCCCCGACGTCCTGCACGTCCATAATCTGCTCAACCTGTCATTCGACCTGCCGCGGATTGCCAGGGAGCGCGGCATACCGGTCGTTGCCACGCTCCACGACTACACGCTCGTCTGTCCGTCCGGAGGTCAGCGCGTTCACGTCTCCGAGTCGCACGTGTGCGAAACCATCGACGCTGAGCGCTGCGCGCGATGTTTCGGCGAATCGCCGTTTTCGCGGCAAATGCGTGCCGGGAGCGTCACACGAGGGAAGTCGGGCCGAATGCTCCTCGGCGCCGGCCGCATGCTGCACCGAGTCGCACCGGCCCTGGCACTGTCGGCTGTCCGGTCAATCGATGGACCACCCGTCACACCACCCGATATCCGTCGTCGACTTGCATATGCCAGGCACGTATTCGAAGCGGTCGATCTCTTCGTGGCGCCTTCAGCCTCGATGGCGCGGGAGTTCGTCGAGCTCGGGATCCCAATCGGACGGATCCACGTGTCGGACTATGGCTTTCGCCCGCCGGTGGCCGGTCCGCCTCCGGCCCAGCCGGGCGGACCATTGCGCGTCGGATTCGTCGGGACCCTCGTTTGGCACAAAGGCGCGCATGTTCTGCTCGAGGCGGCCCGCGGCCTTCGTGGTGAATTCGAAGTGCTGATCCACGGCGACACGAATGTCTTTCCCGACTACGTCGCGACACTACGGAAGTCTGCGATCGGCGCTCCGGTTGCCTTTGCCGGAGGATTCGATCGCGATCGGATCGAGGATGTGTATCGCACGTTCGATGTGCTCGTCGTCTCCTCGCTCTGGCCGGAAAACTCGCCGCTCGTCATCCATGAGGCGTTCATGCGCGGCGTCCCGGTCGTTGCCGCGCGCGTCGGCGGTATCCCGGAACTCGTCCACGACGGCATCAATGGTTTGCTCTACGAGCCGTTCTCGGCCGATTCGCTGCGCTCGTGCCTGCAGCGCCTCATCGACGATCGTCCGCTCGTGACGTCGCTCTCCCGTCAAGTGCCGAGCGTGAAAAGCATGCACGACGACGCATTGGAGTGGAGAGCGCGCTATCAGGCCGTCTGCAACCGTGTGACGAGCGAAGCTGCCCAGGCGTACTGATGATCCGCCGCATCGCGATCGTCATTCCTACCCGCAATGCCGGGACACGGCTGGAGGACGTGCTGTCGGCGATCACCGCGCAAATTGGACCGTTTCAGCCTGAGATTATTGCGGTTGATTCGGGGTCGACCGACGGCACGGTCGAGAGGCTGAAGCGTCATGGCGGAAGCGTCCTCTCGGTCCGGCCAGGCGCGTTCAATCACGGGAAGACACGAAACGACGCGTTACGGCAGGTTGACGGCGACTACGCGGTGCTGCTGGTACAAGATGCGATTCCCGCATCATCGACGTGGCTCGCGACGCTGGTACAGCCGCTCCTGGACGATTCGTCGATCGCGGGAACGTTCGCGCGGCAGGTGCCGCGCGCATCGGCAAGTCGCGTTACTGCGCACTACCTCGCTCAGTGGGTCGCGGCGGCGCCGGAGCCGCGGACGGTCGGTCCGTTGACGCGAGACGTCTTCGACAAAATGTCGCCGGCCGAACGTCATATCGCGTGCGCATTTGACAACGTGTGTTCCTGCATCCGTCTTACCGTGTGGAACGCTCACCCCTTTCCCGCAACGCCGATTGGCGAGGACCTGGAGTGGGCGCGTGACGTGCTCCTTGCCGGCTACAAGCTGGCCTACGTCCCTGACGCGGTCGTCGAGCACTCACACGAGCGCTCTATCGCCTACGAACTGCAGCGCACCTATCTCGTCCATCAGCGGCTCGAAGCGCTGTTCGGGTTCACGACGGTGCCGACAATCGGCTCGCTCGTGCGATCGATCGCGGCGACGGTGCCAGCCAATGCGAGGATGGCCGCCGATGAACCAACCGGTCGCGTTCGAGCGGTTCTGCGTGGCGCAGCCCTGGGAATCGCGCAGCCAGTCGGTCAGTACCTCGGGGCGCGCGCCGCACGGGAAGGACGCGAGCTTCTCCGAACGGACGGGGTATGAGGATCCTTCAGGTTGTTCACGGCTTCCCGCCCGCCGCAAATGGAGGTACCGAGGTCTACGCTCGTGATCTCGCGCTCGCGCTCGCCAAGACGTGCACTGATCACGTCGCCGTCCTGACTCGCCACGCCGATCCGCATGCTCGGGAACTCTCGCTTCGTGCGTTCAGCACGGGGCCGGTTCAAGTGTTCAGCGTCAACAATACGTTCCAGTCATGCGAATCGTTTGAAGCCAGCTACTCCCACCCGGCGATCGAAGAGCTGGCGGGAGACGTCCTGGACACCTGGAAGCCAGACGTCATCCACATTCAGCATCTGACGTGTCTTTCGACCGGGATCCCTCGTCAGGCCGTCAAACGTGGCGTGCCGGTTGTCATGACGCTCAACGACTACTGGCTCATCTGTCATCGCGGACAGCTTGTCGATCGCGACGGTCAGCGATGCAATGGCCCTGGTCGGGATGGGTGTGCGCGGTGTCTTCCTCCAGGCGCCCTCGCAGGTTCGACGAGTGTTCGTTCGGGCAGGTGGCTGCGCACGATGCCCGTCCCGGGAGCCGCTTCGGCCGTTGCCCTGATGACGCGCGCGATCGACGCCGTCACACCCCGCGATCGAACCTGCGCCGCCACCCTGGCGAGGTTACGGCACATGCAGTCCGCGGCGGCTGACGTCAGTCTCTTTCTTGCACCGTCGGACACACTTGCCGCGCACTTCCAGGCCTTTGGGATTCCAAAGGATCGTCTCCTCCGCTGCAATCAAGGGATTGCGCTGAGATCGTTTGACGCGACCGCGCGAGCGGGTTCGCGCCGGCTGAGACTGGGCTTCGTCGGCGGACTCTTGCCGACGAAAGGCGCCAACGTGTTGCTCGACGCAATCGAACGGCTGCCGCCGGACTCCGTCGTTCTCGATCTCCTGGGCAATCTGGGTGGCTACCACGGCGACACGACGTTTGCCGAGGCGCTCACACCGCGGCTCGGTCATCACACCATGCGACGGCTGGGTGTCGTTTCCCACGATCGAATGTCCGAGATGCTGGCCGATCTCGATGTCCTCGTCGTCCCTTCAGTCTGGATTGAGAATGCCCCTTTCGTCATTCGCGAAGCATTTGCCGCACAGGTGCCGGTGGTTGCGTCCGATCTCGGTGGGATGGCGGAAATGGTTCGCCACGAGGTCGACGGGCTGCTGTTTCCGGTCGGAGATTCGGGTGCGCTGGCCGCCGCGATTCAACGGCTGCTCGACGAGCCAGGACTCCTGGACAGACTCCGGGCGGGCATCGTGGGGCCGATATCGATCGAACAGGATGCGGCATGGCTGCGAACGGTCTATGGAAGGTTGCAGCGAACTGACGCGGCTGAGAGTGCGGGCCATCAAAGTCATTCCGGGGAATGGAAATCCGCAACCAGTGGCGATGTAACGGGCGTTGTCTTGAACTATCGAACTCCTGATCAGACCGCGCTGGCGGTGAGCTCGCTCAGGACGTCACGGATCCCGCCATCCGAAATCCTCGTTGTTGACAATCACTCGGGCGATGGATCTGCAGCGATGCTTCGCGAGGCGTTCGCCGACGTTCGGGTAATCGAAGCAGCCGGGAATCTCGGGTTCTCAGGCGGATGCAATCTCGGCATCCGCGCGGCACTCGAGCGACGCGCACGATTCGTTCTTCTGCTCAACAGCGACGCGATTCTGGCACCCGACGCGCTCGATCATCTGCTTGTCGTCATGGAGCAGAATCCGTCGGTCGGCATCGCCGCGCCAGTCCTGCTATCGCGCGAGGAGCCGGACCATGTCGCATCGGCCGGCATTCACTTCTCCGAGCGAAGCGGTCGCATGCGACACCGTGCCGCAGGCAGGCGTTTCGCCGCCGTCGGATCAGACGCGATCCGCCTGGTCGATGCGGTGAGCGGCTGCGTGATGCTCATCAGGCGCGAGGTGTTCGAAAGAATCGGTCTGCTGGACGAGGCGTATTTCTTTTCGTTCGAAGACATCGACTTCTGCCTTCGCGCGAGGAAAGCCGGCTTTCAAACCGCGTGCGTGCAGGACGCCCGAGCGTACCATGAAGGTGGCCGTACCATCGGCCGGGGCTCCTCGAGACGGATCTATTTCGGCACGCGAAATCACCTGCGTCTGACCGCGCGAACGGGCCATCGATCCAGTCGGCTCGTGCGACTGGGACTCGTGGCCGGATTCAATGCCGCCTACGTACTAATGTCGCCCGAGTCGCCGCTCGTCGCTGGCGTCGCTGCGTTCCTCCGCGGCGTGCGGGACCACGCGAACGGCCGTTACGGAGCGGGGTGAGTCGCGGAGCGCGCGGATGTCCGCCTCGAGCAGCGCCACTTCTTCCACCAGCTTCTCGATTTCTTTTCGGTGGCGTGAAACGACGACCGAAAAGTACAGCGATACGATGACGACGAAAAAAGTCAGGACGAGGAGGAGTACCGCCGGCGGGTAGTGCACGCCCAGCGCCGACGCCGCGAGATCAAGAAGATTGCGCCAAAGCGACAGTACCAGCAGAGCAGCCGCCGACGCGATCCAGATGAACGAGTACTCCTCGGTCAGCCGTCCGCGCCGAACCAGTTCGATGACGGCGACCAGCAGGCTGCCGCTGACGACGATCGAGACCAGTTGGACGACGTCAGTCATGGGCCTGTCCCTCGACGAGTCGTCGGAACGGAACCACCACAAACGCAAGCGCCGTTCTGGCCAGCGCGAGCAGAGTACGAGGCATGGTCAGAGATGTGCGGCCAGCAATCCGCGGTCTCATCCTGATCGGCACTTCCGTGACGCGTAGCGAGTTGCGGCTGAGAAACAGGAGCAGCTCAGGCTCCGCATAGCCCGCCGGATGGTGGCCGCTGAGCACGCGCAGAGCGCGCGGGCCGAAGAGCCAGAAGCCGGAAGTCGGGTCGGTGACCGACCGTCTCGTGACGGTACTGAGGCAGGCGGCGAGGAGCGCCTGACTCAGCCGGCGAAGTCCTCTCGTGTCTCGTCGACGGTGAAGAAATCGCGATCCCAGGGCCGCATCCGCCCGGCCGGAGACCACCGGCGTCAGCAGCCGAACGATATCGCACGCGCGATGCTGGCCGTCGCCATCGACGCGGACGACGTAGTCGTAGCCGGCTCGGGTCGCGTAGCGAATCCCGGCTCGAACCGCACCTCCCACGCCGAGACGCTGCGACAGCGTGAGCCATCGAACGCCGAGATGCGGCAGGATCTCCGACGTCTCGTCGGTCGATCCATCATCGACGATCAGGATGTGTCCGAGTGGCATGACCCTCGAGAGGTCAGCGACGACTCGAGGAAGGTTGGCGCGCTCGTTGAAGGCGGGCACGACGGCCAGGATAGCCGTCTGCCGCACGTCCACCGGCGCCAGCCTTTCTCCACGCCGCGGGTGCGAGAACATGGAGTGCCCCGGTGTGCGCTCGTGTTTCAGCGCCCAGCGCAGTACCCACGCCACGATGGCCGCCGACCATGCGATGTCACGGACGAGATGTGTGACCGGAAAAGCAAGGGCGGCGAGATCGCCAGTGCTCCTCCACGCGTGAATGCCAGCCAGTGACCGTTCTCCAGCGAGGAGGGCGAGGATCAGAGCGCCTACAATGACCGGTGCACTCTGGAAGCCGTCGATTGCAGCTGTCACGGCGCCGATTGCGAGCAGCAGCAGCGCCAGCGTCATCGCCGGCGCGTGCACCATCATCATTGCCGTGGACACGTCGTCGCCAGTGACTCGTCTCGGATGACGGGCGACGACATCGAGCCGGCCGTAACCAACCCCGAATTGCTGTCGAACATAGCCGCCGAGTCCTTCGCGCCAGCAGTGAATGCTGACGGCGTTGCGGCAGAACGCCAGCTTGTAGCCGCTCTTCTGCAGCCGGTAGCTCAAGTCGTTGTCGTATCCATATCCCATGCGTTCGTCGAGCAGGCCGACCTGGTGGAGCGCACGGGCGCGATACGCCGTGTTGCCGGTGCAGACGTGGTTGACGAAACGACTGCGAAGCCGCGAGTACCGATACTCGAGGTCGCGTCCCGTCGCTCGCGCCCAGAATCCGGCCTGGTGCCGGGTGAGGTAGTGTCCCTGCGCCGCCGCAATCTCGGGATCCGAGAGGGCCTCCGTCAATTCTCGAAGCCAGCCTCGACGGAGAATAACGTCCTGATCGACCTGACAGATGATCGGATGAAGCGCGTGCCGGATTCCCTCGTTGATCGCCGCGGCGGCCCCGTGCCGTGGACCATGCAGGAGCCTCACGACGCCCGTGCCGGCCAGCTTCTGCAGCAGTCGCACAGATCCGTCGGTGCTGCCGTCATCAATGGCGATGATTTCAAACGGCCGCCCGTCCTGTTGGGCCACGATGCTTGCCAGCGAACGTCTCAGCGCGTGGCCGCCATTCAGGACGGGGACGACGAAGGTCACGCCTGTTGGCGGCGAAGTCACGCGCTCATCCTGCACGATGCCGGATGTTCGGCGACGACCGTTTGGTATAGCGACTCGAGCTCGGTGCAGATGGTCTCGGAGCCGAACCGCTGGCGCGCCACGATCGCGCCGGCACGCGCACGGTTGCGCCACCCGTGCTCGTCGTCGATCACGGCGTCAATCGCGGCGGCCAGGGTGCCGACGTCACCGTGAGGCACTACCTGTCCGCCGCCGGTGATCGAGATCACCTCGCCGCAGCCACTGTCGTCACAGACGACAACCGGGGTGCCGCAGAGAAGCGCTTCGAGCGGAACCAGCCCGAAGACTTCGTCACGCGACGGATAGACGACGACCGTGGCAGCGGCGAGCGCATCGAGCCGCCGCCGCCCGGTAAGCAGTCCGGTGAAGATGACGCGGTCCTCGAGACGCAGTTTCATGACGAGCGATTCGACGGACCGACGCGTGCCCATGTCGTTTCCGGCAATCACGAGCCGCGTTCCGGGCCGCTCGAGTTCAGCGAAGGCCGTGACCAGGTCGGAGACGCCCTTTCGCGGCGTGAGCTTTCCAAGGAACAGCACGATCGGCGCCTCACCGATCTGCATTTCGGATCGGAATGCGTGTGCGTCAGCTGGATCCTCGAACTCGTGGTCGTCGATCGGATTCCCGATGTGAACGATCTCTGCCTGTGCGACGCCGGCGGAGCGGAGCTGGCGCGCTTCGGCGCGAGAGACCGCCACGACCCTGGACGCGCCTGACAACATCGAGCGGCCCGCGGTCAGCGCGAACAGACGTTTTGCCAGAATCCTGCGTTCGATGGGCAGCGCCGTTCCATTCGGCGAGACGACGTAAGGCACGCCGGCGCGCGCTGCCGCTGCCGCTGCGATCACTCCGGGCACGTTGTGGCACGCATGGATATGCACGACATCAAAGCTCCGCGCGGCATGCCGCATGTACCCGCGAAGCCCCAGCGGCGTGAACAATTGAAGATGGTACGCCAGTCGATTGGAGAGGTTGCGGAACACCCGGACGTCGACGCCGTGAGCGTGGACGTGCTTCATCGATACCCGTGTGCGCTCATCGCACACGTCGGTCGTGCACACGCTCACGTGATGGCCCCGGCGCGCCAGCGCTCGCGTCATAGTCGTCGCCAGGCGAGGAATGCCACCGTAGGCCCACGCTTGGTCGTAGTAGGGAACGACGTGCAGGATACGCATTCAAGAACAGGTTCTACAGGGTTCTACAGGGTTCTGCAAGGTTCTCCGAGGTTCGTTCACGGTTCTACGAGGTTCGTTCACGGTTCTACGAGCTGCGGTCAAGGTTCTACGAGCTTCGGTCAAGGTTCTACAAGGTTCCGCGAGCTTCTGCAAGGTTCGAACCCGGTGAACCCGCGCGAACGAACCCCGCATCACCCCGAAGAACCTGTGATGTAGTATGAAGGTTCCCCACCGATGGTCTCAGTGGCGACAACACACGTCCAGCAGGGTCAGGGACGATTTGCCGGCCTCGTCTGGACGCTCATACGCACCGACTTCAAGACGCGTTATCACGGCACTCTTGGCGGCTTCGTGTGGGCGCTGCTGAAGCCGCTCACGATGTTTCTCGTCCTGCTTGCGGTGTTCTCCTACGTGTTTGCCAGCGAACCGCAATACAAGTTCGATCTCATCATCGGCTTGTTCCTGTACGAGTTTTTCCAGGAGTCAACCAAAGCCGGACTGCTGTCGATTCGCGCCAAGGGATACCTGCTGACGAAGGCAAAGTTCCCGTCATGGATAGTCGTGGTGACCTCGGCGTCGAACGCGGTGATCACGCTTGCCCTGTTCTCGTGTGTGCTGGTGACGTTCCTGGCCCTGACCGGCCGCGCTCCGACGCCCCTCGGGGTCGCGCTGTATGCGCTGTACCAGGCGCTGTTTTTTGCGATCGTCGCAGGATTCTCGCTCGCGGCGAGCGTCCTGTTCATGCGCTATCGCGATCTGAATCAGGTATGGGAGGTCATCACCCACGCTGGGTTCTTCATCGCACCCATCATCTACCCGATTGGCATCCTTCCCGAGCGCGTCCATGCCTACCTCTATGCGTGGCCTCCGACACCGATCATTCTGTTTTCGCGCTCGGTCCTGCTCGACGGCCGAACCCCGTCCGCTTTCGCGCATCTCCTTCTGTTTGCCGTGACGGCGATCATTTTTGGCAGTGGCGCCCTGATCTATCGCGCACGAGCGCCGCGTGTGCTGGAGGAGTTGTAGGTGCGCCCGTCCGTGATCGAGGTCTCGGGCGTCTCGAAGGGCTTTACGATTCCCAGCGTCCGCCGCGAGACCGTCCGCGAGCACGCGCTCGACTTGTTCCGGCGCAGGCCGCAGGAGCGGCTGTCGGTGCTCGAGTCGGTCAGTTTCGAGCTTCGCCGCGGCGAGAGTCTGGGCCTGATGGGTCGCAACGGATCCGGGAAAAGCACGCTTCTCAAAATCGTGTCGGGAATCTACCCGGCCGATGCGGGACAGGTTCGCGTCCACGCCGCGATTACACCCATTCTCGAGCTCGGCGTCGGCTGGAACCCTGATCTCGATGCCATCGACAACATCGAACTGCTCGGGACGGTGATGGGAATGACGTTGCGAGAGCTGCGCGCGGCGACGCGCGAGATCCTCGAATTCGCCGAGCTCGAAAAGTTCGCGCACCTCGAACTGCGGCATTATTCGAGCGGTATGGCCGCCAGACTGGCGTACGCAGTGGCTTTTCGGGCGGTGCGCGACGTGCTCATCCTCGACGAAATCTTTGCCGTCGGCGACGCGGGATTCAAGGAACGCTGCCAGGCACGCTATCGCGACCTCCACCGCGGCGGCCACTCCATGCTGCTCGTCAGTCACGAGCCGCGTACGATTGCCGCCTTTTGCGATCGTGCGCTCCTGCTCGAGAGCGGACGCATCATCTTCGCGGGATCTGCCGACGCGGTTGCTGATCGATACCTCGCGCTTCTCACCGAGGAACCTCCGGATATGGCCCGGCCAGCCGCTCGATGATGGCGCCACGCATATCGATCCTGATGCCATGTTTCAACCATGGCGCCTTCATCGGCGAAGCCATCGACAGCGTCCGCAGCCAGTCGTGGCAGGATTTCGAGATCATCGTCGTCGACGACGGCTCGACTGATTCCGCAACTGTCGACGTCCTTTCGCGGCTGCCGTCGCCGATTCGCGTGTTGAACACGGCGAATCGGGGATTGCCGGCCGCGCGCAACCACGCGGCCGCGCACGCTGCCGGTGCGGTTTTCTGCGCGCTGGACTCCGACGACAAGCTGGCGCCGACGTGGCTTGAAAAGGGGATGCGCATCCTCGACCAGCGACCGGAGGTCGCCTTCGTGTCGCACTGGCTCGAAACATTCGGCGACGAGCATTGGACGTGGAAACCGGAACGATGCGATCTCGCGTCGCTGCTCGCCCGGAACACGGTCAACGGAGCGGCGCTCGTCAGGCGCGACGCGTTCGAGGCTGTCGGTGGGTACGACGAAACGATGCGGGACGGGTGCGAGGATTGGGACTTCTGGCTGCGCCTGGTCGAACATGGGTTCGAGGGCGCGATCGTCCCGGAGGTCCTCTTCTACTACCGTAGGCGTCATGACTCCATGAGCAGGGAGATGCTCGAGGAAGCGCGTTACAGACGTCCGCTCGAAGCTCTCATTGGAAAGCACCAATCGGCCTATCGCGCCCACCTCACACAGGTGCTGCTCGCGAAGGAGTCGGAAACGCAGGGTCTGACGAGAGAGATTGCCCTTCTCGAGCGCGATCGAATCGTCTCGTTGGAACCAGCGCTTCGCCGGGCCCATGAAGAGCTGGCTTCGATCTCGGGAAAGGTGGAGCGCGCCCGAGGGGTGCGTGGCCTCGAAGAGGAAAACGAGCGGCTTGCCTGGAAAGCCACAGAGCTCGAGCGTCAGGTGGCTGACCTCCACGCGTCCTGGAGCTGGCGTATCACGACTCCGCTCCGAAGACTTTACGCGATCGTTCGAGGTGCCCGATGACGTCATCCATCGACGTCATCATTCAGACCGGCGCAGGCGGCCGCGCGTTGCTTCGTACGGTGGATTCGGTTCTGCGACAGCGCCTTGCGCCGGCATCCGTCGCGTTGATCAAGGCAACCGGTTTTGCGGACGCGCCCCTGGTCAGCGCGTGCGCCGATCGGCTCTCCGCGATGGTTCTCGAGGCAGGTCCCTATCCTGGTGTGTCGATGAACGCCGTCGTGCGAAGCCGCACAGGGCAGAGCTTCGTGGTGCTGCCCGCCGGACTGCTTCTCGATGAGGCGTTTCTGGAAGGCTGCGAAACTGAATTCACCGCTGACGAGGGCGTGGCGGCGATCGCTCCGGCGGTGGCCCTGCGGACACCCGATCGTTCGGGCGAGCTGCTCTGGACCCCTGATGTGCGTTCGGTGGCGACGATCCTCTCCGACACTCGCAGTGTTCCGCCGGTATTTGCAGTTCGCCGGTCATCGTGGGACCGCATCAGCGGCTTCGACGAGCGGCTGGAGGGACTGGTCGAATACGCCTTCTGGTTGCGGCTGGTGAGTGAAGGCGCCAAAGTTCGCACCATCTCGAGGCCTCTCGTCGCTCGCGAGCTCGATGACCGTTCAATGTCCGACGCGCAAGACCCCGAGCGGCTGCGCCTGCTTGGGGCGGTTCTCGATCGTCATGACACGCTGCTGACTCGAGAGATGGTTTCCGTGCTGGTATCACGAGAAGTGCGGTTCGGTCGCCTCCGCCAAATCCACCGAGAGCTGCTCGACCAGCGCGATCGCGATCTCGCCGAACTCGATCGTGTCCGGGCCGAGGCGTCTCACCAGCTTGCGTATTTGAAGCACCACGACCGCGACGGGTTCGACTGGGGAGATTTTCGCCGCACCAACCCTGTCAGCCGCGACTGGGGCTACGACCGCGGCACTCCAGTCGACCGGCGTTACATCGCGGACTTCCTGTTCGCGCACTCATCCGATGTTCGGGGATTCGTGCTCGAGGTGCAGGAGGATGACTTCACGCGTGCCTGCGGGGGCAGCCGGGTGATGCAGCCCGCCGTCCTGGATATCGACCCTTCGAACCAGCAGGCAACGGTTCTTGCGGACTTGCGGCGGGCACCCGAACTTGCCTCAGGCGCGTTCGATTGCATCGTCCTGACGCAAACGCTGCACGTGATCGATGACATGCGTGCCGCGTTGGCGGAGTGCTATCGCATCCTCAGGCCCGGCGGCGTGCTCCTCGCCACCTTCCCATCGGCGAGCCGAGTCTGCCTGGAGTACGGGCAACCCGGAGACTACTGGCGGGTCACACCGGCCGGCGCGCGCGCACTTTTCGACTCGGCATTTGCCTCAGCGCAGGTGTCATGCGAAGCATTCGGAAACGTGCTCACCAACACCGCGTTTCTTCACGGCCTGAGCACGGATGACCTCACCGATACCGAATTTGACGAGTGCGATCCCTACTTTCCGATGCTGACGGGAGTGCGTGCGCGAAAGGCCGATGCGGCGTCCCGCCCGGCCGCCCGGGGCGTCGTCCTGCTCTACCACCGCATTGATGACACGCCGGACGCGTACGGGCTCGGTGTGCCTCCGGAGGTTTTCGAATCGCACCTTCAGCGCCTGCAGACGGAATGTCAGATCGTCGAGCTGGATGCCTTGTTGAACTCCGCGCCGGAGGCGTTGCCGCCTCGCGCGGTGGCGTTGACGTTTGATGACGGATACGAGGACAACCTTCGTGTCGCGCTGCCGCTTCTGCAGCAGTATCACGCGCCGGCCACGTTCTTTCTGACCACGCGCTGGCTCGAGGGGTACGGCGAATACTGGTGGGACACACTCGAACGCGTTCTGTTATCGCAAGCGTCGGTGCCCGCGTCGCTTGATCTGACGGTGGCAGGGCTTTCCGACAGACTCACGACCCGCAATGCCAACGAGCGCGTCGCCGCGCATCGCCAGCTGCACGACCTGCTCGTTCATGCTTCGCTGGCAACGCGGGAGCGAGTGATCGATCTGGTGAAGGCCTGGAGCGGTGGAGGCACGGCCAGACGTCGACCCATGGTTGCCGACGAGGTCCGGCATCTCGCGTCTCAACCTGGCGTGACGATTGGCGGTCACTCTGTCAATCATCTCGCGTTGCCCGACCATCCAGGCTCGCGTCTTGCGGAGCTGACCGATTGTCGTGCCGAACTGCGCCGCATCACCGGTCAGCCGGTCGATTTGTTTGCGTATCCTTACGGCGCGATCGACCGCGACACGCTTGCGCTGGTTCGCCGAGGCTGGAACTGGGGGTTGTCATGCGACGAACGGATGCTCGGCGACTCGTTCGATGCCGCTCGAGTTCCACGGCTCGATGTGAAGGCGTGGACGGTATCAGAGTTTGCCGAACGGATTTCCCGCCTGTTCGAGCCGACGCCGCTTCACCGCCGCGCGCTCACGCTTTCGCCGTAAGCTCGCGCACGGCATCCGGCCACCGCGCTTCAATGCGCTTGACGATGACGTGGCGGCGCGTCACGTGTTCGCGACGCGCAATCGCCCGGAACGTTCCTGCGAGTTGGGCCCTCCACCATGCGTCCGCTGGATCCGCGCGGGCGTAGGCAGCGGCCACCGGTTCCAGGCACGATTGATCGCCGACGACGTGCAGGGCGGCGAGGAACGACGTCGGCAAATGTCCCTTGATGTCCTGAAGGGACTCGCGGAGATCGTACACGGCGATCCGACTGCCTCGCAGAGCGAGCGCCTGATGGAGCGCACCTCGCAATGCCTGCCACTCCTGCTGTTTCGCGCGAGACACCGCGCCCTCGCGAGCGCGGCAGGCATCGATCATCTTTTGCAGGGAACTGAGAGCGGCGGAGGCGGAGCGGGTGGTGGCCGCGTCGCGCAAGACGGCGGGGGAGTCGGGAAGCTTCCCCTCGAGCGCATCCTGCCACACGTCGTCGGCGGAGGCGGCGCTGAGCGAAGCGTCTGCCGCGCGCATCTTGAGCCGCTCGTCGGGATCGTTTGCCAGGGCTTCAGCGACCCGTGCGCGGACTCCTTCGGGAATCCCCTGCAGCGCGTCGAAGGCCGCGAGCCGGACGACGCGATCGGCGGT
>Ga0070664_100002692_pt1 | contig 14335 bp, 10 predicted proteins | sample KBSC73metaG_FD_65863 | JGI IMG/M metagenome (GOLD analysis project Ga0070664, IMG submission 65863) | Corn rhizosphere microbial communities from Kellogg Biological Station, Michigan, USA - KBS C7-3 metaG | ecosystem: Host-associated > Plants > Roots > Rhizosphere > Soil ... | reverse complement strand
GCTACACGATCGTTGACGGGTGCGTCGGGCACGCTGGCCGGCGCGGCGCGTTCAGGAGGCCCCACAGTCGGCGCGCTCACGCCGGCCGCTCTTCATGGCAGCGATGCCCAGCGGCCAATTCCTCGTACAGCGCCGCGAGTCGCATGCACGTCGTTTCCCAGGACAGCTCGCGAGACGCATGCTGCCAGGCGCGATCGCCCATCTCGAGCAGTGTGGCGCGGTGCTCCGACGCCCACACGAGCGCAGACGCCAGCGCATTTTCGGTCGGCTCGGTGACCACGCCGGCACCGACAGCATGGACGTCACGCGCGAGCGCCACGTCCGGCGTAACGATGGCGGGAAGTCCGGCCGCCATCGCCTCGGCGACCGCGAGACCGAAGTTCTCGTGTGATGACGGCAGCACGAAGCAGTCCGCCTCCGCGAACGCTCGTGCCTTTGCTCTCCCGTCGACGTGACCTGCGAACGAGACGACCTCGCGCAGCCCAAGCTGGTTGGCCAGTTCATCGAGCTGTTCACGATAGCCCGGCTCACCGTCCCCCGCGACGGTGAGCTCGATCCGGCGTGACGCGTTCGCGGCCGCCGCCAGCGCGCGCAGGAGCATCGGAACGTTCTTCTTCTCGTGCAAGCGAGACAGGAACAGGAGCCGTAGCGGCTCGCTACCGCTCGGCGCTCGTGCATGTCGCGGCGGCCGCGCGCCAACATCCACACCCAGGGGAATGACGCGCGCCCGGTTTCCGTAGCCGAGCCGCGCGACATCGTCGGCTTCGGCGTCGGAGGTGACGTGGATGGCGGAGGCACCCGCGAGGTGCGAGCGCTCGAGCAGCGCGTAGTACGGCCGCTTCTTCCACCGTCGGTGCCCGAGGCTCCAGTCACTGAGGGTGCCTAACGGGCGAACGACATAGGGCACGGGCACGCGCGCTGCCGCGCGACACCCCGGGATCGTGGCGTACGAGAAGAGCGCGTGCACGTGGACGACGTCGTACGAACCGGCGTTGGCCCACAGCCAGCGCGTCATCGGCCAGGAAAATTTCCACGATCCCGGGACGGAGCGCGCGAAGTAACGAAACACGACGCCGTCATCGATCACCGGCGTGTCCACCGGAACGTCGAGCGACCCCGCCCCCGCAGCGTTTGTGGTCGCCACCGTGACATCGATGCCGCGCCGGGCCAGCCGCCGGGCAATCGCACGAACGGCGACGTTGGGGCCACCGTCCACCGGGGCCGCGGATGGGATCACGTGCAGGACTCTCACGGCGCGGCCCCCTCCGCCACCTCCGGCTCTGGCTCGTCGACGCTTCCAATGCCGTGGGCCGCCGCCCAGCGGAGGAGCGCGAACAGGGCCCACGGGCGCGACCACGTCACGCCCGCCCGCCCGCGAATGAACGCCGACCAGACCGCGCGAACCTCATTGGGGTTGAGGCCGATGGATCGGACCCGGTCGGCATCGCCTAACGTGGCGGTGACTTCCGCGGCGAGTGCGCCGTGCAGCCAGCTCGCGAACGGCAGCACGAAACCCTGCTTCGGTCGGTCCCACACGTCCGACGGCAGCAGGTCCTCCGTCGCATCGACGAGTAGCAGCTTCGTTACGCCGCGCGACAACTTGAGGGCGTCATCCGCCTGGAATGCGGCGGCGATCACCTCCCGGTCGAGGAATGGGACGCGCAGCTCCAGCGCGTGCGCCATGCTGAACACGTCGGAGTCTCGAAGCAGCGTGTTGCGCATGTAGCCGGTGAGCTCGCGCCACGACACCTGGCGCAGCACACTCAGGTCGCGCGGTGCGCCCTCGGTGGCAAGCGCCCGCGCCCCGCACAACTCGCCAACCTGCCGACTGCCGAACAGCGTCCGCGACGCGAGGTAGGCGGCATCGCCGGGGAGGCCGGTCCGAAGGCCGAGCGCCATCTTTGCGCCACGAACCCCACCCATGCTCGCGACGACGCGCGCCGCGATTCGACGGGCCGGCACCGGAATGCGCGCATAACGCGCCAGCGTCCGGGCGCGGCGAAAGCTCGGATAGCCGGCGAACAGCTCGTCGCCCCCGAGTCCCGAGAGCACCACCTTCGTACCGTGCGCGCGCACGGCTTCGCTGACCACGTAGGTGTTGATCCCGTCGAGCGTGGGCTGATCCATGGCGGCGAACGCGCGCGGGAGCGCCGCGAGCAAGTCGTCGTCGCCTAACGGGATGAGGTGATGATGAATGCCGTGCCGTCGCGCGACTTTGCGCGCGACGGCGCTTTCGTCGAAGCGCGAGTCCGAGAACGAGACGGTAAAGCCATCGAGCGTCGTGCCGGACCGGCGAGCGGCGAGTGCGGCGATGACCGACGAGTCGATGCCGCCCGACAGGAACAGCGCTACCGGCACATCACTGACGAGATGCCGGTCGATCGACCGCTCGAGCGACGTGCGCACCAACTCCACCGCGGTCGCGCGATCCGGCACGAGATCCTGCTCTGCGTCAGGCTGTACCAACGGTACCCGCGCGACCTCCTTGAACGTCGCATTGGTGGCATCGAAGCACCTGACCGAGCCGGCCGGCAGCGCTCGAACGTCGGCGATAATAGTTTCGGGCTCGGGCACGGACCCGAACGTGAGATATCCGGCCAGCGCGCGTGAGTCGATCTGCGCCGGAACGACCTGCGATGCCAGAATCCCTCTCACTTCGCTCGCCACCAGGATCCCTCGCCCAACGACCGCGTAGTAGAGCGGCTTGATACCGACCGCGTCGCGCGCGAGGTACAGCGAGCGATTCCACTCGTCCCACAGGGCGAACGCGAACATTCCGTCGAGCCGCTGGACGAATGCCGGTCCGAACCGCAGCCATCCCTCGAGCAGAACGGCGGTGTCACCATCGCTCGTGAAGCGGGCACCGGACCGCTCGAGCTCGGCCCGCAACCCGCGAAAGTTGTAGATCTCGCCGTTGAACGCGATCACGTAGCGTCCGTTGGACGATACCATCGGCTGGTGGCCGGCGGGCGTCAGATCCAGGATCGATAAGCGCCGGTGCGCCATGGCGCCTAACGGCACGCCATCGCGCCCCGACAGACGCCGCATCCCGTCATCGTCGGGGCCGCGGTGCGCGAGCGCCCGCGACATGCTCGCGACTACGCGATCCGGATCACGAACGCCGACGGCCGACGCGATGCCGCACACGATCTATCGCTCCCGCGTTGGCGCCGGAAACGCCCGCGCCAGAATGCCGGCGAGACGAACGCGAAACCGCGGGTAGCTGAACGTGTTCTCGAAGCGACGCTGCCCTGCCTCGCCCATTCGCCGTCGCATCGGCTCGTCAGTGAGCAGTCGTGCGATGGCGCCGGCGATGGCATCGGGATCCTGCTGAGGCACGAGCAGCCCTGTCTCTCCGTCCACGATGACATCACCCGCCGCGTCGTCGCGCGACCCGAGACATGGAAGCCCCAGGCGCATGGCCTGCAGGTACACGAGGCCGAACCCCTCGCCGCGACTCGGCATCGCGAAGGCCGCCGCGTGCCGCATGACCCCACGCACCGCCGCATCCGACAGGAAGCCCGGGAAGTGCACGCTTCGTCCGAGCCCCAGCGCGGCCGCTTTCGTGCGCAGACGGTCGACGTCATCACCACGACCAACCATTACGAGCGTCGCGTCGGGAACCTCGGCGGCCACGCGCGGCCATGCGAGAAGGAGCTGGTCGTGGCCCTTGTATCGCTCGGTGCTGGCCATGCGCCCGACGATCACGACGGCGTGCGGCCCATAGTCGACACGCACGTCGGCCGGCACTCGGTCGGGTGCTTCCTCGTCAGGCAACAGCGACAACAGACACGTATCGATCGGCGGCAGATCCGGATGCGCCGTGGCCACCCGACGCGCCGTGTGCGGTGAGATGGCGATCCGCACTTTCGCATTCTGGAGCGCTGCACGCCGCGCCGGATCCAGTGTCGCGCTCCAGGCCTCGATGCCGTTGATGAAGACGGCGTACGGGCGACGGAATTGACGAGGCACTCTGAGCTGCGCCCTGGCAATTCCCACGTGGGTGAAGACGACCCAGTTCGCGCGATGGAGGCTCTGGAGCCGCAACAGCGTCGTGAAGAACCGTACGCGGGCTCGTAGCGCCACTGGCTGCGCCCCACCGACGCCCAGCTCGATGACCCGCGCCTCATTGCCGGCGAGGTCGGACATCGCCCGATGCACGAGTCGCGCTTCGTACGCAATGCCGTCACCGGACCGCGAGAGCGTTGCTGTTGCGAGCACGCCGCGCGGCGCAATGCGTGCTTCCCCGACGTCGGCCGGGGCGGCAACTGGCGTGAGGAGGCCGGACTTCGTCATGGCCATCTCGCCATGGCGCCTAACGCGGACGGATCGGTCGCGAGCCACGAACGGCGCGCCCGCCGCCTGGGCAGCTGCGATAGGGCAACAAGGAGGCCCCAGAGCGCCACACCGTTCATGAAGAGTCCACCGAACACGAGCGAGAAGTCTGACTCGATGTTCAACAGCGGGACCAGCAGGACGAGATTGCAGATCGTGACCTGCAGCGGCTGGCCCGCACGATTGATATCGTTGTCCAACAGTCGGTACGCCAACCCAACGATCGTCATCCCGATCAACACACCGATCTCACCGAAGTTCGCGTAGAACTCCACGAGAAACGGAAGATTGATGGACGTCCACGTGTCCCACGAGTCGAGGTAGCCGTACCGGTGACCGAAGTCCTGCCCCAGTGTTTTCGTCGGCTTGCTCGGCCAGATGAATCGCGGCACCGCGAAGCCAACGAGTGAGAGATACGTCTCGCCGCCCCAGAACGGAACGGTCGATCCCGTCTGGCGCACGACGTCAGCCAACAGGTCGAGGTTCGCCGACCGACCCGCAACGATGGTCCACCCGTCAGCCACCGTCGAGGTCGCGCCCCGTGCCTCGACCTTCGATACGAGCAACTGCCCCATGAGCAGCGCCCGGCCAGTGAGCGACAGCTGCGTCTGGGCAAACCATGAGCGTGCCCGGTATTCCATCGCGACGCTTCGCATCGCGATCATCGCCGCGATGCTCAGCGCCGCAATGAGAATCCAGCGCAACCCGAGGCGACCGCCGCCAGCCCACACGGCGAGAAATACGGTGATCGCGAGGATGACGACGTTCGAGACGAGGCCTGAGCCTGCCCGGAGGAGCGCCATCAGCACGATCCCGGCATAAAGCGTCGACCGTTCCCGTTTTGTGAGACGCTTCTGCACCGCGAGGATCGTCAGCAGCGCGATGCCCAGAAGCGACGTCATCGAGGTGAAATACAGCAGGCCTCTGAGTACGAGTGGGATCGGCACGACCTGGCGAATTGCGTCGAAGAACAGTCCGCCCCAGAGGAGCAGCTTGCCCCACGTTCGCAGTGTGCCGAGATCCGTTGGGCGTACGTGCCGAAAGGGGCTGTTCAGTCGCGCCCCGGCTCCACCGTAATAGCCGATCAGGAGCGCGACCCAGCCGGCGAGCGCGTATTGAACGGCCCGATCGTAGTCGAACGCCGGATCGAGATGAAACAGGTAGTTGACGCTGCTCTGGCCGAGCACGACGTGGAGCGGATAGTAGAACAGATACACCGCACCAATGAGCGGCAGAAACGGAATCGGCGGCCGCCGTCGCTCGGGCAGCTGGAGATAGTGCCACGCAGGCACAAGACACAGCACCCACAATATCGACGCGAAGACTCGCGGCTCGAGAGGAATCACGGACGGCACTCCAAGCGTCGCGATCGGTACCAGCGCGATCGCCACGATGACCAGCCGGAGTCCGGTGACGGACGCGGCGCGCGAGCGAACAGGGGCGGTCGCGGCGCCGTTCACGACGTCGCCTCCGACGCGCAGACGAAACGAACCGCGGCTTCGGTCGCTCGCACGGCGGCATCGATGCCGAATTGCGTCACGATGTCGCGGGAGCGAATTCCGAATTCACTTCGTCCCTCCGGTCCAAGTGCCACCATGGAAGCGAGACGATCCGCGAGCTCCGCAACGTCGCCGCAGACGTACGTGAAACCATTCTCGCCCGCACGTACGAGGTCAGGCGAGCAACCCGCCGCGTCGCTCACGACAACGGGAAGGCCGGCCGCCATCGCCTCGTTCACCACGAGCCCCCACGTCTCACGAGAATCCGACGGCAGCACGAGGGTGTCAGCGGCGGCGTACCAGGAGGGTAACTCCCGTTGGTTGACGAAGCCCGCGATGGTCACCGCGCTCCGAATGCCACGTGCGGTCGCGCGCTGCTCGATGGCGGCCCGCTCTTCGCCATCGCCGATGAACAGCGCATGCGCGTCGACCCCGCGATCTCTGAGCGATGCCACCGCGTCGACGAGATCGAGTGGACGCTTTCGCTCGATCAGCTTCGCCGAACTTGCAACCAGGAACGTGTCTGGGCCTACGGCCAGCCGAGACCGGATCCGCTCGCGCGCGGCGGTGCGATCGTCGTCGGGAAAAGTAAACCAGTCGTTGTCCACGGCGTACGGCGCCCAGAACATCTTCTCGTCAGGCACGCCGAACGAACGGTAGTAGTCCCGATTGCGTGACCCGATCACGAGAAAGGCATCGACGCGCGCGAAGGCCGCGCCATACAGCCGCTGCCGGAGCGGGAGCCAGACGGTGCGGCGAGCAGACGCACGCAGGCCACCCGCGCTCCCGCGCTGCAGTGTGGATTCACCACGGAGGATCACGGGAAGTCCGATCTGCCACGCGGCTCTCAGTATTTGCACGTGCGCGAGGGTCTGCCAACCGAGCAGCAACAGCGCGTCGTAGTTGCCGCGAGCGAGAATGCCGTCGGCGTCGGATACCCGAACTCCCCTGAAGCGGGACACGTCCGGCGTGCTCGCCGTGTTAGGCAGGAAGGCATGCCTGTAGCCCTCGAGGAGAGGGACATCCCACCGAAATGACTGACCGAAGCCCGCGTCCATCGCGACGTCCACGCCGTGTCGCGAGCCAAAATAGACGGTCGGCTCGATGACCTCGGATGCGGCCAGCGCGCGAAACAGCGGTGCCTGGTACTGAATCGGGTGTGACGTGAAGATCGCGAGACGCTTCGCATCTCCCGGGCGCCGGCTGGCGGGCGTGGTGTCCCGAGTTGCGACGCTGGTCATCGGGCAACCCCTGTCACGAGGCCCGCGGTCTGAAGCATCGTGCTGGCACGACGCGCGTACGTGTCATCGCGGACGCGCGCGTAGCCGGCTGCCGCAATCGCGGTGCGTGCGCGGGCGTCGGGCAGCCATCGCGCAACCGCAGCGCGCAACTCGTCGACGTCCGAGAAGCACACGACGTGCTCGCCTTCGACGAAGAGCTGATTGAGCTCCGGCGTGCGCTGGCTGAGCGTGAAGGCTCGGCACGCCGGCGACTCGAACGAGCGCATGTTGTGGCTCCTCGAGTTCTGCGGTCGCATCACGTTGAGCGAGATCGCTCCGCACGCGAGCGCACGTGCGAGATCGTCGCCGTACGCGGCCGGTGCGAACGTGGCGCGCGCCAGCGCGCTTCCTGTCGGAACCGCCGTCGCGGTTCGCTCGCCGAAGACACCCACGCGGTAGTCCTGCGCCAGCGCGTCGAGACATTTGACGCGGTCCGGATCCAGGTTGCCGACGAACACGATGTCGAACGCCGGCTTCTCTGGAGAGGCGACCGGCGCATGGAGCGCCGGATCACGAGCGAATGGCAGGTACTCGACCTGTCCAACCCCCGCGCGCTCGTACTCGGGGATCAAGTGACGGGCAAACGTAAAGCAGGCATCGTACGCCGCGAGCACGTTAGGCCCGTAGGCCAGTCGATTCGAGCGTTCTTTCGAAAACGGGTCGTCCGGATAGAAGTTGACGACCGGCGCTCGAGCGGATTCCCTGATCCGGTGAATCGTGGTGGAGCTGAGACGGTGGCCCTTGATCACAAGGACGAGGTCGAACTCGACCCCGGTCAGATCTCGCGCGACCTTCTCGTTGAACGCGCTGAGCACCACTGGCTCGGCCACTCGTCGCAGCGCACGAGAGCGGATCGCCGGGACGGAGGATTCATACGCGCGCGCGAGGCAGAACGTCTGCGTCTCTATGCCGAGCTCCGTAAAGCCGCGCTCGTACGACCCCATGAGGCCTCCCGGAGCGTCCTCGCCGAGAATCAGGACACGCATTCCGCCTCCGCCGCCGAGTTGCCCGGCACGCCGGAGGCTTCGGCCGATCGTCCCCACATTGCCTCGAGCACCGGCGCGTACTGTGTCTCGTAGTTCCAGTCGAGGCACAATCGTTCCCATCCACGCATCGCGGACTCGCGAACCGCGTCACGATGCGCTGCTGCCCAGTTCAACGCTTCGACTATCGATTCCACCTGCGACGGATTACACACCAGCGCATATCCCGGCTCGACGAACGTTCGCTTCCAGTCCGGCAAATCAGTCACGAGCGGCGCGACACCACACGACAGGTACTCGAACGGCTTGTTCGAGGCTCCCGCCATGTGACGCATGTTCTCGTCGGATGACGCCAAGGGCATGAGCGCCAGGCCGATGTCGCACTGCTCGAAAACCACGCTCCACCTGTTCTCAGGAACCGTGCCGAGCAAGCGGATGCGCTGTTCGACGCCAGAGCGACGGGCGTGGGCGCGCAGAGCGGCGATATACCCGCGCGATCCGACGGTCTCGTACCCCGCCACGTCGAGCATCACCGGAGTAGTGGTCCTGGCGAGCGCCTCGACGACGGTGAGTGGCAGCCGCTCGGAGTTGATGGAGCCGCAGAATAGCAAGCGCAGCGCATCGAGCGCCCGCGCCGAGCGCGGTTTGGTCGCGGGCCGAAGCGGGCAGTTCCAGACGGTCAACACCTGACGTCCGCCGGCCAACGCCGACAAGCGGGCCGATCGATCGGCGTTAGGCGTGACGACGATGGTGGCGCTGCGGAGCAGGCGCGCGCGAGCGTCGAGGCATCGCTGGATGACCCAGTTCGGCCGCGCCGCAGCGGGGGCATCGTGCTCGTGATAGACCACGCGCGCCCTGGTGAGCGCAGCCACAGCGAGCGCGATCGGCGTGGAGAAGAGGTCGGACGCGTAGATCCAGTCCGGCTTCCACGCGGCAGCCTCACGGGCGACCCACGCGCCGTACCGGGCGTAGTGGGCCTTGAGGCGCCAGCCCTCGGGCGCCTCGTTCATGAGGCGAACATCGATCCCCTTCGACGGCGCGACGTCGAGTGGATCGGTATCACGAACTCGCGTCCCGAGCATACGCACGCTGGCCCCGCTGTCAGCAAGCAGCGTGGCGCCCCGCACGAGCGGCGGGTACGCGCCAGGATTCGTGTACTGCACGTAGAGCACACGCATCACACGGCTCCAACGGTAGACGCGGATCCGGCCCGTCGCGGCGGCCGGATCGCTCGATACACGCTGATCATATCACGCGCGACGTGCTCCGTCGATCGCGGCGGTCGAACACCCGCGCGCAGTCGATCGAGCAGATACGGCTCGGTCGAAAGGCGCCGTAGCGCGCTGGTCCACGCGGACGCATCCGCGTGAGGCACGAGCCATCCGTCGCGGTCGTGCGAGACCAGTTCGGCCACGCCACCCAGGTTGGAGCCGATCACCGGGATGCCAGCCGCAAATGATTCCAGCACGACCAGGGGCCCGGTCTCGAGCCACTGCGACGGGACCACGGTCGCGTCATACAGTCCGAGCGTATCAACGACCGTATCCGCCGCGAGCGGCTCGTGAAATCGAATGCGCGTGTCCGAAGCGGCTAACGCGAGGACCTCGTCTCGATACCGCGCGCCATCAGCGTCCTGCGCTACACCGTAGACGTCAAGCGTCGCGCGGAGGTTCCGGTCCGCAGCGAGAGCCCGGATGACGACGTCTATACCCTTGGTGGCGTGCAACCGCCCTGCGTAGGCGAGACGAAGCTCGCTGCCGATCGGCCGCACACGACTCTGCGCTACACTCGGCTCGTGGAACGGCCGGGACGGCGTGCCCTGCCTCGACAAAATCAGGCGGTCCGGGGACGCCCCGGCTCGCAGGAGCAGCGAACGAACCCAGTCGCACACCGCCACGACGGCGTCGGATTCGGCCAGCAGTGCTCGAAACGCGTCGTGACGCGCGGCGGTCAGCTCTCGCGCCCTCAGGGCGGTTACCCAGGCACCGCGCGCGCCGACGGACGCGAGGGACGCGCCTAACGTGGACGGGCCGCGCGCGAGAGCTTCGCGGAGCGCCGCCGGCACGCCACGACTCTCGAGCAGGCAGGCGGCGCAGCGCTCCGCGATCAACGCGCCGTCGCAGGGCTCGTGGCCGTCGCGCAGGAGCGTACCGCGGACGCAGCTTGCCGTGGGCGTATGGTACGTGAACACCACGCCGACGCCTACACGTTTCGCCGCCCGCACGGCACGAACCGATGCGGCACGGGTGAAGGCGTGCAGGTGCAGCACGTCCGCGTTTACGTCGTCGAGGATGTCGGCAAGTGATCGAGCCGCGGCTTCGTCGCCTTCGCCGTAGAGATCTGCGACGCTCGAGGAAGCAGTCACATCGAAGCGAAAAACCGGTATACCGTCATACTCGTAGCGCCGCGACACGGACCCGTCCGCCGGTGCGGCAATAACGCTTTCCACACCGTGCGCGCGCAGGTCGCGCGCGAGCTGCGCGACATACACCTCCGTGCCCCCCACGGTGTCTGGAAAGTAGCCGAAGGGGACGTGCACGACTCTCACGGGCTCTCCGACGAGATTTTCGGTCGTCTCGCTCGCCGCCGTACCCGGCGCCATTTGGACGCGATCGATTCCGCTCTCGCGTATCCGACGATCCGGGAAAGCCAGCGAAGCCTCGTCGGAAGATGCCGGATGAACTCGGGACCGAATTTCAGGCCGCGCGAGGCGGCGCGCTCGAACGACTCACGATCGATCGATGCGAGCTGCCGTGCCGCGAACGCGTAGGCTTCGCTGAGGGCGGCGCGTCGAGGCGGCGTTAGGCCGCCGTGATGCTCCCAGTACTCCTGCGCCCAGATCGCGTTCTCGGCGCAGCCGCGCGCGAACGACGCCATTGGCCGCGTGGAATAGCGCACCCCCGTATGCTGTCGATAGAGGAGCCCGAGCTCCTCCGATTCGCTCGAGACGAACCGCGCACCGGCCATCGCGAGCGACACGCTATACCGGATGTCCTCCACCACCTCACGACCCGGCTCGAACCAGATGGCGTCCGTTCGCGGGGACCGACGTACGAGCATCGCGCCCAGCTGCACGAACCCGTGCGCCGATAGCAGCGATGCCGCGAGATCGGCACCCAGCTCGGGCGTGATCTTTCGCCCAACGGTGAACACCGCGTTAGGTGGCGACGTCGCCGGAACGAGGTCGTGAAACGGCTCCCAGGCCACGTCGGCGCCGGACGCCCGGAGGACAGCGACCTGGCGCGCGATCTTGCCGGTCGCCAACAGGTCATCCGCATCGAGGAACTGGATGAATTCTCCCCTCGCCCGTGCCAGTCCGGCATTTCGAGCGCCGCCTGGTCCCGCGCCCTGCGTGTGCACGACAGTCGCGCCGGACGCGGTCGCGATGGACGCCGTGGCGTCGCGGGACCCGTCGTCGACGACGATCGTCTCCAGAGCCTCGTGGGTCTGCGCGCGGATACTCGTCAGCGTTTCCGCGATCCATCGCTCGGCGTTGAACGCCGGCACGATCACCGACACCAGGCCGCGGACGACGTCTTCGCGACGCAGTCCCGCGTGGTGTGGGTCATGCGTCCCGGGGCACACGAGTCGAGCTCAGGAAAGTGGTGCGGAGCGATGGCGGAAGCCGCCGGACGATGTGCGCGGGGATCGAGTGGCGCCAGCGTCACCCTTCCCGCCAACGCCGAGGTCCTTCTCGATCGCCAACGTGCCGCGCTCGGAGGCTCGCGGTAACAGAACCTGGTGTTCGGTTCCGCGTCGCCTATCTCCGGCCGCCGCCATCGCGACCACGGTGTCGGGATCGTCATGTGACGGTTCCCACAGCGTCAACAGCTTCTGCTCGACGACACCGCGAAGGTCGTGAGCGATCGCGTGCATGTCGGTGAGGCTCACGTCATCGGCACGGCCGTCCTGCCATAGCACGAGGGACCCGATGCGCTCACCGGACGGGGCGAGGAACGGCAGGCGAATTTCCCAGCACGCGGCGAGCGTGACGTTCGAGCGATGCCACGCCCAGACCGGCAGATCGTCGTCGAGTCTTCGGTAGGCATCTACGCCGGCTCCGGCTCCAGCGCCCACGAACGACCGTCGTAGCCGCACTTCCGCGCACTCGAACTCGTCCTGCGCGAACATCGCTTCGAGCGCGTCGAACACGTGGTCGAGATCCGTGAGATCCGACACGCGCATGCTAGCCTCGCGGATCCGCACGTTGCGGCCAATCACCTTGCGCTGTCGAACGCCGCGTTTGACGAGCCGCGCGAGCTCCTCGAACTCATAGTAGCGGAGCCGCTGGATCGCGAGCCCAACGCCAAGGCCGATGACCAGCAACACGACCGCCACGTACGCGGAGTCATTCACCAGCAGCATGCCACTCAATCCGAGCAGCGCACACGCACAATACAGGAGGAGCGCAACGCGCCGGGGCGAATGCCCGAGCGAGAGCAGCCGGTGGTGGATGTGCGCGCGATCGGCGCTGAAGATCGGCTGGCCACGCAGGAATCGTCGGGCCACCGCGAGCGTCGTGTCGAGCACGGGCAGGCCTAACGAGACGATCGGAATCGCGACCGCGATCACCGTCGGTGATTTCTGGGAGCCGAGCAGCCCGATGCCCGCGAGCATGAAGCCGAGGAACAAGCTACCCGAATCGCCGAGAAAGATGGACGCGGGGTGGAAGTTGAAGCAGAGGAAGCCGACCGTTGCGCCCGCGAGAATGATGGTCACCGTCGCCGCGCCGACGAGCCCATTCAGGCTCGCCACGACGAACATGGTGGTCAGGGCAAAGAGCGCCGCCCCCGCCGCCAGGCCATCGAGGCCATCGATGAGGTTGAAGGCGTTCGTGATGCCGACGAACCACGCGACGGTGAAGAGCATGCCGACGGCGTGCCCGAGGTCGACGATGCCGACAAAGGGCAGCGAGAGCGTCGTGACACGCAAGCCGACGATGTAGACGCCGCACGCGATCACGACCTGCGCGAAGAACTTCCATCGGGCGTGCATCGGCCGCACATCGTCGACGAGGCCGACGAGATGCACGGCCAGCGCGCCACCGATGACCGTGGCCAGCCCGCGCGCGTTCGTCGCGAGCACGTGCGGCCCGAACAGGCCGATGATGGCCGTCATCGAGACGGCCACGGAGAGAACGATCGCAACGCCGCCGATTCGCGGCACGGGATTGACGTGGACTTTTCGCTCGCCACATGGGTCGACGAGACCAGCGCGGCGCGCGAATTCGCGCACCACGAACGTCAGAGCCGTCGAGGAGCAAACGGCGATGACGAGTCCGATGAGGTACAACGGAATCTCAGGCTTCTGCGACAACAAAAGTCCCGGTGCTCCCGACGCGCCTCGAGACGCGCGCCCCCACAGAGTGCGCAGCACGGTGCCTGAGTCATCACGTGAGCGACCCAGAGCCCGGCACCAACCTCAGCCGCTTGCTTCAATTCGCAAAGGCGCAAGACTGGTGCCGAGCACGCTGAAAACGACGCCGCGTGTTCTGTCGCGCGATCAGTGGGCTGTCGGCGCGCCGTCCACATGCGCGCCCGCGCGGCGAAGACGCCCAGCCAGGGCCTCGTCAATCCGCGCGCGGAGGACGAGCTCCGCGCCATCCGTGCGCTGCTCCATCACCTCACCCAACCGGTGAATCTCGGCCAGCAGGCGCCCTTCGCTCGCGCCGAGTCGGATTTCAGAGACTGGCCGCAGCGCCCGCGTTTTCGTGAGCAGCGCTCGCCGCAGCGGCTCGAGGCCACTTTCTGTTTCCGCCGAAACGAACACCGAATTCGGCAGGAGATTCGTTATGCGCTCCTCGAGTGGCAGCAGAGTCTCGGACGCAATGCGATCGATCTTGTTGAAGACATGGAGCACCGGCTTGTCGTGGACGCCGAGCTCGTCGAGCACCGAGTTCACGACGCGTCGCTGTTCCTCCCAACCCGGGTGGCTCGCGTCGATCACGTGGAGCAGGAGGTCGGCATCAGTGACCTCCTCGAGTGTCGCGCGGAACGACGCCACCAGATGGTGGGGCAGCTTGCGGATGAAACCCACCGTGTCGGTGAGCAAGACGTGCGAGTGGTCGCCAAGGTCCACATCCCGCGTCAACGGGTCGAGCGTCGCGAAGAGTCTGTCCTCGACGAACACATCTTCATTCGACAACGCGCGAAGGATCGACGACTTGCCCGCGTTGGTGTATCCCACGAGCGCCACGCGCGGCAGCTCGCTGCGCACGCGCGCGCGCCGCATCTGCGTG
>Ga0070664_100002691_pt1 | contig 14338 bp, 13 predicted proteins | sample KBSC73metaG_FD_65863 | JGI IMG/M metagenome (GOLD analysis project Ga0070664, IMG submission 65863) | Corn rhizosphere microbial communities from Kellogg Biological Station, Michigan, USA - KBS C7-3 metaG | ecosystem: Host-associated > Plants > Roots > Rhizosphere > Soil ... | reverse complement strand
CAGCGAGTCCTCGCTGAAAACTGAACACTGAAAACTAGCAAACTTTCCATGGACCTTCTCCGCTTCACCACCGCCGGCTCCGTCGATGACGGCAAGTCCACCCTCATCGGCCGACTGCTTTACGATTCCAAATCGATCTTCGAGGACCAGCTCGAGGCGATGGAGGAATCCTCGCGCCGCCGCGGCGACGAAAACGTCAACCTCGCCCTCCTCACCGACGGTCTCAAGGCCGAGCGCGAACAGGGCATCACCATCGACGTCGCCTACCGCTACTTCGCCACGCCGAAGCGCAAGTTCATCATCGCCGACACCCCGGGGCACATCCAGTACACCCGCAACATGGTGACCGGCGCCTCCACCGCGAACCTCGCGATCATCCTCATCGACGCCCGCAAAGGCGTCATCGAGCAGACCAAGCGCCACAGCTTCGTCGCCAACCTGCTGCGCATCCAGCACCTCGTCGTCGCCGTCAACAAGATGGACCTCGTCGACTACTCGGAAGAGGTCTACAACCAGATCGTCAAGGACTACGAAGCCTTCGCCTCCCGCCTCGACAACATCGTCGAGATCACCACCATCCCGATCTCCGCGCTCAACGGCGACAACGTCGTCGACAAGTCCGAGGCGATGGAATGGTACAAGGGCCCGTCGCTGCTCTATCACCTCGAGCACGTCTACATCGGCGGCGAGGAAAACCATGTCGACGCCCGTTTCCCGGTGCAGTGGGTGATCCGCCCGATGTCCGACGAGTTCCACGACTTCCGCGGCTACGCCGGCCGCGTCGCCGGCGGCGTCTTCAAACCGGGTGACGAGGTCACCGTGCTGCCGTCCGGTTTCCGCACCCACGTCAAGGCGATCCACACGCCCGAAGGCGAGCTGACCGAGGCCTACGCGCCGCAGTCCGTCACGCTCACGCTCCACGACGAGATCGACATCTCCCGCGGCGATATGCTGGTGAAGGCGAACAACCCGCCGAAGGTCGCCCAGGACATCGAGGCGATGATCTGCTGGTTCTCGCAGAAGCCGATGCCGCCCCGCGCCAAGCTCGTCCTGCGCCACACCACCCAGGAAACCAAGGCCGTCGTCCAGGAGATCAAGTACCACGTCGACATCAACACCTTGCACAAGATCGAGGACGTCGAAGGCTTCAACATGAACGACATCGGCCGCATCACCCTGCGCACCGCCGTGCCGCTCCTGCACGATTCCTATCGTCGCAACCGCCACACCGGCTCGTTCATCCTCATCGACCCCGGCACCAACGAAACGGTCGCCGCCGGCATGATCGTCTGATCTTCCCGAAGTCGGGACCGCTCACCGCGGCGGTCCGACTTCCCGCTGGGACCGCGGAATTTATTCTGTTTCCGCCGCCCTAGCCGCTCGGCTTGCGACCGCCGGGCTCGTGCGGTTAAATGAACGAGCCATGGAACTGCGCAGCGTCGAAGCCATCGTCTCGGCCCTGAATCATGCTGAGGTTCGTTACGTGATCGTCGGCGGGCTGGCGGTCAATGCACACGGATACGTCCGCATGACCCGGGACGTCGATTTGGTCATCGAATTGCAAAAGGATAATATCCTCCGCGGTCTTCAGGCGCTCTTTACGATTGGCTATCAGATGGCGATTCCCGCCAGCCCAGCCGAATTCGCCGATCCTGAAATCCGCCAGCGCTGGCAGGAGGAAAGGAACATGATCGTCCTGAAACTCTGGAGTGATTCGCACCAGCGCACACCCATCGATGTTTTCATCTACGAGCCGTTCGATTTCGCCGCGGAGTGGGAGAAACTTGCCAATCTTGAGTTGTGCGACGGCCTGCGCGCACCCGTGGTTTCGCTTGAAAGCCTGTTGCGGATGAAGCGCGAGGCAGGACGTCCACAGGATCTGATCGATATTGAGGAACTCACCCGCTTGCCATGAGTTTGCCATCCCATCTCGTTCCCGACTGGCGCTGGGGCACCTCCGAAGGCAGCCGCGAGTTCGACCGGTTATGCGACCGCCAGCTTTCGTTCCTGGAAAAAGTCCGTTGGCTGGAAGAAGCCGAAACGCTCACGCTGGCCATGCGCTTGCGGAGCGGTCCGGCCGGCTCGCCCGGCCGCGCTGACAGTCCGCGCTCTCCTGCCGAGCACTGACCGTCGTCCCCGCTTTTTTACAGGTTCCTCGAACGAACCCGAGCGGTTCGTTGCTGGCAGCGGGACTCCGCTCCCGCCTTTTCTCCGCTCTCCGCGCCAAGCTCCAGGCTCAAACCCTCATGAGCGATCTTTCCTCACGGCTGCTTCAATTCAAAGAGCAGCTCTACGTCCACGGCAGCGCTCACCCTGGGTTGTTGTTCGTGGCGCTGGTGATCCTGCCCGGTTTCGGCTTTCCGGTCAGCGCCTTGCTGGTGTTGGCGGGCGCGACCTGGGGCACGTCCTGGACCAGCTGCCTGGCGGCCCTCGCGGCCATCGCCCTCAACATGATCTGGACCCACTGGCTGGCGAGCGGCCCGGCCCGCGCGTTCGTCATCAAGTGGCTCGGCCACCGCTGGGAGCGCTGGAAAGACCTGCCGCGCGCCGATTTGATGAAACTCGCCTGCATGTTGCGGGTGACGCCCGGCATCCCCTTGTTCGTGCAGAACTACACGCTCGGCCTGCTCGGCGTGCCGCTCGGACTCTACCTGCTGATCTCCGTGCCGTTAAACGGCCTGTTCACCGTCGGGTTCGTCGTCACCGGCGGGGCGATTTTTCAAGGCCGTGCCGGACTTGCCATTGCAGGCTTGGGTGTGTTGATCGCCGCGATGCTCGCGTTCCGGATGATTCGCATGCGAGTGCGGATTTAACGGGAAATCTCGAAGGATCGGGTCTGTCAGCTCATTGCCGGCACCAAGGATTGCGAAAAGCATGAAATACCATTGCCTGCCAAAGCGACAGCTGATCAGCTTGTAATTTCACCCTTACAGCTTTCCTCCTTTGTGCGTCTTGGCCGGCAGCCAAAGGCGATCCGCACGGATCGTGCGGCAAGGCTAACAGTGTCCATAACATAACGATATGCTCGCGAGCTATACTCCAGAAACCCGATCTATTCGGTCGAATTTGCCAGGGGCGCATGTCTGGCTCGCTCATTGGATCATTTTCGGGGCCTCCTGTAATATCGCGGGGTGGCTGTTGTCAGCCGTGCACCAGCTCAACCCCGTGGGTCTGGCCGTCGCCGTGCCGGCGATCTGGTTCACAATCGGCAAGCTCGCCGGGCTTCCAAGCCCTTCCTTCAAAAAGAACGCCTTCTTTTTGCGGCTGCGCAAAAACCTGCGGAGCCCGCTGGCGGTCGGCTTCCTGATCCTGGCCTCGCTGTCGTTGCTTGGAGGCTTACTTTATCCTCCCAACAACCTAGATGCATTTATATACCGGATGCCACGCGTTTGCGACTGGCTGATGGCGGGTCACTGGGAATGGATTCGAACTTCCAAGAACCTTCTCAACACGCGCGGGACGGGCGTCGAGTGGTGGACCGCGCCGATGATCGCGTTATTTCGCACCGATCGCCTCATGTTTGCGATCAACTGGATTTCTTTCCTGTTTTTACCAGGTGTCTTCTTCGGATTCTTCCGCAGCTTGGGCGTTCGCGCGCGGGCGGCGCGGGCGTGGATGTGGTTGATGCCCGCAGGTTATTGCTACGTGTTGCAGGCGGGTAGCGTCGGAAACGATCTTCCCCCCGCGTTGTTCGCGATGGCGGCGTTTGACTTTGGGTTCCGCTGGCGGCGCGGCGGTGGGTTCCGATGCTTCGCGCTGTCCATGCTGGCATGCGGAATGATGACTGCGGTCAAAGGAACGACCCTGCCGCTGCTGCTGCCCTTTGGCGTGGTGTTTTTCGGCATGTGGAGACCCGCGCTGGCGAATCCGCTCAGAACGGCGGCGTTGGTCTTGTGCTTCGCGCTGTCTTCGTTTCTTCCGACGGCGGTCATGAACATTCGCTACACGGGCGACTGGACCGGGGCGAAGGCCGAAGGAATACCGAAGGTGGAGCCGTTGGTGGGAATCGCCACCAATACGGTCAATTTTGCCCTGCAGAACATCCTTCCTCCGGTATTTCCAATGGCGTCCTCCTGGAATGCCAAATTCCTGTCCCTCTTTCCGTCCTCCTACATTGAACGGAACGAGCGCTGTTTTGAAGAAGGTGGCGCTCATTTTGTCACCCCGGACTTTCAGGGAGAAGAGCAGGCGGGACTTGGCTCGGGTCTGACGCTGCTGCTGGCGGCGTCGCTGCTTCTTGGCGTCTGCATCAAACCCCGGCAATCGAGCTTGGCGTCGCCGGGTTCAAACCGATGCGCTGGCTGGCTACTGCCCGCGTTATTGGGAATTGCCATCCTGGCCTATTTCAGTCGAGCGGGGCTCACGACGGTCGGACGCCTGATGGCACCCTTCTATCCCTTTTTGTTCGCGGTCGCGCTGCGTGGAAGAAAGCAGGACCGAATCGTGAAGTTGAAGCTATGGCAAGGACTGGCATGGGCATCGCTGGCCTCGGCACTGCTGATGGTAGTGATCACGCCGTCACGACCGCTGTGGCCTTCCCGAACGATGCTCTCGAGGGTCGACGCAAGTTCTCCAAAAGTCTTGCAGCGCGCGAAGCTGGGTTATGACATTTATGCGAATCGCAGTTCCTGCTTGGATCCCGTGCGAAACATTCTTCCCGAGGATGCTGGCATGATAGGTTATTTAAGTCTCGGCACGAGTCCGGAACTGCCTCTTTGGAAGCCATACATGCGCCGCCGGCTGCGGCACGTGCTTCCTGATGAATCGCTCACGACGTTGCGCTCCGAGGGAATCCGCTATCTTGTTCTCAATACGGACCGGTTTCAGCCGCCCGGTTTCGCGACGCCCGAGGATTGGGTGGCAGCGGGCGGCGGCGAAATCGCCGCACGGATTCCATTGCAGCTTCTCGCAAGAACCGAACCAACCATCTGGTGGGTTGTCAAAATCGATTAACCTGAATTCCCCCCCAACTTCTATGGATGCCAATCTTCCAAGACCCGAGCTTTCGATCGTCATGCCTTGCTTGAACGAGGCGGAAACGCTCGCAACCTGCATTCGTAAAGCCCGCCAAGCTTTCGAGGACGCGGGAGTAAAAGGAGAAGTCGTCGTCGCCGACAACGGCAGCACGGACGGCTCGCAGCAGATCGCCATCGAAGAGGGCGCGCGAGTCGTCCCTGTGGCTCAAAAGGGTTATGGCAATGCCTTGCGCGGAGGAATCGAGGCCGCCGCCGGCAAATGGATCCTGATGGGGGATGCGGATGACAGCTACGATTTTTCCAACGTGAAGCCTTTCGTGGAAAAGCTTCGGGAGGGTTACGAGCTGGTGATGGGCTGCCGCCTGCCTTCCGGAGGAGGGACCGTGATGCCCGGAGCGATGCCGTGGAAGCATCGCTGGATCGGCAATCCGGCACTGACCTTCATCGGCCGGCTTTTGTTCAAATGTCCGGCGCACGATTTCCATTGCGGCTTGCGGGCTTTCACCGCGGATGGCTATCGGCGCATGGACCTCCGCACGACCGGCATGGAACTCGCGTCCGAGTTGGTCATCAAATCGACGCTCAAAGGCCTGCGGATCACCGAGGTTCCCATCACCCTGCATCCCGACGGTCGTTCGCGCCCGCCGCATTTGAGAAGTTGGCGGGATGGTTGGAGGCACCTGCGCTTCATGCTCTTGTTCAGTCCACGTTGGATGTTTCTTGTTCCCGGAGTGTTCGTAGGATTGTTAGGATTAACTGCTTTGTGCGTTCTAAGCTTTGGGCAGATGATTTTCGGCAAAGTGGTGCTTGATGTGGGCACGATGATGTCCGCTTCGATGTTGCTGCTGATCGGGGTCCAGTTAACTTATTTCGCGGTGTTTGCGCGGGTGTTCGCGGAGCATGAAGGCTTGCTCCCGCCACATCTCGGCTTGCGAAAGGTTTTGTCGTTTTTGACGCTCGAATGGGGGGTGCTGTTTGGTTTGTTGATGTGCCTCGGCGGTGCCATATTGTTCGGGTCGGCTTTTTGGGATTGGTGGAAGGCTGGCTTTCAAAGTATTTCTTATAGCGAAAACCTGCGCCGCATTATTCCGGCTTCAACTTTTATCGTTTTGGGAGTCCAGATTCTGTTCGGAAGCTTCTTTCTTGGTGTGCTTGGAATGAAGACGACCGTCCAGGTTTCCAGAATTGGGGCATGAGCGCGTCCGGTGAGTTCTCCTCGGCGGATTAAAGGTTGTTAGGAAGTAGGCTTGATTCGAGTATGAATGGTAATGTCCTAGTAAAAGCCATTGTGCTGGCGGCCGGCTTCGTGGTGGCCGTGATCATGGGTAATCTGCTCGTGACCGATGCTCTTACGGCTGCCATCTGGATAGTGTGCGCCGGCGCGGTCGTGATTACTGTTTATCTGGAGCGGCGGATATGGTTGCTGATCCCATTCTTAGGGGCTGTGGAGCTGTCCGTGCGGGTGCCCAGCCAGCCCACAACCATTCTGCTTGCGCAGTTGTGGTTCATCGGGTTTTCGCTGGTGCTGTTTCTGATGCGGAAGCTGCCTTGCCGGATCCGTTTCACGGAGCTGGAGTTCTGGTTTTTGTTGATTTCCCTCTTCGTGCTTCAGGCATACATTCGCAATCCGACCGGGCTTAACGTTTTCGGTGGTGGATCCGTCGGAGGGAAACCCTATGTGCTATTCGCCATCAACTTGGTTGCCGCCTTGATTCTTTCCGGATTATCGGTCCAGCCAAAGGAGCTCAAAACCGCGGTCGTGCTATCGATTTTCGGCGGGTTGATCAACCTGGGGGTGTCCATCGTCGGCAAGTTCGTTCCCAGCGTCGGGTTCTGGACGGGGACGGGTGATCTCAGAGCGGGCGAGGTCAATTACGAAGGAGTGGGAAAGACGTATGACGCGGGTCAAGCCAGCCGCATCGGCTTCCTTGGAAGCTTCGCACGCAATGCTTCGCTCTGGCTGTCGAGCTTCGTGTCTCCATTGCGGGCATGCATCCATCCGTTGTGGGGCCTGCTTTTGGTCGTGACGGTGGTTGCGGCTGCATTGAGTGGCTTCCGTAACGCCGTGTTGACCATCGGCCTGACTTATTTCGTGGGCTTGCTCTACCGAGGAGGGTTTGGGGCAATGCTGATTGCGGTATTCGGGGGGATACTAGGCGTTATTTTCCTGGCGGTCGGAAACATGGTCGCTCCCTTTCCTCCTAACATCCAACGGGCCTTGTCGTTCCTCCCTGGGACTTGGGAAGAGCGCTACGTGAACGATGCGGAAGGGTCCAGCGAGTGGCGGTTCGAGCTTTGGAAAGAAGTGCTGAAAAGCGATAGATATATCCATAACAAATGGTTCGGGGATGGCTTGGGCTTTTCAGCGGAAGATTTGCAAAAATCGATTGCCCTGAGCCAGAGCCACGCCATAGGCGCGTCGGGTTTCGACATGCACCGTGAGAGTATTCTGCTAAGCGGCGACTACCATAGCGGCCCTGTACAGACGATCCGCATCATTGGCTATGTGGGTTTGTTCTTCTTGCTTGCCGCCATGGTCCGCCTGGCGGTTCACGCCCACAGACAAATCATGCGATGCAAGAACACCGAGTGGTTTTCCGTCGCGTTGTTTACCGGCATTCCGCTGGTATGGAATCCGTTCTTCTTTGTTTTCGTATTTGGAGATTTCAAAAGCGCGGCCGCCACCTTGTTGCTTGGAGGAGCGATGGTTCGACTGCTCGAGAACAACCTGCCGCTTCCCGCTTATGTGAAAGCTGGAGCACGGATTCCCATGCCGCTTTTGTCGAAAACGGCCAAATCCCTCCCATCATGAACATCCTCGTCACCGGAGGCGCCGGCTTCATCGGCTCCAATCTCGTGCGGCTGTTGGTCGAACGTGGCCACCACGTCTGCAACCTCGACAAACTGACCTACGCGGGGAACCACGAGTCGCTCGCGGATCTGGAAGGCCGTCCAGGCTATCGCTGGGTCCAGGCCGATATTTGCGACGCCGAGGCGATGCGCGCGGCGTTCGCGGATTTTCGGCCGGACTGGGTGATGCACCTCGCGGCGGAGTCGCACGTGGACCGTTCGATCGATGGTCCGGGTGAGTTCATCCAGACCAATATCTTCGGCACTTTCGTTTTGCTGCAAGCGGCACGCGCTTACCAAGCGACGCTTCCTGAGGAGACGAAAGCGGGGTTCCGCTTCCTGCACGTTTCCACCGACGAGGTGTATGGATCGCTCGGGGATGCCGGCTTGTTCGAGGAAACCACCCGCTATGACCCGCATTCGCCCTACTCGGCGAGCAAGGCGGCGTCCGACCACCTCGCGCGGGCATGGGCGGATACCTACGGATTGCCCGTCATCGTGACGAATTGCTCGAACAACTACGGTCCGTACCAGTTTCCCGAAAAGCTCATTCCCGTGGTCATTCTCAAGGCCCTCCGCGGCGAACCGATTCCGGTGTATGGCAAGGGGGAGAACATCCGGGACTGGCTCTATGTCGAAGACCACGCCGAAGCCCTGCTGACCGCCGTGTCAAAAGGAACGCCCGGCGAAACCTACAACATCGGCGGTAACAACGAGCGCCGGAACATCGACTTGGTTCGCTTGCTCTGCGGCATCCTCGACGAGCTTCGGCCGCGTCCGGACGGCAGCCCTTACGCGGAGCAAATCACGTTCGTGCGGGACCGTCCCGGCCACGACCTCCGCTACGCCATCGACGCCTCGAAGATCGCCCGCGAGCTCGGCTGGACGCCGAAGCAGGACCACGAATCCGGTTTCCGCAAGACCGTCGCCTGGTATCTCGAAAACGAGGACTGGTGGCGGCGCATCCTCGACGGTTCCTATCAACTGCAGCGCTTGGGTCATGCCTCGCTGAAAACTGAACACTGAAAACTTCTCCCTTTGTTCCGATGAAAGGCATCATTCTTGCCGGCGGCTCCGGCACGCGCCTGCATCCTCTTACGCAGGTCATGAGCAAGCAGCTCCTGCCCGTGTACGACAAGCCCATGATCTACTACCCGCTGTCCGTGCTGATGCTGGCCGGCATTCGGGAAATCCTGGTCATTTCCACCCCGCAGGATCTGCCGAAATTTCGTTCCTTGCTTGGGGACGGCTCGCAGCTCGGCTGCCGCTTCGAATATGCGGAGCAGCCCGAGCCGAACGGCCTTGCCCAGGCCTTCGTGATCGGAGAATCCTTCATCGGAGGAGATGGTGTGGCGTTGATTCTCGGCGACAACATCTTCTATGCGAATGGATTCGGGAAGATGCTTCGCTCATGCGCGGATCCTGAGGGCGGGATCGTATTCGCCTATCCGGTCAAGGACCCGGAGCGGTTCGGCGTCGTCGAGTTCGACGACGACATGAAGGCTCTCTCGATCGAGGAAAAGCCGCCACAGCCGAAGTCCAGCTATGCGGTGCCGGGGTTGTATTTCTACGACAACTCCGTGGTCGAAATCGCCCGCAATCTCCAGCCGTCCGCACGCGGCGAATACGAAATTACCGATGTGAACCGCGAGTACCTGCGCAGAGGGATGCTCTCGGTCCGGGTCATGGGACGCGGCACGGCTTGGCTCGACACCGGCACCTTCGAAAGCCTGCTGCAAGCCGCCCAGTTCGTCGAGGTGACCGAGGGCCGGCAGGGATTCAAGATTGGTTGCATCGAGGAAGTCGCCTGGCGCATGGGATACGTGAATGACGAACAGTTGGAGGCACTTGCGGCACCGACGCTGAAGTCGGGCTATGGCCAGTACCTGTTGGACCTGTTGAAATGGAAGGCATGAACCCTCAGCTTTTCGAGATCCTGTCGCTGACCCGCCGGGGTGACGAACGCGGAGCGCTGGTGGTGGCGGAGGCGGGTCGGGAATGTCCCTTTTCTGTCGCCCGTGTTTACTGGGTGTTCGGCACGCAGCCGGGCGTAAGACGCGGGTTTCATGCCCACAAGCGGACCCGCCAGCTGGCGGTCTGCGTGGCGGGAGCTTGCTCTTTCCTGATGGACGATGGCGCACGCCGGCAAAACATCCGCTTGGACTCGCCGGAGCAGGGGCTGACGATCGAACCCGGCGTTTGGCACGAGATGTTCGATTTCTCGCCGGACTGTGTCCTTCTGGTGCTCGCCGATGCTCCGTACGACGAAGCCGACTACATCCGCGACTATGAGCAATTTCTGGCCAGTGTGACCTCCGAATCCGCATGAGCGCGAAGATCCACCCCATGTCCGACGTGCAGTCGGACGCCATCGGCGCAGGGACCAGCATCTGGCAGTTTGTTGTGATCTTGGCCGGAGCGCGCATCGGCCGGAATTGCAACATCTGCTCCCATGTCTTCATCGAGAACGACGTGGTGGTGGGTGACAACGTGACCGTGAAATGCGGCGTCCAGCTCTGGGATGGCGTCACGTTGGAAGACGGCGTGTTCGTGGGTCCGAACGCCACATTTACGAACGATCCCTTTCCTCGGTCGAAAGTTTATCCCGAGCAATTCGGCCGCACGGTCGTCAAACGCGGCGCGAGCATCGGGGCGAACGCCACCATCCTGCCCGGGGTGACGCTCGGGGAGAACTGTCTCGTGGGTGCCGGCTCGGTGGTGACGAAGGATGTGCCACCGGGTGCGGTCGTCGCCGGTAATCCCGCCCGCGTCATCCGTCTGGCGGATGACCTGCGGGCCCAGTCCTGATTTCTATCCTTCTTATGGCTGTTCCGTTCCTCGATCTCCGCGCGGTCAACGCGCAATATGCAGATGAGTTGGCCGCCGCCGCGCGCCGCGTCATCGATTCCGGCTGGTATGTCCATGGGGAAGAGCATGCCGCCTTCGAGCGAGAATTCGCCGCGTGGAACGGCTCCAAACACGCCCTTGGCGTGGCCAACGGCCTGGACGCGCTCACGCTGGTGCTGCGCGCGTGGAAGGAACTCGGGGTGCTGAGCGAAGGGGACGAGGTGATCGTTCCCGCCAACACCTACATCGCCTCGATTCTGGCCATCACCGAGAATCGCTTGATTCCCAAGCTGGTAGAGCCCGATCCGGCAACATTCAACCTCGACCCGGCACGGCTTGAAGCGGCCCTTGGGCCACGCACCAAGGCGATTCTGGTCGTCCATCTCTACGGTCGCTTTGCGGCGATGCCGGCCATCATGGCGTTTGCCCGGGAGCACGGCTTGAAGGTGTTGGAGGATTGCGCCCAGTCGCACGGAGCCTGCCACGAAGGCCTTGCCTGCGGCAATTGGGGGGATGCCGCCGGCTTCAGCTTCTACCCGGGCAAAAACCTCGGGGCGCTCGGTGACGGCGGAGCGATCACCACCTCGGATGATGTGCTGGCCGAAGTCTTGAAGGCGCTCCGGAACTACGGCTCCGAAAAAAAATACCACAACCGCTATCAAGGCCCGAACAGCCGCCTCGATGAGATGCAGGCGGCATTGTTGCGGGTGAAACTGCCGCATCTGGCCCGCGAAAACGAACGCCGCCGTCAGGTAGCCGCTTATTACCTCGAACACGTCCGGCATGAGGCGGTCATGCTGCCGGAGGCTTCGGCGGTGAGGGACGAACACGTCTGGCACCTGTTCGTCGTTCGTTCCCGGCGTCGTGATGAGCTTCAAGCCCACCTTTCGCGTGTGGGCATCCAGACCATGGTTCACTACCCGGTGCCGCCCCATCGGCAGCAGGGTTACCCTGACCTTTCGTCGTGCCATTTGCCCCTTACGGAAGCGATTCACGATGAGGTGCTTTCCCTCCCGATGAGCCCGGTGATGACCGATGCCCAGATGGAAGAAGTGGCCGCCGCGGTGAACCGCTGGTGATACCAGGGCCTGATGAGATCGCCAATTTCGAGCCCCACCGTGTCCGAGCCCGCCCAAACCCAAGCCGCCGCCGCTCCGGCCGAAGAAGCCACCTACGGTCAGATCCTCAAGTCCTCGTCCATCCTGGGGGGCGCCCAGGCATTGAATTACCTGATTGCCATGGGGCGGACCAAGATCGTCGCCGTCCTGCTCGGGCCAGCCGGGGTAGGTTTGGTCAGCCTCTATCAATCGCTGACCTCGGTCGTCGGCACGGTGGCCGCCCTCGGTATTCCGTCCAGCGGCGTTCGCGACGTGGCGGAGGCGGTTGGAACGGGCGACGCCGCCCGCGTCGCCCGGGCGGCCTGGATTCTACGGCGGGTCTCGTGGATCACGGGATTGGTAGGGTGGCTTCTGGTGGCCGCGTTTTCCCGGCCGTTGAGCCAATGGATTTTCGGTTCGACTGACCGTGCCATTGGCGTGGCCGTGCTCGGGGCTTCGTTGCTGTTCACCTTGGTATCGGGAGGGCAAATGGCGTTCCTCGAAGGTCTTCGGCGAATTGGGGACATTGCTCGGATCCAGGTCTTCTCGATGATCGTGAGTACGGCCGTGGCGATCGGTCTATATGCTTGGTTGCACGAACGCGGTATCGTGCCCGTGCTGCTCGTCTCGGCGGTCATCGCGTGCGCGTTCAGCGGGTGGTATGCCTCGCGGGTGCCGCTGGCGGAAGTGCGGATGGGCTGGCGGACGGGCTGGTCGGGTGCCAAACGCATGATCCAACTGGGGCTGGCGTTCATGTGGAGTGCCATCCTTGGGGCGGGCGTCTCGTTTGGCATCCGCATGTTGATCGTTCGCGAATCCGGAATCGAGGCCAACGGGATTTACCAATCCGCTTGGGCAATGTCCGGCATGTTCGCGGGTTTCATCCTAGCTGCGATGGGAACGGATTTTTACCCGCGCCTCACGGCCGCCGCCTACGACCACGAGCGCATGAACCGGATGGTCAACGAACAGACGGAAGTCGGCATTTTGCTCGGGTTGCCGGGGTTGCTCGGGACGATGATCTACGCGCCGCTGCTGATGAAGCTGCTCTATACCGCGAAGTTCCTCGCGGGGGCCGAATTACTGCCGTGGTTCGTGCTCGGTGTGTTTCTCAAAGTAATTTCCTGGCCCACGGGCTTCATCCTCCTGGCAAAAGGCGCAACCCGCTGGTTCGTCGTTTCGGAAACCTTGTTCAACGTCGCGCTGTTCGGGCTGACCACGATCACTTTTAAAATCTCAGGCCTCCCCGGAACGGCCCATGCCTTTGCTCTGGCGTATGGGCTGTACCTGGCCTCAATGCTGGTGCTGACACGGGGGCTCTCGGGTTATGCTTGGAACCGGCAACTGGTGTCCTTGGTGATCAAGTCCACGTTGGTGGTGATCGGGGCCTTCTTGCTCAAGGCGTTCGCGAGCGACACCGCCACATGGATGGCGGGCACGGTGCTATTCCTTGTTTCGGGCCTCATCAGTGCGCGCGGGGTGGCCGCCCGCCTTGGCCGCCAGCACCGGTTGGTGGCGCTGATGCTGAAGGTTCCTTGCGCTAAATGGGCGTTGGGAAAGACGGCCTATTAATCACGGCTTGCGAGAGCCCGGCATGTTCGCATGGAAGTCTTACTGATCAATCATTCCCTATATACGGGAGGTGTCGAAACCCTGATCGTGCGGATGGCCAACTGGCTCGTCCGCAATGGCCATGGATGCGGTATTCTGCTGCGGGATTCGTTCGAAGGTGATCTGACGCCCCTGCTTGATAAGCGGGTGAGGTGGGTGGTGGTGGGAAACTGGTGGGATTGGCTGGTGGTGCCATTCGTCGGCCGGTTTGTCTGGAAGTCGTGGGCGTTGCCCAAGCCGGACGTCGTCTATACCTTCGAAAAAAACTGGGCCTTCACGGGACTGATGGTGCGTGACTTGTTTTCTGAGTTTCCCCCAGCCGTCGCCACCGGCGCGTACCACCTCAATCAGTTCGCCTACGAACACCGGCCTGCCAACATCGGTCGTCTGAATCGGTTCCAGGAGGAGATTTACAACCGCGTCTATCCGGACTCGGGGAAGTTTTTCATGTCCGAGGAAACGCGGATCGGTCACGAGCGCCATTTCAACCGTCCGATGCCGGGTGGCTGGGTGTGGCCCCTGCCGATCGAGATTCCGGGGGAGGAGGCCATCGCCGGGCGAATGCCGGTCCCGCGCCGGATCTTGTCGATCGGCCGCCTGACGCTTTTCAAGACCTACTCTTGGTACATGGTGCCGATCCTGTGCCGCCTGAGGGAGAAGTTTCCCGATGTGCAGTGGCACGTGCATGGCTTCGGCGCCTGCGAGCGCGAGCTTGTCGATCACGTGTGGAAGCAGGCCATTGATGACGGACTGATCGTGTTCCACGGGCCGTTGAAATACGAAGCGATTCAGCGAGTGTTCGATCAGGCAGCCGTGTTCATCGGCATGGGCACCACGCTGCTGGAAGCAGCAGCTGCCGGGGTGCCGAGCATTCCGGCATTGGTGGACGACCCGGACGCGTTCTCCTGGGGATTCATCGAGCGCATGCCCTATTTCACCGTGGGTGAGACCGTGCCG
>Ga0070664_100002688_pt1 | contig 14348 bp, 10 predicted proteins | sample KBSC73metaG_FD_65863 | JGI IMG/M metagenome (GOLD analysis project Ga0070664, IMG submission 65863) | Corn rhizosphere microbial communities from Kellogg Biological Station, Michigan, USA - KBS C7-3 metaG | ecosystem: Host-associated > Plants > Roots > Rhizosphere > Soil ... | reverse complement strand
TCGCTGCCCTTCTTCGGCAACAAGGACGACAACGGCGAAAAGAGCGAGCCGCTCGTCGCGCAGTTCGACATCGAGGTCGACGCGCCGGCGCCGCTGAAGACGCTGCTGCTCGAGTATCTCGACGTCAGCCGTTTCCAGAACGCACCGCGCTCGGAGGCGGTGACGTCGAGCGAGCTCGACCGCCTCGCCGCCGGAGTGCCCGCACAGGCGAAGACGCTGCTCGAGACCGAGGGCTACTTCAGCGCCGAGGTGACGATCGCGCGCAGCGATCCGCCGGGTGCGCTGCCGCTGCTGAAGATCGTCGTCGTGCCCGGTCCGCGCGTCGAGGTCGCGCGCGTCGCGATCGAATCGACCGCGCCGCTCGCGCCGCACCAGCCGTCGCGCGAGGAGCCCTGGGGCGACCGCCTCGAGCACGCCCGCGCGATCTGGCCGCTCAAGCCCGGGCAGCCGTTCCGGCAGCCGGCCTGGACCTCGGCGAAGACGTCGACGCTCGCCGCGGTCCGCGGCGACGCGTATCCGACGGCGACTTGGAAGCAGACGCAGGCCCTCGTCGACGCGACCGCGAACACCGCCGCGCTCGATCTCACGCTCGAACCGGGGCCGCTCTACCACCTCGGCGAGATCCGCGTCCAGGGGATCAGCCGCTTCGACGAGTCGGCGGTGCGTCGGCTCGCGACCTTCTTCCCCGGCGCGCAGTACAGCGAGCGGCTGCTCCTCGACTACCAGGACCGCCTCCTCAAGCTCGGCCTCTTCGAAGGCGCGTCGGTCGAGCTCGACACGAGCGGGCCGCCGGATGCGGCGCCGGTGATCGTCAAGGTCAAGGAGCTGACCCAGCACCAGGCCAACTTCGGCGTCGGCTACAGCGCCAACACCGGCCCGCGCACGTCGGTGGAGCACTACGACCGCAAGGTGTTCGGCCTGCCGTGGGTCTCGCACTCGACGCTGATCTACGGCCCCGACCAGAAGCAGCTCGGCATCGAGCTGACGTCGTACCCGCGCGAGGACATGTGGCGAAACCTGTTCGCCGCCAACATCGAGCAATTGCGCGCCGCCGACGAGGAGCGCAACAGCAGCACCGCGCGCATCGGCCGCTCGTACGACACGAACCGCTACGAGCGGCTGGTCTACGCCGAGGTCACGCAGGCGCGCGTCGACAACGCGGCGCTGACCGACAAGAGCGTCGCCGGGTCGCTCAACTACAACTGGCTGCAACGCGACGTCGACAGCATCCTGCAGCCGACGGTCGGCAGCGCGCTGTCGCTGCAGGGCGGCATCGGCTACGGCTCGGGACGAGAGAAGCGCACGGACCGTCCCGAAGAGGACCACAGCAACGGGCCGTTCCTGCGCGCGTACACGCGCTACAACTACTACCGGCCGTTCGGCGGCTGGTACGCGAACGCGCGCGTCGAAGCGGGACAGGTGTTCGTCCACAGCCGCATCGCCGTTCCCGACACCATCCTCTTTCGCGCCGGCGGCGACAACTCGGTGCGCGGCTACGGCTACCGCACGCTCGGCCCGCGCGTCAACGGCGTCGTCGTCGGCGGCCGCGTCGAGACGACCGCGAGCGTCGAGGTCGAGCACGCATTGACGCAGCGGCTGCCGTCGCTGTTCGGCGCGCTCTTCGTCGACGCCGGCAACGCCGCCGACCAATGGAACGATCTGCGGCCGGTCGTCGGCGTCGGCACCGGCCTGCACTACCGCAGCCCCGTGGGGCCGCTGCGCCTTGACGTCGCCTACGGCGTCAACGAGCAACGCTGGCGGCTGCACCTGAGCGTCGGCGTCACGTTCGCGGCAACGCGATGAGCGCCGACACCGACGTTGCGACGACGCCGAGCGGCGGTGCCGATCGACCGCCGCCGCGGCGGCGCGGGCGGCGCGCGTTGCGCTGGGCCGGCGGCACGCTCGCCGCGCTCGTTCTCGTCGTCGTCGCTGCGATCGCTGCGCTCCTCTGGGCGTTGCACGACGCCGGCGGCAGCGCCTGGCTGCTCGGCCGCGTCCCGCAGCTCACGGTCGTCGGCCCGCGCGGCTCGCTGATCGGCGACTTCGCCGCGGAGCGGATCGAGATCGCATTTCCGGGCAGCGGCGTCCTTCGTCTCGACGCGCCGAGCTGGCACGCGCTCGCGGCGTCGCGCGGCGACCGCGGGCGCTGGCTCAAGCTGCGCATCGCGACGCTGCACGCCGATCGCGTGACGTGGGTCGCCGCGGCCGCAGCGCCACCCGGCGAGCCGGCGCGGCCGCCGGCGACGCTGCGCGTGCCGGTCGAGGTCGAGGTCGACGCCGCGACCGTTGACGAGCTTCGCATCGGCAACGACGACGCGGTGCCGTTGCGCATGCTGCGTGCGCGCGTCCACGTCGGCGCCGACGGCGGCGCGCGCCACCGCCTCGACGACGTCGCGCTGGTGCGCGACCGCGTCCGCGCGTCGGGGCGCGCGACGATCGACGCCGACGCGCCGCTCGCGGTCAGCGCGCAGGCATCGTTCGTCGGCGGCGACGGCGCGCCGCTGCCTTGGCAGGCGTCGCTCACCGCATCGGGCCCCCTCGATCGTCTCGATGTCGCCGCGGTCGCGCGCGTCGCGCCGACCGGCGCGCGAGCGCCGCAATCGCTCGACGCGCGCGCGGTCGTCCGCCCGTTCTCGGCGTGGCCGCTCGGCGAGCTGCACGCGTCCACCGAAGCGCTCGACCTCGCGGTCTTCGCGAACGACTTGCCGACGACGTCGCTGAGCGGCAGCGCCGTCGTCACGACGACCGGCGCCGACCAGCCAGCGGTCGTCGAAGCCCATCTCGTCAACGCGCGCGCCGGCCGCTGGAACGAAGGACGCCTGCCGGTGCAAAGCGTCGACGCGACCTTGCGCGCGCGCCCCGACGCTGCGGGCGTCGTCGACGTCGAGACGCTGCGCGCCGCGCTCGGCGCCGCCGATCGTCCCGGCGGACGGATCGCCGCGCGCGGCCGCTGGGCCGGCGACGCGTGGAATGTCGCCGCCGATCTCGACGGAGTGCGCCCGGCCGCGCTCGACGGCCGCGCGCCGCAGGCGACGCTCGCGGGCACCCTGACGCTCGCCGGCAGCGGCTTCGCGAAGGCTCCCGACCAGCACGTCATCGACGCCGTCGCGCAGCTCGCCGGATCGTTCGCCGATCCGCGCCTGCCGAAGAACGCGCCGCACGCCGCGCGCCTGCGTGGCGAAGCGCGGATCGCAGCCAATGCGATCGAGATCCGCAGCGTCGAAGCGACGCTCGGCCGCGCGCACGCGAGCGGCGCCGCGAAGCTCGTTCGCAGCGCTGCCGATCGGCCATGGCGCGCGAGCGGCAAGCTGCGTCTCGTCGACTTCGATCCGTTGCCGTGGTGGCCGGGCCGCACCGACTCGCCGCTCGCGCATGGCACGAATCGCGTCAACGCCGATGCCGAGTTCGACGTCGCACTCGCCGCGGCGCCGGGCGATCGAGCGTGGCTCGACGCGCTTGCAGCGACGCGCGGCAGCAGCGAGCTGCGCATCCACGACAGCGTGCTCGGCGGCGTCCCCGTCGAAGGCTCGGCCAGCTTCGCCAACCCCGACGGCAACGCGCGCATGGCGCTCGACGTCGCCGTCGCCGGCAATCGCGCGAGCGGTCATGGCCAGCTCGGCGCAGCCGGCGCCGACCACTGGGAGATCGCGATCGACGCGCCGGCGCTCGATCGCCTGTCGCCGTGGCTCGGCACGCGCGGCAAGGGACTGCAGGGAACGTTCAGCGCCAAGGCACGCGTCGACGGGCGCTGGCCGACGCTGCAAAGCGCCGGCGAGTTGCACGGCAGCGGCTTGCGCGTCGACACGCTGACGCTGCGCAGCGCCGAAGGTCGCTGGCGCGGCGGCAGCAGCCGCGATGCCGCGCTCGACGCCGAGCTCTCCCTCGATGGCATCGACCTCGGCGGACGCGCGATCGAGCATGCCGCGCTGCGCGCCGCGGGCAGCGCGCGCGCGCACCGCGCCGACGTGCGCATCGAGTCCGCCGCGCTGCCGCCGGCGTGGGCCGATGCGATCGCGGCGCGCGCACCGGCGAGCACGACGATCGCGAGCGCGCCTGCGCCGGCCAGCTCGCCCGCGCCGGCAGCGAGCACGGCGAAGTCGACGACGCGCAGCGTCGTCGTCGCCAGCGTCGAAGGCGGCCTCGTCGATTCCGGCAACGTGCGCAACGCGGGTTGGCGCGGCACGCTGCACGAACTCGTCGCCCGCAGCAGCGGCGCGCCGGCCCGCACCTGGCTGCAGGCGCGCGAGCTGCGCGGCAGCGTCGTCTGGGGCGACGGGCCGACGCGCGTCGACGTCGAGCCCGGCGCATTGCAGGCGCTCGGCGCAACGGTGCGCTGGAGCCGCGTCGCGTGGCAGGCCGGCGCGACGGCTGCGAGCGCGGGCCGCCTCGACGCCCACGCCGTCGTCGAGCCGCTGCCGGTCGCGCCGTTGCTGCAGACGCTCGAGCCCGACTTCGGCTGGGGCGGCGACCTCAGCGTCGGTGCCCGCATCGACGTCAAGAGCGCGCCGAACGTCGTCGTCGACGTCGCCGTCGAACGCGCTGGCGGCGATCTCACCGTCACCGAAGGGACGACGACGACCGCGCTCGGCTTCACCGAGCTGCGCGTCGGCATCGCCGCCCACGAAGGCGTCTGGCGCTTCACCGCGGCGGTCGACGGCAGCGCGGTCGGCACCGGCTCGGCGTCGATCACTGCGCGCACGACGAGCGCGGCGACGTGGCCGACCCCATCGACGCCGATCGACGGCGTCGTCGAGCTGAACGTCCCTCGCCTCTCGACCTGGGGAACGTGGCTGCCGGCAGGCTGGCGGCTCGACGGCGAGCTGCACGCGGATGCGCGCCTGCAGGGCCGCTTCGGCGCGCCGACCTACACCGGGCGGCTCGAAGGATCACACATCGCCGTTCGCAATTTCCTGCAGGGCGTCAACATCAGCGACGGCACGGTCGCGATCGCGCTCGAAGGCAGCACGGCGCACATCGAGACCTTCACCGCGAAGGCCGGCAGCGGCACGGTGCGTCTCGAAGGCAATGCGACCTTCGGCGATTCGCCGGTCGCGCAGCTCACGCTCGTCGCCGAGCGCTTCCAGATGCTCGGCCGCGTCGACCGCCGCATCGTCGCGAGCGGCCGCGCCGCGATGCGGCTCGACGCCACCACCGTCGCGCTCGACGGCAGCTTCAAGGTCGACGAGGGGCTCGTCGACTTCACGCGGTCGGATGCGCCGACGCTCGGCGACGACGTCCAAGTCGTGCGCCGGCCGCGCGCCAAGCCTTCGACCGATGAGCCCGAGCCGCCGCCGCCCGTCGTCGCGCCGGTCGCACGCAGGGTCGCGCTCGACCTCCACGTCGACATGGGCGAGCAGCTGCGCGTGCGCGGCCACGGTCTCGACACCGGCGTGCGCGGCGAGCTGCGGCTGACGTCGCCGGGCAGCAAGCTCGCCGTCGACGGTACGCTGCGCGCGGTCGGCGGCACCTATCAGGCGTACGGCCAGAAGCTCGTCATCGACCGCGGCCTGCTCGCGTTCGCCGGGCCGGTCGAGAACCCGCGCCTCGACATCGAGGCGACGCGGCCGAACCTCGACGTGCGCGTCGGCGCGCAGATCACGGGAACCGCGCTGGCGCCGCGCGTGCGTCTGTTCTCGGAGCCGGAGATGTCGGACGTCGACAAGCTCAGCTGGCTGATCACGGGCCATGCGAGCGAAGCCGGCGACGCCGCGACGACGGCGCTGCTGCAGCAGGCCGCGCTCGGACTGCTCTCCGGCGAAGGGCCCGGTGCCACGGACCGCATCGTCAAGTCGCTCGGCTTCGACCAGATCGGCGTGCGCCAGGGCCCGACGCCGGGCGACACCAAGGACACCATCGTCACGCTCGGCAAGCAGATCTCGCAGCGCTGGTACGTCGGCTACGAGCGCGGCCTGAACGCGACCGCGGGGAGCTGGAAGCTGATCTATCGCGTCGCGCGGCGCGTCAGCGTGAGCGCACAGGCCGGCGAGGACAACGCGATCGATCTCCACTGGATCCTGCGCTGGAAATGAGCGCAGGCGTCGCGCACCGCGCCCTCAGGGCGCCGCGTCCCAGTCGGACTTGCGGATGTGGTTCTGCATGAACGCGTCGACCGCCGCGGCAGCGTCGAGCCGCGCCGGGTCGAAGTCGAACTCGCCTTCGTGCGTCGCACCGTTGTCGAACGTCGCGCGGAAATGGATCGCGCGGCCGACGACCTCGTAGTCGACGTGATAGCGGACAGGATCGCCGCTTCCGCCGCGTGCGTGCGTTCCTTCGACGGTCGCCAAGGCGCCCTCTCGCGTTGCAGGGCCGCCAGTATGCCGGGTCTTACACTGACATCGCCTCGCCGTAGTTCAATGGACAGAACGGCCGCCTCCTAAGCGGCAAATACAGGTTCGATTCCTGTCGGCGGGACCACGTCAAGCGGACACGCATTTGCCCACTCGCTGCGAGCGGCTTTGTTCGCGCCAACTCGCGACGTGCTAGCAGTTGAGCAGTTGATACCACTTGAAACGATTCCGAGGCGGATCGCGCGAAGGATCGGCGCGCGCTCGCGTTAGAAGGTCGTGCGGCCCGGCGTTTCCGGGGACATGACGTACTGATCCTTTTCCGATGGCCATTTCCGTTTCACTTTCCCCCTCGAACCACTCCCTCCTCTCCTCTCGCATCCTTCCCGCATCACTGACGACGATCGCACTCACGTTGTCCTCAGCGGCGATGGCGCAAAGCCCTGCCAGCCCAGGCACCTGGCAGCTCTACTCCACTTCGCGGAACGAGACGCTCGCGACGTACACCGACTTCGACGCGTGCCGGCAGGCCGCGAACCTCGCGCGCAACCTGGCGTGCAAGCCCGGCGTGCCCGCGACCAACACGACGCCGACGCCGACGCCGCCAGCCATGCAAGCGCTCGGCGTCAAGCCACCGGTCATGAACAACGCGTTCCACATCGATGCGTCGAGCCTTCCCGAGGCCGCGGTCGGCATTGCCTACGACCGCCTGCAGCCGACCGCGGAGGTCGCTCCGCCCTCGGACATCGGCGCCTTTCGCATCCCGTGCGGCTTCTCGCACATGTCGTTCGACGATCCGATCGTCTATCCCGGCGTTCCCGGCGCGGCGCACCTGCACACGTTTTTCGGCAACACCGGGACGAGCGCGACGAGCACCGCCGATTCGATCCGCACGAGCGGCAGCTCGACATGCCTCGGCGGCACGATCAACCGCAGCGCGTACTGGGTGCCGACGATGATCGACACGGCGAGCGGCGAGCCGATCGTCCCCGACGTCGCGGGCATCTACTACAAGCAGGGCTACACGCTCAATCCGCCGGCGATCATCCAGCCGCTTCCCGCAGGCCTGCGGATGATCGCCGGCGATCCGACCAGGAGCAGCCCCGGCAGCCAGGTCGCGCTCTTCAAGTGCATCGGCGGCCCCAACAACTCGAACGACCACTACGGCTCGTCGATCCCGAACTGCGACGCCGGCGCGCAGGTCTACCAGGTGATCGTCTTCCCGCAATGCTGGGACGGCAAGAACCTCGACTCGCCCGACCACAAGAGCCACATGAGCTACGTCGTCGTCGCAGCCGGAGGCTCGGGCTACACGTGCCCGTCGACGCATCCGGTGGCGCTGCCCGAGATCACGTTCAACGTCATCTACACGGTGCAGACGGCGAACGCGGCGCTGGCGTGGCGGCTCTCGTCGGACACCTACGACAGGAGCCTGCCGGCAGGCTACTCGTCGCACGCCGACTGGTTCAACGGCTGGGAGAAGGCGATCTCCGACGCGTGGGTGGCGGGCTGCGTGCAGGCGCGCCGCGACTGCCACGCGCACCTGATCGGCGATGGCAGGATGATGTACTGACCGCTACGGCGTCGGCGGATAGAGGAAGGTCTTCGCGACGGGCGCCCAGTCGCTGCCGACGTTGCGCCATTCGAGAACCGCGCCGGCCGGCGCGTTCTCGATCGAGATCGTGTAGAGGCGGCCGACGTCGAAGTCGAGCGTTGATTTGACGCGCGCGGCGGTGAGGTAGACCTCGCCGCCGCCGCGAACGCGAAACTCGTGCCTGCCCGGCAGCATCGAGGCGACCCAGCCCTTGCCGTCCTTGAGACCCGTGCCCGGCGCGAGCTGGCCGCAGACACCCTGCGCGTGCGCCTGCTGCGCCGCGGCGTCGCTCGGCGCCGGCGATGCCGACGCCGAGACGGCGAAGACGAGCGCCGGCGCGACGCGGCCGAGGTGGCGGACGAACGAACGATCGAGCAGTCGCATCGCACGACCTTAGCGCAAAACGCGAGTCAAAGAAGCCACTCGATCGGCAGGATCGAGAGGATCTGCACGCCGAAGCGCTTGAGCGCGCTCGTCTCGGGCTCGTGGTCGTGGCGCTTCTCGCCGCCCGACGCGCTGCGTTCGATCCACTGCAGCCCGTCACCTTCGCCGGCCAGGCGGACCTCGTAGGCGCGCAGCGGCACGACCGAGTCGAACGCGGAGGCGAGTCGGCCCGCGAGCGCAGCGCTCTCGATGACGACGCCGAGCTCGGTGTTGAGGCGAGCCGAGCGCGGGTCGAAGTTGAACGAGCCGACGAAGATCCTGGCGCCGTCGACCGCGTAGGTCTTCGCATGCAGGCCCGACGCGCCGCCCGAGCCGGTGCGGCTCTCGCCCGCGTGCGGCGCAGCAGCGAGCGGCGTCAGCTCGTACAGCTGGATGCCCGCGAGCAGGAGGTCGCGGCGCCGCTTCATGTAGCCCGCGTGCACGGCGCTCACGTCCGACGCGGCGAGCGAGTTGGTGAGGATGCGGACGCGAACGCCGCGCCGCGCGAGTTCGGCGAGCGCCGCGGTGCCCTCGTCGCCGGGAACGAAGTACGGCGAGACGATGTCGAGCGAGCGCTCGGGGCGCCCGATGGTGCGGATCAGCTCCGGAAACAGCAGCACGTCGCTGCGGTCCGAAGCGTCGAGCGTCTTCGCCGGATCGTCCTGGACGACATGCGCGACCGCCCAGTCGATCGCGAGCCGGCGCGCCTGCAGCTCCTCCACCAGCGCTGACCTGCGCACCGCGTCGACGTAGTCGATCGACGCGGGATCGCTGCGCGTCGCCGCGAAACGCGCTTCGAGCTCGCGTGCGCCGTCGGCGCCCGGCGGGCCGACGAACGCCGCCGCCGGATACGCCGACGCGCTGTTCCAGTAGCGATCGAACTGCGTCGAGGTCTCCGCGACCGCCGGCCCGATGCCGATCACGTCGAGGTCGGCGAAGTCGGCGCCGTCGCCGGCAGCGAAATATTCGTCGCCGATGTTGCGGCCGCCGACGATCGTCGCGACGTTGTCGGCGGTGAACGACTTGTTGTGCATGCGCCGGTTGAGACGGCCGAAGTCGGTCGCGAAGCCGAGCACGCGCGCGCTGCGCTGCACGAAGGGGTTGTAGAGGCGCACCTCGACGTTCGGGTGCGCTTCCAGCGCCGCGAGCACGCGATCGAGGCCGCGCGTGTTGGCGTCGTCGAGAAGGAGCCGCACGCGAACGCCGCGCTCGGCGGCGCGCCAGAGCGCCTCGAAGAGGAGCGTGCCAGCGCGATCGCCGTGCCAGATGTAGTACTGCGCGTCGATCGAACGCTCCGCGGCCGCGGCGAGCGCCATCCGCGCAGCGAACGCGTCGCGCGGATCGGCAAGCGCGTGGAATCCCGACGTGCCTTCGGGCGCGGCCGCCAGCAACGGCGCGACGAGCCGGCCGAGTTGCGTGTCGCGACCGTCTGCGATCGCGGTCGACGCGACGCGGTCCGCCGGCACGGGCGGCAGGCTTGCGCAGCCGACGAGGAGCGCACCGAGCGCGGCGACGCCGAGACGACTAGCGATGGATCGCAGCGTCAATGGCGGCGAGGAACTGTTCGTCCCCGAACGGCTTCCTGAGCAACGCCGTCGCGCCGCCCTCCATCGCGTGCGCGAGGTCGTCGCGATCGTCGAGGGCGGTGATGAAGACGATCGGCACGTCGATGCGCTGCTCGCGCAGCCACGACTGGACGTCGAATCCGGTCATGCCCTGCATGCGGATGTCGAGCACGAGACACGCGGGGCTGTGCGTCGCCAGCGACTTCAGGAACTCCGGCCCCGAAGCGTACGACTCGACTTCGTAGTGCGCCGAACGGAGCAGGCGCGTCAGCGCCTTCCGGATCGGAAACTCGTCGTCCACGACCGCCACGATCGCCGCCGTCTGTTCCATGGATCCCCGACGCACCAGGACCACGAAACGATAGGCGCCGTCGAACGGAGCGCCTATGGGACCTTGGAGCCGGTCGGGTCCGACCCGAGTCAGCGGCTCGCCAGGACGCCCATCCTCTCGACCAGTCGCGCGAGCTGCGCCAGCGACTTGACGTTCATCTTGCTCATCATCCGGGCGCGATGCACCTTGACCGTCTTCAGCGCCGTGCCGAGCTCGTCGGCAGTCTGCTTGTTGAGCCTGCCGGCGACGACGCGGTCGAGCACCTGGCGCTCGCGCGCGGTCAGGCTCGCGAGGCGCTGCCGACCGTCGACGAGGTCGGCGTTGCGGCGGCGAAAGACGCGGTCGGCCTCGATCGCCTCGGCGACGCTCGCCAGCAACTGCTCGCCGTCGACGGGCTTGCAGAGGAAGTTGGTCGCGCCGGCGCGCATCGCGCGGACGATCGTCGGCGGGTCGCTGCGGCCGGTGAGAAAGATGATCGGCAGAGGCATCCCGGCGTCGACGATGCGACGTTGCACCTCGAGGCCGTCGATCTCGGGCATCGCGAGGTCGAGGATCACGCACCCGGCGGCCGCCGGGTCGCGCAGGCGCAGGAACTCCTCGGCCGAGGCGTACGTCTCGCTCGCCCACCCCGCCGAGCGGAGCAAGCGCTGCAGGCTCCTCAGCACCGATGGATCGTCGTCGACGATGAAGACGGTCGGCTCAACGCGGCCCATGGTCAGCTCTCCTTGACGGCGACGAGTCCCGTCGCCAGTGATCGATCGACGGCCGGCGGTGCGACCGTCGGCGCGCGTGGAATCGTGAACGTGAACGTCGCACCGTGCACGTCGTTGTTCTGGCACCAGATGCGGCCGCCGTGGGCGCTGACGATGCTGCGCGAGATGACGAGGCCGAGGCCGATCCCAAGCGGCTTGCTCGAGACGAAGGGCTCGAAGATCTTCTCGAGCCGGTCCGCCGGGATGCCGGGGCCGCCGTCGACGACCGAGATCGCCACCTCGCCGTCGTCGGCCGCAGCGGCACGGACCACCAGCCAGCGCGCCCAGCGCTCGGATTGCGCCATCGCCTCGCACGCGTTGTAGATCAGGTTGAGCAGCACCTGCTGCAGCTGCACCGGGTCGCCGTGCACCGCCGGCAGCATCGGGTCGAGCTCGAGCGTGATGCTGACGTTGCGGCTGATCAGCTCGCTGCGCAGCATGCGGACGACGTCGCGAACGAGCGTGCCCGCGACGATCGGCTCGCTCTTCGACTCGCCGCGCTCGAAGAGCGCGCGCAGGCGCCAGATGATCTCGCCGGCACGCTGATCGTCGGCGACGATGTCGCGCAGGATCTCGCGCAGCGTCTCGAGGTCGACCGAAGGCGCCGAGGTGAACCGGAGCGCCGCCTGCGCATTGCTGAGGATCGCCGTCAGCGGCTGGTTGAGCTCGTGGGCGATCGAGCCCGACAGCTGGCCGAGCATCGCGACGCGCGAGAGGTGCGCGAGCTCGTTGCGGTTGAGCTCGGCGTCGAGCTCGGCGCGAACCGGCGCCGTGATGTCGAACGTCACCCCCCACAGGATCGCCGGCTTGCCGCGACTGTCGACGCGGACGCTGCCGTGCGACGCAACCCAGCGCGGCTCGCCGTCGCCGCGGATGATGCGATGGCGGAGCGCGAATTCGCCGCCTTTCTCGCGCGCAGCGTCGATCGCCGCTGCGACGGCGCCGCGATCGTCGAAGTGGACGAGATCGAGGCGCTTCGGCAAATCGGGCACGTCGCTGGCGGCGATGCCGAGGATCGTGCGGTGCACGTCGTTCGCCCAGGCGCGGTCGCGCTTCAGGTCGCGCATCCAGACGCCGACGCCGGCTGCGGCCGCGGCCATGCGCAGCAGCTGCTCGGTGCCGAGCAGCTCGGCGTCGCTGCGGCGACGGCTGCGGTAGTCGAGAGCGAACGCCGTCACGAGCGCGGCGAGGACGACGGCGAGCGAAAGCGAGGCGACGAGATGCCACGGATCGGCTTCCCAGATCGCGGGCAGGCGCGCCGCTGCGGCGGACGCCGACGCCTGTGCCGACCAGGCCGGCAACGTCGGCGCAAGCGTCGCTCCGAGCGCGGCGGCTTGGAGCGCGCGAACACGAGGACGCGGTCCGCGGATGGCCGCCAGAGCCGGCGCGGCGGGTGCGATGCGCACGACACCGCCGTCGCCGCAACTCACTCGCCGCATCCGACTTCCCCGCCGCACGCCCACGGGCGGTCACGCATCGTCGTTTCACCTCCAGCGCCGGACTGCAGCATCGTCGTGCCGTTGCAGCGATGCCAAGCAGCCGAAGGGCCACGTCGGCTCATCGCCCAGCCCTCAAGTGTCGCTCCGCAGGCCCCTTGTTTCAATGAAATCGGCGATGCATCCAATTGCCGAGGTCGACGCTGCGATCGCGCTCGCCGAGGCGATGGGTCGCAGGGCGAGGCTGCGGGCGTTGTTGCGCCGCAACAGAGAACGCCGCGTCGGCGACACCGCTCGCGTGGACGTCGGCAAGTGCCCGAAGATGCGAGCGAGGTCGACCATTGGGCCCAAGGTCCAATAGTCGCCTCACAGGGTGGTTGTTACGGTTCGCAATGGGGTGCATCGGAGCCCGCGACCGGTGATCAGGATCTCGCTGGTCTGGGCCGGCGGCTCGTCAACAGGAGGTTGCATGAATCGGATTTCGGCGCGGTCTTTGGCGTGCGCGCTTTCACTGATCGTGCCCATGCTCGCGGCAACGCCGGCATCGGCCCAGCTGTCGAACGCGCAGGGCCTGATCGAGAACCCCTTTGTCGCGAACCTCGGCATGTTCATCGTCGGCAGCGACCTCAAGGCGCGGCTGAACGGATCGTCGACGACAAACCCCGACGTCGACTTCAACGACACGTTCGGCACCGGATCCGACGAGACGCGCGTCCGGCTCGACCTCCTCTGGCGCATCAACCCGAAGCACCACGTCCGCTTCTTCTATTTCGACAACGACATCACGCGCAATCGCGTCCTCGACCGCGACGTCCAATGGGGCGACACGACGTACCACGTCGGCGCCAACGTCGAGTCGAACGTCAGGATGAAGGTGTACGAGCTGGCGTACGAGTACGCGTTCATGCACCGGTCCGACTTCGAGCTCAACGGCACGCTCGGCATCCACTACACCGATCTGCGCATCAAGCTCGCCGGCAATGCGACGACCGGCGCCGGCACGGCGGCGTTCGTCACCGAGGAGCGCAAGCTCCCGGCGCCGCTTCCGGTCATCGGCGTGCGCGCCGGCTGGGCGTTCGCGCCGCAGTGGTACCTCGAGGGGGTCGGCCAGTTCTTCAAGATCAGCATCGACGGCTACAACGGCCACTGGATCGACGGGCGCGCCGGCGTGACCTACATGTTCGCGCGCAACTTCGGCGTCGGGGTCGGCTACAACCGCTGGTACACGACAGTCAACGTCGATCGCTCCAACTTCAACGGCTCGGCGCGCTTCGGCTACTCGGGCCTTCAGGCGTACCTGACCGGTACGTTCTGACCAGCCGGCCGCCCGGGTCGCGGCGGCCGGCCTCCCATCACCTCGGAGATCTCGATGAAGTTCACCCCCACGATGGTCGCGGTGTTCGCGGCAAGCGTTGTCGTTGCCGCCGGCGCACAGCAGGCGCCGACGACGAGTTCGACCGTCGCCGTGGCTCCCGGCAAGGCCGTCGCGACGAACACGACCACCGCCTCGGCAGTGATCGTCTCGATCGACGCGACGTATCGCATCGTCACCCTGAAGACCGCGAGCGGCAAGATCGTCGAGGTCGTCGCCGGCCCCGAAGTCAAGAACTTCGACCAGCTCAAGGTCGGCCAGAAGGTCAAGGCAGCGTACAGCGAAGCGCTCTCGCTCGAGCTGAAGAAAGGCGGCGGCAAGCCCCTCTCGATGACCGAAAAGGGCGGCGCGGCGCAGGCCGCCCCGGGCGCCAAGCCCGGCGCCGGCGGCGCCCGTCAGATCACGATCCTCGCCGACGTCGTCAAGGTCGACACCAAGACGCACCTGGTGACGCTGCGCGGTCCTGGCGGCAACTCGGTCGACCTCCACGTCGAGGACCCCGAGCAGCTGAAGAACATCAAGAAGGGCGACCAGGTCGAGGCGGTCTATACCGAGGCCGTCGCCGTCACGGTCGAGCCGGCCGACAAGTAG
>Ga0070664_100002677_pt1 | contig 14372 bp, 4 predicted proteins | sample KBSC73metaG_FD_65863 | JGI IMG/M metagenome (GOLD analysis project Ga0070664, IMG submission 65863) | Corn rhizosphere microbial communities from Kellogg Biological Station, Michigan, USA - KBS C7-3 metaG | ecosystem: Host-associated > Plants > Roots > Rhizosphere > Soil ... | reverse complement strand
TCGTCCGGATCTGGGACGCCGCAACGGGTCGCGCCGCCCTCACACTCGCGCCCCACGGCGCCGCGCCCGCCGGCGCCGCGTCCGACGGCGCCGCGCCCGACGGCGCCGCGCCCGACGCCGCCGGTGTGCTCTCCGTCGCGACCGCGCTGCTGCCCGGTCACACGCTCGTCGCGGCCGGCTACGGCGACGGCAGCTTCCGCGTCTGGGACGCCGTCACCGGGACGCCGCTGGGCGTCGACACGTCGTCGAGCGAGCCGATCACATCGGTCGAGTTCGGGCGCGACGGCGGCGTCGACGTGTTCGTGTGCGGCACCGCGGCCGGGTCGGTCCGGGTGTACGACCCGGCGACCGCCGCACTGCGCCACGACCTCACCCCGCACACCGATCAGGTCCTGGCCGTGGCGGCCGGGCCGAGCGGCCTGCTCGCGTCCGGCGGCGCCGACCACACGGTCAGGCTGTGGGACGCCGGCACCGGTTGGCCGCTGCACTGCCTGCGCGGGCACACCGATCTGGTGACCGCCGTCGCGGTGGGCCGGTCCGGCAGTTCCGGCAGCGCCACAGTCGTCGTGTCCGGCGGGTACGACCGAACGGTCCGGGTCTGGGACGCCGCAACCGGTGCGCTGCTGCACACCAACGGGGGCGCGCGCTCGGCCGTGTATGCGCTGGCGCTCGGGGAAACCGGCGGCCGGGCCGTCGTCGCAGCGGGTGGATACGACGACGCCGTCCGGCTGCTCGACCTGGAGACCGGAATCCCGGTCCTGGCAACCGATCCGGTCGACGGCTTCGTGCGCTCGCTTGCCCTGGGAACCCGCGACGGCCGGGAGATTCTCGTTGCCGCGGCGGGAAACGCGGTGCGCTGCTGGGCCCTGCCCGATGGGAGTCCATTGTGGACCATCGAGCTCGCCGACCCGCCGCTCGCCGTCGCGATCGGGCCGGACGGCGCGGTGCGCGCGCTCGGCGCCGGCGGCCTCGCGACCGCCGAGCCGAGCGCGCGCTAGCTCTCAGCCGTTGCTGATCAACGGTTTCGGCGCGGGTTCCGGCTGGACCGGGCCGCTGCCGCCGACGACGGCGCCGCCCGGCGTCTGCACGGTGAACGCCTCCTCGCCCTCGCGGGCCGGAACCTCGGCGACCGGACGACCCTGGTGGTCGGCCTCGACGACGCGGCGGGCCAGTTCGAGTTCCGTGTCGGTGGGCTGACGGCCGGCGGGCCGGGACCTGTTCTGCGCCATCGCCCGCCGCACCGCCTCGCGTGGCCGCCCGAGCACCGGCGACGTGGCACCCGGCTGCCGCGGCAGCATGGAGCCCGCGCCCGGCTCGGTGTCCGGAGCCGTGACCTGGTTGCGCAGCACCGGAGCCGTCGACGCCAACTCGTCCGGACCCGTCTCGGTGAGCCATTCCGGGTTGCCGACGAGGCTCTGCTGCCCGCGACTGCGGTCGCCGGTGCGCTGGCGGCCCGGCGGCATACCGCCCGGCAGCAACGGCGACCCGGGGAAGCCTGGACCGCTGGGTGTGCCGGGCGAGCCCGGCGAGCGACGGTCGCGGCGCGAGCGCTGCGGCGGGATCCCGCCGGGCGGCAGCGACATGCCCGCCGGGCGGGCCGTCGACGCGTCGAGAACCGGCGGTGTCGCGGCCGGCGGGGCGAACGAACCGCGCGTGGCGCCGGGCGCCGTGGGTTCCTCGGTGCGCTTGCGCCGCTGCGGCCGGCCGAGCACGGGCGACACGGGCGGCGGCATCGACGAACGGGAGAACGCCTCCGGCACGTCGGTTTGCCCGAAGCTCTTCGCGACCGGCGCCCCGCCCGGCTGGCGGCGCCGGCTGCCCGGCGCCGGCGGCGGCATCGTGCCCGACCCGTGCCCACCGGGAACGCCGGGTGTCCCCGTCGCCGTGTAGTTCGCGGCCGGCGAGCGCAGCGTGGAACCCGGCGGCTGGCGGCGCTTTCCGAGCCGGCCGGCACCCGGCGGCGGAAGCATCCCGCTGCCCGGGCCGCCACCCGGCGTGGTGGGCGGCGCGCCGGGCTTGCGCAGCACGCCCTTCGACAGGCCCTTACCGAGCCCCGGCGGCGGCACCATGCCGTTGCCGAGCCCCGGAGCGGCGGCCGGCGCGCCACCCGGCAGCGCGCCGGGGGCGAACTTGCCGGCCAGTCCCGGCGCGGCGCCGGGCAGCTTGACGTTGCCGAAGCCCGGGGCCGGCGGCGGCAGCGCGGCGAGGCCACCGGCGGGAACGGGCGACGGCGGTGCGACGGGCGCCCCGGCCGGCACGTTCGACGGCGCGTTGGGCCCGGTCGGGGCGTTCGGCGGCGGCGCGGGCGCAACGGGCGGGGGCGCGGGCGGCGCGACGACGTTCATCACCGGCTGCGCGGCCGGTGGGGGAGTGGGGAGAGCCGAGACCGAAGGACCGGCCGGCACCCCGCCCGGCATGCCGCCCGGAACTCCGGCCGGGAGGTGCGGGAGGTCCTTGCCCGGCGGCACCATGACGACGTTCGGCGGTTCGTACGTCGGACCGATGCCCCACCGGAAGGAGCGCCAGGCGTACTCGTACGCCCCGTTGAGCCGGCTGACGAGTTCGCGCGCCTGCCGGTCGAAGTCCTTCTTGACGGCGTTGACCTTCTCGATGAGGTGCTGCTGGATCTGTCCCTCGTCGTCGAAGCCGCTCAACGGGTTGACGTAGTCGTACCAGTGCGGGTTGGTGGTGCTCAGGAACTCACCGAAGCCGATGTTGCTCGGGTCCTTGGCCTTCGCGACCTCCTGCTCGTACCGCTTGTACAACGCGTCCATCTCGGTCTGCGACGTTTGCACCGGGTCGACGAGCTTGCGCAGGGCCAGCACGCTCTCGCCGAGGCTGGTGTGCCACTGCTGCAGATAGGCCAGCACCTTGCCGGGGCCCCGCTGCATGAACGAGTCGCGGGCGTCGGAGTGGGTCCACGTCTCGTTGTAGAGCTTGGTGGAGTGCGCGCGGATCGTGTTCATCAACTCGGCCAGCAGGCTCTGCGCGTTGACGTACTGGTCGGCCAGTGCCGAGATGTGCGCGGGCTGCTGGTTCATGACCCACGGCTTCAGCTCGCTGATGCCCAGTTCGGTGGTGAGGATGTCGGTCGGCCAATTGAAGTCGTTCAGGTCGAACCACGGGAAGCTGGTGTCGGTGGTGCCGCCCCAGTTGCCCCCCGGCGAGTCTCCTCCGTCTGGTTTGGGAGCCATGGGTCAGACCGTCACCGTTCCGGGCGGCTGGCCCCCGCCCGGGTCGTCGCCGAGGGGGCCCGGGGCGAGGGTGACGGTGTCCGGGTCGGGCTCCGGCATCAACTCCTGGATCGCCCGCTGCGCCGGGTCCTCGTCGAACGGGATGGAACCCTGGTGTGGCCGCTCCGAACCGACAGTCACCGACGATCCCGACGTCGACGGGATGGCGTTGCCCTCGTCGTCGTACTGGTACGTGGTGGTGGAGTCGTCGGTGCGCTCGGACCCGTCGCTGTACGTGTGTGTGGACGTCTCCCCGGACCTGACCACGCGATCGCCGGTGGGCTTGCCGTCCTTGTCGTAGGTGTACTCGCGATCTTCGCTGTGCGTGGCGCCGCCGTACGTGTACGTGGTGTTCTTCGACCGCACCTGGCCGTTGACGACGACGGTGGTGGTGACGCCGGTGGACCCGTACGCGCCCCAGTGCTCCTCGGTGGTGACCATCGTGCCGCCACCGGGCAGCTTGACGGTGGTTGTCGTGGTATTGCCGCTCGTGGTGACCGTCACCGCGCCGGGCGGCAGGCCGTCCTTCGGCACCTCGGCCGGCGGCGCGACGGGGTGGTCCTTGGAGAACTCCTTCCACGTCGGGATCTGGTCGAGGGCCCACGACGGGAACCCGCCGGGCACCTTCGACGTGTCACCGAACGCGAAGTCGATCGCGGCCATGTTGGCGGCCGACGTGTCGTCGGTGTTCGCGTACGAGTTGGCGACGGCCGATGCCGCGCTCGCGACGTTCTTGATGCCGAGCGCCAGGTTGGCGACGAACGTCTGGAACTGGAACGCGTTGTAGACGCCCAGCGAGTTCATCACCGCCTCCCACTCGAGGCCGTGGTCGCCCCCGGTCGGGAACGCGCCGGCGACCGACGAGCGCATCGGCTCGGCGACCCCGCGCCCCAGTTCGGCGAAGTTGCCCTGGATCTCGTCCAGGTTCGCCGAGAAGCCCTTGAGGTCGTCGAGGTTGGCCTCCACGTCGGCGTTCAGGGCGCCCTGGGCGTTCTGCAACCACGCCGGATGCGTGTTGGAGTACGTCGAACCGGCGTACGGGTTGGGCGGTGTCTCGTCCGGTGCCAAAGCGACCCCCCGTGTCGTGGCGTACTTACGAGTCAGCGATGTCCGTCTACCCCGAGCTTAGCTGATCTGGCCCAACCGGGGCCGGGCGCCAATCACGGTTTCCGATGGTCGACCAGGTTGACTACATTGATGGTTCGGGGTGCTCGGCGGGCGGGAGGAGGTCAGGTGGACCGTCCCGACTGGTCGATCGTGCGCAGCATGATCGACGACCTGCACCGGGCGCGGAACAACCTCGCCTCCAGCCAGCAGAAGATACTCAAGATCAAGGGCGAGGCGTGGTCCGAGGACCGTCTGGTCAAGGTCGTGGTGGGCCCGCGCGGTCAGCTCATCGACCTCGAGATCGATCCGCGGGTGTTCCGCAACCCCAACTCCAAGGCGCTGGCCAACACGATCCTGGCCACCGTCCGCGCGGCCGTCGACGACGCGCAGCGGCAGAGCCGCGAGGTGCGCGACGAACTCATTCCGAAGGACCTGCGGGCGCTTGCCGAAGGCCGGCAGGGAAACCCGGATCTGCTCACGCTCCACGACTGCGATCTGGAGGACAGCGGTGCCTAGCTACGTCAAGTTCCGTGACGTGTCAGCGGTGATCCAGGCCGGTCAGCGGCTCGCGTCGGCCGGCGAGGCGCTCGACACCGACGTCAAGCGGATCACGACCGACATCGCGAACCTCGAGAACCAGGTTCTCAAGGGCACGGACGACTACTCACGGGAGTTCCTGCGCGAGTACCACGCGGCGACCGACCAGGGATCAACGGTGAACGAGGCCCTGCGTACCAACTCGGTGAGGGTGGCCCAGGGCGCCGTCGACATCGGGAACAACGTCGTCACGGCGGCGAAGGGCTATCTGTGGGTCGACGCGGTCAACGGCGCGGCCATTTTCAAGTCGACCTGAGAGCGGACCGGTCCGGCACCGGCCGGAGCTGACGGGGGGCTGTTGACGTGTTGCGGGCTGAGGTGACGCGATGACGCTGCCCAGTGCCCGCAACGAGGGCGAAGGCTTCCTCGAGGAGCTGGTCGACTGGGCCCGCTCGCTCGACGAGTGGCTCCCCGGTGCCGACAACTGGTTCCGCAACCTGCTGATCGGCAACGTCCCCGACGACAACTACGAAGACGTCTACTGGTTCGCCGAGAACTACCAGAGCCTCGCGCAGGCGTTCACCACGTATCTGGACAACGCGGGCGATCACGGCGCGACGATCTCCGGCAACTGGTCCGGTGACGCCACCGCGACCGAGTTCGCCAACGCGTGGCGGTCGGTCAACACGAACGCGATCGGCATGCAGCAGAACGCGTCCGGGATGTACATGAAGCTCCAGGGCTACGGTCTGCAGCTCGAGATCGGCACCTTCATGTTCATCCTGAACCTGGTGCTGCTGGCCGTGATGCTGGTCATCGACATCATCCTCATGATCTTTTTCGGCGCGGGCGCCGCCAAGGCCGCCGCCGACGTCGCGGTCACCGAGGGCGAAATGATCGCGACGCGGCAGGGCATCCTCGCCGCGATCCGCGGCCTCATCGGCTCCGGGCTGCGATCCATGGGCACGAAGCTCGCGGAGCTCGCCGGTCGCGAGGGCGCGCTGCGGGCCTCCGTCGGCTCCATCACCCGCCCCGTGTTCAGCTTCCTCGGCCGCGTCGGCGCCCGGGCGGCTCCGCTGGTGCGGGTGCCGCTGGGCCTCGCCGGCCGCGGGTTCGCCAGGCTGGGCGCGGCCGCGGGCCGGGTTCCCGGCATGGAGGTCGTCGGCCGGTTCGGCGCGGGCGCGGTGCGGTTCGCCGCCGGCGCACCGTTCCGGGCGCTCGGCCGGGTCGCGGCACCCCGGATCGTCCCGGCCGCGGCCCGGGGGCTGCTCGAACGCGCCGCCACCGGCGTGGGCGGCCGGGTGCTCGAACGGGAGGGCCTCCAGCTCACGGAGCGCGCGCTGCAGCGGCAGGTCGAGCGCGCCGTCACCGAGCGGGTGGCCCAGAACATCGCGAGCCGCGTGCTCGGCCAGCGGGCCGGGCAGTGGCTGGTCCGCGAGGGCGGTGTGCAGGCCCTGGAGCGGGCGGCGGTGGCCGGCGTCCGTGACGTCACCGGACGCGAGATCACCCGCGTCATGACCGAGGGGATCGGGCGGGCGACGCTCAGCTCCGTCGTCAAGGGCGTGGTCCGGGATCAGGTCGGTCACTGGGCGTCGACGCTGGGCACCCGGGTCGCCATCGGCTACGGGTTCGGCTTTACCAGCAGTGCCGGCGCGCAGTTCCTCGCCGGGCACACCGGGCCCGGTCCGCAGGCGGGGATCAACTGGTCCGAGGTCGGGGCGCACGCCACCCAGAGCGCGATCATGATCGGCGCGATGGGCGGCAAGGGCATCGTCATGCACACCATCACGGGCAGCGCCGGCGGCGCGCTGCTCGGCGGCCTGAACAGCGCGACGTCCGAACACGGCTTCAGCTGGGGCGACGTGCTCAAGGGCGCCCGTGACGGAGCGGCCATGGGTGCCGTGTTCGGCGCCCAGAACAACCTCAGCCACGCCGTCTACAACTGGGCCGGCAAGGGCCACGTCACGATCATGGAGGTGCAGGGCGGCGCCCGCGACGGCCTGACCGGGTTCCGGTACGAAGGGCGCCAGGGCGTCGGGGAGTTCAGCGAGCTCGGCGGCACCTGGTCCCGCGGCGACCGCACGGTGGCGTTCGACGGCACCGGCGTCGGCGAACCGGTGCGGGTGCCCGGCGATCACCACTCGTTCAACGTCGGCAAGGACGTCGGCGCACAGTTGCTGCGCGAGCCGAACCTGCACCTGGCCGAGGACACGTCCGCGGCGGTGGGCGGCCGCGACGGCACCCTGGCCGCCGGATCGCACGGCGGGCCGAGCCTCCCGCGGGTCGGCGAGGGCGGGCGGCCGCACTTCCCCGACGGCTCGCCGGGATCCCGCGGCAACCCCGGCCCGCCCGGCTCCCGCGACAACGCCGCCCCGTTCTCCGACCCGCCCCGCCAGCAGGTCCCCGAGGGGCCGCCGGGGTCCGAGGGCAACCCCGGCCCGCCGGGCTCCCGCGACAACGTCGCGCCGTTCGCCCAGCCGCGCGACCCGGGCGTGCAGTCGTACGACCCGGCCGCGTTCCAGCAGCGGCCACCCGGCGCCGACGTCACGAACCTGTCGCAGGCCGACGCCGCCCGGGTCACCGACGCCGTCCGGTCGGTGATCGGGGAGCGGACCCCGCTGACCGACCTGGACGCCTCGACGGTGCGGCACGTGCTCGACCACCCGGACCTGTACGGCGCCGACGCGCACCAGGCGATCCGGGACTACTTCACCGAGGTCGGCGGCCGCGACGGCATCCACCGCCCGATGACGGGCACCGAGATCCGGGCGCGGATGGACATCATCCAGGACGTGGCCTCCGGCACGGCGGAGGCCGGCCCCCGGATCGGTGACCCGGCCGGTCCGGTCGCGCCGGGTGACGGCGGAGGTCCGCGCGACGGCGGCGTGGTCGCGCCGCGCGAGGGCAGCGGTCCGGGCGACGGTGGTCCGGGTCCGCGCGACGGTGGTCCGGGTCCGCGCGACGGTGGTCCGGGTCCGCGCGACGGTGGTCCGGCGGGTCCGCGCGAGGGCGGCGGTATGCGCGACGGTGGTCCGGCCGGGCCGCGGGACGGCGGCGAGCCACCGGCCGACGGCAGCGGGGTCGGTCCCCGGGGCGGTGACCCGACCGGTCCGCGCGACGGTGGCGGTCCGCGCGACGGTGGCGGTCCGCGCGACGGTGGCGCGGCCGGTCCGCGCGATGGTGGGCCACCCGGCGACGGGGGCGGCGGCGGTCCGCGCGACGGCGGGCCGGCGGCGCCGCCCGGTGACGGCGTCACGGCGTCGCCCCGTGACGGAGGCGGCCCGGCGGCGCCCCGCGACGGCGCGAGCCCGGCGGACGCTGGCGCCCCCCGCACCGGCACGGCGACCCGCACCTGGACCGGCACCGACTCCGCGAGCGCCGAACAGGCGATGCGCGACGTCCAGGGCCGCTACGGTCAGGACGGCTCGGCGCCGCGCGCGCCGTCGGGGGAAGCTGCCGAACTGAAGACGCCGGACGGCGTACCCGATACCTACGGGCTCGGCCGCGACGCCGACTCGCTGGCGAACGCCGGGCCCGAGACGATGCTCAACGAGCACCGGTGGAAGGCCGGATCCGAGGAGTACGGCGGCTGGCCGCTGCAGGACGCGGCGAAGGTCGACGACGGGCTCCTCGTTCGGCTCGGGCCGGACAGCGCGGTGCGCGACGTCGAGGTGCGGTTCCGGGCCGAGGACATGGACGGCAACGTCGAGGTCTCGATCCGGTTCCCGGACACCTACACCGACGCGGCGGGCCGCACCCACGCCGACGGGCCGATCGAGGTCGCCTACAACCGTCGCTCACCGGTCATCGGCGAGCAGATGGACAACATCGCGTTCACGATCTCGGAACGCTGGACGGGCGGCGACGCGGGCCCCGGCGGCGGCCGGGACGCGGGCCCGCCGCCACCCGGACGCGGCGGTCCGTCCGACGGCAGCGGCGGCTCGGGCGGGTCCGGTGGCTCGGGCGGGTCCGGCGGTCGTGGCCCGTCCGGCGGGCCGGGCGGCGGTGGCTCGGGCGGCGGCGGCTCGGGTGGCGGCGGTGGCTCGGGTGGCGGCGGTGGCTCGGGTGGCTCGGGCGGCGGCTCCGGCGGCGGGCGTGGCGGCGGCGAGCCGATCGTCAGGAACGCGGTCGCGCGGGAGGGCATGGCGGTCCTCGACCCGGCGCGCGGCCCGGGCGGGCTGGTCGTGGGCGAGGGCGGCCGGAGCTCGCTGGCCGCCGTGGACGTGGCCGGGCCGCGGGCCGCCGTGGATGTGGCCGGGCCGCGGGCCGCCGTGGACGTGGCCGGGCCGCGGGCCGGCCTCGACATCGCCGGGCCGCGCGGCGCCGTCGACCTCGCCGGTCCGCGCGGCGAGGTGCGCCTCGGCGACGGCGGCGGGCAGGTCGCCCTGGCCGAGCGGCCGTCCGCGCTCCCCGACACCACGGGCTCGCCGCGCGACGGGCGGCTCGACTCGTCGCCCGAGGCGCTCCAGCGGATGTTCGACCAGCCGGCGTTCGACGGCGCCCGGGCGGCACCGATGGAGAGCCGGGTCGGCGTCGCGATGCTGGAGCGGCCACCGACCCGGACGATCGCGCCGGACGACGTCGTGCGGCTGGCCGAGGACGCGCTGCGCGGCGACGGGCCGCGCCCGCCGACGGTCGCCGAGATCACCAGGACCGGCCCCCGCGCGTTCGACGTGGTCTTCGGCAACGAGCAGGCGATGCCCGTCGTCGTCCGGTCCGACCCCGAGGTGACCGGCCCGGGCGAGATAGCGATCCGGCTCGGGGAGCGGCCCGCCGTCGAGGCGCTGACCGGGCGGCCGACGGACCCGGTCGAGGTATTCATCGACAACCGGGTCCCGGGTACCGGCCGGGCGGAGCCCGCCGACGAGATCTCCGCACAGGTCGAGCGCGCGCTGGACCGGATGTTCCGCGACCTCACGCCGAGCCGGCCGCCGGACCCGGCGCCGCCGGGCGAGCCGCCGACCCGGCCGCCGCTGCCGCCGGAGGCACCCGCCGAGGTCGGCCGGGCCGTCGAGGACTTCCTCGGCGGCCTGGCCCGGGACCTGCCGGACTGGATGGACGGTTACGTTCCCGACGGGCCGCGCGGCGGCACCGTGGCGTTCCGCGGCGGCGGCTCGCTGCCCGTCACAGTCCGCCTCGGCGAACTGCCGGCGGTGCTGCCGATCACCGCGGCCGTCAACCTCGTCGGGCCACCCGGAACCGACCACAGCCGGTGGCTCGTCGACATCACGATCGACCCGATCGTCGGCCCGGGCCGCGTGCCGGACCTGATGACCGACCAGCTGCGGGCGCTCGACAACTGGGTCGACCGGGTGCGCGACAGCCTCGTCCCGCCGCCGACGGCCAGCCAGGTGACATTCCCGGCCCCGAACCAGGTGACGTTCCCGGAGCCCAGCCGGGTGACGTTCCCGGAACCCGGCCGGGTGACGTTCCCGGAACCGGGCCGGGTCGACTTCCCCCGCCCGCCGCAGCCGGGGCAACCGCCCCAACCCGGCGAGCCGACGCAGCCGACGCAGCCGACGCAGCCGGTCCGGCCGCCACAGCCCGGCGACCCGACGCGGCCGGGGGATCCGACCCGGCCGGACGAGCCGGCACCGGGCGAGCCGGAACTGCCGGCCCCGGGCCAGCCCGGGTTCCCCGGTCAGCCCGGTCAGCCAGGTCAGCCCGGCGCACCGGGCGCACCCGTCGTGCCCGGCCAGCCCGGTGCGCCGGAGATCCCGCTGCCGCCCGGCATCGTCAGGCCGGAGTTCCCGCCGCCGATCCAGGCCGTCCAGGACGCGATCGGCGGCTTCCTCGGGTCGATCTCGGGCGAGGGCGGCCGGGTGCCGGGGCCGCTGGGCACCGGCACGTGGGCGTCGTCGATCGAGGTACCGGCCGGACAGCCGGCCGACGCGCCGGCGCTCGTGCGCTTCCTCGACGGTCCGAGTGCGCACGTGGTGTTCGAGCCCGCCGACCTCCCGCCCGGCCCGGAGGCGGTGCTCCTCCTCCCGCCGCTGATCTTCGCGGCGGCGCCGTACGGCCAGCCGGCCGCGCCGGTGCGGGTGCGGCTGTCGAGCCGGCTCGGTGAGGTGCCGGCCGGCCAGGTCCCCGGCGTCGTCGCCCGGAGCATCTACAGCCAGCTCAACGAGGTCCACAACTGGCTCGTCACCCGGCCTGACCCGCCCGAGATCCCGGCGCCGGTGCCGGCGTGGCTGGACCCGCTGCCGGCCCCGCCCGAGTTCGAGCCGCCGGTGCCGGGCGCGGTGGAGATCCCGCGCCGGGTCGTCCACCTGCCCGGTGCGGTGCCGCCGAGCCCGGCGCTGAACCGGGCCGACGCGGTCGCCGACGCGGTCGGCCGGTACCTCGACGAGGCGCGCGCCGGTGGCGGCTACACGCCGATCACCGACGCCGTCCGCGACACCGGGGCCGGTGCCGGTCTGCGTGTCCCGCACGCGGTGAGTTGGCCCGCCGGCGGCACGACGATGCGCCTGCGCTACGGCGACGGGTTCACGGCCACCGCCCGGGTGTCGGTGGAGTCGGCCGTGCCGGCTGGCCAGGCGATGCTCCTGCTGCCGCCGATGGCGAAGACGGGCGGCCGGTGGATGCAGACCGCTCCTGCCGTCATCGCGGTCTCCGCGTACGCGCCGCCCGGCGACGCGGCGCTCGCGAACCAGGTGACCGGCCAGCTCTGGCGCGCGATGGACCGCCTGCACCGGCACGTCAGCCCGCTGACGGCGCCGCCGCTGCAACCGGTCGCCCAGATCGGCCCGCTGCACCCGAACGACTTCCGCAACCACCCCAAGGTCCCGTCGCGGATCACCCGCGAGTGGATCGAGAAGATCCTCTTCGACGCGCAGACGGACGCGCTGCTGCGCCGGCTGATCCAGACCTTCTTCACGCTCCCGATGCCGGACGGCACCTGGCGCATTCTCACCGACCCGGAGATCTCCCGGCTGCTCAACAGCGGGCTGATCCTCGGCTGGGACGGGTTCCTGCACCGCCCCGACGACATGGTCCAGCCCGACCGCGGCGGCCAGAACCCGCCCAGCAGCTACCCGGGCGAGTTCGTCCGCGACGACCCGCTGGGCGGCGACTGGCTGCAGGTCACCCTGCCGCTGTCGCGGCCGAAGCGGCCGGCGGAGGCCGAACCGGAGGAGGGCGCCGAGGAGGGCGCGGCCGAGGACGACCCGGTCGAGACCGGACCGCGCGCCGAGGCGGAGGAACCGGCGGCCGGGGAGCCGGCCGAGGAGCCAGCGGAGGAGCCGGCCGAGGAGGCAGGAGAGGAGCCGGTCGCCGCACCCGGCGAGGAGCCCGACGCTCCGGCGCCCGGCGGCGACGGGTCGCAACCCCGTCCCAAGCCCGGCGAGTTCGACCCGGACAAGCTCGTCCCGACCGGCAAGCGCGACCGCCTCTACAAGCAGGAACTGTTCCTCGGCACGGATCTCAGGTTGCACTTCAAGGACGACCCGGTGGGCACCTTCCGCGGCCCGGACGGTGCCCTGCGCACCCCGGACGGCCGCCGGGCGCACGACGACAACCCGCCACCGCTGCCCAAGAAGGGCAAGCGCGCGGCCAAGGACACCGCCACGGTCCGCTACTACGACGCGACGGGTGACTCGCCGGAGGAGGTGGCCGTCCGCAAGGCGGCCGCGGAGCACCGGGCGGCCGAGAAGGAGAAGCAGGACGCCCGCACCGACTTCCAGAAGTGGGTCGACGAGCTCGAGAAGCGCGGTATCAAGGTCGACTGGAAGCACTTCGGCTTCAACGAGGTCCAGCGCCTGGCGAACGAGGCCACGGACAAGGGGTTCACGCCGGAGGAGGTCGCGCAGATCTCCGCTGCCGGCATGCGTCTCGCGCGGGCGAACGTCGCCCTCAAACGGGCCAGCGAGAGGCTAGGGACGGCCGGCGGGAACCTGGTGCAGAAGCGCGAGTTCGCGAACGGCGAGCTCGTCACCGGTGGCGAAGACACGCCCGGCACATCCAACAACCTGGACCGGATCATCGTCATCCGGGACGAGCGCGGGATCGTGGTCGTGTTCGAGGAGAAGGGCGCCACCTCCGACCTGACCGGCCGGGCCGTCGACGACCCGCACGACCCCGACAAGAAGATCGGCGCGGAGCAGGGCAGCCCGGAGTACCTGCACCACCTCCTGGAGATCGACAACAAGCTGGCGAAGCTGCTCCCGGGCCGGCCCGACCTCGCCCGTGCCATGCGGGACGCGATCCTCCGCGGTGACAAGGACCAATTGCGCTACCTGCTCGTGCACACCGACGCGAACGGCCGCGTCACCGTCGTCGACTTCATCCTGGATCCGGAACGGCTCAACCGGGAGGGCATCGACCTGTCGGGGACCAAGCCGGACGACGACGACCCGGACCCGCCGGCGGACCCGGCGTCCGGCGGATCCGGCGGCCCGAAGCCCAAGCCCAGCGGGCCCGGCGGCGGGCCGGGAGCGCGACCGACCGCGGGCCCGGACACGGAGCCCACGGCCGCACCCGACGCCGCCGCACCCGACATCGGGCCGCCCGCAACGGATGCCGCGGGTGTGCGGGAGGCGCTCGGTGCGGCTGTCGGGCGGCTCGGCGCCCCCCACCGCAGCACCGACTTCGAGTCCGCCCGGGTCCGGCCGGGCCTGCGCCAGGGCGAGCAGGTCATCAGCGTCAAGCCGGTCGGCGGCGGCGCGGAGGTCGACTTCCTGGTGCGGCAGGGCACCAACCCGAAGGCCGGCGACGCGATCGTCGTGACGATGCCGGAGTACAGCGTCGGCGGGTACGGCGGGTTCGTCGCGCTGCCCGCGGCGTCGGCGCTGACCGGCGAGGCGCTCGTCGAGGCGGTGGCCCGGGCGCTGAACGCCGGGATCTCGGCCACGTTGGGGCACCGGGGCCGGCCGGGGCTGCCCGACACCGTGCACCGCGACGCCGAGGACACCATGCTGCTGGCGCAGCTGCGGTGGCTCGCGGCCGAGCGCGCCGCCAACGGCGGGCAGGTGTCGGTTCAGGACGACTCCGACATCGCCGGGCTGCTGTACGAGTTCGGCATCCAGTGGCTCGGCCCGCCCGAGGGCGCCGGACGCGACGCCCTCCTGCGCGGGCTGCGGCCGGAGCTGGCGCTGGCCGATCCGCTGCAACTGGCCGAGGACCTGCGCACCGGCGTCCACTTCATGTTCCCGGACGAGCTGGAGCGGGCCCGCGTCGAGCTGCGCGAGGGCCGGCTCGTCTACGCCAGCGACGATTCGCCCGTCGACACCACCACGATCGATCAGCTCGGGTTCGCGCGGCTGCACGTCACCGCCGACGGCGAGATGTACATCGGGTATCACGACTTCCCGGTGGCCGACGTCGGCGACCGCAAGGTGACCGGCAACTCGTGGACCCTGGGCGAGCCGGTGCTGATCGCCGCGACGGTCAAGACCCACCCCGACGGGCGCATCGCCGCCACCAGCGACCGCAGCACCTACCCGACCGACGAGCGGCACTACGCGAACCTGTTCCACCTGTTCGCCGTGAACGGCGTCG
>Ga0070664_100002675_pt1 | contig 14380 bp, 10 predicted proteins | sample KBSC73metaG_FD_65863 | JGI IMG/M metagenome (GOLD analysis project Ga0070664, IMG submission 65863) | Corn rhizosphere microbial communities from Kellogg Biological Station, Michigan, USA - KBS C7-3 metaG | ecosystem: Host-associated > Plants > Roots > Rhizosphere > Soil ... | reverse complement strand
AGGTTTGTTAGGTCGCATTGGCCTGGACGTTTCACGGTCAAATCCCAATGTTCTTTATGCCCAAATGGAAGTGGGCGCCAGCGTTGGTACGGGTGGTGAGGAGCAAACTTTTGGCGGCCAGGCGGCTCCGAGTCCGAGTCCATCTCCTTCTCCCTCCGCTTCACCGTCTTCGAGTCCGAGTGCATCTCCAACACCGGCGCCGCCGGATCCAAAGAAGTCTGGAGTCTGGAGGTCTGATGACAAAGGGAAAACGTGGCGCGTTGTCAGTAACGAAAACAACCGTCCGATGTATTACAGTCAGATTCGGGTCGATCCTAAGAACCCCGAGATTGTTTACGTAGGTGGTCTCAACTTCAGCAAGTCGACGGACGGTGGCAAGACCTTTAAATCTTTACAATCAGGTATCGCTCACAGCGACAACCACGCCATCTGGATTAACCCAACTAACACCGAACAAATCTGGCTGGGTAATGATGGTGGCTTGAACGTCACATACGATCAAGGCGCCACCTGGGAGTTTGTCAACACGATTCCCGCAGCGCAGTTTTATGCCGTTGCGGTTGATATGCGAAAACCATATTACGTTTATGGTGGTCTGCAGGATAACGGTTCGTGGGGTGGTCCAAGCCAGACACGAAGTTTTCAGGCAGGAATCACAAATGCGGATTGGTATCGAGTTGGTGGGGGCGACGGCTTCTATGCTCAGATCGATCCTACTGATCACAACATCGTCTATTCTGAGTCACAAAATGGCGCTATGAACCGGCTCGACATGCGCACAGGTCGTAGCGTGAGCATCCGTCCGCGAGGTGTCCCGCAAAGACGAGGGGGCGGTCGGGGTGGACCTGGAGCGGCCCCTGGCGCGAGTCCATCACCTGCTGCGTCACCTGTTGCGTCACCTGAGGCAACTCCTGACACTGCTGCTCAATTAGCTGCTTTTGCCGCGGCCCAGGGGTTCGGTTTTGGTGGCGGTAATCTTCAGTCGAATGTTGTGCCAACACCTCCTGCCACTGAGCAGTATCGGTTCTACTGGAACACTCCACTGGTTATGTCGCCGCATAATCCACGAGTTCTTTACGTTGGCGGCGAACGGTTCTTCAAATCGCTCGATCGCGGTGACACCTGGACGGCAAGTGCAGATCTGACAAAGCACGTCGACCGAAACACTCTGCCGATTATGGGAGTGCCCGGTAAAGACCCGATGGCTTCCAAAAACGATGGATACACGAGTTACGGATATATTGTGACCATCGCTGAGTCAGCCAAGATGCCCGGGGTTATCTGGCTTGGAACTGATGACGGAAATGTTCAAGTGAGTCGCGACGGCGGATCCACCTGGACCAATGTCGCAAAGAATATTCCGGGAATCGGCGACACGTACCACATATCTCGAGTCGAACCGTCACACTACGACGCAGGGACTTGTTACGTCGCGGTCGACGGTCATCGCTCTGATGATCTCAAACCTTATTTGTTTGTGACTCGCGATTACGGGGCAACCTGGAGCTCGATCGTAAACAATCTACCTGCATGGGGAACGGTGAACGTTATTACCGAGGACGCGAAGAGTAAGGATCTGCTGTTTGTGGGCACCGAATTTGGTTTGTTTGTTTCGCTCAACGGTGGTGGCGAGTGGAAACCAATGATGTCCGGGATGCCGACCGTTAGAATTGACGACATTCTGGTCCATCCGCGAGATGGCGACCTGATTGTCGGTACTCACGGGCGGGGTATCTACATTCTCGACGACATCACCCCGCTTCAACAACTGTCTTTGAACAAGGTGTTGGATAAGACCACGCACCTGTTCGATGTGCGTCCGGGTACGATCTGGATGAATGATACGAGGCTCGGACGTTATGTTGGAGGATCTAAATTGTTCCGGGGACAAAACCCGGCGCCGGGAACCGCGATTACCTATTACCTGAAATCAGCGCCAGCTGCAGACGTTAAGATTACGATCTCGGACTATTCCGGAAAGGTAGTAAGGACCCTTGTCGGGACCAACGAGGTTGGTTTGAACCGTGTCCAATGGAACCTCCGTAGTGATCCTCCGCCACGTCCGATTGGTGGCGGGTTTGGCGGCGGTGGCGGAGGAGGCGGCGGTGGCGGAGGAGGTGGAGGTGGTGGCTTTGGGGGAATTTTCAATCAAGGCTTGCCACTCGAAGCCGGGACCTACGTCGTTAAGGTCAGTGTTGCTGGCACCGATCTGACTACCAAAGTGGTCGTCGAAAACGACCCCGGATTAAACTGATCCTTGGAGTGCGCCGGCCCGGCGGCGCTTTGTTATATTGCGTTCCGATATCACAAGCGCCGCGGGCGGGTCTTTATTTTGAAGGAAGTTCTTACCGGTGGGTCGGATGAAAGCGGATAGCCTGCGCACTCCATAATCAGATCACTCTTGCAATCACGCATTTCAGGTAAAGCGTCTCGGGCATGCCGGCCAGCACAGGATGATCACTTGCCTGCATGCGCTTTTCAACAATCTGCAATTTTCGATGCGCATCACGCGCCGCCGCAGTAATTATCTCGAGAAACAGTTCCTCAGAAACGTGGTACGAACAGGTACAACTCACCAGCACTCCATTCTCTTTCAATAACTTCAACGCTCTTAAATTGATTTCCTTATATCCCCGAACGGCGGCTTTGATACTCGCGCGATTTTTGGCAAACGCTGGAGGATCCAGAACGATTGTGTCGAATTGTTGACCGGATGACTCCATCTCGCGTAGGGAATCGAAGACATTACTCTCTCGAAACTCGACATTAGCTATTTGATTCAACTCAGCATTGCGTTGCGCCGCGGTGATCGCTTCTGCTGAGATATCGATGCCGATTACGCTCTCGCATTTACTTGCGAGGTGAAGTGCAAATGCGCCATTGAACGTGAAGCAATCGAGTCCACGCCCATGCGCAAGTTTTTGGGCCGCAATCCGATTTTCTCGCTGATCAAGAAATGATCCGGTTTTCTGACCGCCACCGGGCATCACGACGAACTTCAATCCATGCTGAACGATCTCGATTTCCGTGGGGGCGTCGCCGTAGATTGTGCCGGCAACCAGTGGCAATCCTTCCAACTGACGCACGCGAGCATCATTACGCTCGATAATTGCGCGCGGGTGAAACTCCTCGACGAGGATTTCTACAAGCAACGCCTTCACCGCCTCAGTTCCCTGCGATAGTGTTTGAATCACCAACACGTCGTCGTAACGATCGACGATCAGTGAAGAGAGTAAATCCCCTTCCGAATAGACCAGGCGGTAAGCGTTGGTATCTTCCGGCAACGCTCGCCTGTTTGCAGCGTTGAGAATTCTCTTACGCCACCAGTCGCGATCAATTATTTCGTTTGTTTGAGTGAGAAATCTAAGAGCTATTTGAGAACTGTCACTGAATAGTGCCTGACCGACAGAGTTACCGCGTTCGTCAGAAACTTTGACTATCGAGCCACCATCAGCTTCAGCGGCAACAATGTCGCTTTTATAAATCCAGAGGTGGCCATTTCTAACGCGGTCGGCCCCTTTTTTGTTAACTCGCACTGTGTTCATCGCAAGCGTACTCTGCCACACGCATCATGAACTGTCGAATTCCTTGGAGTGCGGTGGCCCGGCACCGCTTTGTTATAAAGGCCTATAACCTCGTCTTACCTTATGCCCTATATAGCAAAGCGGTCGCAGGCCACCGCACTCCATGGGTTTTGCGGCGTCGATTAGGCGTGTGTTAGGCTTCGATTGTCCGATCAGTCATGGCCACTAAACACAAAGATGAACGGCGTGAGCGTTTTGAAACGCCTTCGGGGATCGAGCTTCCCAGCGATTTCAATCCCTCCAATACTGACCCCATCGATTACGAGCAGCAGTTGGGCGCGCCGGGAGCGTTTCCTTACACGCGTGGTGTTTACTCAAACATGTACCGCGGCCGCTTTTGGACCATGCGTCAATACGCTGGCTACGCTACCGCAGAGGAATCCAATGCGCGTTACAAATACCTGTTGGCCCAGGGTACCACTGGCTTATCTGTGGCTTTCGATCTACCTACTCAAATCGGTCTCGATTCGGACGACCCACTTGCACTCGGGGAGGTCGGACGCGTTGGTGTAGCGATCGACTCTCTCGAAGATATGGAGCGATTATTTGCGGGAATTCCACTCGAAGAAGTCTCTACTTCGATGACAATCAATGCTACGGCAGCGATTTTACTGGCGCTGTATCTCGCAGTAGCGCGTAAGCAAGGAGTGGCTTTTGAAAAGGTCCGAGGCACGTTACAGAACGACATTCTGAAGGAATACATTGCGCGTGGGACGTACATTTATCCCCCGGCGCCCTCGATGCGTTTGGTGACTGACATCTTTGCATACTGCGCTCGTGAGGTTCCAAACTGGAATACGATTTCTATCAGTGGTTATCACATTCGTGAGGCAGGGTCGACGGCGGTTCAAGAAGTAGCTTTTACACTTGCTGACGGTATCACCTATGTCGAAGCTGCATTGAAAGCGGGTCTCGCAGTTGACGAGTTTGCGCCTCGCATCTCGTTTTTCTTTAACTCGCATAACAACCTGCTCGAGGAGATAGCAAAATTTCGCGCCGCCAGACGACTGTGGGCCCACATCATGAAGGATCGGTTTAAAGCTTCCGATCCTCGCTCGTTGATGTTGAGATTTCACACTCAAACTGCAGGTTCTTCGTTAACTGCGCAACAGCCTGATGTGAACGTCGTTCGCACAACGATCCAGGCGCTCGCTGCGGTGCTCGGCGGCACACAATCGTTACATACCAACTCCATGGATGAGGCGTTAGCTTTGCCGACAGAGGACTCCGCTCGAGTGGCATTGAGAACTCAACAGGTTATCGCCTACGAGTCAGGAATTGCGGACACCGCAGATCCGCTCGCAGGATCTTATGCAATTGAGCAACTGACAGATGAAATTGAATCGCGGGCACGCGAGTATCTCGACAAAATTGATTCGCTTGGTGGAATGCTTCGAGCCATCGAAACGGGATTTGTTCAACGAGAGATTCAAGAGTCAGCCTACCGCTATCAAAAGGCGATCGAGAGCCACGATACCGTTGTGGTAGGAGTAAATCGCTTTCAGCTTGAAGAAAACCCTACAGTGCCAACGTTGCGAATCGACGCTGAGCTTGAAGGTGCACAGGTAGCCCGTCTTAAAGAATTGCGCTCTCGTCGTAACCAGGTACTCGCCAATACTTGTCTGACAAAACTGGAAGACGCCGCGCGAGGAGATGAGAATCTCCTGCCCCGAATTCTTGACTGTGTTGAAGCTTATGCCACCGTGGGCGAAATCAGTAATCGTCTGCGGCGAGTGTGGGGAGAATATCGCGAGACGGCGACAGTTTAAGCTAATAAGTGCATAAACTCGGACAAACACTAAAGTGTCAGCAAGCCATACTGCGCCTAATTGCGGTTGTTGGTCCGCTGTGTGTGTTTTTGAGTATGTCGAGCGTGGCAAGGAGCCAATCTGCGACAAAGGAGTATCGCGGTTCGATTGGCGACAAGCACATCGAAATGAAGTTGAGTTTCGATGGTGGCAAAGCAAAAGGCTCTTACATGTACGATCAATTCCGGCAGGAGCTTCAACTCGAAGGTTCGTTCACTCCTCCCACCAGGCTTGAATTAGTTGAAGGGACAGGAAAAAAGAAGACCGGAAAATTTGTCTGCCAGCAGCACTCGAAAAGCTATGATGTCGACCTTGAATGCGAGTGGTCGCGAATAGACGGTACTGGCAAGGCTTTCGTCGCACTCAGGGAGCAGTTCAAGGCGAAATCTGACAAGATTAAGATTGTTCCGAAAGTTATAACCGAAAGGAAACCTCGAACGTCGATCTCTTTGCCACAAATTGAGAGCTCCTCGCTGACGCCAGGTATGACGGCTTTCAATCTCCTGGTTCAATCGCTGGTCCAAGAGGCCAAAAAGGAATTTTTTCCTGACACACCCGAGCGAGGGGTCTACGAAATGAATTACCTCGTAATGTGGTCTAGCGACGATATCCTCAGTGTCGAGTTAGAGGAGTATTCAGATTCAGGCGGGGCTCATCCAAACACGCAACTGAGAACAGTTAATTATAGTTTAGTTGCAAACCGTCAGTTGACGCTGGACGACGTCTTCAGACAAGGAAGTAATTACGAGTCAGCAGTCGCCGCATATGTGACGAAGGATATCAATCGGCGAGCGGATCAGATGGACCAGGAAGAGGCTCAGCGAAATAACCGACCAGTTGAGAAGCGAGAAGAACCTGTAATGGCTGAGGATGGCTTGCCGCCAATCAGTGCGTTCGCTTTGAGACCGGACGGAATCGCGGTGTACTTCGATTTTCCCCATGTGATGGCTGTGTTCGACCGAACTCTAATTCCCTACAACGCCATACACGATTTCCTGAAACCAGATGGCGTAGTGGCCCAACTGCCGAAACCATGAGGAAACAGATGAACCGGCGGCAGTTTACAAAAACTCTTGGATTAAGTGCCCTGGCACTAGGCGCACCCGCCTTCTTCGCGGCAAAAAGAAGGAGTCCACGCATCGCAATTACGATGGACGATTTCAACTGGGCCAACGCGGTACACCAGTCAGCGTCGGAACGGAACAGCGCCATTCTCGATACGTTTCGCAGCCACTCGTTAAAGAGTGCCATCTTTGTAGTCGGGCGTAACGTCGAAGACGAACAGGGCAAGGAATTACTAAAGGCGTGGAACAGTGCCGGCCATCTAATTGGGAACCACACTTATTCTCACCAAAATTACAACTCGCCGTCGATTTCTCTTCAGTCTTTTAGAGACGACATTCTGCACGCGGAACAGTTGTTAACGGGGTTTACCGAGTTTCAAAGGTATTTCCGGTTTCCGATGTTGAAGGAAGGTGAGACCCGGGAGAAGCGAGATGGTCTTCGGGCGTTTTTCGCGGAAAAAAATTATCGTGTTGGACACGTCACGATCGACACTTCTGATTGGCTAGTAGATCAACGACTGTCGGCTCGATTGAAGGAAAATCCGAAAGCAGATGTTAAGCGTTATCGCGACTTCTACCTTCAGCATATGTGGGACCGTGCGCAGTACTACGACTCGCTGGCAAGACGAGTAACCGGTCGGGTGGTGAACCATACGCTCCTGACGCACTATAACTTGTTGAATGGATTGTTCCTCAACGACGTTATCGTGATGTTCAAGAGTAAAGGGTGGGAATTCATCGATGCGTTGGAAGCCTTCCAGGATCCAGTATTTTCCGCAAAGCCGAACATACTTCCGGCAGGCGAGAGTATCATCTGGTCGCTTGCCAAGGAGAAGGGCACGATCCCTATCTCGCAAAGATATCCTGCGGAAGACGGAAATGTTGAACTCGATCGAATGAAGAAGTTGGGACTGTAAGCGTTACCTACCAAAGTGGAACAGGAATCCAAACAACATCTGCTGGAAGTCCGCGACCTGCGAACCCAGTTTCCGACTCGTTCGGGACTGGTGAGGGCCGTAGACGGCGTGAGCTTTAATCTTGACCGGGGAGAGTTATTGGGTTTGGTAGGCGAATCCGGTTGCGGCAAGTCGATGACTGCCCTCTCAATCATGAGACTGGTTGCACCTCCCGGAAAGATTGTCAGCGGTGAAGTCATCTTTGACGGCAAAGATTTATTGAAACTCTCTGACGCTGAGATGAGGCAGATGCGCGGTGACGACATTGCCATGATTTTCCAGGATCCGATGACTTCGCTCAATCCTGTATTTACGGTCGGCGAGCAGATTGCCGAAGCGTTACGACTTCATCGCAAGCTGTCGCGTAGTGATGCGCGCGCAGCGACAATTGATGCGATGCGCGAAGTCGCGATTCCAGATCCGGCCCGGAGAGTTAACGACTATCCACATCAATTGTCGGGCGGGATGCGACAACGCGTGATGATTGCAATGGCGCTTGCCTGTAATCCAAAGCTGTTAATTGCTGACGAACCAACAACGGCGCTCGACGTCACTATTCAGGCCCAGATACTTGAGCTCTTGGATGAGTTAAGACAACAGCGAGAGTTGGCAGTTCTGTTGATTACTCACGATCTTGGGGTCGTGGCGGAGGTGGCGGACCGCGTTGCTGTTATGTACACGGGAAGGATTGTTGAAGAGTCGGACGTCGATGAACTCTTTGAGCGTCCAAAACATCCGTATACAGAAGGCCTGTTGCGCTCGGTGCCAAAGTTGACCTCTGCCGAAGTCGCAAAGAAAGTTCGACTTGAAACAATCGAAGGAACAGTTCCAAGTCCAACGGACCTCCCTCCTGGTTGTCACTTTGCCCCGCGTTGTTCTCACCGGATGCCTCGTTGTACTCAGGAGGAGATTCCTTTGTACGAGCTCGAGCGTGACGTCAAGGTGAGGTGCGTGCTTTATGACCTGGCAGCCGCCGTTACAGCCGATAATCAAACCGAATCCAATTTGGAATGCGGTGGCCCGGCGCCGCTTTGTTAAATTGGCTAGTCGCTAGGTGAGACGGGTTTGCGAAAAAAAGTTCTCGAACGTTAGTGTTCGTTCTAACAAAGCGGTGCCGGGCCACCGCACTCCAAGGTAGAAGTGAGTTCAAACGGAAACGCGACAAAAATTGATGCTCCTCTGGTTAGTATTCGAGGTCTCGTAAAGCATTTTCCTGTCGAAGGCAGCGACGATGTGGTGCGTGCTGTTGACGGAGTCACCTTCGATATCTTGTCGGGTGAGACGCTTGGGCTTGTCGGCGAGTCTGGATGCGGCAAGTCGACAGTTGGTCGTTGCATACTTCGCCTGATTGAACCCACGGCTGGTGAAGTTAGATTCCTTGGAAACGACATCCTGGCTTTTGGTAAGAAGGAACTTCGTGAAGCCCGTCGAGAGATGCAGATCATCTTCCAGGATCCTTACGCGTCGTTAAATCCTCGAATGAAGATTGGTGATATTGTCGGGGAACCGCTTGTGATTCATGGAATTGGAAACAAGAGCGAACGACGTGAACGAGTAGCTGGTCTTCTCAAGAGAGTGGGTTTAAATCCTGACTACGTGACGCGATACGCTCACGAGTTTTCTGGTGGCCAGCGGCAACGGATCGGCGTGGCACGCACCCTGGCGTTGAATCCAAAATTGATTGTAGCTGACGAGCCAGTGTCCGCTCTTGATGTCTCGGTGCAGGCTCAAGTCGTCAACCTGCTGCAAGAACTGCAGGAAGAGTTCAAGCTCACTTATCTTTTCATCTCTCATGGCCTGGCCGTCGTTGAGCACATTTCGACGCGGGTGGCGGTGATGTATCTCGGGCGCATTGTCGAGATCGCTTCGGCTACTGACTTGTATGCGGAGCCGCTACACCCATACACGCAAGCGCTCCTGTCAGCTATTCCGATTCCCGATCCGAAACAGAAGCGCCAGCGAATAATTCTCGAGGGAGATGTGCCGACACCTATTAATCCGCCGTCCGGATGTCGTTTTCGGACTCGGTGTCCGATTGCCATTGACGAGTGTGCTCGCATCGACCCGGAGTTGCGTGAATTGGCGCCGGGTCATCAAGTCGCCTGCATTCGGGCGCCAGGGTGGTCAGACGCTCAAAGTGTAGAGCCGAAGACTGCAGACACCGCGGTGAAACAATGAGCTCCCAAAGCTCGTATCAACCTACCGAAATTTGTAATCACTAACTTCTACCCACTAAAGAGAGGGGCCTTAGGCCCTTTCGGAGGAAAATTATGAGTGAGCCATACAATCCTGGAGTTTCGGGTTCCTCTTCGATTCCCGGCCAAACACATGAGCGAGCTCCTCGTCCGACGAAGATTCGCCCGTATGCTATAGGCTTCTTTGTCCTGGGCTTGCTGGTGTTGGTTGGTGGGATCGCCAAACTCGTCGCTGGCGGGCTCGGTACTGGCGCGGCGCTATGTTTCTTTGGGGTGCTCTTATTTGCATTGAGTTTTATACCGCTACCCCAGCTCCCTGATTCCGAGCCACCAATGTCATTCCTGAGCAGATTAATGGGAGTCTTCTTTGAGCCCACTCGAGTATTTCGGAATATACGAGTGCATCCGGCCTGGGTGGCCCCGTTCGCCGTAATCGTTGTCCTCAGTGCGGTCTATACTTTTTGTTTTACGCAACGGGTGACGCCGGAGCGAATCGTTAATCATACGATCGACAAATTGGCCGAAATTGGACCACCTTTCGCTCCGCCGGCGGACCGTCTCGAAGAGATGCGCGCGAAACAGCTCGATGACGCAAAGAACCCGATTCAGCGTGCTGGTGCGGTCGCGAAGACGATGGTGGGGATTTTCGTGTTCACCACCATTCTGGCTGCGCTGTATCTGCTGGGAATCCTGGCGTTTGGGGGCAGAATAAACTTCTGGCAGTCACTCGCGGTGGTAATGCACGCGGGTCTACCCATAATTGCAATACAGAAAGTCTTGAGCTTGGTATTGCTATACATAAAGAGCCCCGATGAGATTCATCCGATCCTCGGAGCTGAGACCCTGGTCCAGGATAACCTGGGTATCCTGTTCACACCGGCCGAACATCCGGTTCTCTTTGTGTTGGCTTCAGCTTTTGGATTGCTTTCGTTCTACGCGCTTTGGTTGAAAGCGGTCGGATTGAAGAATGGCGGAACTAAAGTCAGCAACGGGACTGCATGGGGAGTCGCAATTACTTTTTGGATCCTGGGAACACTCGCGTTGACCGCGGTCACAGCCTTGTTTCCGAACTTTATATCGTAGCAGTAATGGGTATCATTCATATCTGAGCGATTCGATAGGATCGAGTCGCGCAGCTTTCCAGGCGGGCCACAACCCGAACACAAGCCCAATTCCGACGCTTGCGACGAGGCCGCCAATCGGCGCCCAGAGCGGAACATACGAAGGCAGGAAGATCCTCAGCAGCAAGGTAAACCCCCAACCAATTGAGAGGCCGACGATGCCACCGAGTCCGGTGAGTGTCGCGGCTTCTATTAGAAACTGCCAGAGGATATCGCTCTTCTTCGCGCCAATGGCTTTTCGAACGCCTATCTCGCGAGTGCGTTCAGTGACGGATACCAGCATGATATTCATCACGCCAATTCCACCAACCATCAAACCCACGGATGAGATTACAACCATGGCGATTGCCAGGCCGCCAGTAATTGACCGGAAGTTATCGAGAATGCTTTCGGACGTCTCCATTCCAAAGTTATCGTTTGCGGCAAACGGTACCTGCCTGCGGATGCGAAGCATATCGCGAACTTGATCCTTGCCTTCGTCCATCATTCCTGCCCTAGCGACTGCGAGAATGTAGATGTCATCCGCGTTCGGCTTGAGCTTACGCGCGACGCTGAATGGAACATAGATCACATTATTCTGATCGTCACTACCACCACCAATCAGAAACTGCTCACGTTTTTGCAAGACGCCAACCACCCGAAACTCCTGCGTTCCGATTTTGATCGTCTCACCCACAGGTGATCCGACTTTGAAAAAGTCATCGGCTACTTTTGAACCAACTACACAAACATCCTGGTTAGTATCGTTCTCACTCTGGGTGAAGAAACGACCTTCTGAAATGATTTGAGTGCCTGCCTTTTCAAATTCCGGCAACGTACCCTGGAGCGCTACCTGGGCCGAGGTTTTGCCGCCGCCTGAGACCATCAGTTTACCGCCGAAAAAATTGTTGGTGATATCGAGAAAGGGAACTGAGATCTCGATTGCCGGTAATGACTGAAGTGCGACCGCATCATCGTAAGTCAGTTCCTTACGCATCCGTTCCTCGCGCGAGAGACGCCCGATGTGTATTCCAGGATTGTACTTGCTGATGTAGATCGAGCGGGTGCCAAACGATTCAACTTCGCGTTTCACCGAAACATCGATGCCGCTGATGATCGAGGCGATCAACATAACCGTGATAATGCCAATCACCACCCCGAAAACCGTAAGAAACGAGCGAAGTTTATTGGCTCGCAGGGTATTGATTGCCATTTTCAGATTTTCGTAAATGTCACTGCGAATTATTCGCATGATCGTCTCGCTTTCACGCTGTTTTAAGTTAATCAGCTCTCAATGCTTCAATCGGATCCAATCGAGCAGCCTTCCAGGCCGGGAAGATGCCTGACAGAACGCCGGCGCCGCCTGATGCTGCCAGCGCACCAAGGATTGCTAGCAATGACAGATAAGTGGGGAAGAACATTCTGGTGACTACGTTGCCAACAATCCACGCGAGAAAGATCCCGATAGCGCCTCCAATAACTGCAAGCGTGGTAGCCTCTACCAAAAACTGTTTCAGAATATCCATCTGTCTGGCGCCAAGAGACTTTCTGATGCCGATCTCCTTAGTCCGCTCTGTGACCGAGACCAGCATAATGTTCATGATTACGATCGCGCCGACAATGAGAGCAATTCCAGGAACAGCAATCGCGACGATGAAGATGGTTCCGAATAACCGATCCCTTAACCCGGTGATCGCATCCGGTGTGACTATCCCGAAATTATCTTTTTCGCTTGGTCCAAGTTTACGGCGCGTCCGCATCAGGTAACGGGCCTCTTCAACTGCATCGTTGAAGTTTTCGTCAGTGGATGAGGTGGCGACGAAGTAAAGAGAGCGGTTGCGGATCAAGCTACCGTAGTTGGTCGCATAAGTCTTCAACGGAATGATAACAAAGTTGTCCTGTGGAATTCCGAATACTGTGCCTCTGGCCGTTTCGACACCAATAACGCGATAAGGCATGCCACGAACTTGTATCTCCTGGCCCACCGAGCTCCCTACGGGAAATAACTTGTTTGCGACATCCGCTCCAATATAGGCGACGCGAGCTGCGCCTTCATTTTCAGGGTCGGCGAAGAATCTCCCCTCCGCTACGTCACGATTTTCGATGTCAACACAATTGGCTGTTGCACCTGAGACAAATACGTCGTCAAGTATCTCGTTTCCTCTCTTAACTTCTGAAGGAGTTCCCCGAGCCTTTGCACCTATCTTTCCGATCAACTGAGCTCGCGACTTGATGTATTCGTAATCATCGAGCGTTAACTCTTTATTTCGTCGTTGGGCCGCAGCTATGGTGTCCGTATCTTTGAAGTCCTCCAGCGGATTAAATCGTTGCAGCGTGAACGACTTGGCTCCAATGCCGGCAATTTTTTCGTCGACGTAGCGATTAAATCCTTGAATCAGCGAAACGACCACCACGAAGGCAGTCACGCCAACTATCATTCCCAGGAGAGTGAGAGCTGATCGGAGTTTGTGTGCCCAGATCGCGGCGAAAGCAAGCTTAAGAGTCTCGATAAATTTCACAGCGGTACTACGGAAATCCCTTCAAATTGGTTGCAAAACGGCTTTCGCCTCAGGGTTTAAGCATTGTTTGAATGCTGGCCGATCCGGTGCGCGAAAGGCAACTCGATAAGATGCGCAATTAACGATGACGGATGTTAGGTCAGGATTATGCAATGAGGAGTGCTAAAGCGCATAGCCCGCAGACACATCCCAGGCTTCTCCGGTGATGCTGTCAGAGTCGCTCGAGGCCAGAAATAGGACGGTCGCGGCTACGTGACCGGGATCCACCATCCGTTTCAGCGCCGTGCCTTCGACATAAAGGTTAGCGACATCCTGTTCTGGCAGGCCAAGTTCCAGTGCGCGTTTGGAAATTACCGATTGCATGCGGTCTCCTGCGGTTGGACCAGGACATACCGCATTCACTTGAACATTGTGTGGGCCCAGCTCCAGTGCGAGCGTTTGCGAGAGTCCCAGCATTCCCCATTTTGAGGCTGCGTACGGACTTCTTAATGCGTAAGCCAACTTTCCCGCAATCGAAGAGATATTTACGATCTTTCCCGAGCGTTGTTGAATCAGATGAGGAATCACAGCCTTTGCACACAAGAACGCTCCGGTGAGATTCACGGCCATTACTTCATCCCACTCAGCGCGAGTAACGGCGCTGACCGGGGCCGTTGGTCCAACCACCCCTGCATTATTTATCAGGATGTCGATCCGGCCAAAGCGTTGGATGGTTGAGGAAACGAGTGCTTGTACTTGTGCCTCGTCGGACACGTCGGTGATTGACATTGCCGCCTCGGTACCTGTCGCTTCGATTTCCCTCATGGCAGTCTCCAGCAGTTCTTGCTGGCGGCCACAGATCATCAGCTTGGCTCCATGTTGAGCTAACGTCACAGCGATCGCTTTACCTATTCCATGACCACCACCCGTAACGATTGCGACTCGATTTGCGAGTTTTAATTTGTGATCAGAGCCATCCTTCATAAGCGAACTCATCTCCGAAAAATTTGAGCCTTGGTAAGGTGTGACCATCGTCTTCTGCCCGAGCTTTACCTTGGGTTCAGGCGCCCATCTCATTCTCCCCAAACTTTAGCTTGGGGATTTAGGCACGGCTTGTTTTCCAGAACCGTTTTAACGGTTTTCCCCCAACCCGAAATTGTTGTTAGTGCTTGGGT
>Ga0070664_100002674_pt1 | contig 14383 bp, 15 predicted proteins | sample KBSC73metaG_FD_65863 | JGI IMG/M metagenome (GOLD analysis project Ga0070664, IMG submission 65863) | Corn rhizosphere microbial communities from Kellogg Biological Station, Michigan, USA - KBS C7-3 metaG | ecosystem: Host-associated > Plants > Roots > Rhizosphere > Soil ... | reverse complement strand
CAAGAAGAATGGATATTGTTGGCTTTAATCCCGGATTAAAAAGATACAAAACAAAATAGTATTTGCCTCAAACTTTTCTTTTCAATAATTCACTTCTATATAAAATTCAGAACGTTTAAGTGAGTGATAGTTATCTGCAGTATGCAGGCAACAAGCGATGCCACCTGCACTTAAGACGGGGCGATATGGTATTATCTAAAACTTATGAGAGAAGTTAAAGGGTGTCGCAGGTTTCTGTATTGCATCATGTCGATTTTGATACTTCCAACAATGATAGGACTTTCAAGACGAAGAGGAATATGGTTCGCATCATCACTTACCCATACGGTCATCTTTTCTCCACCTTCAAATATCGTTCCTTTCACAAGCAGTGGTTTAAACTTAATGGCTCTGAATTTTCCGTACTTTGTTTTTACAGTTTCTTTTCCAAGGTAACGGATGTAAAGATGAAACACTTCGTTGTCAAGAAACATATCGAAGGGAACTTTATCGCCAACTTTATACTTGCTGAAATCAATATTGCGTGCATAATAAACAGAGCTTAGAACATCCTGTACACAATTAGGAACTTTAAAAACACCTGCATTGGTTATGGCTGTGTTCGTTGTGGTATTAAAAGTTATGTTCTCATTTTTTTTGTAACCCCCTTCATCTACATTGCGAATAAATTTCATTGGGTGAAGATTTGATGTATCAAAATATGTTTCGTACCTATCGCGTACTTTAAAAATCCAATCATAACTTGAATTGGACCTTCCTTCTCCAATCACATGATAACATGGAACATTATTTATCTTATCAAGCGCAACAGTGAAATTAGCAGTTCCTGCATTTACATAAATACCGGCAACAGAATAGAAAACATTGTAAGTAATATTTTCCCCTGCATTGAAAGTTGTATTGCGAATACCGCAAAAATCATTTCCCGCAGAAAGGTTTATCCAACTAAGTATAGCAACTGCAATAATTAAAAGTTTTTTCACCTTTACCTGTTTCTGAATATTTTAATTCCGAATATAAACAAACTTCCTGCCACAGCAGGTAGAATAAGGTTAATAAGCCAGATGCCTGATGTGGTTGCAACAATTCCCGTTGCATTTGTTGTAAGTATTCCAAAAAGCTGCAAACCTGCTTCTCCACGCATTCCCAGATCAGCGACAGGTATAGTTGGTAAAATAGCTAATACAAGAAAAAGTACACAAACTGTGCAAACAGCATCGAGTGTATTTATATGCACACTAAAAATATGCAGCAACAATAAATACTGAACGATGAATACGCAAAATCTGATAATTGAAAGCCACAAAATTCTTGTTAAATCTCTTCTTCTTATATCCTCGAGCTTTTCTACCATGAACCTGTATTTGTAAACAAAAGGAATTTTTTCAAACATCACCGTAAGCCAGTTCAATTTAAAATAAATAAAGAGCATCAGCATGGCGCCCATTGCGATCATAAAAATTATTGCGCCTACCCAATATGCAGAAAGCCCCTGCAAAGCTTCTATATTTTGCCACACGTAATTTTTCAAATAAATCAAACTAAACAGTCCCGCAGTTAATGTAACAATCAATTGCGCCATGCTTCCCACCAGTGTAAGCGTTAATGATCGCAGCCTGTTACCTTCGTGCATAAAAGCAATTCTTCCGGCGTAATCGCCAATCCCATTCGGTACAAATAATGACAATGCAACTCCCGACAACACTGCTTTATAGGCAGTAAAAAAATTTACAGGTTCAATACGGTTAACAAGTATCTGCCACTTTCTTGCTTCAATTCCCCAGTTCACGAGCATCAATAAAAACAATATAGCCATCAGCGCAATGTTGTTTGGTGATACAGCACCATCAAACATTTGTTTTACATCCTGCAAACTTGATTGGTGCTTTACTTTTAAATAAATTGAAATGGAAAGAATAATAAAAAGCAAAGGACCAACAATATAGTTCACCAATATTTTATATCGTCGTTTCAAAAAAAAATTTTTCAAACGTACATCAAAACAGTGAACGATGCATTAAGTAATGTGGCACGAAATTTTTTATGTACCCGGCTGTTGTGCATGCATGAGGCTTACGTTGCGTCGCACACTTGTACCGAAGGAAATCGCATCGTCATTGCGAGAAGCGAGGAACGAGCGACGAAGCAATCTCATTTTTATTAACAGGAGATTTCTTCACTGTGTTCGCAATGAGGATAAATTTCAGGCAGTTTATTTTTTTGTTATTGCAGTTTTAATGATGTTGACAATTGCTGCGAGAATAAAAATAATTCCAAGCACCGTAACAATTGATGATCCTGCAGGAAAATCGTAATGAAAAGAAAAATTTAATCCAAAAAAACTGGCGAGAATACTAATGATAAATGAGAGAATTAAAACTACACTTTGTTTTTTTGAGAGCATGATACCGGATACTGCAGGAATAATAAGATAAGAAAAAACGGGAATCACACCATTGATCTTTACTGCAAAAACAATCGTGAGACCAATTGAAATGTAAAATAAAAAGTTCCAGATACTAAATATGCCTACAAGATGGTTCACACCATTTTCAAATGATTTGGTTAATGAAAAAAACTTGCGATAGAAAATAATATGCATGAGTGCAATTGCACCGAATACAATTCCTAACAATGAAATTTGTTGCCAACTGACAGACAAAATATTTCCAAACAAAACTTCCTGCACATCTGAATCGCCATGTGGAGTTTTTGAAATAAGCAACACCGTAAGCGCCGAAGCAAATGCATACAAAATACCGATGATGGCTTCCTGCTTTAAACGTTTGTCGCGAATATTAATGAATGACATGAACAATGCACCAACTAAAGTAAAAATGAGGGGAATTGAAGTAACACCTGATCCGATGAAAGCAGCAAAAGCTACACCAAGCGAAGAAATTTGCCCCAGTGCGAGATCAACAAAAACAATTCCTCGGCCTACAACATGAACCCCAAGATAAGATAGCAAAACACCTGTTATAACTGCTGCTGCAAAAGCCTGCACCATAAAGGGCAATTGAAACATGTCAAACATAATTTCCTTTTTAAAATTTTATCATCAAAAAATAATGGTTATTTCAATATTGAGGTTAACTGACTGATGTCGTAATCAAATAAATCAAAATAATTTTTGATCGAAGAAAATGCACCGACAGATGTTGCGAGTGTTAACTCTTTTGCACCTGTTTGTTTGGCAACAACATCAGATGATGAAGTTGTAAAATATGGTGATGAAATTATCACTTTAATATTGTTCGCTTTTATTTCATTTATCACTTTTACCAATTGAGATGGTGTTGGCGGTATGCCGGGCTTGGGTTCCAGGAAATCAACGATCTTCAAACCAAAACGTGTTTCAAAATAAACCCACTCGTTGTGATAGGCGATCAATTTTGTTCCTTTATACGGCGCCATTTTCGTAAGCCATTCTTTCATCTTTGAGTCTATTTGATTGTCGAAGTTTTTTAAATTGGTTTCATAAAAATTTTTATTGGAAGGATCAATACGTTCAAGACCATCAGCAATATTTCTTGCAATAATTTTTCCGTTCATCGGGTCAAGCCAGTAGTGCGGATTACCGTAAATATGTATATCACCTTCAGCCCTGTTCACAGAGCTTGGCACCTGCAGTAAAGGAATATTAACAGAAGCGTCCACATATCCGGGAGAGCCTTTTTGAATTTTGCTGTTTCGTGAACTTGCGAGCAATTGAGGAGACCATCCAATTTCAAGATCGAGACCAACGGTAACAAAAAGATCAGCCTTGGATAAACCTATGATATAACTTGGTTTCGGATCAACAAAATGCGGATTTTGGTAGCCGGTAGCAATTGATGATACGGAAACCTTATCACCACCAATAAGCTCAGTGATACTTTTAAAATCAGGAAGTGTTGTAACTACTTTGATCGCGCCGGCTTTTACAAATGAAAAAAAACACGCACTGAATAAAAAAAATAAAATGGATTTTTTAAACATGATATATTCCTTTTAATAAATAAATTAATATTGATGAGCACCATGCGCACCTATCACAAATATCCATCTTAACCACGCCTGGTAAAATCTTGATTCAATATTGTCATCTGTTGTTTTTGCTTCGAGTTCAATTTTAGAAAATTCAGTTGCATCCCAACCTGCGGTAAGTGAATATGCCTGTTCAACGATATTTTTATCGTAAGGCTTTTGCGCATAATCATATCTTCCGGTAAGAAACCAACGTTTTGCCAATTGATACTCAAGATAAGAATAGAGCCCGAACGTGTTCATTGAATTTTGTGTGTAATTAGCATTGCTGTAAAAAAATTCACTTTGCCATGTTACAGATTTGTATGTATTCATTTGAACCGGTTTCCACTTGTATGTTAAATCAGCGGCGGCGATATTTGTAATATGCGATGAATCATTTGGGCCTGAAATTCCTGTGATGCCTAATTCAAGAGTTGTATTATCGTTGAGCGTAAAAAAGTTTTTCAAATGACCAAGATAAATCAGATGATTTCCTTCACTTCGGGAAAAGCTTGGAGCATCAGTATATCCGGCAGTAGTTTGAAATACCAATTCCTGGTAAAACGCTTTATTGGGCACTAACCAGCTTAAAGATATTCCCTCATCATTCAAACCCTCAGGGCCAAAATAATTTATGTAAGCATTCGGCAAATCAATAAAAGGAAGGGCGTGCGGATGAATTGTATTTATTCTTCCCACAGCTTCTCTGAATTTTCCTGCTTTCAATTGTAATCTTGCCGGTAAAGAGAGTGTGGTTAAATATCCTTCTTCAACTTCAACACCATATTTATTTGTTTCAGGATCTCTGCCAAAAGACAAAAAGAAATCGGCGCGGATGTATGGATCAACAACAGCTTGTAAAGAGAGCTCTGTTTCATTCAAATACATGTCAAAATTTTTGTCTCCTTTGCTGATGTAGGAACCTTGAAAATCTCCTATCACACCAATATCAGGGTTAACTGAAATTGTTGAACGCGGTTGTGGAGTTGCAGGAGTTTGATTCATTTGCTGTTCAATTTGTTTAAGCAAAACTGAATCAGTTGCGGTGCTGTCGGGAACTTGTGCAAATGATGATTTACTGATAACGAAGGTGAAAAAAAATGCAACTTTGAAAAAAATGCCTTGTGCTTTCTGTTTAAGAATCATGGTTGTGTTGGTTATTATAACGGGATAATATTTCTGATGTATCAGAAAATATTTGCAGGGCATTTTATAAACTCATTGTGCAACAAAATGGAAAAGCAAATACAATGTTTCAATTTGTTACATAGTTGCAAATCTAAAGTACATTTAAAGTTGCTTATGCTATCATTGCAAATATTTAACAAATACACTCATCAAAGTAATTTTTATCAAGCCCAAGCGTTATCATTTTACACTTCGCAAAATTTTTCTTACATACTTATTAAGCAGCAAACAAAAAGAAAAATTGTCTATATTTATGGGTAGTACTAACTTACCTGGGATGACGGAACAAGCTATTTTGGCGGGATGCTTGCAGAATGACGCTACTGCACAACGCGAACTGTATAATCATTATAGTCCAAGAATGTTGTCGGTATGTTATCGGTTTGCACAAAGCAGAGAAGATGCGGAAGACATGTTACAGGAAGGATTTATAAAAGTATTCACGCAGATTCATACATTCCAGAATAAAGGTTCTTTTGAAGGATGGATAAGAAGAATAATTGTTCACACTTGTATAAACTTTTTAAAGAAGTACAAAAAGTTTAATGATAATGTAGAGTTGGGCTTTGCAGGATATTTATCAGTTAAAGAAGAAACGATTCCATCTTTGATGCAGGCGAAACAAGTTGTAGAATGCATTCGTCTTTTGCCTGTGGGTTATAGAACGGTTTTGAACTTGTATGCGATAGAGGGATATAATCACAAAGAGATAGCCTCGATGCTGGAAATAGAAGAAAGCACAAGCAGAAGCCAGTACACACGGGCAAAAGCAATGCTGGAAAATATTTTGATAAAGAAAAGAATTCTTGATAAACCTGAACAAGAACTGAAAATAATTGCTTCCTATAAAAAATAAACACCATTGAAAAATTAACTGCCTATTGAAGGAATTTATGGACAACCGATTTTACGATAATGAGTTGGAGCGCTATTTAAAAGAGCAAACGGATCAACATCGGATGTATCCTTCAGATCAGGTGTGGAGAAATATTCAAACGGAAATCCACGGATATAAAAGATGGCCTGCACTTACTTTTATTTCAATATTTGTAATTTCTTCTCTTGTTATTAGTACGGTTTTATTAAAACCTCATAGCCAGGTAAATTCAATCAATTTGAACACGAGCAGTAAGGCAAATCCGTCAACTGAAAAATCTTCAGTGAATCATCAGATCGAAAATGTAAAAAATTATCCGGATAAATTATCTGTTGAAAAAATTACTAAACAAACCATTGACAAAGTAATTGAAAGTACGGAAACAAAACAGACAGAAGAAACTGTCGTTATTACTGAATCAAAGAAGGAAAATCCGGAAATAGCATCAGCCACCGATTCAGATAACAAACAAAAGTTGGCAGGGGAAATTCTTCAAAAAGAAAAATCGTTAGACAAAGGGATATCTTCACCAGATACCCCGGTTTTAAGTTCAGCAAAACCTTCAATTAAAAATAATACACCCGTAATCTTTACATCTTCTTTGTTGTTAAGAAATGATTTTAATTCTTCAAATTATTATAAGGATCATAGTTCTTATAATTTCAGCTTTGCTAATTCTGATGAAAGAATTTTTGATAACCCGAACGACGTAAAATTTGACCTTAATCTTGCAGGCAGAAATAATTCCTCTTCCTCATTAATAAATCTCAGTGGAAGTTCATCACGTTTTGATGTTGAATTTTATTTAACACCGTCAATCAGCTATAGAAGACTTGTTGATAATGCAAATGGAAAACTTGCTCAGTCATATATTACCGCTTTGCCTTTTACCGCAAATTATCTGATTGATGTAAATCGTGTTATTCAGCATAAACCGGCTATGGGTTATGAAGTAGGTCTTTCTTTAGGTTATAACTTAAATAGAAAACTGGCGCTGAGGCCCGGCGTTCAGTTTAACGTTCGCCAGTACAATATAGATGCTTATGTGCATTCCTCTGAACCTGCTACTATTGCCTTATTAAATAACGGTGATGATGATATACTAAATACCGTTACAGGGTTTAGAAATATTGCGGGAAGCACACCCATCGTTCTGAAAAACCGTTATTATGAAATAAGCTTACCCTTGGGTATTGATTGGAGACCGGTGAATAACAAATTTGCATGGGGAATATCAGCCTCAATACAACCAACCTATACATTTGATAAAGAACCGTTCATTATTACCTCGAATTTCAAAAACTATACTGACGGCTCGCAATTGATGAGGAACTGGAATATTAATACAAGTTTTGAAACATACCTGGGTTACAATACAGGCAAATACAGGTGGCAAATCGGGCCACAGGTTCGTTACCAACTTTTACCAACTATGAACAACTCTTACCCGATAAGAGAATACCTGCTTGATTATGGAATCAAGATTGGACTAGTTAGATCACTCAAATAATTTTCGACTTAAAAAATGTTGTTGAGTTGAAGTGTCCAAAAAGCGCTGTCATAAGCACTTTTGTGCATCGCATGACAGATAAAAAAATAAAGATTCGTTTAGAAAAAGCTTTGTTACATTTGTATTTTATCAAATTTATTTATGGAATATAACACGACAAGAAACCACCTTGTGATGCGCGAATACGGGAGGCACATTCAGAAAATGGTGGAATATGTTAATGGCATTGAAGACCCTGTAAAAAGACAAAGACAAGCCCAGGCCGCTATTGAATTAATGGGGTTTTTAAATCCTCACTTAAGAAATGTTGAAGACTTCAGGCACAAACTATGGGACCATCTTTTTTATATCAGTGATTTTAAACTGCAGGTAGAAAGTCCCTATCCTATACCAAAGAAAGAAACCTATAAAGGCAAGCCTGAACCGTTGATGTACCCCAAGCGGCATCCGCGATATTCTCACCTTGGGAAAAACCTTGAAATGATTATCAATAAAGCTTTGGAAGAACAAGACCCTGAGAAAAAAGCCGGTTTTGCTCATGCTATTGCTTACTACATGAAACTCGCTTACAGTAACTGGCATAAGGAACTTGTTCATGATGATGCAATTCGCAGTGAACTTGATAATATAACAGGCGGTGAACTCGAATTCAGTAATACACCTTTCATAAAACATCGCCAAAGTTTTGCAGAAGACTATCGCAGCAATACGGGCAGTAACCGCAAGCAAAACTTCTCGCGAGGAAGAGACTCGAGGGATTCACGCGGAAGAGATAATCGTGATAACAGAAATCAAAACAGAAACAATGGTAACGCCGGGAACCGTGATAACAGAAGTGGAAACAACGGCAACAGAAATCCAAATTTCAAAAAGAGATTTAAATAATTTATCGTACGTGGTAAACAAAAAAGTTCTGCTTTTTTGCAGAACTTTTTTGTTTTTATCCATTTTGTCAACCCGTTAATTCCGTATCGGTCTGAAAGTGTTTACACTGCCTTCAGGAGTAATTTGCAATATCTTTTTTACAGAGCCCTTTGTAAGTGATACATAATAGCAAAGACCTGTTTGTTCACTTGTAAATTCAATAGCTTCTGTAATATTATAATTGGTAAAATCTTTACTAAGCGTTTGCTGCGCTTTCAAAGGAAGAATATTTAAATTTATTTGCCTTGATTGAGCAAATGCATCTCCATCCTTAGTATAAAAAACCTGCAGTTGCTGGTTTTTCCAGTTAAACGTTGCTTTGATGTAATCATCGGTTACATTCCACTGAATGTTTTTTGCATCACTGTAATCTTTTTTCAAGTTGTTTATTGCCTTTACGTTTGCTTCATCGCCTCCTGCAAACGCACTTGCTGCAAAACATGTTGTAGCAATTACTGCCACGAATAATTTTTTGCTTATTGAAGATACTGTTCTTTGTAAAAGCAAATTGATTGTTGGTGCCATAGTTCAAAATTTTTGTTGTTGAAAAATAATTATGTTATTGATGAATCAAAAGTATAGATGATCATAAGAGGAACCAATCAATTTGTGATGAATAAGAAGGTTTTCGTAGATATTGATATAAACGGTATTAACCATCTACTTTGAGAAGTTTTCAGAAACACTAAAACCCTTTACCGGCAAGCATTCCAAGTGATTCTTAATAAAACTATAAAGTTTGTAAAGGCGCGGTTAAAATACATGTTTTAAAGATGAGTGGTAACACGCGTCTCGCATTATAAAAACCCAAAAAACTTCAACATGAAAAACAAGCATTCGCTTCAGCAGACAAAAAAGAAAAATATGAGAAAAGAAATATGAATAATAATTTCATAGAAGAAGATATAGCTTTTGAATGTTTATAAGAACGCGAATTATTGAAGCGATATATAATAGAATTACTAAAGAATGTTTAAAGCATGTAACAAAACGCAAACTTAAATGCCAATTTGTGAGTGAAATGTGATAATTGTCATATATAGCGGCTATAAGTTTTGTAGAAATAATAAAATTGAGATTTTAAACTATATAGAGATACCAAACATGAAAAACAAATCTTCCATAAACACCATCTTCACCGATATCGGCGGAGTACTGCTTACAAACGGTTGGGACCGTGGTTGTCGCAGAAGAGCCATTGATACTTTTAAACTCGATAGTGAAGAAACCGAGGAACGTCATCACTTATGTTTTGATACACTTGAAGTAGGCAAGATAACATTGGATGAGTATTTTGATCGTGTAGTGTTTTACAAAAGACGCTCTTTTACAAAAAAAGAGTTTTGGAAATTTATGTGTGATCAATCGCAACCTCTACCTGGAATGATTGAACTGGTACAACAATTAAAAAAGAAATACAATCTTAAAGTCGCGGTGGTAAGTAACGAAGGTCGTGAGTTGGCGGAGTACCGCATCCGACAATTTAAGCTGAATGAAGTTGCAGATTTTTTTATCGTTTCAAGTTTTGTTCATTTCAGAAAACCAGATGCAGATATTTTTCGCATTGCTCTTGATACAGCACAGGTAAAACCGCAGCAGGTTGTTTACATCGAAGACAGACCGATGTTCGTACAGGTAGCAAACAGCCTTGGGATTCACGGCATACGATACACTGACTACAACAGTACTTGCAAAAAGTTGGAGAAGTTTGGGTTGAAGTGAACTTATCTCTATGATCCCCTTACATCATAAACAAAAAACAGCAGCTTTCCGCTGCTGTTTTCATTTTAAAAAATCTCATCTCAATTCTTTGTCGCGTCAGCATCTTTTTTCTTCATCATCTTCTCAATCATGTCAGGAACTTTTTCGAAGATGGCGCTTAATCCTTTGCCTGTACGTGTTGGAATAAAAGAAATTTCTCCGCCACGTGTTGCAAGAAAACCCATTGGCTCAACACCAATACCACCGCCGGCACCAACACCTGTACCCTCACCATTGCCTTTACTATCTTGTTTCCCCTTGCCTTCACCGCCACCATAACCCATGCCGATACCAAATTTTATTACCGGAACGCATGTGAACTCTCCAAGCTGAAACGCTTGTCCGATAACGGTTTCCGTCTTTGCTTCGGTTTTTAAGAAATCAGTAAGCTTTTGTACTGTTTCATCTAAAGTGATTGCCATAAGTTTAAAATTTTATTGTTAGAGAATTATCGAAACCAGGCATAGAGCATTCGCGCAAGATTATTTCGCAATTCAAGAACCAGGTAATTCTCTTCATGAAAATTAATTTGATAATGCTCTGTGCCGATAAAATAATTGAGCGGGTAAAGCCATGCATTGTACACGTAATCTCCCGTGTCAATGCTGATGCGCCATACAGGTACGCGAAAAGTTTTCATCACCGCTAAAAATTTCCTCATCATTTTTCGCGGGTTGCGTTTTTTTCTTTTCGATTTCTCCTGCTTCATTTTTCTTCCTTTTATATTTCGCAGTTGTATTTCTTTTGCGTAGAAAAATATCCTGAACCTCAGCAACCATTCCTCCTCTTTGTAATTAATTGCAGCGATCCCAATTCCTTTCCAGGAAAATTTTATTTCGGGTATTCTTGTGTCAATAGCGAGTATCATCGGTGTTAGCAATAACCCGCATACAATTAACATGAGGGCAAGAAGCAGCAACCAAATCATGCATCAAAGCTTGTTCAACAAAAGCGGCAATACAATGATCTTATTCATTCGCTTGCCTGATATTGGTCATTGTTCTTGAAGTGAAGGCAATTAATTTTTATGAACCGAACTGAAGTGCATATGGCATCGGTTGTTGTTCTTATACTGACTAAGCTTTATTGAGCGATTTAAAGCGAAAGGTGATTTTAGTTTTGCAGTTTCTACTCGCTTTTACCGCAACATTTTTTATATTTCTTGCCACTGCCACAAGGGCAAGGGTCATTGCGACCTACCTTTGGTGTTGTATGTACAAACGGTTTTGAGCCGGAATAAAAATATTGTGTGGCATCTTCTTCCTCTTCATCAATTTCTTCCCAATCATCGTAATATTCTTTTTTATTTTCTTCTTCGTATTCATCTGTTATATTAAATTCATCATCCTCATCAGATTCGTCGTTTTCCCATGATGCTATCTCCTCTTTTATTTCAAAATAATTTTGAAGGTCTTTTTTAAAGTCATTATTGTCTTGTAAAACTTCATCCATCTGTGCAATTATATCTTCTAGTTCTCCGGTTATCGATTCATCGACGAGTTCCTCTTCAAAAAGTGTTTGTATTTCGGGTAATAATTTTTCAGCCTTCATTTCGGCAAGATCGTCTATCATAAAGCCTATCACCATTTCATCAATGATCTCTTTGTTTGCCTTGTGATTTATAAAATAATAAATTACTTCTCTGCAGTGTTCAATAATTTCTTCCCTCCGTTCAGGGTGATGAATTGCTATTTGTGTTAGTGAATCTGGTATTAATACCCTGGCAAATGCATAATTCAATGGTTCTTTCAAAAATGCGATGAGCTTCTCCGTTTGATTTAGTGCCAGAGCATATATCACTTGCCACATGTTATCTGTAAGTATATCCCCCAACCATAATTCCAATACTTCCTGAGGTTGCCTCAATAATTCAAGAACAACAGGCAAACTTTCTTCTGCTTTTATTTCTTTTAAAAGATATAAGGCGTGAAGGCAGAAAGAATGTTTGCTATCGTCATACTCCTGTTTATTAAAAAATTCGTACCGTCTTATTGCATCATATACTACGGTTTCCAAATCTATGCGCAGCCATTCTTTTTCAAGGGATAATAATTCATGAATTTTTTCATCGGGCATATCTGCGAAGCCATATTGATATAGCCAGCTTATTTGCGGGTAATGAAATACAGGTGGCTTTTTCGTTTGCTGCAATGTTGGTTTTTTTCTTTGCGTAATTTCTTCCGGGTTCTTTATAAACCTATCTAAATCCGCATTTTTTAGTCTTGAAAGCATTACATACTGTTCGATGCTTTTTAAATTAATTTCCAGCTCCAGTTTTTCTTCAACGGTATATAAATTTTCCAATATTGCTTCCGCCTTTTCCTGTTCTCCAATATCACAATAATATTCCGCCACCGTTTTGTAAAAATTGATATACTCCTCGTGATGAAATATTTTTCTTTCGGGATACAACTCTGCAAGTTCCATGTTCTCACCTAAAATTTCAGGTACTTTTTCCGGTTCATTATTACTTAAATAAAACTGCGCTTTGTTTATTTTGGCGTAGAGATAGTCGGGAAATTGCTCCAGCAATTCATTATTTACTTCAAAAGCTTTTTCGTTATTGCCTGTTAAAGAATAATACATGCAAAGAAAATTTTTGAACTGCGGCACATCGGGATATTTTTCAATCCAATGCAACAGCTTTACGACAATGCTTTTATCCTTTGCCATTATCTTTTCATACGCCTCCGTTAATGCGGGGATTAATTCTTTAGGGGCGTGCACCGATAGATCAGCTTTATATATATCCGTAGTGATTGTGCATTTGTGAAATTTTATCTGATCATCTTTTTTCATTGCTGAATTTTTTCTTAAGTGTGAAATATTCTGTAGCACAACAAATGTAGAACGGATAGGGTTTCTGGCGGATTAATGTGCAAAAAATAATTATAAATTTTGAAAAAGTTTCTCTTCTGCGCAGCCTCTTTAAAGACGATGTGTGATAGGCAAGGACTTTGCGTTCGTCATTCAGTTATCGGTTTGGATACCGCAAAGTCCTGGGCTATTCACTAACCTGTAGAGAGACTTTGCAGTAAAGGGAATTACCTTTTTCAAGTAAATTGTAAACTTCCTGTAATTTTTCTTCAGAAGAATTATCAATTAAAATGTGAAGCTTTTTACGAAGGGTGTCCATGCTCATAACAAAAAATGCTTTGCTCAAATTCGTACCAGGTAATTTATCTTGAAGATGTCGGTAAAGGGCTTCCTTAGTCTGCTGCTCAAAACTAAGAACTAACCGATAAATACGCTCCTCTCACCTCTTTTCAGTTTTCCTGTTTTATGCTGCGAATTTATTTTGCTTATTCAAGAAATAAATTAAGTATTATGAAAAGGAAACAAATTGAATTCGCACAAGTGAAAAACACTTTTTCGATGATATGCAGGGTTGAAGTTACCATTCACGCAAAAGCTGAAAATATATGGAACCTGTTAACCGATGCAAAGGGATTTTCACGCTGGAATTCTACAGTGAGTGCTATTGATGGTAATATCAGGGATGGTGAACGCATCGTCATTCACGTGCCCGGCACTCATCGCACATTCAAGCCTAAAGTATCCAATGTTGTGACAAATGAGCGCATGACATGGAGTAACGGCTTAGCACCTATATTTAAGGGTTCACGAACGTTTGAACTGAGACAATGCATTGATGGTTCGACTGATTTCATAATGGAGGAACAATTTAGCGGACTAATGTTCGCACTCATAAAAAACCGATTGCCGGATTTCAAAATGATATTCGAAAACTATGCTCTTGATCTGAAGAATGAGGCAGAACAAGCCGGGTTGTAGATGAATCTATTCCGTGGTTGATGTTCGTCGCCAACAATACAAATGATTTAGCTTTTATTTTTGAACATTGGTCACAGGTTGGCTTTTTATTTACATCCTTAGTCTGCTATGCAAGACTAAGGATAATGGCTACTTCAAAAAACTGGAGAAGTTTGATTGAAATAGTGTTTCCGTCAATGTTGGTTGCTGATTAGTATTGAATAATCCTTTTCCGGTCATGAGCAACGGAAAAAATAAATCCTTGTTTGTGAATTATAAGAACTACCTTACTCAATTAGTAGAAAAAAGTTAATCCTACCTGTTATGTAAAACGTTTT
>Ga0070664_100002665_pt1 | contig 14400 bp, 10 predicted proteins | sample KBSC73metaG_FD_65863 | JGI IMG/M metagenome (GOLD analysis project Ga0070664, IMG submission 65863) | Corn rhizosphere microbial communities from Kellogg Biological Station, Michigan, USA - KBS C7-3 metaG | ecosystem: Host-associated > Plants > Roots > Rhizosphere > Soil ... | reverse complement strand
CCCTATTTGGAACGATTGCTCACTTCTCATCACACCTACCTGATCCACATAAAGAACACCAGCAAATAGATCCAAAGAAAATCTACAAAATGCCAGTACGTAGCCATCACTTCTACCGGGACGCTGGCATACAATTTTGTCCTTCCCAAAAATGCTTTCACAAACATTACCATTAAAGCGATCACTCCGCCCAACACATGCACCGCATGAAGACCGGCAATCACATAAAGAAATTGTCCGCTTCCCGACGATCCTTTAAACTGTACCCCACTATTCCATAGTTGCTGAAATCCTATCCACTGCAGGATCACAAATGTCACTCCCAATAGAAATGTTCCAGCGATCAAAAACCGATACCGGTTCATCTCCCTCTGCTTAAAAGACCTTAAGGCCATTTGCATCAGCAGGCTGCTCACTAAGATCGTTGCTGTTGAATACCAAAATATCTTTGGCATTTCAATCGCCTGCCAACTGGCCTGGTTACTCTTTACAATGTATGCGCTGGTTAAGCCGGCAAACATCATAATGATACTACCTATGGCTACCCACAAGGTAAATTTGTGGGGGTGAATCCTTTTTCGTTGTTGTGTTTGTTCAACCACTATCTCCATCACACTTTATATTTTCAAAAAAAAAAATTACAATTTATCAGCTAACAATGCCAGTAAAACCACCGGCAAATAAATATAACTGCTGAACATCACCCGCCTCGCACTCGGCACATCCGTTTTTCTATACAATTGAACACATCTCCAGACCATAAAGACATTTGCGAGGGCTACAATTACTAAACTTACTGTTCCACTCATTCCAATAAAATACGGAATAACTCCAACAGGTATCAGCAACAAAGAATAAATGATCGTCTGAATCGCTGTATACTTTGTGGGTCCGAGTTCATTGGGCAATAGCTTGAATCCCGCCTTCGCATAATCTTTATGTGATATCCAGGCAATGGCCCAAAAATGAGGAAACTGCCACATGAACTGCAATAAAAACAATACCCAACCACCCGATGATAATGCATCATTACCAGCTGCCCACCCGATCAAACAAGGCAATGCTCCCGGCACAGCTCCCATCAGAACCGAGATCGAGCTCACTTTTTTCAGCGGGGTATAAATGAATGCATACAAGAACAAACTGAACATCGCGATTCCTGCCGACAACCAGTTAAAGAAATTTCCCAACATGAAAACTCCAATAACACCTGTAATAATTGCGAACGCCCACCCTTCTCCCACAGTCATCCTTCCAGACGCAACAGGACGTTTAGCCGTGCGTTTCATCATTGCATCTGTATCTTTTTCCACCACCTGGTTAATCGCATTAGCACTGCCCGTAACTAGTAAACCCGCTATAAAGAGTAACGCGATCATTTTCCAATCATACTCTACAACCTTTGGCGCCAGCAAATAACTGATCACACTGCTGAACACTACCATAATACTAAGTGAAGGCTTGATAAGCTGAAAGTAGTCCTTCAACTTAGTGATCAAAATTCTATCGCTCTTATATGTGTCAATAACAATATCCTTCATGATCTTCCCTGCTTAGTGATGACTTTCGCCTTTTCCTATTGGTTCTGTTTGAGGAATAAATTCTCTTCCATCTTTACCATAATCATAAGCCCAACGATGAACTTCAGGAATTTCACCTGTCCAGTTTCCGTGCCCGGGGCGAATCGGAGTCGTCCATTCAAGCGTCGTAGCTCCCCATGGATTTTGATGTCTTACTTTTCTTCCTTTAAAAATGGAATAGAAGAAATTAAAAATAAACATCAGTTGCACCGCGAATACAATGATGGAAACAACAGTTATCATCTTATTCAACTCACCAAAATGATTAAAATTGTGCCAGCCGCTAAGATCAAGGTAACGACGCGGAACACCCGCTAAGCCTTCATAGTGCATTGGCCAGAAGATAAGGTAAGCGCCGATTATTGTTACCCAAAAATGAATAAAGCCAAGTGTATTGTTTAAATAACGGCCGAACATTTTCGGGAACCAGTGGTATACACCGGCAAACATTCCGAAGAATGACGCTACTCCCATTACAATGTGAAAATGGGCAACAATAAATTTCGTGTCATGTAAATGAATATCTATCGTTGAGTTGCCAATAAAAATGCCCGTTAAACCACCGGAGATAAATAAGCTCACAAATCCAATGGAAAAAAGCGTGGCAGGCGTAAAGCGAATATTTCCACGCCATAGAGTGGTGAGCCAGTTAAATACCTTGATAGCTGACGGTACAGCGATCAGAAGTGTTAGCAAAACGAAAATCGATCCGAGGAAAGGGTTTAACCCTGTTACAAACATGTGATGTGCCCAAACAAGAAATGCAAGAATCGTAATGGCAAATAATGAACCCACCATCGCCATGTAACCAAAAATGGGTTTGCGTGAATTCACCGCAAGCACTTCGGAAACGATTCCCATCGATGGTAAAATAATAATGTAGACCTCCGGATGACCGAGGAACCAGAATAAGTGCTGATATAAAATGGCACTGCCACCTTCATTGGCTAATGCCTGACCTGTCTGCGAAACAAAAATATCACTCAGGTAAAAACTTGTTCCCAGGTTGCGATCAAACAACAAAAGAATGAATCCTGAAAGCAATACCGGGAATGATAACACGCCTAATATTGCTGTAAAGAATAATGCCCAGATCGTGAGTGGCAATCTCGTCATGCTCATACCTTTTGTACGCATGTTGAGAATTGTAGAAATGTAATTCAAGCCACCAAGCAATGATGACACAACAAACAATGCCATCGCCACGAGCCACAAATCGGTGCCAAGCTTTGATCCCTGGTTAGCATCACCAAGGGCGCTTAATGGCGGATACATTGTCCATCCCCCACTTGCCGGTCCCGTACTCACAAATAATGAAGACACCATTACTACACTGGCTAAAAAGAAAAACCAGTACGAAAGCATGTTTAAAAAGGGCGAAGCCATATCTCGTGCTCCGCATTGAAGCGGAATGAGAAGATTTGCGAAGGTTCCACTAAGACCTGCTGTCAACACAAAAAATACAAGCACGGTTCCATGCATAGTAATTAGCGCATAGTAGAACTCTGGCTGGATCTGTCCACCTTTTGCATAGCGACCGAAAAATGTTTCAAGAATAGGAAATGTTTGATCAGGAAATCCTAATTGTAAACGAAACAGCACGGAAAACAGGCCACCAATGATCGCCCAGGCAATACCGGTAATTAGAAATTGTTTGCCGATGGTCTTGTGATCCTGGCTAAAAATATATTTCGTGATAAAAGTTTCCTTATGATGGTGTACATGGTGCTCATCATGATGTACCTCATGAGTTGTCACAATCTCTGTATGACCATGCAAGTTTGCTTCGTTGCTCATAGTTCTTTTATTTTAGAAGGGCGATGCCCTAAAAAATTATTTATTCAAATTAACAGCCACACCCTTCGTCGTATCGGCCGGCAGCGTCTTTTGCGGAGCCTGCACGGGGTGTGCCTGTGAATACTGCGACTTTTGTGAAATGATCCACCTGTCATACTCTTCCTGTGTTTCTACAATTACTACTCCTCGCATTCCATAATGTCCCTTTCCACACATCTGGTCACATGACAATTCATAAACGAAATCCGGATCACCCGATTTTTCTACCATTTGCTTCGTCGTGAACTTTGGTGTGAACCACATGGTCGTTGGCGTACCCGGGACAGCATCCATTTTCATCCTGAACTGAGCTAATCCCACATCATGGATCACATCCTTTGAGCCGATAATTAATTTTACCGGTTTGTTTACTACAATATGTAATTCACTTGTAATAACATCATCGTGGTTGTAGGGATCATCCCACAACTGGCCCAGCGGGTTATTTTGTTCAGGGTTGATTTGTTTGTAATATTTTTTCCCAAATACTCCATCCCTTCCGGGGTACCTGAATTCCCATTTGAACTGACTTCCGGTTACTTCTACCTGCATCGCATTCTGAGGCGCATCACCTGTTATTTTAAACCAATAATAAATTCCGAATCCTACGAGAGCTGTTAAAGCGATCGCAGGAATAACGGTCCAGATAATTTCCAGCTTATTATTGTGCGGATAATAATAAGCCTTTCTTTTATCTGACTCCTGGTATTTGTAAGCAAACCAGAATAATAAAATCTGTGTGACGAAAAAGACGACGCCAGTGATAGCAAGGGTAATGTAAAGCATTGTATCGATCTTATCTCCCTGCACGGATGCGGATTCGCCCAATATTTTTCCTTTCAGCCGCTCATTGCAATAATAAACTCCTATAAGACCAACAACTAAAAATGCCAGCAGCAAAAATGCGTTGATCCGATTGGTTTGCTTTCTCGCCTTTTCCTCACCACGCAAAACGGCGACATATTCGCTCGCTTTTGCAATCTGGAAAGTGATCAGGAACCCGAATGCTAAAATCAATACAATGAAAAAGGTTTGCATACTCTATCGTCTCTCTTTTTTAAACTATGTGTGATGTATAATACTTTCCTTAATAAACGGATGATTCTTTATGATCAGCGGAGCCTTGCTCAATGCCTTTCCGGTTATAAACATAATGAGCCCCATGAATCCTAATCCCACTCCGAAATCAAATAACATAAACGGAACGTGCGTGCGGCCGGTCACGGGATCCTTCATTGGCCCGGGAAAAACCATCTGGAAGAAATCCAGCCAGTGACCAAATAAAAGTAAAACGCACATAAAGGTCATCGTCGTATAGTTTCGCTTCGATCCTCTTCTCATTAATATCAATATCGGCGCAACGAAATTGATGATCAGGTTCAAGAAGAAGATCCCTTTGTAGGGACTGGGGTTTCCCCTAGTACCGAGCCTGTTAATAAAGTAAATAGTTTCTTCGGGCTGATTACTATACCATATCAGCATGTACTGCGAAAACCACAGGTAGGTCCAGAAAATAGAAAAAGCGAAAATGAATTTACCAAGATCGTGCAGATGCTCATCATTGGTCAGTTCAAGGTATCCCTGGTTTTTTAAATAAATAACGAACAAGCTGATCAATGCGCATGCAGGAACAAATGTGCTGGCCCACGTATACCAGCTGTACATCGTAGAATACCAATGAGCATCAATACTCATCAACCAGAGCCAGGGAATGGTGGACATTACCGTGAGAGCAAAAACAAATAAATAAATAGCTGACCATACCGTATTGGTCCACGTAAAACTTTTTCCTTCTTCTACCGTCATTGGTTTGTTATCAATATTGCGCGTAAGACGGCGTACTCTCATTCCAATAAGCGACCATAGCCCTACGGTCAATAGAGTCCAAACGGTAAAAAACCCCTTGCTCAGGAATGGAGATTTGGTTTGCAATGCATGGCTCTCTTTTACTTTCTCCGGATCAGCCCACTGATAGATAATATGATTGTTGCCAAATACCAGGATAAACATGATAATAATTGAAATAACACCTATCACCGGTACTGCGACTGAAATAGCTTCGGATACCCGGCGAAAACTCAATGCCCATCCACCCCATGAAAGTGTAGTAGCACAAATAAAAAACATCACGGCATTCGTAACCAGCAAAAAGTAAACACTATTCTGTAAAAGACTTCCCCAAAACCGGGCTTGCTGCCGTTGATCAGCTTTCGCACCGTGCGTAATAAATAAAATAATAATAGACAAAATGCCCACCGCCATCAATCCCAGCGACCATGCATTATATCTCTTTGGAATTACAAATTGTTCTTTCAGTGTCATATCGTTTAGCTTTGAGCTGTAACTTTTTTAATTGACTACTTCGCTTTCGCCGTGCTGTCGGTTTTTGCCTTTACACCAGTACTGTCACTTGCTGCCGGCTTTGTCAAACCACTCTTCGCTACCTGTTGGGCCTTTATGTAATGAATGATCATCCAACGTTGCCTGTCGGTTATTTGGGAAGCATAACTGCCCATTGCATTTTTTCCATAGGTTATAGAATAAAACATTTGACCGTCAGGCATGGCGTGATATTTTGCATCGCCCACCAATGTTGCCGGCTTTGACGGGAAAGGACCATTACCATCTTTATAGAGCGGACCGTTACCATCAAGCTTTGTACCATGGCAGATGCCACAATTCACGAGGTATAATCTCTCGGCCTCCTTCATTTCTCCTGTGCTCAACGCTGGTAAAGGATTTTGTGCCTGCTTCGATGCAACATAATTTGTTGTATCCCCGGGTTTATCCTCTGCATAAGCAAAAGGCAATTCGTCGCCGCGAGCCATTGTTCCTGTAACAGGATAAGAAGTATAATAGATTTTCCCTTCGCCTCTGTCAGCGAGGTTGTTGGTAAACTTTAATGAATCAAGCTTTGCATAAGTTTCAAGTGCCCTGCTGTAGGCCATGTCAGGCATATAAACTCTCCCGGGATTTCTGCGTACATCACTGCAGGATATAACGATCAATGCCGCTAAGAAAATAGATATTATGCTAATGAATTTATTCGTCATAATTTATTAATGAATGATTTTATACCGCAGTCTCCGTCTCCCTCATACCAAATATTTTTGTCTCCTTATCATATCTGCCAAGCCACCATTTCGTTTCTTTCCTGTCAACCTTTACATCCATGGCACCAACGCTTTGAAGAAAGGCGACTGCCTCTGCTTCATTCGTCTTCTCCGTTATCTCAAGGGCCATCACGAAAAGATCGTCTGTTGAGCGAAGGTTGAAATGATCCTTTTTAACGAATGGCGCCATCTGGCAGAGGTAGCAAAATGTCAACGTCATTCCTACTGCTGAAAAAAGAACTGTTAACTCAAATGTGATCGGTATCCACGCAGGTAATGAAAAATGCGGCTTGCCGCCGATATTCAATGGCCAGTCATAAGTAAATATCCAGGAAATAAATCCCAGCGCCGTCGCCGTTCCCATAATACCATAAATAAATCCCGCCGTGTCCAGGTCCGTATCCTTCAAACCCATTGCCTTATCCAGGCCATGGATCGGAAAAGGAGTGTACACTTCGTGAATTTTGTATCCTGCACGACGAACTTTCTTCACCGCAGGAAACAATACGGCCTCATCATCGAAACAACCAACAACAAATTTTTTAATTGCCATAACTTTTTAATTCAGAGTTATGAGTTCAGAATTCGGAGTTCATTGACTCCCGACTCAGAACTCCCGACTATTTTACGCTCCATGATCATGCAAATGCTTGTCTGCAAACTCCTCCATAGATTCATGTTCTACCACATCCATCTTTGCCTTATAATTTTCACCGCTGCGCTTTAATATGTGCTTAATTTCCGCAACCGCGACCACGGGGAAAAATTTTGCAAAAAGAAAATAACAGGTAAAAAACAACCCAAACGTTCCCAGGTAAAAACCAACTTCCCAAATAGAGGGCCTGTAATATGTGCTCCATGCCGATGGCAGGTAATCACGGTAAACAGAGGTCACAATGATCACGAACCTTTCGAACCACATCCCGATATTTACCAGGATACTCATGAAGAATGTCACCAGCAGGTTACGTCTCATCTTCCTTATCCAGAAAATTTGTGGTGACAGAACGTTACAACCCATCATGATATAATAACTCCAGCCATACGGGCTTGAGAGGTTAACCCTGTTTTGGGCAAATGCAAAACTTTCGTAAGGATTAGCACTGTACCATGATACAAACAGTTCGCTCAAATAAGCAATACCTACGATCGAACCTGTGAGCACAATGATCTTGTTCATTACATCTATATGTTCGACCGTGATATATTCTTCAAGAGCTAAAACTTTTCTTGTAACAACCAATAGAGTTTGCACCATCGCAAAACCGGAGAAGACAGCACCCGCAACGAAGTAAGGAGGGAAGATGGTTGTATGCCAGCCCGGAACGACCGATGTGGCGAAGTCAAAAGATACGATCGTATGCACCGATAACACCAGGGGTGTGCTCAATCCGGCTAAAATTAATGCCAGTGTTTCGAACCTCTGCCATGTTTTGGTCGATCCCGTCCATCCAAATGAAGCTACGCCGTAAAAGAATTTTCTCCATTTCAATTTTGCACGATCGCGAAGGGTGGCTAGGTCGGGAAGCAAACCACTGTACCAGAATAAAAGTGAAACGGTGAAATAGGTTGAGATCGCAAATACATCCCACAACAACGCTGAATTAAAATTCGGCCACAACACACCGCGGGTATTTGGATAAGGCAGTACAAAAAATGCAAGCCACACACGACCCATGTGCCAGATCGGAAATTGCCCTGCACAGATCACCGCAAAAATTGTCATGGCCTCTGCCGCGCGGTTCACACCTGTTCTCCATCCTTGTCTAAATAATAATAAGATGGCAGAGATCAATGTACCGGCGTGACCGATCCCGATCCACCATACGAAGTTCGTGATATCCCAACCCCAGCCCACTGTTTTGTTAAGGTTCCACTGTCCCACTCCATAGATCACCTCCATTGTAACCGATACAATTCCGAAACAAAGAAGAAGAACGGAAACGCTAAAACCAACCCACCAAAGACGCGTTGGTCTTGCTTCCACCGGTCTGCAGATGTCCACAGTGACCTGGTGATAATCTTTGTTATCTTCTACCAGCGGTGCTCTGACTTGTGATTCGTACCGGAGTAATGCCATAATCTTATTTTGAAATTTTGGAATTGAGAAATTTTGAAATTCCAATCTCCCAATCTACCAATTCTACTTTTCCCAATTTTTGTTCAACAACATTTGTTCGCTACACTTTATCTGATCATCCTCCCTGTTTTGGTTCAATGATCTCATCTGTATTTCTGATCCTTGCCAGGTAACTGATATTGGGTAGCGTATGTACTTGCTCGATCACATAAAAACTTCTTCCTTCATTTTCTTCTCTCGTTTTCGATACCCTGCTTTCCTTATCGTTGAGATTACCAAAAACAATCGCATCTGTAGGACACGCCTGCATACAAGCTGTCTTTGCTTCCCCATCTCTTAACACGCGGTCTTCTTTTTTAGCAGTTAGTTTTGCATCCTGCATACGTTGAATACAGAAAGAACATTTTTCCATCACACCGCGGCTGCGAACAGTTACATCCGGATTCAAAACCATACGTGTTAAATCATCTTGCATCTGTTCAGTTACCACGTCATCCAGCTTGCCAACTATCCATTGATTTTGGTTATTAGGGAAGCTATCAGCACCCGTATAGTCGGCCCAGTTAAACCTGCGCACTTTGTACGGACAGTTATTGGCACAATACCTTGTTCCTATACAACGGTTATATGCCATCTGGTTAATCCCTTCGCTGCTATGATTGGTCGCTGATACGGGACAAACATTTTCGCAAGGAGCGTTGTCGCAATGTTGACAAAGCATTGGCTGGAAAACTACCGCTTCCAGTTCGTCCGGACTTTTTTCATTGCTTACAAAATACCGGTCAATGCGCAGCCAGTGCATATCATGATAGCGAAGTACTTCTCTTTTACCTACAACGGGAACATTGTTTTCGGCATGACAGGCAACCACGCAGGCATTGCATCCTGTGCAGCTATTCATATCAATACTCATTCCCCATTTAATACCCGGCTGTTCATAATCAGGATAGATCGTTCCTTCTTTTCTATAGTCACCGGTGATCGGTGCAAATTCTTTTCTAAGCTCTTCCCTGTATTCTTTGTATTGTTCAGGATATTTTTTAAATGATGCCAGCGTCGTTTCTCTTACTACTTCTTCACGGCCTGCGTACGTGTTCTGGATCTGCATTTGAGCGACCTTTTCGGTATCGCCTGTTTTAGAAATTGCCACATCAGTTGAAGCGTACAGAACATTGGTGCCATTGAATGTAGCAAATGTATAAGCGTTCTGACCTACGCCCTCTGCAGCTTTTCCTAATGTTTTTGTTCTACCGTAACCCAGTGCGACTGCAATGGTATTCTCATTCATTCCCGGGATAACTAGAACCGGGAGCTTTAATTCTTTATTACCTGCTGTAATACTGATCACAGGTTTTGACGGATAGTATTCATAGTCGACACTATCATAATCAATATTGAGTTGTTTTGCTTTTGCCACCGAGATCAACGCATAGTTTCCCCATGTTGCTTTTGAAACCGGGTCAGGCAATTCCTGTAACCACGGGTTACCAGCCTGCTTGCCTGTTCCAAGAGAAACCTTTTGATATAAAACCAATTCGTCGGTGCCGCCTTTTTTGTTTGCACCAATAGCGGCAGAAGCTGAGGAGATTGAACCGCCGTTAAAACTTCCGGCAGAAGCAGCGACAGGCGCGCCTTCGATTACGCCATTCTGCAAAGCCACATCGAAAGCATTTTCGCCGCCGAGTTTTGTCGTCCAATAATTTTTGAAATAAGTTTCGTAGTCAGGAGCGGCATTTCCACCTGCCTGTGCGGTAGGCAGGCTCCATTTGAGTAATGAGGTTTGAAAATATCTTGTTTTGAAAAGAGGATAGATGGTAGGCTGAATAAAACTTGTATAACCGGCTTTTGGTTCAGCATCACCCCAGCTTTCAAGGTAATGATGGTTTGGAACGAGATACTGGCACAATTCCGATGTCTCATCAATTTTTTCCGTAAACGAAACGCTGAGCTTTACTTTTTTCACCGCGGCTTTAAATGCTTCGGCGTTGTAATGATCGTAAGCGGGATTGGCACCGTAAACCAGCAGCGCACCTACCTGTCCGTTTTGCATCGCCGCCACCAGGTCGTTGAAATCTTTATCGATGCCCTGCCGATAATTTACCGGCACTGACCAATCAATTGTCTTTCCGTATGCACCTATTTGCTGATTGATCGCATTGATGATCGTTTGAACATTCGCATCATTGCTTCTGCCAACAACGAGTGCAGCACCATTTGCATTCTTAAGATCCGCAGCTACTTTATTAACTGCTTGTTGAAGTTTACTATTTAACTGAGGCGCCGAAACACTTCCGCCCAATGCCGCATAGAGAGCTAAAACTATAGAGCTTCCTTCAGATGGGCGGTGCGTGAACCGCTCATCAGCGTTCGAACCCGTCATACTAAGGAAACTTTCAAATTGATAATGCTTACTCATTGTAGGATTCTTCTCATCGATCTTGCGACCATAAGAATATCCGCGCGAAAATTCAACAGGACTTAACCACGTTCCCAAAAAATCTGCCCCAAAACTCACGATCACTTTTGCAGCCTGGAAATTATAAGAAGGAATGGCCCTGCTGCCAAAACTTGCTTCGTTAGCCTGCAGCATTCCGCTATATGAAACTGCATCATACTGCACATGTTTGCTACCGGGATATTTTGCTAAAAATTCAGCGATGACTTGTTTAGTTGTCGGTGATGTAACAGTACTTGTAAGCAAAACAACCGGTGCGCCGCCCAGACCGGCCATCGCGTCACCCACCATTTTATCAAGCTGATCGAAGGTTGGGATCTCTTCAAATTTATCTCCCACTTTTCTTTTTGGATGCGGTAGGCGATACATATCATAGAGATCAAGAACAGAAGCTTGCGCTCTTGGTGAAGTTCCACCTTTTGTGAATGAGCAAAGATCATTTCCTTCGATTTTGATCGGGCGACCGTCTCTCACTTTTGCGATCACAGGCAACACGTCACCATCCTGTACATAAGTAGTGGCGTAATATTTTGCAACGCCGGGAAAAACGTCTGCAGGTTTATTAGCAAATGGCACGACTTTACGCGAGGGTATTTTACAACTGGCGGCAAGAGCTGCAGCGGCCGTGCTAAAACCAAGATATTTCAAAAAATCACGACGGGGAGTAGTCGCGTCCATCACTCCACCATTAATATCTTCAAATGGTAATTCTTCCCTAAACTCATCTTCCGCTGATTTTCCTTCCTGACCGGCAGGCAGGTTAACGGCTTCTTCGTTACTCAACTCACCAAACTTTTGCCAAATTTTTTTTGCCATACCCCTATCCCCTAAAGGGGAATTTTAGTTAGTGTTTATTATTGAATAGAATTACAAATCGTACAAGTGTGCGACGCAACAGAAGATCAATAGAAGTTCTATCGCCGGCGACACAATCATTATATTTCCTATCGCAAAATCTTTCGAATAGAAAAGAACTGCTGCACCTAAGTTCTCCTTTAGAGAGACAGAGGGGTTCTAATAGTGACATTTCTGACATTCAATTCCACCGATATCTTTCACTCTCACGCTATCCATTTTTCCGGATTTAATATCGTTGTGGAATTTTTCATAAATGCTGTAAAACTTATTCCCTGTACTATCGCTATAATCGAAATTCACTTTTGTTTCGCGGTGACAGTTAATGCACCAGCTCATGCTTAACTGGGCAAACTGCTTTACTTCATCCATCTCAGTAATTGATCCATGGCAAGTTTGACATTGCACGTTTCCTGCACGAATATGCTGTGCGTGACTGAAGAACACATGGTCAGGGAGGTTGTGGATCTTTGTCCATTCTACCGGTTGTTTGATCATCGATGGAGTCCATTTGGCAGCATTGGCCGGATCAAACCCGGCATATCGATAAAGCTTCTGGATTTCCGTAGTTCCGTTTACCTCGTTACCGGCTTGATCAAAAAGCTTGGGACCTTTTTCATAACTCTGAATGGCCTTATGACAATTCATGCACACATTTACAGAAGGTATCGCGGCGTGCCTGCTTTCCCATGCATTACCGTGACAGTATAAGCAACTGATCTGGTTGATACCTGCATGTACTTTGTGAGAATAATAAATAGGTTGTTTTGGCTCATACGCCTGCTGACGACCCAAACCAATTGCTCCCTTCGTAATAAAGAAGCCGACTACTATGAATAATATGATGGTCAGAAGAGAAATGTAAACCTTGTTTCTATAGAAAGGAACAGGGTCGGGGCGAAGAATTCCTTCCTTGTCATCAGAAAGTTTTTTCAGGTTGTTGTTTACCTGCATCAGTATCAGGGCAATGATCGCCATGATAAGAGAGATGATGCCGAAGATGACCCAAGTCTTGTCACTCGTCCCCGTAGGTGTAGGTTCTCCAGGAGCTTTGGGTTTATTTTGATTGGCAACCTCTTGGTTAATATATGTAACAATAGCATCAATGTCTTTTCTTGTCAACTCGGGAAAGGGCGTCATTACAATACCATACTGTCCTTTTAAACCCTGGGTGTAACTGTCTTTCGCCATAAAAGATGCCGGGTTATGTACCCATTCCAGTAATTTGTCATGATCGCTCCATTGTCCCCTTTGTTCAAGATCCATGAGCGCCGGGCCGGTCATCGGCTTAAATACATTATGACAAGCCGCACACTTACTTTGAAAGATCTGCCTACCGTCTTGCGCAGAAGTGTTTTGAAAAGAAATCAGAGAGAGAGCAATAACTATCAGAGCGATTTTCCTGTTGATTGGGTTACATGGAATCATAGTCTCGGTTAAGCTAAATGTGGATAAATCTCCAATTGGCTGCAAAAATAAGTCAGTAGAACTATAAAAAAACATTGATAATAAAATTTTTTTAAGCCTCTACCAGCGTGCATTTCAAAGAATTATTCAGAAAAAAAATTCATTTGTTTGTTCGTGTCATTTCTCAGTCAACCAAATTCTGAAATGTTTGCAACTGAAATTTTTTCCACCTTCATTTCACCGATATTTGAAGCGGGCTAAAGATACCGATGACTAAAATGTTTGAAAGACTGCAGCAAAAATGGAGAGTAGGGCCATTTCAAATGGTGCTTATCATGATTTGCTTTGCTCTGGGCGGAAGTGTAACCGGTTATACTGCCAAAAAGACTATCAATTTGCTTTCAGTGGAGAAAGATTGGCTGTGGACCATCGTTTATATTTTGCTGGTTACTGTCATTTGGCCTTTGGCCGTTCTTATTGTCAGCTTTTTTTTTGGTCAATTCAGGTTTTTTAAGGGCTACGTGACGCGATTGGGACAAAGCATGGGGCTAATCAACAGTCGCCAGTTCGCAGTTCAGAGTTCTGAGTTCAGAGTTCTGAGTTCAGAGCAAGTAGGCAGTTCCCAGTTGGCAGTTGGGAGTTCAGAGCAGCGGTCGCCGCCGACTCACGACTCACGACTCATGACTCACGACTTACAACTCCCGACTCCTGACTCAAAACTTCCGATTAACATCGCCATCTTCGCTTCCGGCGCCGGATCCAACGCGCAAAAGATCATCGATCATTTTCGTAATTCGACCCTGGCTAAAATTGTCCTCATTGTTTGCAACAGGAGAAAAGCGGGGGTATTACAGATCGCGGAAAAAGAAAATATCCCTTTCCTGGTCATTGAAAAGGAAAAATTTTTTTCCGGCAATAGCTACCTGGATGAATTAGCGTCAAGGAAAATTGGACTCATCGTGTTGGCAGGTTTTCTTTGGAAAGTCCCTGACGTCCTGATAAAGGCATTCAGTAAACGTATCATAAATATTCATCCGGCACTCTTACCGAAATATGGCGGAAAGGGAATGTATG
>Ga0070664_100002660_pt1 | contig 14408 bp, 17 predicted proteins | sample KBSC73metaG_FD_65863 | JGI IMG/M metagenome (GOLD analysis project Ga0070664, IMG submission 65863) | Corn rhizosphere microbial communities from Kellogg Biological Station, Michigan, USA - KBS C7-3 metaG | ecosystem: Host-associated > Plants > Roots > Rhizosphere > Soil ... | reverse complement strand
TCGCCAAGGTCTCCAAGGGCACGGCCAAGGACTTCCAGAACCTCGGCCGCGCCTACCTGCGTGGGCGGCCGAACCTGAAGCGCGTCTATCTGCTGATCGACGCGCGCCATGGGCTGAAGGAGGTCGACAAGGAGGCGCTGGATGCGCTGGACCAGGCCGCCGTCTCCTACCAGATCATCCTGACCAAGGCCGACAAGCTCAAGGCCGCCGAGGTCGCCGCCGTGACCGAGCGGACCCTGAAGGCCGTCGCCAAACGCCCCGCCGCCTTCCCGCGCGTACTGCCCACCTCCTCCGAGAAGGGAAGTGGCATCCCCACCCTGCGCGCGGAGATCGCCGCGGCCTGCGCGGTCTGACGCGTGACAGCGCGCCCCTCCTCCGCTATCTGACCCCCGCCTTGAGCCGGGAGCAGAGCCGTTGACCGAAGACACCGAGGAGCGGGGTTGGGCCACGGCGAAAACCCTCGCCGAGGCCCTGCCCTACATCCAGATCTACGACCGCTCGACCGTGGTCATAAAGTACGGCGGCCACGCCATGGGCGAGGAAGAGGTCGCGCGCCTGTTCGCCGCCGACGCCGTGCTCCTCAAGCTGCTCGGCGTGCACCCGGTCGTTGTCCACGGCGGCGGGCCGCAGATCAGCGCCATGCTCGAGCGAGCGGGCGTGAAGTCGACCTTCATCGATGGCCTGCGGGTGACCGATGCCCCGACGATGGAAGTGGCCGAGATGGTGCTGTCCGGCGCCATCAACAAGGAAATCGCCAACTGGATTACGCTGGCCGGCCGCGAGGCGGACGTGCGGGGAGTGGGCCTGTCGGGCAAGGACGCGCGGCTGATCACCGTCGAAAAGGCTACACGGACCAAGAAGGACCCGACCTCGCGCATGGAGGAGGTCATCGACCTGGGCTTCGTAGGCGAACCGACCCATGTCGATCCCCAGATCCTGCAGGCGCTGATCTATGCCGAGCACGACTATGTGCCGGTCGTGGCGCCCATCGGGGTCTCCGAAGGCGGCCAGACCTACAACATCAACGCCGATACGGTGGCGGGCGCCTTGGCGGGCGCGCTGAAGGCCAAGCGCATGCTGCTGCTGACGGATGTGGCGGGCGTGCTGGGCGCGGACGGCGAGCTGATCCGCCAGATGACGGTCGCCGAGGCGCGCAAGGCCATCGCCAAGGGCGTCGCCACAGGCGGCATGATCCCCAAGCTGGAAACCGCGATCGCCGCCGTCGAGGCGGGTGTGGAGGCGGTGGTCATCCTTGATGGCCGCCGTCCGCACGCGATGCTGGTCGAGCTGTTCAGCGAACATGGCGCGGGCACCCTGATCCGGGCATGAGCGCGGACCTGACCCATATCGACACCTGGCTCTTCGACCTCGACAACACCCTCTACCCGGCGGAATCGGAGTTCATGGCGCTGGTCGAGGGGCGGATGACGCAGTTCGTGGCCCGGGAGACCGGTTTACCGAAGCCCGAGGCGCTGGCGTTGCAGAAAAAGTACCTGCACGAGCACGGCACGACGCTGGCGGGGCTGATGGCGCTCCACGGCGTCGATCCCGAGCGGTTCCTCGAAGAAGTCCACGACGTCAGCCTCGACCGCATTCAGCCGGACGCGGCGCTGGTCGAGGGCCTCAAGCGCCTGCCGGGCCGCCGGCTGGTGTTCACGAACGGCTCGGCAGCCCACGCCGACCGGGTGTTGTCGCGCCTCGGCGTCGACGATCTCTTTGAAGACGTCTTCCATATCGCCGCCGCCGATTACGTCCCCAAGCCCGCGCCCGCCACGTTCGAGCGGCTGGTGGAGCGTCACGCCGTCCCGCCGCGCGAGACCGCCTTCTTCGAGGACTCCGAGCGCAACCTGCGTCCGGCCGCCGAGCTTGGCATGACCACCGTGCTGGTCGGCGCCCACGCCGCTGACAGCGCCGCCGATTTCGTTCACTACCGCACCCACGATCTGCCGGGCTTCCTGAACTCGGCGGCCGTCAGGAGCCCGCAAGCATGACCACCGTTTCCACCGACGACCTGAAGCTCGAGATCGAGGCCGCCTGGGAGGCGCGTGAGGGCGTCTCCACCGCCACTACCGGCCCCGTCCGCACCGCCGTCGAGGAGACGCTGCGCCTGCTCGACGCCGGCGAGGTCCGCGTGGCGCACAAGGCGGACGGCGAATGGGTCGTCAACCAGTGGGCCAAGAAGGCCGTGCTGCTCTCCTTCCGCCTGACGCCCAACGCGGTGATGCGCTCGGGCGGCGGCGTGGGGCCCTGGTGGGATAAGGTCCCGTCCAAGTTCGAAGGCTGGGGCGAGCCGGAGTTCGAGGCGGCGGGCTTCCGCGCTGTGCCAGGTTCGATCGTGCGGCGCGGAGCCTTCATCGGACGCAACGTCGTGCTGATGCCCTCGTTCGTGAACATCGGCGCCTATGTCGACGAAGGATCGATGGTGGACGGTTGGGCGACGGTGGGCTCCTGCGCCCAGATCGGCCGCAACGTCCACATCTCCGGCGGCGCGGGCATCGGCGGGGTGCTGGAGCCGCTGCAGGCCAACCCGACGATCATCGAGGACGACTGCTTCATCGGCGCCCGCTCCGAAGTCGCCGAAGGCGTCATCGTCGGCCAGGGCTCGGTGCTGTCGATGGGCGTCTATCTGACCTCCTCGACCACCATCATCGACCGCAAGACAGGCGAGCGTTTCCGGGGGAAGGTGCCCCCCTACTCCGTCGTCGTCTCGGGCTCGATGCCCAGCGCGCACGAGGGCGGCCCGAACCTCTACTGCGCGGTGATCGTCAAGACCGTCGACGCCCAGACCCGCTCCAAGACCTCGATCAACGAGCTCCTGCGCGACTAGTACGGCGTCCCGTCGCGGTGGCGGTAGGGCGCGTCGCCCGGGCCGACGATCATGTCGAGGTCTGGGTAGTCGCAGGCGTCATCCATGCTCCGGCTTCCGACTTCCAGCACCACCGCGTCGGCGCCGGAGCGGTTCTGGAGCTGGTGGCCGTTCTTCTCGCCGGCCTTGAACCCGGCGCAATCGCCCGCGCGTAAGGTTTCCTCACCGTCATCGATGACCAGCACCACCTCGCCCTCGACCACCCAGATGAACTCGTCCTCGTGGGTGTGCCAATGGCGCTGGCTCGACCATTGGCCGTGCGGCAAGCGAAGGAGGTTAACCCCGAACTGCGCCAGCCCCGCGGCCTCACCCAGTTGCCGGCGCGTCCGTTCCAGGCATTGGGCGTTGTACGGCGGCGGATAGCCGCTGCCGCCGCGCACGGGCAGCTTTTCCAGATCGATCTTCTTCATCGCGTCCTCCGAAACGAGACTGTAGCCCATGGCGCGGGCGCGGGTTAAGGGAGCGCCGATGAGCTATCCCGTCGATCCCGTCGCGCTCGCCCAGGCGCTGATCCGCCGCCCCTCGGTCACGCCGGCCGACGAAGGCGCGATGGATTTGCTCCAGCGCGAGCTGGAGGCGCTCGGCTTTGCCTGCCGCCGGATGCGGTTCGGCGAGATCGAGAACCTCTACGCAAGGCGTGGAACGGCGCGGCCGAACCTCTGTTTCGCAGGCCATACCGACGTTGTGCCGGTAGGTGACGAAACCGCCTGGGCCAGCGGGCCCTTCGAGGCGGAAATCCGTGACGGAGTCCTGCACGGGCGCGGCGCGGTCGATATGAAGAGCGCCATCGCCGCCTTCGTCGCGGCGGTTTCCGCCGTTCCGCCCCCGAACGGCTCACTCAGCTTCCTCATCACCGGCGACGAAGAGGGCATGGCGCAGGACGGCACCAAGAGGGTCGTCGAGGCCCTGGCCGCCGAGGGCGAGGCCATCGACCACTGCATCGTCGGCGAGCCCACCTCGTCGGTCCAGCTCGGCGACATGGTCAAGATCGGCCGGCGGGGCTCGATCAACGCCTGGATCACGGTCGAGGGGCGGCAGGGCCACGTCGCCTATCCGCAGAAGGCCGCCAACCCGATCCCGGTGCTAGTGAACCTGCTGGCGCGGTTGGAGTCGCGGGTGCTGGACGATGGATATGACGGTTTCCAGCCCTCGAACCTGGAGGTCACCACCGTCGATGTCGGCAACACGGCGACCAACGTGATTCCCGCGATAGCGACGGCGCGGCTGAACATTCGCTTCAACCCGGCGCATCGGGGCGCCGACCTAGCTCAGTGGATCGAGGATGAGTGCCGCGCGGCGGGCGAGGGTTTCGACGGGCGGGTCGAACTGAAGACCCTGATCAGCGGCGAGGCCTTCCTGACTGAGGAAGGGCCGTTCACCGAGGTGGTGGCGGAAGCCGTCGAGGCGGCGCTGGCTCGTAAGCCGGAGCTCTCCACCGGCGGCGGCACGTCCGATGCCCGCTTCATCCGCGCGCTCTGCCCGGTGGTGGAATTCGGCCTTGTGGGGACCACCATGCACGCCGTCGATGAGCGTACGCCCGTCGCCGAGGTGGTGGCGCTGGCAGGCGCCTATCAGAGCATCATCGCGCGCTATTTCGAGCGATTCAGTAGCTGACGCCGGTGAAGTAGAGCCCATCAGGCGGCGCGACCGGCCCGCAGGCGGTGCGGTCGCGAGCTCCCAGAGCGGCGACCAGATCGGCCTTCGTCCAGCGATCGGCTCCGACTTCGGCCAGCGTACCTGTCATCGAGCGGACCTGACGGTGCAGGAACGAACGGGCCGCGAACTCCAGCAGAATGTACTCGCCCTCGCGACGGACGGACGCTGAGTCGAGGGTCTTCTCCGGCGACTTTGACTGGCAGTTGATGTCGCGGAAGGTTGTGAAGTCATGATGGCCCACGAGCGTTTGCGTGGCCTCGTGCATGGCGGCCTGGTCCAGCGGCTTCTTCACGTGCCAGACGCGGCCCTGGTCGAGCGCGGGCGGGCTCTTGCGATTGAGGATGCGGTATAGGTAGCGGCGTTGCTTGGCCGAAAACCGCGCGTGCCAGTCGCCGCCGGGGACGTCGACAGCCAGGATCGAGATCGGCTCGGGCACGAGGTGGGCGTTCAACGCATCGCGGACGATGGCGGGTTTCCAGTCCTTCTCGAGATCGACGTGGACCACCGCGCCAGTCGCATGGACGCCGGTGTCGGTGCGGCCGGCAGCCTGCAGGCGCACGGTCTCTCCGCAGAAGGCCTTCACGGCGCGCTCGATGGAGTCCTGCACCGTCGGCTGGTCGGCCTGCGCCTGATAGCCCCTGTAGGGACGGCCGTCGTACTCGACGAGAAGGCGGTATCGCGGCATCAGGCGAGCCGCGTCCCCGGCGCGAGCGGGAAGCCGCGCAGGAAGTCGGCGGCCTCCTGCGGGCCACGGCCTTCGCGCTGGGCGCGCAGGATGCGGACGGAGCCTTTCGAACAGCCGATGAGGAACTGCTCGTCGAGCACCTCGCCGGCCGGGCCGTCCAGTTCGCCGGCCTGGGAGAGCAGCGCCTTCACGCGGATCGGGCCGCGCTCGGTCGTCACCTCGAACCAGGCGCCGGGCCAGGGCGACAGGCCGCGAATCTGGCGGTCGACGTCGTGGGCCGGGCGCTTCCAGTCGATGCGGGCTTCTTCGGGCGTGATCTTTTTCGCGTAGGTGACGCCCGCCCGCGGTTGGGGCGTTTGCGTGGCCGTGCCTTCGGCGACGCTCTCCATCGCCTCGACCAGGAGCCGGGCGCCGACCTCGGCGAGGCGTTCCTGCAGCGTCTCGACGGTGTCCAGCGCATCGATGCGAGCGGTTTCGGAGAGCACCACGGGACCCTCGTCAGCCCTTCGCTCATGCGCATCACCTGCACGCCGGTCATGTGGTCGCCGGCCATGATGGCGCGGTGGATGGGCGCGGCGCCGCGCCATCTCGGCAGCAGGGAGGCGTGGAGATTGAAACAGCCGAACTTCGGGGCCTCAAGCACCTCGCGCACCAGAATCTGCCCGAAGGCGACCACCACGGCGGCGTCAAGGTTCAGGGCGCGGAAGGCTTCGATCTCGGCGAGGGCCTTCATGGAGGCGGGCGTGCGCACGGGAATGCCCTTGCTCTCGGCGAAGGCATGGACGGGCGTGGGGCGCAGCGCCTGCCCTCGGCCGCGCGGCTTTGGCGGCTGGGAATAAACGCAGGCGATCTCGTGGCCAGCCTCGATCAGGGCCACGAGGCTGGGGACAGCGAAGTCCGGGGCGCCAAGAAACGCAAGTCGCATGAGGGCGGTTTACCGGGACTGAAGCGCGCGGGAAAGCGCGGGAACCTTCGCCGTGAAACCGGTGTTTCGAGCGCCAGGGAGGTCCTTCATGAAATCCATCGCCCTCACGATGCTCGCCGCCGCCGCACTGAGCCTTGGCGCCTGCAAGGACAAGGCCAGCGATCTGCAGAATAACGTCGAAAAGGCCAGCGCGGACATCAAGGACCGCGTGGCGTCCGACACCGACGTGAAAGAGGCCGGTCAGGCGCTGAAGAAGGCGACCAAGGACGGCGGCAAGGCGATCAAGCAAGTCGCCGCGTCGGCTAAGGATGCGGCGGACAAGAAGAAGGGCTAGGCCGCCTTCGCCGCCTTCTTGACGGTCTTCACCGCCCGCTCGCGCTTGAGACGCGAGAGGTGGTCGATGAACAGCACCCCTTCCAGGTGGTCCATCTCGTGCTGGATGCAGACGGCGTAGAGGCCCTCGGCCTCCTCCTCGATCGTCTCGCCCTCGCGGTTCAGGTAGCGGATGCGCACGCGGGCCGGCCGCTCGACCTCGTCGAAGATTTCGGGGACCGACAGGCAGCCCTCCTCGTAGGGAAGCGTCTCTTCCGAGGCCCAGAGGATCTCCGGATTGACGAAATAGCGCGGCTGGCGGGCTTCCTCGTCGCGGCCGATGTCCATGACGATGACGCGCCTCGGCACGCCGACCTGGACTGCGGCCAAGCCGATGCCGGGCGCGGCGTACATGGTCTCCAGCATGTCATCCATCAGCGCGCGCAGCTCGTCGTCGACCTTATCCACCGGAAGGGACTTCTGCTTGAGCACGGGCGCCGCGTCGGCGACGGTCAGGATTTCGCGGATAGCCATGGGCCCGGAGGTAGGGTCAGGCGGCGGGAGCGTCAAGGTTGGCGGCGCGCGGCTCATCGTCCACCACGGCCAGTTTGGCCAGTGGGCGAAGGCCGGTTTCCACCGCCTCCAGCTGCGGCAGTTCCTTGCCCTCGTGGTCGACCTTGAGGTCCTCGAACTTGCGGGCCTGGCTCATCACCTGGGTCTCGAGCGAGCCGACGAACTGGTTGTACTTGCCGACCGCCGCATCCAGCGCCTTGCCCATCTGGCTGACGTAGCCGCCCATGACGGCGATGCGCTTGTAGAGATCGCGGCCGAGCGTGGCGATGTGGGCGGCGTTCAGCGCTTGTTTCTCGACACGCCAGCCGTAGGCGACGGCCTTGCAGAGCGCGAACAAGGTGCTGGGCGTGGCCAGGATGACCTTCTTCTCCATCGCCTCGGTCATCAGCTCGGGCGAGCGCTCCAGCGCCGCGGCGAGGAAGCCGTCGCCCGGCACGAACATCACCACGAAGTCGGGCGAGGCGTCGAACTGGTCCCAGTAGGCCTTCTGCGACAGCCCCTGCACGTGACCGCGAACGCTCTGGGTGTGGCGCAGATAGCCCGCCTCGCGTGAGGTTTCCTCGGCCGCGTCCTGGGCTTCGAGGTAGGCGTTCAGCGAGCACTTGGCGTCGATCACGAACACCCCGCCGCCGGGCAGCCGCACGACCACGTCAGGGCGGCGGCGGCCTTCGTCGCTGTCGGTGGAGGCCTGCTCCTCGAAGTCGATCTTTGCCACCAGCCCGGCCATTTCGAGCACATTGCGCAGCATCTGCTCACCCCAGCGCCCCTGCACGCCGGCGCCGCGCCGAAGCGCGGCCGACAGCTTGCGAGCCTCCGTCTGGGTGGCCATCGAGGCCTCCAGGAGGGCCGTGATCTGCTGCTTCAGCCCCCCCGTCTCCTCGGCGCGGGCTTTCTCGATGTCGGTGACCTGCTTCTCGAACTTGGCCAGCGTCTCGGCGACCGGCTTCAGCTGGGCCTCAAGACGAGCCTGCGCCAGCTGCTCGCGGTTCTTGAAGCTCTCGTCGGCGCGCTTGACCAGCTCCTCGGCGACGACGCCGGCGGATTCGCGGGCCTGGGCGCGGAGGTATTCGGCCATGCTCTCGCGGGCGTCTTCCTGCAGCCGCAGCTTCTCGGCCAGGACCTGGCCGGCGCCGCGCTCACGCAGCCACAGCACGAGTGTTGCCACGAAGGCGAGGCCGAGGGCGGCGGCGAGGGCTGCAAGCATGGGAGAAACTCCACGAACGTTCCCGCTCCGTTCTATAGCCGGAGTCGGGGAGGAGCGGAAGCGTACGCGCGCGCGGATGCGGCGCAGGGGCGGACGGAGGGGCGTGGGTGTGGGTGTGGGTGTGCGCGCGTGGGGCCGTTTCATGCTCCGTGGATTATGGAGCCGTGGAAAGCGGCGCGGATATCAGGCCGGGCGGCGGGCTCGGAGCGCCTGGGCGATGGTGCCGTCGTCGAGCCAGTCGAGTTCGCCGCCGACCGGGACGCCTCTCGCCAGCATGGTGACGCTCACCCCTGAATGGGCGAGGCGTTCGGCCAGGTAGTGGGCGGTGGTCTGGCCGTCGACGGTGGCCGGGAGCGCGAGGATAACTTCGCGGATTTCCCCGCCGCCCGCCCGCGCGAGCAACTCGTTGATCCGCAGCGACGTGGGTCCCACGCCGTCCAGCGCCGAGAGCAGGCCGCCAAGCACATGGTAGCGGCCTCGGAAGGCGCCGCCGCGCTCCATGGCCCACAGCGCGCCGACCTCCTCCACCACCAGCAGCTGTGAGGCGTCGCGCTGGGTGTCGGCGCAGATGGTGCAGGGGTCGGTGGTGTCGAGCGAGCCGCAGACCGAGCAGGTCTTCACCCGGTCCCGCGCTTCGGCCAGCGCTTCGGTCAGCGGATTGAGGAGCTGGTCGCGGCGCTTCATCAGCGCCAGCGCGGCGCGACGGGCGGACCTCGGCCCCAGCCCCGGAAGCTTGGAGAGCAGGCCGATCAGCCGCTCGATCTCGGGTCCGGCGGAGGATGCCAAGCTAGAATTTCAACCCCGGAATGTTCATCCCGGCCATCGGGCCCGCGGCTTCGCGCATCAGGGACTGCTGGGTGGTTTCGAGCTGGCGCTTGGCGTCGGCGTGGGCGGCGACGATGAGGTCGGCCAGCACCTCGTTCTCGCCGGGCTCCATCAGGCTCGGGTCAATCTCGACGGCGGTGAGCGCGTTCATGCCGCTGAGCGTCACCTTGACCATGCCGCCGCCCGACGTGCCGATCATCGACATCTGCGCCAGACGTTCCTGCGCTTCGGCGAGCTTCCCCTGCATCGCCTGCGCCTGCTTCATGATCGCGCCAAGGTCTTTCACGGCAACTACTCCTCGTCTTCCTCAACAGGCGCGTCGGCGGGCGCCTGGGGGGCCGCGAGCTGACGCACTTCGATGACCTTGGCGCCGGGGAAGGCCTGCAGCACCGACTTCACGAAGGGGTCGGCCTCGACCTCGGCGCGCGTTTCCCGCTGCTCGCGCTTTTGGCGCTCCCAGGCGCTCTCCGCTCCGCCGCCGCCTTCGGCCGCCACCAGCCAGGGTTGGCCGGTCCATTCCTTCAGCCGCGCGACCAGGCGCCCGGCGAGGTTGGCGGGGGCGCCGGGGGCCGCTTCGTAGGTGATCGCGCCGGGGCGAAAGCTGATCGGGCGCACGAAACGCTCGACATCCAGCTTCAGGCCAATGTCGCGGCGCGCATCGATCAGCGCCACCACGTCCTCAAACGAGGCGAGCGTGGGCGCTGGTTGAGACGCGGTCTGAGGCGCAGCCATGCTGCGGGCCTGCGCGACCGCGCCGCCCCCGCCTCCACCGCCGCCGGACGGCATCGGGGCGCCGCCTCCGCCGGCGGGCTCGCCGTCGCGCAGGGCCTTCAGCGCTTCCTCCGGACCCGGCAGGTCGGCGGCGTAGCACAGGCGGATCAGCGCCATCTCGGCGGCGGCGGCCGGATCGGGCGCCTGGCGTACCTCGGCGTGAGCCTTCATCAGCATCTGCCACAGCCGCGACAGGGTCCCGGCCGAGGCCTGCGCGCCGACGCCGGCCAGCCGAGAGGCCTGGTCCTTGGGAAGGGTCAGCGCGTCGGGGCCGATGGCCTTGGAAATCGAGGCCCCGTGGCAGTGCTCCAGCAGGTCGAGCATCACCTGCGCCGGATCGGCGCCGAAGCCCCACAGGGAGCGGAAGCTCTCCAGCGCCGGGCCGGTTTCGCCGCGCACCACCTGTTCGAACAGACCGATGGTCGCCGCCCGGTCGGCCAGGCCCAGCATGTCGCGGACGACCTCGGCGCTGACCACCTGGCCACGCTCGGCCTGCACCATCGCCTGGTCGAGCAGGGACAGCGCGTCGCGCACCGAGCCTTCCGCCGCGCGGGCGATCAGGGCCAGCCCGTCGGTCTCGACCTTGGCGTCCTCCTTGGCGCAGATGCCTTCCAGGTGCTTCAGCAGCACGTCCGGCTCCACGCGGCGCAAGTCGAAGCGCTGGCAGCGCGAGAGGATGGTGACCGGGACCTTGCGGATCTCGGTGGTGGCGAAGATGAATTTGGCGTGCGGCGGCGGTTCCTCCAGCGTCTTCAGCAGCGCATTGAACGCCGCCGTCGAGAGCATGTGGACCTCGTCGATGATGTAGACCTTGTAGCGGGCCTCGACCGGCGCATAGCGCACGCCGTCCAGCAGCTCGCGCATCTCGTCGACCTTGGTGCGGCTTGCGGCGTCGAGTTCGAGGACGTCCATGTGGCGGCCGTCGATGATCGCGCGGTCGTGGCGGCCTTCCTCGCTGAGCTGGACGGTGGGCTGGTGGACGGTGTCGGTTTCGTAGTTCAGCGCCCGGGCCAGCAGCCGCGCCGTCGTCGTCTTGCCCACCCCCCGAACGCCGGTGAGCATGAAGGCGTGGGCGATGCGGCCGGTGGCGAAGGCGTTGGTGAGCGTCCTGACCATCGCCTCCTGGCCGATCAGGTCCTCGAAGGTGCGCGGACGGTACTTGCGGGCCAGCACCGTGTAGGCGGCCGACGGCTCCGCGGTCGGAGCGGCGGCGGGGGCGGGCGCCTCACCGAAAATGTCCGTGGTGTCGGGATCGCGCTCCTCGGTGGGCTCTTCAAGCGTGATGTCAGTGTCAGTCATCGCCAGGAATCATAAACCCGCTCATCCCCGCGAAAGCGGGGACCCAGGAGTTTTATCGTAGAGCGCCCCGCGCGCCAGAAAAAGCCTGGGTCCCCGCTTTCGCGGGGATGAGCGGAATAGAAATGCAAGGATGAGGTGGAGACCGGACAACGACCCGAACGTGACCCGTTGTGGCTGCTTCCTTCCGGACCTGACCAGGTTGGCGAGGCGTCCGCCCGTCGCCGATCTCCGAGGTCTATATCGCCGCTCGGGCTGCCGCGCGCAAGGCGCGCCTAGCGCTTGTCCTTCGGGTCGAAGCTGCGCTGGGTCGACTCGGCGAGCGCGCGCCAACGGCCCGAGAGCTCCATGTAGGCTTCCCGAAGTTTCGGATTTTGCACCTTCAATCCGATAGTGCGGGTGTGCTCCGCCATCTCCCGATAGCGCTCGATACGCTCTTCGGGGGGTAACTCGTCCATGTTCATGGCCATGTGTCGGGTATCCGACGCTACTGAAGTCAGCGGATAACAGGTCAAACGGTCCGCGGTTCCAGCTTGCCCGCCGGAAATCGTTGGGCCACGAAGGTTTCATGTCCCTCACGTTCTACAGCAACGTTTTCACCGGCAACCCTCTGGACCGGGCGAGCGACCGGCGCGCGGACGCCCGGTGGCTGGCGGAGAAACTGAAGGATCCCGCCTCGCTGGCGGTGGCGTTGTGGAACGGCCAGCCGCTGGTGGAGGACGGGCCCGGCAAGACGCCGCAGATCGCCTATCTGCCGGCCGCGATGGCCGAGGAGCTGTCGGGCGGACCGGAGCGATTGCTGTTCATGGGGCTGTGGAAGGAGACGGCCGTCTTCGCGCTCGACCTGGAAGGCGGGGCCGATCCGGCCGAAGGCGTGCTGCAGGGATTGGGCCGGTTCGTCGACCTGCGCGGGGTCGCGCTACAGCTGCCCGCCCCGGACGCCGGCATCCTGGCCACAGCCAAGGCGATGTTCGAGTGGCGGCGAAAGCACCGCCATTGCGCCAACTGCGGGGAGCCCAGCCTGCCCGCCGACGGCGGCTGGAAGCGCCTCTGCCCGGCCTGCAACGCCGAGCACTTTCCGCGCACCGATCCGGTGGTGATCATGCTGCCGGTCCGGGGCGAGCGCTGCCTGATGGGCCGCCAGGCGGCCTGGCCGGCCGGCATGTATTCGGCGCTGGCCGGCTTCGTGGAGCCCGGCGAGAGCATCGAGGAGGCCTGCGCGCGCGAGCTGTCGGAGGAGGCGGGCTTGAGGACGCTCACGGTCCGCTACCACTCCACCCAGCCCTGGCCCTATCCTTCGTCGCTGATGGTCGGCCTCATCGCCGAGGTCGAGAACGAGGACGCCAGCCCCGACCAGACCGAGCTGGAGGAGGTGCGCTGGTTCACCCGCGAGGAAGCGCGAAGCCTCCTCGCGGGCCAGTTCAAGGATGTGTGGGCGCCGCCGCCCCTGGCGATCGCCCACCACCTCCTCAAGGCATGGGCGAACGAGGGCTAGAAGGCCGCCTTCACCTCATGGACGGCCCAGGCCATCAGCACCAGCGTCGAAAGGGCGAAGACGCCGAAGCGCAGCATCACGCGGTTGATGGTGCACTGGATCAGGCTGTGGACCACCCGCAGGACCACGTAGGCCCAGGCCAGCGTCACCGGCAGGCCGACGTCGTGGTGGATGAGCACGGTGTAGAAGGCCAACGCGTAGAAGATCGTCGGCTGTTCCATCAGGTGGTTGTAGTTCTCGGCCACCTGCCGGACGCTCGACGGTAGCCCGTCGAGCGAGCCCGGATGGCGCGCATCGTCGGGATTGATCTTCGCCGCCTGCATCGCCGGGATGCGGGTCAGGTACATCCAGATCCAGATGATTAGCGACCAGACGACCAGCGCCAGCACCGCGCCCAGCACCGAACTCGTAAGCGAGATTTCCATGAGCTTTGCCTCCCCAGGCTTGTTTCAGCTGCGGGAGGCTAAGCTAGTTTTGTCCAAACCCACAATGGCGGGGTCAGACCCGGTCGCGGAATGGGTCGGCGGGGAACACGCCGAGGATCTCGAACTTCTCGGAGAAGAAGGACAGCTCGTCGAAGGCCAGCGCCAGGTTGCGGTCCTCGGGGCGGCCGTCGACCTCGGCGTAGAAGAAGGTGGCGGTGAAGGCGCCGCCCTCCATGTAGCTCTCCAGCTTGGTCATGTTGACGCCGTTGGTCGCGAACCCGCCCATGGCCTTGTAGAGGGCGGCGGGAAGGTTCCTGACGCGGAAGACGAAGCTGGTGATGCACTTGGCGGTGAAGTCGGGACGCGGCGGCTCCTTGCCCCCGGTCATCACCAGGAAGCGGGTGGTGTTGTGCCGCTCGTCCTCGATGTCGCGCATCAGGATGTCGAGGCCGTAGATCTCGGCGGCCAGCGCAGGCGCGATGGCGCCCCGCGTCGGGTCGGGGTTCTGGGCGAGCATGCGCGCGGCGCCGGCCGTGTCGCCGACGGCTTCGGTGGCCACGCCCAGCTTCTTCAGCGACTTGCGGCACTGGTGCAGGGCGATGGCCATCGATGACACCGTCTTGATGTCGGCGAGCTTGGCGCCCTTGTTGGCCATCAGCTGGAAGCGGATCGGCTTGAAGCGCTCGCCGACGATGTGCAGGCCCGAGTCGGGCAGCAGGTGGTGGACGTCGGCGACGCGCCCGGCGATGGAGTTCTCCACCGGGATCATGCCGAGCTTGCACTCGCCCGACTTCATCGCCTCGAAGGCTTCCTCGAAGGTCGGGTAGGGGCGCGCCTCGTAGTCGGGGAAGTGGTCCCGGCAGGCTTCGTGGCTGTTGGCGCCGGGTTCGCCCTGGAAGGCTATCCTGGGAAGGGCGGTCATAGGGTGCTCGCGTAGGCTCTGGCCGCTTCGAGATCGGCGGGGTTGTCGACCGAGATGGGGGCGGCCTCGGCGATGGCGGCCCAGTAGCTAAGGCCAAGCTCCAGCCCGCGCAACTGCTCCAGCTTCTCGCGCTTCTCCAGCGGCGAGGGCGAAGCGGCGTTGAACGCCTCCAGCGCGGCGCGGCGGTAACCGTAGATGCCGATGTGGCGCCAGACCGGTGCGTCCCCGTAGAGGGTCGAACGGGTAAAGTAGAGCGCCCGGCCGGCCTGCGCGCCGTCCTTCAGCGCCAGCACCGCCTTGACGACGTCGGGGTTGGTCCGATCGGCGGGCGAGGCCTCGGGCGCGACCACGGTGGCGATGTCGCACGACGGCTCGTTGGCCAGCAGGGCGGCGCAGGCGATCAACACCCGCTCCTCCACGAACGGCATGTCGCCCTGCAGGTTGATGACCACG
>Ga0070664_100002656_pt1 | contig 14411 bp, 13 predicted proteins | sample KBSC73metaG_FD_65863 | JGI IMG/M metagenome (GOLD analysis project Ga0070664, IMG submission 65863) | Corn rhizosphere microbial communities from Kellogg Biological Station, Michigan, USA - KBS C7-3 metaG | ecosystem: Host-associated > Plants > Roots > Rhizosphere > Soil ... | reverse complement strand
GACCCGGTACCCGAGATCGAGGACGCGATGGCGTTCGAGCCGCCGTCGGAGCTTCGGGCGATCTTGTTCCGCATCGCGCAGGAGGCGATCGGGAACGCCCGTAAGCATGCCTCGGCGACGACGATCCATGTGTCGATCGGCGGCCAGGAGGGCGGAATCCTCCTGGTGGTCACCGACGACGGGCAGGGGTTCGACGTCGGGGTGATCGAGTCGCCCGCACCTGGGCACATCGGGCTGCCGACGATGATCGAACGCGCGCAACTCGCCGGCGGTCGATGCGAGATCGAGAGCGAGCCGGGGCGCGGGACCTCGGTCAGCGCGTGGTTGCCGCTCGCCGAACCGGCTTCGGCAAGCGCCGGGGCCTGAGCCCGGCTACTCCCGGGTCGTGACCTTCGACGCCCGCAGGTACGCGCCCGGGGTTCGCCCGCGCGCGCCGGCCAGCCGCCACGCCAGCAGCTGCATCGGGATCACGCCCACCGACGACATCAGGGCCCGGTCCAGGTAGCCCGTCGCGACCGGGCGTGCGCCCTTGGGTGCCTCGCCGTCCGGCGTGACCACCATGACGGCGGAACCCGAGTCGACGAGGTCCGCCGCGAGGCCGAGGTCGAGCCGCCGGGTCTCGGGTTCGGTGGCCATCACGATCGCGCTCATGTTCGGGCCGGCGAGCTCGAGGGGCCCGTGGCGGAACAGCCCGGCTTCGACCGACTCGGCCATGACGCCGGACTCCTTCAGCACGAGCGCGCCGAGCTCGGTCGCCGCTCGCGCGGGGCCGCGGCCGAGCAGCACGATCACGTCCCGGCCGCCGTGCCAGGCCTCGAGCTCGGACGCGAGCGCCTCGGGGTCGTCCAGGAGGCGTTCCGCGGACCGGGCCGCTCCCTCCGCCGCCGTCCGGGTCCGATCGACCGCGGTGTCCACGCTGTCGCCGGCGAGCAGCCGCGCCAGGCCCGAGAGCGTGGTCATCGAGGCCGCGAACGTCATCGACGAGGGTCCGGACTCGGGACCGGCCCACGTGTCGAGCTCGATGTCCGCGCGCCGCGCGAGGTCGTTGTTCGTGCCGTTGGTGATCGCCACGACGAAGGGCCGCGTGCGCTGCTTGGCGAGCTCGTTCGCGAGGCGGACGATCTCGGCGCTCTCGCCGGACTGGCTGACGACGACCGCGAGGGTCCTCGCGTTGAGGATCGGCCGGCGGAAGTGCAGCAGCTCAGCGGCGTCCACGAGGAGCGCGGGGACGCCTCGGGCGGCCAGATCGTTCACCGCCGGGTAGCAGGCGTCGTACGAGCCACCCATGCCGGTGAACACGATCGTGCGGGCCGCGTCGCTCGCCTCCCGGATCCGTTCGAGCTCGTCGCGCTGGTCGACCAGCGCGGCGGCCGCCCGGCGCATCGCGTCGGGCTGGCCGGCGATCTCGCCCAGGAAGAGGTCGGACAGCCCTTCGAGGGATCTCATGACCTCGAGTCTACGGCCGCGGCCGGGACCGGCGCCGTGGACAGCGCGAGACCCGTGTGGGGGTCGAAGAAATGGAACCTCCGCGGATCGACCGTCAGGCGGATCGGCGTGCCCGGCCCGCACGAGGTCCGAGGATCGACCCGCGCGCAGAACACGGCGCTCCGCTCCTCGGCCAGGAGCGGGATCGCACCCTCGGCCTCCTGCTCGGAGGCCGCGAGCGTCTCGTCGGTCTCCACGGGAGGGGCGTCGACGGCGAACAGGACGTTGACCTCCGAGCCAAGATCCTCGGTGGTGTCCGCGATCACCGTGATCGTGGGCAGGCTCGACCCGGACCAGACGGCCGCGTCCTCCAGGTCCGCGGGACGGATCCCCAGGATCACGTCTCGACCTTCGATCGCGCCGAGATCGAGATCGGCGGGGATCGGGATCTCGAAGCCCGCGAACCGCACGGCGCCGTCGCCGACCGTCGCGCCCACCAGGTTCATAGGCGGCGAGCCGATGAACGCGGCGACGAACAGGTTCGTGGGTCGCTGGTAGAGCCGTTGCGGGGTGTCGACCTGCTGCAGCACCCCGTCGCGCAGCACCGCGACCCGCTCGCCGAGGGTCATCGCCTCCACCTGATCGTGGGTGACGTAGACCGTGGTCGTTCGCAGGCGTTCGTGCAGCTTCGAGAACTGCCCCCGCATCTGGACCCGAAGCTTGGCGTCCAGGTTCGACAACGGCTCGTCCATCAGGAACGCGACCGGTTCGCGAACCATCGCGCGCCCCATCGCGACCCGTTGCCGCTGACCGCCGGAGAGCTCGGCCGGTTTGCGTTCGAGCAGCCCGTCGAGGCCGAGGATGTGGGCGACGTCGTGGACACGACGGTCGCGTTCGTCCGCCGGCGTCTTTCGGAGCTTGAGGCCGAACCCGATGTTCTGCTCGACGGTCATGTGCGGATACAGCGCGTAGTTCTGGAACACCATCGCGATGTCGCGGGCCTTCGGGGGTAGGTCGGTGACCTGGCGTTCGTCGATGAACACCTCGCCGGCGGTCACTTCCTCAAGACCCGCGAGGATCCGCAGGATCGTGGACTTGCCGCATCCGGAGGGGCCAACCAGCACCATGAACTCGCCGTCGCCGATATCGAGCGACACGTCGTCGACGGCCACGACGTCGTTCCCGAAGACTTTCGTGACCCCGTCGAGCACGATCTTGGCCATGGTTACCCCCGCTTCCCGCGTCCGAGTCTGTGGTCGAGGGATGCGTCGGTCAAGGCAGCCTGGAGGCGAGCCTTCTCGCGACCGCTCGCACCCAGATGGTCCAGCCCCAGGAGCGCCGCACCCAGGACGGGCGGCGCCTCGAGCACCTTCAGCGAGGCGGTCGTCGCGACCTGCCGGATGCCGTCATCGATGCGATCGAAGAACGGCGCGAACCGGTTGCGGAAGATCCCGCCACCCAGGACGACGTGGACGTCGAGCTCGGTCATCCGGAGCTTGCGGATGGCCGTCCCGGCCATCGCGACGATCTCGTCCGCCTGGCGGTCGACGATCGAGGTCGCGACCGCGTCCCCTTCGGCCGCCGCCTCGAACACGAGCGGCGGCAGTTCGGCGACCCGGCTCTCGGGCACCCGGCCGAAGTACATCGCCTGCATCACCTGCCGGGGCCGCCGGAACCCGAAATGTTCGGCGACGCCGGACGCGAGGGACGTTCGGCGTCCTCGTCCGTCCTCGGATCGGACGGCGTGCCATAGGGCCGCCTCGCCGATGTCGGAGCCCCCGCCCCAGTCGCCCGCGATCCAGCCGAGCGCCGGGAAGCGGTAGGTCCTGCCGTCGGGTGCGACGGCCGAGCAGTTAGTGCCGAACCCGCAGACGACGCCGACTCCCCACGTCCGGTCGGTCCCCGCCCGAAGCACGGCGAACGTGTCGTTGCGGAGCACCGTCTCGTCGGTCCAGCCGTGCTGCTGGACCCGTCGGAGGATCGAGCGCTCGTCCGAGGGCAGGTCGGCGCCCGCGAGGCAGAACACGCCCAGGGAGGCGAGGGGTGACCGCGCGGGGTCGGCGCCCGCGCTCCGAGAGGCGGCCTCGACGGCCGAGACGACCGGCGCGAGCTCGCCCTTCGCGCGGGCACCTTCCGACGGCCCCACCCTCGCCGAACCGAGCAGCGCGCCGTCGCGCGCCACGACGACGGCGTCCACCTTCGAACCGCCTCCGTCGACCGCGACCAGGGCTGCTCGGCTCACGGGAGCGCCTCGAGCTCGTCGACCGTCGCGAAGGAAGCCCCCGTCCGCTCGAAGCCCTCGAGAATGATCGGCACGGCGTCGGCCGTCGCGCGTGGCCACGTGTGGAGCAGTACCACGGCGCCGTCCCCGTGCTCCATCGCGCGCGCGACGGTGTCGTTCCCGATCTCTTCCGCGGTCCGCCAGGGCTCCCAGTCCTCGGTCTCGACGTGCCAGTGCACGTTCCGGTACCCGAGCTCCTCGAGCGCGTCCAGGACCCGCGCGTCGTCGTGCCCGTCGCCGAACGGGCAGCGGAACCACGGCCTCGTATCCACGCCGGCGATCTCGGAGATCGTGTCGCCCGCCCCGCGGACGTCCTCCAGGAGTCCGTCGTCGGAGAGCAGCGTCATCCGAGCGTGGTAGGTCGAGTGGTTGCCGATCAGATGACCGTCGTCGGCGATCCGGCGGACGACACTTGGGTTCGCCATGGCCCACCGGGCCTGAACGAAGAATGTCGCCCGGACCTGCGCTCGTTCGAGTTCGTCCAGGATGCGCTGGGTGCTTCCCTCGCCCGCGGCGGGTCGATCGGGATGCTCGGCGTCGAACGTGAGCGCCGCCCGGGGAACGTCACTCACGCGTGGTCACCTTCGAGGCCCTGGTGTACACGCCCGGGACGCGCCCGCTCGCGTTCGCGAGCCGCCACGCGAGGAGCTGGATCGGGACGATCGAGACCGCCGGCGTGAGCAGCCGGTCGACCGACGGGATCCGGACCCCGAGCGCGCCCTGGGGCACGTCGCCCTCCGACGAGACCACCACCACAGAGGCGCCCGTCCCGACCAGGTCGGCCGCGAACGCGAGGTCCAGGGAGCACGTCTCGGGTTCGGTCGCCACGACGACGGCGCACAGACCGGGACCCGCGAGCTCGAACGGCCCGTGCCGGAACGCGGCCGTCTCGTAGGACTCGGCCGTCACGCCGCACTCCTTCAGGGTGAGCGCGCCCATCTCGGCTGCCGCGCGAGCGGGACCCCTCGCCAGGACGACCAGGGTCTCCTGATCCACGGCGTCGGCGATACGCGGGGCCAGGGTCTCGTCGTCGAGGACGGTCTCCACGGCCTCGGAGGCCTCGTGGGCGGCAGCGCTCGCGCGTTCGATCGGATCCACCTTCACCCCGCCCACCCGGCTCGAACGCTCGGACAGGGCGCCGGCGGCCGCCGCCAGCTGCACGAGCGAGGACACGAAGGTCATCGTGGACGGACCCTCCTCCGCTCCCGCCCGGGTGTCGAGCCGCAGGTCGGCGCGCTCGGCGAGCGGGTTCTCGAGTCCGTTCGTCACCGACAGCACGACCGGTCGTTCGGGGCGTTCCTCGAGCGCGTCGAGTAGACGAACCACCTCTGCGCTCCGTCCGGACTGGCTGACGAGCACCAGCACGGTAGCGGGGGACAGGACCTGGGATCGGAAATGCAGGAGCTCGGCCGCGTCGATCTGCAGCGCGAGGATGCCGTGGACGGCGAGCTCGTTCACGGCCGGGTAGCAGGCGTCGTACGAGGCGCCCATGCCGGTGAACACGACGCTCCCCGCGCGGCGGCCCGCGTCGCGCAGGGCCTCGATGGTGTCCCGGTGGTCGAGGAGGGCGAGAGCAGCCCGCCGCAAGGCGTCGGGCTGGCCCCCGATCTCGGCGAGGAATGAGTCAGGAAACTTTCCTAACCATTTCATCACCCGGAGTGTACGATGCCGATCGATGGGTGTGAAGGTGGCGATCGTCGGAGCCGGGAGCACCTACACGCCCGAACTGGTCGAGGGGTTCATCCGGCGAGCCGACCGGTTCCCCGTCGACGAGCTCGCGCTGTTGGACATCGATCCATCTCGTCTGGAGGTTGTCGGTGGCCTCGCCCGCAGGATGCTCGACCGGGCGGGGTTCGGCGGCCGCACGGTCCTGACCGGCGATCGTGACGAGGCGATCGATGGAGCGGCGTTCGTGATCGTGCAGCTGCGCGTCGGGGGCCAGGCCGCCCGGCTGCGCGACGAGACGATCCCGCTCCGATTCGGATGCATCGGGCAGGAGACCACCGGGGCGGGCGGGTTCGCTAAGGCGCTGCGGACCGTTCCGGTCGTGCTCGAGCTCGCCGAGCTCGCGGAGCGCCGCGGCGCGCCCGGGTGCTGGTTCATCGACTTCACGAACCCGACCGGCCTGGTGACCCAAGCGCTGCTCGACCGCCAGGTCCGGGGGATCGGACTGTGCAACGTCGCGATCGGCTTCCAGCGGCGGTTCGCCGACCGCTTCGGGGTCGAGCCCGAGCGGGTGGAGCTCGAGCAGGTCGGGCTGAACCACCTGTCCTGGGTCAGGGCGGTGAAGGTGGACGGAGTCGACCGGCTGCCCGGGCTCCTCGAGACGGACATGGCCGAACTGAGCGCGGAGGCGGAGGTCCCCCCCGAGCTGCTCCGTGCGCTCGGGGCGATCCCCTCCTACTACCTGCGCTACTACTACCGGACCCGGGAGATGCTCGAACGCCAGACCCAAGGGCCGACGCGTGCCGAGGAGGTCGCCCAGATCGAGCACGACCTGCTCGAGCTCTACCGCGATCCCGATCTCGCGGAGAAGCCGCAGCTGCTCGAGCGACGCGGTGGTGCGTTCTACAGCGAGGCCGCCGCGCAGCTCGTCGCCTCGCTCGCATCCGGGACGGGCGACGTGCAGGTCGTGAACGCTCGCAACGCCGGGGCGATCCCGAACCTCGCCGACGACGACGTCGTCGAGGTCGCCGCCAGGGTCGACACCGACGGCGTGCACCCGATCCCGGTCGCGCCGCTCGGCCAGGACATGCTCGGGCTCGTGCAGCAGGCCAAGGCCTACGAGCGGCTGACGATCGACGCCGCGACAACCGGGAACCGTTCGACGGCGCTCCGGGCGCTGCTCGCGAACCCGCTCGTCCCCGACGTGGACGCGGCCACGGGCCTGCTCGACGCGATCCTCGACGCGAACCGAGAACACCTCCCGCGCTTCACGCGATGAGCCGCTCGGCGCCGGAGCTCCTTCGGGCCGTCCGGATCGACGCGACGAGCAAGGGGATGCCCAGCGTCTCGGCCCCGGTGCCGTTGCTGGAGGTGGGGGCGCAGGGTTGGTCGCTGGACGATCTGCGGCCGCCGTTCGCGGTGCTGCGGCGCTCGGCGCTGGAGCACAACGTGTCGCTGATGGCGGCGTACTGCGACGAGCACGGGGTCTCGATCGCGCCCCACGGGAAGACCACGATGGCGCCGCAGCTGTGGTCGAGACAGCTCGAGGCGGGGGCGTGGGGGATCTCCGCCGCCACCGCGGCACAGGCCGCGGTGATGCGGGCGGCCGGCGTGCCGCGGATCCTGATCGCGAACCCGCTGACCGACGCCGCTGCGATCGGCTGGGCCGCGGACGACCTCCGCGACGAGGCGAACGAGCTCGCGTGCTACGTGGATTCCGAACGAGGGGTCGAGTTGCTCGAGGGCGTCCTGCATGAGGAGGCTCCGCCGCGAGCGCTACCGGTGCTGGTGGAGCTCGGTCACGCCGGCGGTCGCACGGGGTTCCGGGGGACCGAGGAGGCCGTCGCCCTCGCGCGACGCGTCGCGAGCTCGCCGCACCTGTCGCTCGCCGGCGCGGGGGGCTACGAGGGGACGGTCGCCCAGGATCGCGAGCCGGCCTCGCTCGAAAGGGTCCGCCGCTTCCTCGGCGACCTGCGCACGTTCGGGGCGAGGCTCGGGGAGGAAGGTCTCCTGCCCCCGACGGCGTTCGTGAGTGCGGGCGGCAGCGTCTTCTTCGATCTCGTGGTCGAGGAGCTCGGCACGCTGCGGTTGGACGTCGGGATGCCCTTGGTGCTGCGCTCGGGGGCCTATGTCGTGCACGACGCCGGTATCTACGAGCGCTCGTCGCCCTTCGCGAACCGGCCGCCCGAGGGTCGGTTCCGCAACGCGTTCGAGGTGTGGGGCGCCGTGCTCTCGACGCCGGAGGACGGGCTCGCGATCGTCGGTCTGGGCCGCCGGGACGTGTCGTTCGACCAGGGGTTGCCCCGCGTGGTGGTTGCCCGTCACGAGGATGGCTCGACGGAGGCTCTGGACGGCGCGGTGGAGGCGATCTCGCTCGACGACCAGCACCTGTACTGCCACGTCCGCGAGGACGCGGCGCTCCGCGTCGGCGATCTCGTCGCCTGTGGTATCTCGCACCCCTGCTCGATGTTCGATCGGTGGCGGTTGATCGCGGTGGTCGACGACGACGACGCCGTGGTCGAGGTCGTAGCGACTTTCTTCTGAGCGACGCTCTCTTACTGATCTTGCCGGAGCAGCGCGACGGCCTCGATCTCGACGAGGAGCCCGTCGGCCAGCCGCGCTCCCACGGTCGAGCGCGCCGGGTACGGCGCGGCGAACCGCTGCTCGTAGACCCGGTTGTACGCCTCGAAGTCCGCCAGATCGCTCAGGAACGCCGCGACCTTGACCACGTCGTCCATCCCACAGCCGGCCGAGGCCAGGCAGCGTTCGACGTTGTCGAGGACCTGCCGGGTCTGTTCCTCGACCCCGCCGGCGACGAGCGTGTCATCGGGTCCGAACGCGACCTGCCCCGCTGTGAACACCAGCGGACCGGCCACGACGACCGGGCTGTACGCCGCCCTCGGTCGGGGCACGTCGGGTGGCTGTCGTGCATCCCTGGTCATGGAGACCTCCTCTCGATCCGCATCGGTTCTCCGAACGACCCCGAGTCGCCGACCGTGGACGCGACGTCGGCCCCGCTCCGCGCGCCCTGTTCGAGTGCCTCCTCGACCGTCGCCCCGGAGAGGCGCATCGCCAGGTAGCCGGCGTTGAACGCGTCCCCCGCTCCGACGGGGTCGAGATCGGGGCTCGGTGTCGGGAGGTGCTCGACCCACGTCTGCGAGCTGAGCGCGGCCGCCCCGCCGGCGCCGCGCTTGAGCACCACCTCGCGGGGACCCAGCTCCCGGCAGCGTTCGGCGAGTGCGCGGCCGCCCGGCTCGCCGACCAGCTCGGCGAGCTCGTGCTCGCCGCCGACCAGGAGATCGGCGCGCTCCACGAGCGGGAGGATGAGCTCGCGTGCGCGGTCGGAGCCCCACAGCCCACGGCGCAGGTTGGGGTCGACCACGCGGAGGCCCTCGGCGCGGTCGAGGAGCGTGATGGCCGCCCGCTGCGGGCCCTCGCCCAGCATCGCCGTGATGCCGGTGACGAGCACCGCCGACGCCTGCTCGACTGGCACCCCGTCTAGGTCCGAAGGCTCGAGCGCGCTGGCGGCCGAACCGGCTCGTTCGTAGACCGGCGGAGCCCCGCTGGTCTCGCGGAACATCCACCCGGTGGGGCGGTCGGGGTCGCGCCGGACCCAGCGCAGGTCGACACCGCAGGCGCGGAGCTCCTCGAGCACGTGGTCGCCGGCGTCGTCCGTGCCGAGCCGACTCACCCACGCCGCGCCGAACCCGAGCCCGGCGAGCGCGACGCACGAGTTGCTCTCGGCCCCGCCGTGCGTGACGAGCTCGGTCGGAGGCTCCCCGGGGAGCCCCACCACGGTCACGACCGAACGCATCGTCTCGCCAAGGGCGATCACGTCGGGGAGGTTCGTCACGGGTCCCCCCTCGCGAGCTCGACGGCGCGCCGGGCATGGGCGGTGATCCGGTCGAGGTCCGCTCGCGTCCGTGGGGGCGAACCGCCGACGAGCGAGCTCCCCAGTCCGACGCAGACGGCTCCACCCTCCAGCCAGGTGGGCACGTCCGAGACCCGGATCCCGCCCGTCGGGGCGAACCGAACGTCCGGGAACGGTCCGCGCAGCGCCGCAAGGTAGCCCGGCCCGCCGAGGCCCGCCGGGAACAGCTTCACGACATCCGCGCCGGCCGCGACCGCCGCCATGATCTCGGTGGGGCTGAGCACGCCGGGGATCGTCGGCACCCCGCGCTCGAGCCCCTCCCGGACGATCTCCGGGACCAGACCCGGGCTCACGAGGAAGCGGGCGCCGGCGTCCGCGAACGCCCGAGCCTCCTCGACGGAACGGATCGTCCCGGCTCCGATGGGTGCGCCCTCGTCGCGCGCCCGGCCGACCTGGTCCAACGCACCCGGAGTGTCGGCCGTGACCTCGATCGACAGGACCCCACCCGCCCGGAGCGCGTCGACGACGGCGCCCAGGTCGCAGGGCTCCCGGTAGCGAAGGATCGCGAGGACTCGGTCGTCTTCGAACGGGGACACGGGCCCTCGCTTGTCTTGACTGGGGCGTCGGGCCGAGCGTAGCATCCTGCCGAATAGTTAGGAAAGTTTCCAAACTCTTTCCGAAAAAGAAGACCGAGGGGGACGGCACGGCCGATCAGACGTTCGCCGCGGGGACGCCGAGCCTGCTCAAGGCGATCAACGAGCGTTCGGTCCTCGAGTTCGTCCGCCAGATGGGTCCCGTCTCCCGCGCGCAGATCGCCCGAGACAGCGACCTGTCGAAGCCGACGGTGTCCCAGGCGCTCGCCGCGCTGCTGGCCGCCGGTCTGGTCCACGAGGCGGGACGTTCGAGCGGCGGGAGGGGCCCCGCGGCCGTGCTGTACGAGCTCAACCCCCGAGCCGGGTGGGTCGTGGGGCTGGACGTGGGCCGGGACTTCGTCCGAGCGGCCATCGCGAACCTCGCCGGCGAGATCGTCGCCCGCCGCGACGAACGCGCACGGGTCCGGAGCCAGCGCACGCTGATCGCGCAGATCGGCGAGATCTCGCACGCGCTCGCCGCCGAGGCCGGCGTGAAGTGGAAGCAGGTCACGTTCGCCACGGTCGGGAGCCCCGGCGTGTTCGACCCGGTGACCGGACACGTCGCGCTCGCTCATGCGCTGCCGGGGTGGGGGCGGAGCGGTCTCGCGCAGGCGGTCCAGGACGAGCTTGGGACGAAGGTCGCCTTCGAGAACGACGTGAACCTGGCCGCGCTCGGCGAACAGTGGCACGGGCTCGGCAAGGACGTCGAGAACTTCGTCTACCTGCACGTCGGGACGGGCGTCGGGGCCGGCCTGATCCTGCGAGGGGAGCTCTACCGCGGGCACACGGGCGCCGCCGGGGAGGTGGGCTACCTCCCGATCGGCGGCGACCCGAGGGACAAGGGGCTGCGGCGCCGGGGGGTCCTGGACACCGAGGCCGGCGCCGCGGGCGTGGTCGCCACCGCCCGCCGGCTCGGCATGGAACAGCCGCTATCGGCGAGGAAGGTCTTCGCGGCCGCGCGTCGGGGTGACCGGATCGCTCGCAAGGTGGTCGAGATCGAGGCCGATCGGATCGCGCTCGCGGCCGCCGCGGTCGTGCCGATCGTCGACCCCGAGCTGGTGGTGCTGGGCGGCGGGATCGGCCGCAACGGCGACCTGCTCCTCGAGCCGGTGACCGAGGCGCTCCGAGCGGTGACGCCGTTCGCGGTTCGGCTCGAGGTCTCTCCGCTGGGCGAGGAGGCCGTGGTGCTCGGGGCGGTGTGGATGGCGTTGCAGGCCGCCCAGGACCTGCTGTTCACGCGGACGAACGGGGCGGTCGCCACCTGACGAGCCGTTGGGTGGCCCAAACGGACCGAGGTATGAGAGGAAGGGTGGGAGATGGAGGGGGCGAGATGGCGATGAAGCGATGGCTCGTGCTGCTGGCCGTACTCGGCGTGATCGCCGCGGCGTGTACGGCGGGTACCGAGGATCAGGGCACGCCCGCGCCGATCGAGACGGGGCCGGACGCGTCCCACGAACCGGTCACGATCTCGATGTGGGTGCCGTTCGGTGGGGCCGAGTACAAGAAGATGTCAGTCGTGTTCGACATGTTCGAGCAGGAGTACCCGTGGATCACGGTGGAGGTTCGTCCCGGCATCGGGGAGAACGACGAGAAGGTCCTCGCGGCGATCCGTGCGGGGAACCCGCCCGACGCGGTGATGTCCTGGTCGCTCGACAGCGTGGGCAAGTTCTGCGCAACGGACGCCTGGCAGGACCTCACCCCGTATATGCAGCAGTCCGAGTTGGACACCAGCATCTTCCCGGACTCGGTCACGCGGTACACGAGCTACGGCGGGAGCCAGTGCGCGCTGCCGTTCCTTACCGACGCGATGGGTCTGTACTACAACAAGGACCTGCTCGCGAAGCACGGCTACACCGAGCCACCGAAGACGATGTCCGAGCTCACCGAGATGGCCAAGGAGCTCACGGAGTTCAACCCGGACGGGTCGATCAAGGTGGCCGGGTTCATCCCGTGGTTCGGCTACTACGAGTTCACGCCGTTGGAGCTGTCGATCATCTTCGGCGCCGATTACTACAACGCGGACGGCACCGCCTCTGCGGTGGCGTCCGACGCGGATTGGCAGGCGCTGTTCCAGTGGCAGAAGGACCTGGTCGACTTCTACGGCGCCGACAACCTCAAGGAGTTCGTGGCGGGGCAGGGTGACGAGTGGTCCGAGCCGAACGACTTCCACCGCGGGCGCGTCGCGATGATGTTCGATGGGGAGTGGCGCGTCGCGATGATCGAGGACTATGCGCCCGACCTGAACTACGGTACCGCCCCGTACCCGACGCCGGACGGACAGGAGGACCAGTACGGGATCGGCCGGGTGGGCGGGACGATCGTCGGCATCCCCCGCGGGTCAGCGCATCCCGCCGAGGCGTGGCTCCTGGTGCAGTACCTGGCCACCAACACGGACGCGCTCGTCGAGATGACGAACATCATCCGTAACGTCCCGACGACGTTCCCGGCGCTCGAATCACCCGCGCTCGACATCACGCCGCAGTTCCAGACGTTCCTCGACGTGTTCGCCGATCAGGGCTCGCACTACAAGCAGACGAGCGAGATCGGGACCGCGGACCAGGATCTGGTGTCGAACTTCGGCGAGGACTGGCAGGCGGGGGACGTCTCCGACCTGCAGGCGGGGCTGCAGTCGACCGCGGAACAGATCGACAACGAGCTCGCGGCCGGCGGCGGCTGAGCAGGTGCCGGCGGCTTCGGTCGCGACGGGCGCCGCGGAGCGGGTGATCGTTCCGCGGCGCCCGGCACGACGTCGTACCCTGCGCCGGTACGGGGTCGTCGCGCTGTTCCTCGCGCCGTGGATCATCGGGTTCCTCGCGTTCATCGTGTACCCGATGTTCGCGAGCCTGTACTACAGCTTCACGAACTACGACCTGCTCTCCGCGCCCAGGTTCGTCGGCCTGGAGAACTACACGTTCATGTTCACGAAGGACCCGCAGTTCTGGCAGGCGATGCGCAACACGCTGTGGATCATCGCGGTCGGGCTCCCCCTCGAGATCGCGTTCGCGATGCTGACCGCGATGCTGCTCATGCGGCCGCGCCGGGGGCACCGCGTGTACCGAACCGTCTACTTCCTGCCGACGCTCGCGCCGGCCGTTGCGGCGGCACTCGCGTTCGTGTTCATCCTCAACCCGTCGTTCGGGCCCGTGAACCAGATCCTGAAGGGGCTCGGCGTGGATCACCCGCCGCTCTGGTTCTTCGACCCCTCGACCTCGAAGTGGGGCCTCGTATTCCTCGGCCTGTGGGGCGTGGGGCAGACGATGATCATCTTCCTCGCGGGCCTCCTCGACGTCCCGGCGCACCTGTACGAGGCCGCCGAGATCGAGGGCGCGAACCGGCGGCAGAGGTTCCGGTACGTGACGCTGCCGATGATGTCGCCGGTGATCTTCTTCTCGCTCGTGATCGGCGTGATCTACGGTTTCCAGTACTTCACCCAGGCATACGTCGCGAGCTTCGCCGTCGCGGGTTCGGCGCAGAGCTCGGCCGCCGTGAACGTCGGCTCGCCGCAAGGGTCGCTGCTGTTCTACTCGCTCTACCTGTACGTGAAGGGCTTCGCGAACTTCCGGATGGGCTACGCATCGGCGATGGCGTGGGTGTTGTTCCTGATCACGATGGCCTGCACCGCGATCCTGATCAAGACGTCGCGTCGCTGGGTGCACTACCAGGGGGGCTTCCGATAGCCACGACCCTCGCGCCGCCCGTCGAACCGCGGACCGCGGAGGCGGTCGTCCCGCGCCCGATCCCGCCCGAGGTGCGGCGTCGGCGGTTCCTCATGACCGTGGGCAACCACGCCGTGATGATCGCCGTGGCCACGATCTTTCTGCTCCCCGTGGTCTTCATCGTCTTGACGGCGCTGATGACGGATCAGCAGGTCTTGAGCGCGAACCTCTGGCCGAACCCGTTCCGCTGGTCCAACTTCACCGAGGTCTTCCATAAGATCCCGCTGTTCGCGTACACGCGGAACACGTTCGTGATCGCCTCGCTGTCGACGATCGGGGTGGTCGTCTCGTGCATTCCCGTGGCGTACGCGCTCTCGAGGATGCGGTGGAGGGGCCGCGAGGCAACCTTCCTCGTCGTCCTAGCGACGATGATGCTCCCGTTCCAGGTGACGGTGATCCCGCTCTACATCCTGTTCGTGCGGTTCGGATGGATCGGGACGATGAAGCCCTTGATCGTGCCGCTGTTCTTCGGGGACGCGTTCACGATCTTCCTGCTCCGCCAGTTCTTCCTCACGATCCCGTCCGAGCTCTCGGACGCCGCCCGGGTGGACGGCGCGAACGAGTGGCAGATCATGACGCGGCTGATCGTTCCCCTCGCCAAGCCGGCGATCGCCGCGGTGGCGCTCTTCCAGTTCCTCTACTCGTGGAACGACTTCTTCGCTCCGCTGCTCTACTTGGGCGAGAACCCGAAGCTTTGGACTCTCTCGATCGGCCTGTCCGAGTTCCGGGGGCAGTTCCAGACCCAGTGGAACCTCACGATGGCCGCCTCGGTGCTGTTCATGCTGCCCGTGATCATCCTGTTCTTCCTCGCGCAGCGGGTG
>Ga0070664_100002651_pt1 | contig 14431 bp, 17 predicted proteins | sample KBSC73metaG_FD_65863 | JGI IMG/M metagenome (GOLD analysis project Ga0070664, IMG submission 65863) | Corn rhizosphere microbial communities from Kellogg Biological Station, Michigan, USA - KBS C7-3 metaG | ecosystem: Host-associated > Plants > Roots > Rhizosphere > Soil ... | reverse complement strand
TTTACCGGCTACCTCGCGTTTGTGCCTCAGCCGCAGGTCCGCCCGCTCAATCTGCTCCCGGAAGATGCCATGAAAATGGAATTTTCTGCCGGTTTTTACAAACCCGCAGAAGGGTGGCTCGGAGCTCCAAGAGCGACGGCGTAGCCTCATGGATCCAGCGCAACAGCCGAGCATCCGACCAGCCGATAGAAAGGATGTGGATTCTATCGTCAAGTTCAGTGCCGCCATGGCCTGGGAAACGGAACATCGGCGGTTGGACGAAGCCAGACTTCGCCAGGGCACCCTGTCGTTGTTCAACAGTCCCTCGCTCGGATTTTTTTTGGTGGCGGAGGTGCGGGACTCCGACCGGTCTTTGGTCATCGGGCAATTGATGATCACGTATGAATGGAGCGACTGGCGCAACGGAGTCTTTTGGTGGATTCAAAGTGTGTACGTCGACCCGGCCTGGCGTCGGCAAGGCGTCTTTCGCCGCCTGCTCGAGACGGTCATGGCTTCGGCGAAAGCCGCTCCAGATGTCTGCGGTGTGCGGTTGTATGTAGAGCAGGAAAACCACGCGGCTCAAATGGTTTATCAGCGCCTTGGTCTGTCGGCTTCCGGCTATAAGGTCTACGAACGGGACTTCGTGTTGTCACCGGGATCCACTCCCGGGCATTCATCATAAAAGGAGACTTTATGCGCTTTTTCCAGCCTTTTTTGTTCCTCGCTGTCGTAGCCATCCTCATCCAAGGCTGCGCCTTCAGTCGGGGAACGCTCGGCGATGACATCAAAACCGAAGCGATCGGTGAGATCAAAAAAGGGGCGACGACGAAAGCCGAGGTACTCGCATTGTTGGGAGCGCCCGATCGGGTGCTCCCGCTCAATGGGCGAGACGTATACCAATACTATCGCTATGACGCAAAAGCCGGGAGCCTGCTGTTGATCTTGATCAATTTCTCTCGGCTTTCGGTCAAAGGCGATGATCTCTTCGTCATGCTCAATCAAAACGGCATTGTGGAAGAAGTGCTCTCGTCCAAGCGAACAGAAAACTTGGAGTTTCGCTTCTGGCCGTTTGGAGACTGAGATGCCACGCTTGAATCACCGCCTCGGCGCCCTGCTCCTGCTCGTGCTCGTCGGTGCGTTGACGCCGGGCTGTAATGTGGTGCGCATCACATTGAATACTCCCCTCACTCCGGATGACGTCGCGTTTATCGTTCCAGGACAAACCACTTTGCTCGAAGTCGTCGACAGACTCGGATCACCGGATTCCATTAACAACTCGGAAACCGGGATAGTTTCCGTCCATCGGTTTCTTGACATGAAATACGCTCGCGTGAATTTCGGCTGGTTAGCCAAGCCCTGGTCTCCGGTCGATCCTGATCTGATCTTCTCCCGTACAGGATTCGGCACGGACGCATTTCAAGTCTTCTATGACTCGAATGGCACCGTGGTACAACATAGTTTTCTGAGGCACGTCATCGATCGCCCGTTTCATCCGTATCCATTCTAACCAGTGGCGATCTCGACAGGCCTTAATTGCCGCCTCCGCCCTGTCCCGCTATAATCCTGGCCTATCCAATAGATCGACATATGATTTCTCTTCGACTGAGCTTCCGGCAGGCAGTGATCTTGGCGCTATGCTGTCTGCTTGTGTCCTGCATCAATGCCCATGCGGGCGATCCGGAGGAACCGCGTCTGCGGGCGCGCGATCTGGGAATCGTCATTGGGACATACGACAGCGGTCCACTCAACGCGATTACGGACGTGGCAGGCGTCAAAGTCGGCCACACCACACTGATCTCCGGCGACGGCCCCTTGAAGCCGGGTGTCGGCCCCGTTCGTACAGGCGTTACCGTCGTGATTCCTCGGGACGACGTCTGGCACAAGAAGGTCCCGGCGGGCGCGTTCGTCCTCAATGGAACGGGCGAGATGACCGGACTGGCCTGGGTCAGCGAGGCGGGATTCCTGGAATACCCGGTTGCCCTCACCAACACGCTCAATGTCCCCAGAGTCGCGAACGGAGTGATGACATGGATGATTTCGCAGTATCCGGGCATTGGAATCACCGACGACACCCTCACGCCTGTGGTCGCTGAATGCGACGACGGCCGACTCAATGATATTCAAGGCCGGCACGTATCCGAATCCGACGTGGTTGCTGCCCTCGATAGCGCCATGAGCGGGCCGGTCAAGGAAGGGACAGTGGGGGCAGGCACCGGAATGGTCTCGTATGGCTTTAAGGGAGGGATCGGCAGCGCGTCGCGAAAGCTTCCCCATCGAGAGGGAGGCTATACGGTCGGTGTGCTCGTCAACGCCAATCATGGACGAAAGCCGGAATTGATCGTCGCGGGAGCACCGGTGGGGCGGGTATACGACCCATCGCCCGCTGCAAAGGCTATGCAGCCCGGCGAGAGTGAAGGCTCTATCATCATCGTCGTCGCCACTGATGCGCCTCTCGATGCAAGGCAACTCAACCGGCTCGCCAAGCGAGCCGCCTTGGGACTGGCCAGGACCGGCTCAACCGCTCGCCACGGCAGCGGCGACTTCATCCTTGCCTTCTCCACCGCGAACGTCATTCCTCACTATCCCGATCAACCGACCTATCCATTGACCCATCTCGCGGATACACACCTCAATCCTGTCATTACGGCAACCGTCGAAGCGACGGAAGAAGCGATCTTGAACGCGTTGACCATGGCCACGACGGTCGTTGGACGGGATGGGCACCGGGTCGAGGCCATTTCGCTCAAACGGCTCCGCGCGATCCTCGCATCGCACACGAGGTAGAGCGCTTGCATTTTGATCGGTCTGCTCGCTATCCTCACGCCGCATCCTGATGGGGAGGACGGAATGAACGAATATCAAATCGGTGGCGGCCTCCGCCTCCTGACAGCCGTTGAAAAAACCGATGCCTTTGGAGAGTTCCTGAAGACCAGGATGGTGCGGGCGCTGGAGACAGAAGATCCCACAGAACTGCACTACTTGCTCGCTCAACTGGATGACTATCACTCCTATATGTGGCGTTACTACAAGAAACTTGCAAAAGATCGGGCTGAGCGGATGAACCCAGGCGTCTAAGTAGCCCTCGACCCCTCAATGATGACACAAGAGACCCAAAGCGCGACCGCGACCGGACTTCGGTTTGCCTCGGCGCTTTCGAGAAAGACGGATACGGAAGCGGCAGTCCGCGATCTTGCGGATGCCGTCCGTCTGCAACTTGGCCACGGGGCGATCCATCTCGCGTTTGTGTTTTTTTCACCCCATCACACGTGTAAGGCCGATCTCATTGCAAGAATGATCCGCGAAGAGCTTTGCGTGGAAGTGTGTCTCGGCTGCTCGGGCGAAGGAGTGATCGCCGACGGCGAGGAATTGGAAACGGCACCGGCATTGACCCTTTGGGCGAGTTGCCTGCCTGGTGTTCGCCTCACCCCTCTGCGGCTGGCCTTCTCCGAGGTTCAGGATCAAATCCATATGCCCGGATGGCCGGACTCGAGCGCAGAATCGAGCACGTTCATCCTTCTGGCCGACCCTTTCACCACTCCCATGCACGATGTGCTGTCCGTGATGGCCGATCGATATCCGAACGGGCAATCGATCGGAGGATTGGCAGGAGGCGGGCGTGGTCCCGGAGACAATCGCCTCATGCAAAACGGCGAGGTATTCGACGGAGGGGTCGTTGGAGTCCAACTCTCTGGTCCTATCGCCATCAGGACGGTGATCTCACAGGGATGTTGTCCGATCGGCGAGCGATACGTGGTCACCCGTGCAGAACAGAACATGGTCTTTGAACTCGGGGGAAAACCGGCCATCACGCGCCTCCAAGAAGTGTTTGAATCGCTGGAAGGGCCTCGTCGCCGGGATGCGCATCGGGCCTTGCACATTGGGATTGCCATCGACGAACATCGGAACCGATTTGAACGCGGCGACTTTTTGGTGCGGAATCTGGTGGGAGCCGATCAAGAAGCGGGAGCGATTGTGATCGGCGATCTCGTCCAGGAAGGCCAGACTGTTCAATTTCAGCTTCGTGATGCCAAATCAGCAAGCGACGACCTGCATGTTCTGCTTGCCGCAGATCGCACCAAGCATCGCAATCCGCCCTTAGGGGCGCTCTTGTTCAGCTGTTGTGGCCGGGGAGAAGGACTCTTCGGCCATAGCCATCACGACAGCAAGGTCGTCCAGGAACGAGTGGGGCCGATTCCGGTCGCCGGCTTTTTTGCGCAGGGGGAGATCGGTCCGGTGGGTGGGAAGAACTTTCTCCACGGTTACACGGCGAGCGTCGCTCTCTTCTCGCGGCCTGAGGAGAACCAGGGCAGCCGATGAACTCTCGGGCGACGACCTCCCCATCTCCTTCTCCCGCGACCACCATCACATGATCCCAACCATGCAGACAAGGAGTGCTCATGGCGTTTGAACAAGAAGGACCAGAGGGTAAAGAAGTCACAACCTCATCGGGATTGAAGTATATCGATCTCAAAGTCGGCACCGGAGCCACCGCTCAGGCCGGCCAGACTGTCACGGTGCATTACACGGGCTGGTTGGAAAACGGAAAGAAGTTCGACAGCTCTGTGGATCGGCGTCAGCCTTTTTCGTTTCCCTTAGGCGCCGGGCGCGTCATCAAGGGATGGGATGAAGGTGTGCAAGGCATGAAAGTGGGCGGCAAGCGCAAGCTCATCATTCCCTCCAACCTCGGATATGGTGCCCGCGGTGCCGGCGGCGCGATTCCGCCGAATGCCACGCTCATTTTCGAAGTCGAGCTGCTCGGAGTGTGATTCTCCAAGGTTTGCATCGCTCATGAAACACACTCCGTTAATCGAGCAGCACCGCATGCATGGCGCCAAGCTCGTCGATTTTGCTGGTTGGGAGATGCCCATCCAGTATGCCAGCGTGGTCGACGAGTACCAGACGGTGCGTTCTGCCGCCGGCCTCTTCGACGTCAGTCACATGGGCCGCATCATCGTATCGGGCCCGGGGAGTTTGGCGTTCCTCCAACGGATGACCACGAATAACGTCTCAGCCTTGTCGCTAGGGCAGGCTCACTACTCCATGGTGTGCAACGACCATGGAGGCATCAAGGACGATATCTTCGTATACCGGACCGGCGACACCGATTACCTGCTCTGCGTCAACGCGTCCAACCGTGAGAAAATTCTCACATGGTTGTCGGAGCATCGAACCGCTGAGGACCGGTGCCTGATCGAAGACCGCACGGCCGCGCTCGCCCAAATTGCCGTCCAGGGACCGGCATCTCGCGACATTCTCATCGCCGCCGGAGCGACGGACTTCGCAGACCTGAAACTGCACCATTGCCGCGACATCGAAATCTCCGGCATCAGGTGCTTCCTGGCGAGAACGGGGTACAGTGGAGAACTTGGCTACGAACTCAATGTCGCCGCCGAGCAAGCGGTGGAGCTGTGGCAGCACCTGTTACGCGAAGGGGCCGGGCGGGGCCTGAAACCAGCGGCCCTCGGCGCGCGTGATTTATTGCGTCTAGAGATGGGATTTTTGCTGTACGGAAACGACATCTCGGAAGACACGACGCCGCTGGAGGCCAATGCTGCATGGACGGTGAACTTCGACAAGGGAGAGTTTACCGGACGGAAGTCTTTACATCAGCAGATGCTGCAGGGGACAGCTCGTTGCTTGGTGGCGTTCGAACTCGTGGAAAAATCGGTACCTCGTCACGGATTTCGGATTCTTGATCGGTCATCGTCTCAACCGATTGGAGAAGTGACGAGCGGGAATCTGTCTCCTTTGCTCCAGAAGGGCATCGGCTTAGGCTATGTCCCGACGGCATTTGCCAAACCCGAGACCGCCATTGCGATCGATATCCGCGGGAAACTCCTTCCGGCGGTGACCGTGAAGCCGCCCTTCTTTCGAAAACCAAAGACCGGGCATCACTAACCGCCCTGGCTGCACACGAACATCATCCCATAGGGAGCGGCGATCTCTCATGACGAGAAACATTTTTACCGGGAAGGTGCTCACGCTCAACATCGATACCGTGACACTGCCCAACGGCGTCACCATCGATTTGGAAATGGTACGCCATCCGGGAGCGGCTGCGGTGGTCCCTCTGAAAGACAGTGGTACGGTCGTGTTGATCAAACAGTTCCGTCATGCCGCCGGAGGCTTTATTTATGAAATCCCGGCAGGAAAACTTCACGCGGGTGAAGATCCGATGCATTGCGCGGCGCGGGAACTGGAAGAAGAAATCGGCTACGTCGCCGGACGGCTCGATCGTCTGACAAGCATTCTGACCGCTCCGGGCTTTACGGATGAGGTGATCCACATCTACAAAGCGACAGCCCTGACCCGAGGGCAACAACAGTTGGATCGGGACGAAGTCCTCGAGGTCCTGGAGATTCCACTGGAGGAGGCCATCGCGATGATCGTTGCAGGCACAATCCGGGACGCGAAAACTATCGTGGGATTGCAGATGGTGCAGGGTGGGAACTGACCTGAGCACTCAAGGAGCCATCCGCGTTCGGCGGAAGGCTCCTCAAGCCAGCTAGCCTCGCCAGAAAGCGATTACTTCTTTCCCTTGTCGTCCTTCTTGTCCTTCTTCTCGTCACCGAAGGTGTCCATGTGGCCACCCTTCTTCTCGTCCTTCTTGTCCTTCTTCTCATCGCCGTACACGAGCACGTGGCCGCCCTTCTTCTCATCCTTCTTGTCCTTCTTCTCGTCACCGGCGAACGAAGGAGCGCTGAAGGAAATCGCCACCGCAACTGCCATGATTGCCAACAACATGCGCTTCATAACGTGTCACCTCCCTGGGTTTGTAAGGTGTGCCCGTGAGTGGGCACTATCGGGGGTTGAGCAAGCTTGGTGCCTGTTGGTCTACGTTAATAACATTCCATTAAATCAATATCTTAGATTGATTTAGACTGACGATTTGCACATCGATCAAGGGGTCTTACTGTGGCAGAATAGTCGAAGCCGGCTAAACTGCCTCAGCCCGGAATCGGCCTTCCATGACGACGATCAGACACCCACCCGGCAGACAGCGCCCCGGGCTCCGCGACTACCTACAACCAGGCTTGCGCGTCCTCTTCGTCGGCATCAATCCCGGAATCAGGTCCGCGGCGCTGGGACATCATTTCGCCGGTCATTCCAATCGCTTCTGGAAGCTCCTTTTTGACTCCCGCATGGTCGACGAACCGCTCACATTCCGAGAGGATTGGCGTCTTCCCGAGTGGCACCTGGGTCTCACCAACATCATTGCGCGTCCCAGTGTCGGCATCCAGGATCTCGCCCCGGAGGAATATCGGGTAGGGGTCACCACACTCGAACGGAAAATTCGACGATATCAGCCACGAACTGTCGCCCTGCTGGGAGTCACAATTTTTCGGATCTTATTCCCGCAACTCGCAGGCTCGACCCGTCCGGTCTTGGGCCTGACTCAGGCACGACTGGCCGGAATCCCCATATTTCTCTTGCCCAATCCTAGCGGGCGTAATGCCCATTACTCCTACGCTTGGATGCTCGATGCATTCATTTTGCTGCGCAAGCAAGAGTAGATCGCGTTGACACTCGATCCGCCAATCATGCTATCTTCACCGCGCCGACGATGGCATGGGAGATCGTGTTCTCGACAAACCGCGGGAGTCTACCGTTATGTTGCTGAGTGGGAAAAAAGGGTTGATTATCGGCGTGGCCAATAAGCACAGCATCGCCTGGGCCATCGCCCAATCCACGGCCGGCCAGGGGGCGCAGCTCTTTTTCAACTATCAGAACGACCGGCTAAAGGAGAACGTGGAGGAATTGGTCGCCACCTTGCCAGGTTCCAAAGCGTTCCCGTGCGACGCGGGAGATGACGCTCAAATCGATTCGTTGATGGACCACGTGCGAAAGGAAACCGGCAAGCTCGACTTTCTTGTTCATTCCATCGCATTTGCACCACGCGAGGAACTGACTGGCCAGTTTGTAAACACCACCCGCAAGGGATTTGCCACCGCCCTCGATGTCAGCGCCTATTCGCTGGTGGCCTTCACGAGAGCAGCCGCGCCGCTCATGGCCGATGGCGGATCGGTGGTGACATTGACGTACCTTGGTGCTGAGCGGGTGGTTCCTCACTACAACGTGATGGGCGTAGCCAAAGCTGCGCTGGAAGCCACCGTTCGCTATCTCGCGCACGACCTTGGCCCTAAAAACGTCCGGGTCAACGCCATCTCGGCAGGACCAATCAAAACCCTGGCCGCCCGCGGGGTCTCGGGCATCAGCAAGATGGTCGACCATCACAAGGAGTTTGCGCCTCTCCGGCGCGCGACGGAGCAGAATGAGGTCGGCGATACGGCGCTTTTCCTCGTCAGTTCGCTGGGACGTGGCATCACCGGCGAGGTGATCTATGTCGATGGGGGATACAATATCCTCGGATCCCTTGCCTCGGTGGAGTAAACGCGCGCTAGTCGATTGATCTTCGCAGGGCCTTCAAGCGTCCTGCTTTTTTCTTCTGTTCCAGTCGTCTCGTCTGGGAGCTCCTCGTCGGTCTCGTCGCTTTTCGCTTCTTCCTGGGAATCGCCACGCATTGAATAAGTTCTCGTAAACGATCGAACGCATCTTCCCGATTTTGTTCCTGGCTCCTGAACTGTTGTGCTTTGATCGTCACGATACCGTCGCTGGAGATGCGATGATCTTTCAGCTTCAGCAGCTCCGCTTTGTAGAATGGCGGAAGCGACGAGGCATTGATGTCGAAGCGCAAGTGCACGGCTGAGGAGACCTTGTTGACGTGCTGCCCACCGGCTCCCTGCGCACGCATGGCATGAATTTCGATTTCCGAATCGGGGATGACGAGATGTGTCGAAATCTGCAGCATGGCAGAGTGTACCCCACTCGGATGAATGGCGTCCTGGAGCGAGGAGATGGCGGAGCGGAGTGAGGGCGCCCGGATTCGGTCAGCTGTTATCGTAGTTCTGGCAAACGTTCGATAATCCGAAGCCTGACCTCATCGCCGACCTGCATCTGCACCATCTTCGTGGTCAGGCTGGCCCGCACACGCTGGGCGTCCTCAAGCTTGAACTGCACTTGACCGCCACAGCGCTCGACGAGGTGAAAGAGCAGCATGGTGGTGAGCCGCTCGAGCTCGTCGTTGGTGGTGTGTTCGCTCATGTTCAGGATTTGGGACATGTGGGCAGACCTTTCTCCGGATGTGCCGTGACACCTCCTTATCGCTGAAGACGAGTCCTGCCCACAATGCCTCGAAAGAAGGGGGTACCTGATGCACACAAACACCTTGGTCGTCAGTGAGTTAGGAGGGGTTACCCGTCAGTGAACGGATTTCTTTCAGCACGGTCTCAATTTCGGCAGGTGAGTTGAGGAGGCCTGGCGCCAAGCGTACGTACTGCGTGGCATAGGGCGTCACACTGGCCACGATTCCACGCCGGCGGAGCTCGGCCACGACGCGGTCAGGGGCCATTTCCTCCGCTTCGAAACACACGATCCCTGCGGACAGGTCCGGAGACATGGGCGTGTGGAGAGTGATCCGCGGCATGGCCGCAAGTCCTTCCTTCAGCTGATCGTTCAAGTCGCGGATCCTTCGGGTCACGCGGGATTTTCCCAAGGCCTGATGAAAAATGAAGGCCTGATCCAAGGCCCAGCGATGCTCGAACGAATGAAAGCCGCCGGGCGTCATATGGACGGCTGGCGGAAGCGGCCGCGGGGGAATGATTTTCATCCACATGTCATAGGCGTCCGAATCGAATGTCGGAATGACGGCGTTCGCCATCGGCCAGGCTCTGGGATGTCCCCAGACCAGTCCCGTCCCTCGAGGACCGAACATCCATTTATGGGTGCCGGCGACGAGAAAGTCGCACCCAACGTCGGCAAGACGGAAATCTTCCACGCCGAGGGCGTGGACGCCGTCGACACAAAAAATGACCCGATCCTCCTCGCCTCTCGAAGCATTCAGTGCCTGAATCGCGCGTGCCATTTCGCCGATGGGCAGTTTCAAGCCGGTGCTGGAATGTACCCAGGTCACCGCCACAAACCTGGTTTGCGGTCGCACCTCCTTGGCCAGCTTCTCCACCAGACTTTCTCGGGAAACGCGGCGCAAGTCGGCATACAGAGGGATGCGGCGCACGGTGGCCCCGGTGCGCTCCGCTCTCAAGCGTAATGACGTTTCCGTCGAATAGTGATCGTGGGTGGTCGTGAGAATTTCCTGGTCCCGGTTGAGCCTCAAGCCTCCGTAGAGAAGGCCCAATCCCATGGTTGTACTGTCCGTCAAGGCGATTTCCGTCGGTGCCACTCCAAGGTATTCGGCCGCAGCTCGCAGGACCACCGCCTCCTGCTTCTTCTCATTGGTGATCCAATAGTCGATGGGATTGGCGTCCAAGCCCGCCCGGTGTCGCTCGATCGCCTCACGAACCGGTGTGGGGTGCGACGCCAGGAAAAACCCAGCCAGGTGAATCAGGTCGGGCGAAAGCGGAAATTGATCGCGCACCCCTTGCCAGTCCAACAGAGAGGTGGCCTTGGCCAGTACGGAGTCACGCGGGAACACGTCAGGAGTGAGGAGGGCAGCGCTCAATGCAAGACCGGAGCGGACGAGAAAGCCTCGTCGATTGATCACGTTCATGTGCGAGTCCATGGCGTGACGTACTCTACCGTCCGGAAATGATGCAGGGCAAGATGACGAGCGGGCTAGGTCGAGTAGTGTTCCACGGGAGGACAGGTGCACATCAGATTACGGTCTCCATACGCTTCGTCGATGCGCCCGACGTGAGGCCAAAACTTGTGGTCCTTGACCCAACCAGCTGGGAAGGCGGCCTGTTCCCGGCTATAGGGACGATCCCATTCGGAAGCCGTGACCATCTGAGCCGTGTGAGGAGCATTCTTGAGCACATTGTTCGCCCGCGGCTGGCGTCCGTCGATCACTTCTTGGATTTCGGCACGGATGAGAATCATCGCATTGCAAAACCGGTCCAACTCGTCCTTGGATTCACTTTCCGTCGGCTCAATCATCAAGGTGCCGACGACCGGGAACGAGACGGTCGGCGCATGGAAACCATAGTCCATCAAGCGTTTGGCCACATCCATCGCTTCGACGCCCGCCGTCTCTTTGAATTGTCGCAAATCGAGAATGAATTCGTGCGCGACGAAGCCCGCGTTGCCCGTGTACAACACCGGATAATGCTTTTCCAACCGTTTGGCCATGTAATTGGCATTCAAGATCGCCACTTGCGTGGCTTTGGCGAGGCCGTCGCGTCCCATGAGGGCGATGTACACCCAGGGAATCGTCAAAATGCTCGGACTTCCGAACGGCGCGGCCGCGACCGGGCCAATCGACTCGTCCCCGCCTAGCCCCGCTACGGGATGACCGGGGAGAAAGGGGGCGAGATGGCGAGCCACCGCGATCGGTCCCATTCCCGGGCCGCCCCCGCCGTGGGGGATACAAAACGTCTTATGCAGATTGAGATGGCAGACATCGGCGCCGATGTCGCCGGGGCGGCAGAGACCGACCTGGGCATTCATGTTGGCGCCGTCCATATACACTTGTCCGCCGTGGGTATGAACGATCTGGCAAATACGCCTGACATCGGCTTCAAATACGCCGTGAGTGGAGGGATAGGTCAACATCAGCGCCGCCAACCGGGTCCGGTGTTGACCGGCCTTGGCTTCCAAATCCTGCAAATCCACGTTGCCCTGCTTGTCGCACGCGACCGGCACGACGGTCATGCCGACCATGGCGGCGCTGGCCGGGTTGGTTCCATGAGCCGACACCGGAATGAGGCAGACATCGCGGTGAAATTCGCCGTGACTCCGGTGGTAGGCTCTGATGACCATCAAGCCGGCGTACTCGCCCTGCGATCCGGCATTCGGCTGCAACGAGACGGCGGAAAACCCGGTGATCTCGGCCAGGCGGGTCTCAAGCTGACGAAACAGTTCCTGATACCCTTTGGTTTGTTCAGCCGGCGCGAACGGATGCAGACGGGCAAACTCAGGCCAGGTCACGGGCAGCATTTCCGCTGTGGCATTCAGCTTCATGGTGCAGGACCCCAACGGAATCATGGAGTGCGTCAGTGAGAGGTCCCGCGCTTGGAGCCGATAGACATACCGCAAAATCTCGTGCTCGGCATGATAGCGGTTGAAGACCTCGTGCGTGAGGTACGGCGTCGTTCGCGCGAGGTTGGCGGGAAACGCCGTGTCGGCGGTCTGAGCCAGCTCCTGTACCGTAAATGGCAGTCTTGAATGCCCGACGAACACTTCCATCAGCCGCTGCACATCCGCTGTTTCCGTCGTTTCATCCAGGGAGATGCCAAGCGAATCGTCGTCATGCCGCCGAAGATTCAGGCCTTGCTCATCGGCCCGGACGAGAATCTGCTCGGATTGGGTCTGGGTGAGGCGCACCCGGATCGTATCGAAGAATTCCTGGCTGCCGATATCAAAACCGAGTTGCCGCAAACCTGCCGCCAGCACGACTGCCAGACCGTGAACACGTTCGGCAATCCTCCGCAAGCCCTCAGGCCCGTGATACACCGCGTACATGCCTGCCATGATGGCGAGCAGCACCTGCGCCGTACAGATGTTGCTCGTCGCTTTCTCTCGTCTGATGTGCTGTTCGCGTGTCTGAAGCGCCAGCCGGTACGCAGTCTGTCCGCTCCGGTCCTTTGACACTCCGGCGATGCGTCCCGGCATCTGCCGCTTATAGTCTTCCTTCGTCGATAGGAATCCGGCATGCGGGCCGCCAAAGCCCATGGGCACACCGAATCGCTGGCTGGAACCCACGGCAATGTCGGCGCCGAATTCACCGGGGGGCCGCAACAGCGTGAGGGCCAGCAGGTCCGTGGCAACGACCACCAGCATACCGGCCTTATGAGCCTGCTCGACAAGCGCCTGGTAGTCGCCGACATAGCCATCGGTGGTGGGATATTGCAGCAACAGCCCGCTCAGGTGAGGATTATTGAAATCAATCCCCCTCGTGCGGCCGACGTGCAGGGTGACGTCCAACGGTTCCGCTCTGGTCTGCAAGACGGCGATCGTTTGAGGATGACAATCCTGCGAGACGAAAAACTCCTTGCGTTCCTGGCCTGTTCCACGTGCGATGGCGAGGCACATGGCCATGCCCTCTGCGGCGGCGGTGGCTTCGTCGAGCAAGGACGCATTGGCCAGAGGCAATCCCGTGAGGTCGGCCACCATTGTCTGAAAATTAACCAAGGCCTCCAACCGACCCTGTGCAATCTCGGCCTGATAGGGGGTGTATTGCGTGTACCAGCCGGGGTTTTCGAGAATGTTCCGTTGAATGACACCGGGCGTAATGCAGTCGTGGTAGCCCATGCCCAGGTAGGACCGGTAGACCCGGTTTTCCGCGGCCAGTTCGCGCAACTCGCGAAGCACCTCCTGCTCGCCCCGCTGAGGCGGAAGGTCCAGAGGCCGCCCCAACTGGATGTCGCGAGGCACCGTGACGTCGGTCAATGCCTGCAGAGATTGGAGACCGAGCAGGGCCAGCATTTCCCTGATGTCGGCATCGGTTGGGCCCAGATGCCGGTGCGCAAACGTGTCGGTCGGATTCACAAATTCAGGAGTCGCCATGAGAGGTGAATAGGGCCTGATCGATATCAATGACCAAAGCCCTGGAAGATTATCATGCTCGACCCCTTTTCTCCAAGCAGAGATGTCGGGCTGGAAATAGCCGGCGGAAGGTTTGCTATAATCCCCTATTGCCTAGCCACCATGCGCATTCTCGTCATTGAAGACGAAACGAAAGTCGGCTGCTTCATCAAGCGTGCGCTTGAAGAGGAGAGCTACGCGGTGGACCTGTGCGAGGACGGCGCCAAAGGCCTGGAGATGGCGCTATCGACCAACTACGATTCGGTCATTGTCGATCTCATGCTGCCTTCCCTGTCGGGACTGGATATAGTGAAAGGTATCCGCCGAGAGCGCATCCAGACCCCGATCCTTATTCTGACGGCACAATCCCAGGTCGACCAGCGGGTGAAGGGCCTCGATGCCGGCGCCGACGACTATCTGACCAAGCCGTTCGCCATTGACGAGCTGTTGGCGCGAGTGCGGGCATTGCTGCGTCGCGGAGCGACCGACAGCCCGGGGATTTTGCAAATCGACGATCTCGTCCTCAATCCGGCCACGCGTGAAGTGACCCGCGGCGGGCAACGTATTGATTTGACGTTGAAGGAGTACGCGCTGCTCGAATACCTCATGCGTCATACCGGCCGCGTCCTGACCCGTCCGATGATCTCGGAGCACGTGTGGAATCAGGATTTCGACACCTTCACGAACGTCATCGACGTCTACGTCAACTATCTTCGCAACAAGGTCGACCGCGGCCGCGCCAAAAAGCTGATCCATACTATCCGAGGCAGCGGGTACATGCTGAAAGTCGACTAGCCATGGCCCGTTCGGGAGCTGACTGATGCCCCTGCGCCTCCGACTCAGTCTCTGGTACGGCAGCGCCCTCGCGCTGATTCTCGTGGCCTTTTCCACTGTGCTGTATTTTGTCACCTCTCGC
>Ga0070664_100002649_pt1 | contig 14439 bp, 3 predicted proteins | sample KBSC73metaG_FD_65863 | JGI IMG/M metagenome (GOLD analysis project Ga0070664, IMG submission 65863) | Corn rhizosphere microbial communities from Kellogg Biological Station, Michigan, USA - KBS C7-3 metaG | ecosystem: Host-associated > Plants > Roots > Rhizosphere > Soil ... | reverse complement strand
AGACGCCGCCGCTGCCACTGAGGTCGGTAGAACCAGCTGCCAATGTCTGCACGCTTCCCGCCCTCTCCGGATGCGGGCGCGGGATCGATCGCGAGGCCTCGGCCGTTGACCGCCTCAATCCAGTGGCGCGTTCGCGCAAAGGGATATGTGGGAAGCGGTACCTTGTGTGGCCGCTCGTTCCCCGTAAATGCCGTCCAATCGATGGATACGCCATCCGACCACAGGCGTCCGAGCGTGCCGAGCATGGTCGCCACGTCCGATCCGGCCTCGTCGGGATGACGGGCCGACGTCAAGACGGGCTGAAGCGGGGGCCGATCCGGGTGTACCTGTGCCAGCGACGCGAGCGTGCGTCCTGGCCCGACTTCGAGCAGCACGCTGCCATCCCAGGGACGTCGGAACAGCTCGCGCAAGCCTTCCGCGAATCGCACCGTATGGCGAAGGTGGCCCACCCAGTACTCCGGGTCGACGGCCTCCGCGGACGTCAGCCACGCGCCTGTGACGTTCGACAGGAGGGGAACTTGCGGCGGCCTGAGTGTCACACGCGAAAAGAACGCACGGAACTCCTCGAGAATCGGATCGACCATGCGGGAATGGGCAGCCACGGCCACTCGCACATGCCGCGTATCGACGCCGCGCGCGGCGAGCGTTCGCTGAAGCTCGTCGACGAGCGCGACCGGACCCGATGCCACGCACAACATCGGGGCGTTGATGGCAGCAATGTCCAGCCCCGGACTCATCAGCGTCCGAAGCTCGTTGGGATCCATGGCCACACTCAACATCGCGCCGGCCGGCAAGGTTTCGAACAGCTGTCCTCGGAGCAACACCAGGTGCAGGGCCTCCTCGAGCGTGAGCACGCCGGAGAGATGTGCTGCGGTGTACTCGCCCATACTGTGCCCGATGAGTGCGGACGGCTTGATGCCCCACGCCATCCACATGCGTGCCTGGGCGTACTGCACGGCAAACAGAGCCGGCAGGCCCACCGAAGGTCGCTCGAGAGCCTCCGCAGCATCTGCCTCCCCGCCCGGTTTGGGATAGATCAGCGATTTCCATTCGTAGGGCGCCCTCTGTGCGAGGCTCTTCAGACACTCGTCCATCGCGGCGCTGAAGGCGGGCTCGCTCTTGTACAGACCCGCGGCCATGTTGACGTACTGGGCTCCGCCCCCCGCGAACATGAACACGACGGGTCGAGGCTTGTCGGCAGCCGGCACGACATCCTCGTCGCGCTCCATGGAACGGCGCAGAGCGGAAGGTGCCTCGCAGGTAGATGCCGTCACAACGGCGCGTCGATACTTCATCGCGCGCCGCCCCGCGCGCAGCGTATGCGCCACGTCCGCAAGACTCAGCGTCGGACACGCACTCAGGTGAGCCGCCAGGTTCTCGGTGACCTGATCGAGCTGGTCGGGCGTCCTCGCAGAGACGAGAAGGAGCTGGTGCGCGCGCGATGGGTGGGACGAATCACGCGGGGGCGCTTCTTCGAGTACCACATGCGCATTGGTGCCTCCGACGCCTAACGACGTAACACCCGCGCGACGAGGACCGGGAGATTTCCAATCGGCCAACGTGCTCTGCACGTAGAACGGGCCTTCGTCGAGTTCGCAGGCCGGGTTCGGCTGCGCGAAGTTCAAGGAGGGAGGAAGCTGCCGATGCCGGAGGGCCTCGACGACTTTGATGAAGCTCGCCACGCCAGCCGCCGTGTCGAGGTGACCGATGTTGGTCTTCACCGAGCCGATCCCGCAGCTCCGTTTGCATGCGACCGATTGAAATGCCTGCTTCAGCGCACTGACCTCGATTGGGTCGCCGACCGACGTCCCTGTCCCATGCGCTTCGACGTAGGAGACTGTGGCGGGATCGATGCTGCCGACCGCCAATGCCTCGGAGATGCAGCGCGCCACGCCATCGACACTCGGCGCCAGATACCCCACCTTCTGCGCGCCGTCGTTGTTGATGGCCGACCCTTTGACGACGGCAAGTATGGAGTCGCGGTCTCGGATCGCATCGCGCAGGCGCCGGAGCACCACGACTCCAGCGCCGCTGCCAAACACGGTGCCCTGCGCGCCGGCATCGAAGGCGCGGCAATGTCCGTCGGGAGAGAGTATTTCGCCCTCTTCGTATTTGTAGCCCTGCCGATGCGGCAGCTCGACGGTGACGCCGCCGGCCAGGGCCATGTCGCACTCGCCGTTCAACAGGCTCTGACAGGCCGCGTGGATCGCGACGAGCGAGGTCGAACACGCGGTCTGGATGTTGATGCTGGGACCGCGCAGGTCGAGGAGGTACGACACCCGCGTGACCATGAAGTCCTTGTCGTTGCCGGTATGGTGGAGCAGGAACCGCCCCACCGAGCGAACGAGCGACTTGTTGGTCAGGAGGTGATCGGCCAGGTACGAGTGATGACCGGAGCCTGCGAAAATTCCAATCGCTCCAGGGAAGCCCTCCGGCACATGTCCCGCACGCTCGAGCGCCTCCCACGACACCTCGAGAAAGATCCGGTGCTGCGGATCGAGAATGGACGACTCGAGCGGCGAGAAACCGAAGAACGAGCCGTCGAAGAGCTCCATGTCCGGCAGGGGCGAGCCGGCCTTCACGTAGTGGGGATCCTCGAGCAGTTCCGGATCGACACCAGCGGCCAACAAGTCGGCATCCGCGTACTGCTGGATGGACTCGACTCCGTCGCGCACGTTCCGCCAGAACTCGTCGACCGTTCGCGCGCCTGGAAAGCGCCCGGCCATCCCGATCACCGCGATATCGGTGAGAAGCGCTTCGGCAGGTGTGCTCATGAAGTGTGCATCTGTATCGACCAGGAATCAGGCATCCTGCTCGACGCTGTCGGGGTCCCCGGCCGCACGGCCCGCGTGAGCGCGCCGCGCTCTCATCGTCACGGATCGTCGCCGCATCTCGGCACGATCGGCGGCAGCGGCCCGCGTTTGCTGCTCGGTCCCGCCGCCGCTCAGGAACTGGGCAAGCGAACGGATCGTCGGGAAGCGGAACAGATCGGTCATCGAGATTGACCGGTCGAATGCCTGCTTCAAGCGTCGGTGCGCCTGCACCGCCAACAAGGAATGCCCCCCGAGGTCGAAGAAGTTGTCCTGCGTGCCCACCTCCTGAAGTTGCAAAACGTCTCGCCAGATTCCTGCGATCATCTCTTCTATCTCGCCGGCCGGAAGTTCGGCTTGTGCCGGCGGCGCGGCCGTTATCAGCGTGGTAGGAGGCGGCAGCGATTTCCGATCGAGCTTTCCGTTGGGCGTAAGCGGAAAGGACGACAGGGTGACGAAGTACGTGGGCACCATCACGTCAGGCAGACGCGCCTGCAGGTGGCTCCGCATGGCCTCGACGTCAACGGCCTCGGCGCGCGGCACGATGTAAGCCGCGAGGCGTTTGTCACCGGGCACGTCCTCGCGCGCCACGACGACGACCTCTCGAACCGCCGGAGTCTCGGCGATGGCGCGCTCGATTTCTCCGAGCTCGATGCGGTGTCCTCGAATCTTGACCTGATGATCGATACGGCCCAGGAACTCGAGCACTCCCTCGTCACGCCATCTCACGAGATCGCCCGTTCGATACATGCGGCCGCCGCGATACGGATCGGGCACGAACCGATCGGCGCTCAACTCAGCGCGATTCCAATAGCCTCTCGTCGTTCCGTCGCCTCCGATGTAGAGCTCGCCCGGCAGGCCAATCGGGCGGGGTTGGCGGTTGCGATCGAGCACGTATACGCAGGTGTTCGCAACAGGCTTTCCAATTGACACGTGCTCGTAGTGTCCGGCTTTAGCCGGACTAACGGGACCATGCCGCCCAATGGTCGCGGACGTCGACCAGACACAGGTCTCCGTCGGGCCGTACATGTTCATGATCGTGCCGCGAACCGCACCCAACAGCTCACGCGACAGATCATCGGAACACGCTTCGCCACCGACCAGCAAGGTCTGGAGTGAACCGAGAGCGTCACGTGTGGCCTCATCTTGAAGCAGCATCGTCGCCATCGACGGGGTGCATTGCAGATGTGTGACGCGATGGTTCTCGATGAGCTCCGCAATCGTGCCGTCGCCGGCGTCCACCGACGCGTTGGGCGTTGCGAGCTCCCGCAACTGGGCAAGGAAGTGGAGGTGCGCCAGCACCGTCTCTGTGTCCACCCCGAAATCAATCAGGCAAGCAATGTCGTCGACACCGATCGCCTTGAGCGTGTCGACGAAGGCCAGGACCCCCTGCGGTGTGCCGAACAATCCACTCGTTTCGTAGTAGCGCTCGAACGAGTATTCAAGCAGAGCATCCATCTCCTCACCGGAGAGGTTCGACAAGCCCAGGTCCGCCTCGCCGTCGCGCTTCTTGAAGGCGGGAAACGCCGAGGCATATTGCTTGATGAGACTGACCGAGCTCCGCAGGTATTCGATGAGCGGCTGCCGTACCGTGCGCTTCACCTGATCATCGTCGGTGCCGATGAAGGTGTGCAGCATCAACGACACGAAGCCGTTGCCCGGATGGCCGGCCTCACGCCAGGCGGCACGGTAGACCGCGAGGTTGGACGACAGCGAATCGACGCTCTGGCCGAGCAGATGTGTGAGCACGCTGGCGCCAATACGCCCCGCCGCGGCAAATGTTTCGGGGTTCCCCGCAGTCGTCAGCCAGACCGGTAACTCCTTCTGGACGGGTCGCGGAACGATGCCGACCTCGATCATCTCGCCTTTGGAGTTGGGGAACGCGATCTTGCGTCCCCGCCAGAGCTCGCGCACCGTCTCGATGTCGCGAAGCATGATCTGCTTCGCGTGAGCGTGGTTCTCTGGCCGCAGCACGAAGTCGTTGGGCTGCCAACCCGAGGCGAACGAAATGGCCGCTCGTCCACCTGAGAGGTTGTCGACGACCGACCATTCCTCCGCGACCCGCAGCGGATGGTGCAAGGGGAGGACGCAACTCCCGGCGCGGAGCTGCACACGTTTGGTGATGGTGGCGATCGCCGCGCTCGTGACGGCGGGATTCGGGTACAGGCCCCCGAAGGCGTGAAAATGACGCTCGGGCGTCCACACGGCTGCGAATCCGTTCTCGTCGGCGAATCGCGCGCCGTCGAGGAGCAGCCGATATTTGTTCTGTGCGTCGGTGGCCGACTCGTCGCTCGAGAAGTAGAAGAGGCTGAAATCTATCGGGGTCGAGCGATGAAGCAGACGTTGGCGTCGCACTCCGTGCTGACCTTCATACATCACAACCTTGAAGCCTCGCGACAGGGTCCACAACAGTTCGAGCACGGAGATGTCGAATGAGAGGCTGGTGACCGCCAGCCAGACGCCCTGACGCGTCCCGATGGAATCGTCCATCGCGGCGAAGAAGTTCACTACGTTCCGGTGCTCGACCATCACGCCCTTAGGCGTGCCGGTGGATCCCGACGTGTAAATGACGTATGCGAGGTGATGCGAGGCGACGTCCCGACGGAAGGAGGCCGTGACCGGCTCATCGAATACGCTGTCGATGGTCACGACGGGCGCCGCCGCCTCCAACAGCGAGAGGGTTCGCTCGTGTCGCGTCACCAGCGCGGTCAGTCCCGCGTCCCTGACCATGAAGTCGAGCCGTTCCCTCGGGTAGCCCGGATCGAGCGGCACATACGCGCCGCCTGCTTTGAGGATCCCCAGCAGCCCGACGAGCATCGACGACGATCGATCGGTTGACAAGCCCACCAGGCAGTCGGGTCCCACTCCTAGCGCCTGCAACCGGTGAGCGAGCTGGTTGGCTCGCGCGTCGAGCGTGCGATACGTGAGTGCTCCGTCCGAGGCGACGACCGCGAGGGCGTCCGGCGTACGAGCGGCCTGCGCCTCGAACAGCTGGTGCACACAACACGTCGTGTCATACGCACGTTGCGTTGCGTTCCAAACCTCGATGCTCGTACGCCATTCCTGCTCGGGCAGCAGCGGGAGCGTCGCGACTGGATCGTCCGGATCGTCGAGTCCGGCCACGAACAACACACGGAACTGTTCGATCATTCTCGACACGATTTCCACTGACAGCCGGGTCGTGTCGTAAATCCATCGCAGACGATCGCCGATGACGACGGTCAACGCACAGCCGGGTGCGGGCGCTGCCATCGAGACATCGGGCACGAGCACGAACCCCAGCGCCACGGTCACCGGGCTGCCTTTGAGCTGTGGGTATCGACTGAAGACGTCGGTCGCGAACGTGCCGTTGGTTCGCAGCTGTCTGAGCTCCGTTTGGATGCGCTGGCATGCCGATCGAAGACCCTCATCCATCATGAGGTCTGCGCGCATGGGCACGTACGCGGAGAACCATCGCTCCACCCCGGCCACGGTGTCCGAGATGTGCGCGTCGGTGTAGGCACACGCGAACGCAGGACGGTCACTCCATCGTGCAAAGTACGCCTGCACGCCCGCGAGAAGGCATTCGTCTAAATGCCCTGTGATGGCCGAGGCTCGGTCTGTCAGGTCCTGGACCGGGACGTCCACATGCGCGAAGGCCGGCGGACCCTCGGGCACCGAGGAGGCGAGCGCCCCGAAGTCGAAGGGTTCCGCGGTCGCGAGACGGCCGACCCAAAACGTCTCGTGGCGTGCAACAGCGCGGTTGAGCGTCGTCAGGCGTGCACCAAGCGCCTCGTCGACAATTTCGAAACTCTCACCGCCCTTGAGACCAGGCTCTTCAGGATTCGCGGGCGTTCCGTCGGGCTGCATCAGGCGAGGCAGGAGGACGTCGCTCGAGCCTGTGGCCACCACGACACCGGCGCCGTCCTGGCGCACGATGGTCCCGGGCGCATTGCCGCTCCGCTCGTTCAACACCTCGGCAACCGGCACCACCCACACCGTGCCGCCAGCGACGGTCTTGGCACGCCCAACGGGATTGGGGTACTTGTCGCCGAAATCGAGCGCTCGCACCAGCGCGGCAATGTCGTCCGCACTCCGCCGCCAATCGATGGAGCATGCTGCGGGCGGCCGATCCGACTGGCGATGGAACTGGGATGGGTCGGGGGCTTGCGACGTCGCCACGGTCTCGCCACGCTCCAACTCGAGGACGAGCTCCTCGAAGGTATCGAGTCCCACCTCGTAGCACTTGGTATTCAGCGTCAGTGCGGTCTCGCCCTCGCTCACCTCGAACAGGCGCTGCTTCAGCACGTTCCCCGCGTCGATCGCATCGGTCATCACGTGCCAGGTGATCCCATGCGAGAGCTCGCGCGCGATGAGCGCCCACACCGGGGCGAACAGGCCCGCATGGCGGGGGAGCGGACCGTCGTGGAAGTTGATCGCCGCACGTCGAGCCCGGCGAAGGACACCTGACGGCAGCACCAACCGATTGCCGATCGAGAACAGATAGTCACATCCCAGATCATCGCGCTCGAGAAGCGCCGCAGGGCCGTCGAATATTGGAATCCCGAGTGATTCGGCCCACATCCGCAGGGAGTTGTCGGATGTGACCACGGCCAACAATCGATGGCCGCGCTCGACGAGGAGCTTACCGCATTGAAGCGTTAGCGATTCGGCACCAACGAGGATGTATTCCTGTGAAAGCGTCGTCATGAGAAGCCGATGCCGTCGTGACGAGTCGACTCCGAACACGCGCACGGCCGCGGCGTGCTACCGGCACATGCGCCCGAATTCCCAACGTCAAGTCTAGCAACTCTCTCGAGATGATAACGTTCCTGCCTCCCCGCGTGAATACCCGGGGGATAGGAACGATTACGCTTTTGATCGCATCGCGAGCGGGCGGCTCGCGACTGCACGTATGTGCGCGTCCGCACCCTACGACGGCGTGAGCAGGAAGCCGCGTTGCTCGCCGTTGCGCCAGCCGGTACCGACGATGCGTCCGGAGTCGTTGATGTCACGCGCCTCCGTCAAGACCCATCCCGATCCGGCGGGAATGAGCCCGTTGAGATCGCGCATGACACCATCCGTGATGATCACGGCGCGCGCCGAACGGTTACTGCCGTCCGAGAAGCCAACGATGTCGCCGCGCTCGTTGATGGCGTATGCGGAGCTTTGCTTTCCCCCCGACAACGTGCCGAGATCCCGCAGGCGGCCACCCGAGAACAGGAAGGCGTGATGCTCACCATCACCCACATCGCCATCACCGACCACGTCGTCGCGGTTGTTGAGATCGCGTGCCGTCGTCAGCTGTCCCCCCAATGATCCGATTGCCACTAATGTGCCGCTGCTAAACAGGAATGAGCGGTGCTGCGCATAGTCGGCGTGAGGTTCCGAGCTGAAATAACCGGCCACGCTGCCGCGGTCGTTTACCGCAACGGCAACGCCATCCTCGCCTCCAAACGTGCCAAGGTCTTCGACCTGAAAGTCGCGGTAGCGAAAGACGCGATTGCGAGCCGACATGTGCTCGCCGGCAGTGGTGTAGTAGCCAATGACATCGCCGAGACTGTTGATCGCGACAGCGGTGCCGAAGTCGCCGGCCATGTGTGGATCGAGTGCAGCGAGTTCGATTGTTCCGCCCGTGATCGTCGTCACAAACGCGTGAAAGCGCCCTGTCATGTCCTGCGCGCGGCCGACGATGATTCCGCTGTCGCTCACGCGATAGGCAAAGCTGTCCTCCCCTCCGAGCGTACCGAGATCGAGAAGTGATCCGCCCGTATACAGGAAGCCCCGCGTGAACCCGTCACCCGTTGACGCGAATCCGACAACCGCGCCGCGGTTGTTGATGCCCATCGGTGTAGTTTGCGGACCGCCGAGCGAACCGAGATCGGTGATCGTATAGGTCGGCGTCACCGCGGACGTTCCTGCGCCCGCGACGAACAGGTAGAGCGCGATGCACGCGGCACTCGCCCGCAATGTGTGTCGCATAAATCCCTCTCTGCTGTGCATTACTGGTTCGTCACTTTCACCGTGTTGGAAAAAGCGGAATTGCCGCCTGTGTTGAACGCTCGCACACGATAGTTGACGACGCTCGAGGTTCCCGGGCTGGTGTCGACGTAAGCCGAAACGTTCTGAGCCACGGTCGCGATTTGGGTATACGTCTTACCACCGTCGGTGGAGCGGAAAATCGCGAAGCCCGTCTCGTTGCTGGACGTGTCGGTCCAGGTGAGCGCGATTCCGTCACTCCTTCGAGTTCCGATCAACGCGTTCGGCGCAGATGGCGGTTGCGCCACAGTAGTCGCGCTGGTCGGACCGGCGTAACTGGACGTGCCGGTGGTGTTGTAGGCGCGAACCCGATACCAGTACTGTGTGGCCGCTGTCAGCCCCGTGTTCGTATAGCTGGTGGCGTTGGCGCCGACGGTGGCGATCTCGGTGAACGCGGTGCCGTCGGGCGAACGCTCGATGCGGAACCCGGACTCGTTGCTCGCGTTGTCAGTCCAGCTCAGATTGATTCGACTGGTCGAGGCCGCCGTGGCCGTCAAATTCGTCGGTGGCGCTGGCGGTGGCGGCGGCGCGAGAGTCGTCGCGCTGGCCGGACCGGCATAACTGGACGTGCCGGCGGTGTTGTAGGCGCGGACGCGATACCAGTACTGCGTGGCCGCCGCCAGCCCATTGTTCGCGTAGCTCGTGGCGTTGGCGCCGACGGTGGCGATCTCGGTGAACGTGGTGCCATCGGGCGACCGCTCGATGCGGAACCCAGACTCGTTGCTCGCGGTGTCAGTCCAGCTCAGATTGATTCGACTGGTCGAGGCCGCCGTCGCCGTCAAATTCGTCGGTGCGGGCGGCAGCGCGGCCGCGAGCGTCGTCGCGCTGGCCGGCCCGGCGTAACTGGACGTGCCGGTGGTGTTGTAGGCGCGGACCCGATACCAGTACTGCGTGGCCGCTGTCAGCCCCGTGTTCGCGTAGGTGGTGACGTTGGCGCCGACGGTGGCGATCTCGGTGAAGGCGGTTCCGTCGGGCGAGCGCTCGATACGGAACCCAGATTCGTTGCTCGCGTTGTCAGTCCAGCTCAGATTGATTTGACTGGTCGAGGCCGCCATCGCCGTCAGATTCGTCGGTGCGGGCGGCAGCGCGGCCGCGAGCGTCGTCGCGCTGGTCGGCCCGGCGTAACTAGACGTGCCGGTGGTGTTGTAGGCGCGAACCCGATACCAGTATTGCGTGGCTGCCGTCAGCGCCACGTCCGCGTAAGCCGTGACGTTGGCGCCGACGGTGGCGATCTCGGCGAACGTGGTTCCATCGGGCGAGCGCTCGATGCGGAACCCGGACTCGTTGCTCGCACTGTCGATCCAGCTCAGATTGATTTGACTGCTCGACGCCGCGCTCGCCGACAGATTCGTCGGCGCTGTTGGCGCCACAGCGGCCGCGAGCGTCGTCGCGCTGGCCGGACCGGCGTACGTGGACGTGTCGGTGGCGTTGTAGGCGCGGACCCGATACCAGTATTGCGTGCTCGCCGTCAGCCCCGTGTTCGCGTAGCTGGTGACGTTGGCGCCGACGGTGGCGATCTCGGCGAACGTGGTTCCATCAGGCGACCGCTCGATGCGGAAGCCGGACTCGTTGCTCGCGCCGTCGATCCAGCTGATATTGATCTGGTTGCTCGACGCCGCCGTGGCGGTCAGATTCGTCGGCGCTGTCAGCAACACGGTGGCCGTCAGCGTGGTCGCGCTGGTCGGACCGGCATAACTGGACGTGCCGGTGGTGTTGTAGGCGCGGACGCGATACCAGTATTGCGTGGCCGCCGTCAGCCCCGTGTTCGCGTAGTTGGTGACGTTGGCGCCGACGGTGGCGATCTCGGCGAACGCGGTGCCATCGGGCGACCGCTCGATGCGGAACCCGGTTTCGTTGTTCGCGGTGTCGGTCCAAGTCAGATTGATCTGACTGCTCGAGACGGCGCTCGCCGTCAGATTCGTCGGCGCCGTTGGCGCCACGGCGGCCGCGAGAGTGGTCGCGCTGGCCGGACCGGCGTAACCGGACGCGCCGGTGCTGTTGTAGGCGCGGACCCGATACCAGTATTGCGTCGCCGCCGTAAGCCCGGTGTTCGCGTAGCTGGTGACGTTGGCGCCGACGGTGGCGATCTCGGCGAACGTGGTCCCGTCGGGCGAACGCTCGATGCGGAATCCGGTTTCGTTGTTCGCGGTGTCGGTCCAAGTCAGATTGATCTGGCTGCTCGAGACGGCGCTCGCCGCCAGATTCGTCGGCGCCGTTGGTGGCGAGGGCACGATGTCGGCGCTGAGACGAACGATCGGAGCGACCGATGGCACACCCGCGCTGTTCAACAGGAACAGCATGTAATGGCCCGGCGGCGCAATCTCGCCGGCAGAAGGTGGCGTAACCGTCAGCCGGCCGGCGCCGGCTGAAAATGCCAGCCGAACAAACCGTTGGTTCATGTTGTTCGCGTGCGTGACGGTGGACAAGCGCACGAGCGTGACGGCGCTGATCGACGCCGCGTCCGGCGTCTGGACCACGAAGGGTTGCCCATATGTGATGTTCGAAGGTGACGCCGTCACGGTCGGCCTTGGCCCCTTGAACAAGTAGGGCGGCGAAAACAGTTCGGCGTTATGCGAATTGATATCGCCGCCCGCCGACAGCACGCGACCATCGGGCAACAGCAGAGCGGTCGAGTGATAGCCGCGATATCGAGGCGCCGTGGCTAGCTGCGTGAACGAGTTGGCGGACGGGTCCCAGAGTTCGCCGTTGAGCACCGCCCCAGCCGCGTTGTCGAACCCGGTAGCACTGCTCCCGCCGGTCACCAGGACGGTGCCGTCCGGAAGAACAGTCGCATTGAGCTGACGTCGTGGCATATTCATCGCGCCCGCCGATTGCCACTGGGGCGACGAATTGTTCAGATCGATCTTCTCGGCCGAGGCGACCGGCGGATCGCCGCCACCGACCAGCAGCACCTTGCCGGGCTCGTACATGACGGCGGTGCCGTAACCGCGGAATGGAACACTGCTGCTTGCGCCGTCGGTCCACCGCCCGGTGCCGCTCGTGTCGATATACCGCGCCCTCTGCTGCGGTCCCGGGTTGAACACCCTGCCGTCGGGCGCCAGCACCATCATCGGGTAGAGATCCATCTGGATCTGGGCATCAGTGAGATCCCGCCAGTTTCCATCCTTCCAGACCTGCGGCAGACGATTGACGCCGAAGGTGTTGTCGACATCGCCGGAAACGACCAGCACGCTTCCGTCGGCGAGCATCGTTGTGGTCGGGTACCAACGCCCCGCGTTCATGTCCGGCTGTCGCGACCATGTGCTCGTGACCGGGTCATAGGTGCTCACGTGGTTCAGTCCCACGTTGTTGCTGATGTGACCGCCCGCGAGGAACAGACGACCGTCCGCGAGCAGCGTGAGTCCCGAGCAGAAGGGGTTGTAGCCGATTTTTGTTGTCGCGGTGACCGTCGAAGTCGAAGGGTCAAACACGTGCGGATCGTCCGAATACCCATAGAGCATCACCCTGCCAGTCGGAAGCAGCGCCGCGTGGACGGCAACCTCCGGCCAATCCTGAAGCGCGGACCAGGACCCCACCTGCGTGGGATCCGACGGGGGCGTTACCGCTGTCCCTTTGGAATCGCAGTGCTTGGCCGTGTTAGGGGCCGGATCGCCGAAGACCGTATTCGTACAAGGGATGCCATCGGTAGCGGTGTCGTACGTGTAGAGCCCGTTGGCGCCGTACCGAACATCCCTCGTCCCTGTGAAGGCGCAGGTTTCGTTTTCGTTCGCACAGAACACCCAGTCCGTGGGCGGGGGTGGGGGAGGAGGTGGCGGGGCTAGTGTCTCCGTGGAATCGCAGTGCTTCGCCATGTTGGGCGCCGGGTCGCCGAAAACTGCATTCGTACAGGCGGTGCCATCGGTCGCGTTGCGGTAAGCGTAGAGCCCAGCGGCGCCGTACCGGACCTGCCTCGTCCCAGTGAAGGCACAGGTCTCGTTCTCATTCGCACAGAACTCCCATCCCCCGGGCTCCTGGGCGTCCACGACTCGCATCCAGCCGGCGATCGCTGCGGCCAGGCCCACGATCGAGGCGACGGCCGTAATAAGAAGGTGTCGACGTACGACTCCCGACATCGGCAACAAACCTCAATATCCACTGGGTGCAGTTCATTCAGGATCAGTCCTCGCCCGAAGTTGCTGCAACCAGCAAGTGCGTACCTGCTGGATTCCGCCGCAATGGTGCCCGAAAGTGTCGATCGGATTTCGTGGTGGCGCCAGATCGATTTCGCCACTGTGCCGGACCACGATCTTAATACTGAGATCGAGTGTGTGAGCACATGGGCCCGCGTGTTGGCCGCGTGCCCGGGGCCATTCCCCGATCTATCTGCTGGGCGAGTCCGTGTGAGCCATACCCTTTCGTTTGACCCCAAATCTTAGAGCGTGTCACCATCCCTCGTTCGGCGTAGGATTGTCAAGACTGCAGCCCAGCCTTTTCTTCGTCTCAGGCGATAGCTCTCGCCCTTTCAGCGTTTGACTGGCCGCGTTGCCCGAAGCTGTCGGGATAGTTCCTGAATCGCCGTGTCTGTCGGCGCGAGGCGCGCAGCTTCTTCGACGTGTGCGATCGCTTCGTCGAGTCGTCCGGCGTGGGCGAGCGCGACCGCTAAATTGCGATGCGCCGACGCGTTGCGCGGTCGCGCCTCGACGACACGCTGCAGAACGAGGATGGCTTCACCGAGCTGACCGGTATTGACGGCCGAAATCCCGAGGTTTGTCAGCGCGCCCTCGTGAGCGGGCTCATACGTCAGGAAGCGCCGATAGGATTGCTGCGCGTCGGCAAACTCGCCGCGCTGAAAGTAGATGTCGCCGAGCGCAAGATACGCCGGAGCATAGTCCGACCGGCGCGCGATCAGCTCCAGCAGCAGATCTCTGGCCTCACCCGATCGCCCAAGTTTCCCGAGCGATACAGCGGCTACGACGCGCGCGTTCGCCTGCGCGTCGGAGCCCGGAGCGGCGGTTCGATCGAGATACGCCCGCAGCTCGACGAGCGCTTCGTCGAAGCGACCCTGCTCGAAGAGCGTCTGGCCAATTGCGCCGCGCATCTCGGGGTGCTCCGTGAGCGTCGCGCGCAGATGCTCGATTGCCTCATTGCCTCTCCCGGTCGCCCGGAGCACGGTCGCCAGATTGCGGTGTGCAATAGCGGAAGGCCAGCGGTCCAGCGTCGAGCGCCACAGCCCTTCAGCAGTGGCGTACTCGGTGTTTCGCTGAATCGTCAGCACTGCCAGCAGCATGCAGACAACGATCGGCGCCGTCGCACCCACAAGCCGCCACACTGGCGCGAGTCGAGCGGCCTTGTCCTCAGCGGACGATGCTGGCGAGGCCTTTGTTCTCCAGAAAGCGCGGCCGAGCAGCACGGCGAGGAGGATGAGCGTCATGACCGGCAAGTACATCCGGCGCTCCGCGCCGACCTCGGTCGCTATCGGCACCACGCTGGACGTCGGCGCCAGCACGACGAAGAACGCAAGCGCGAGCACCCCGACGCGTGGGGCCTTCCACCAACCCCAACACGCGAGGGCGGCCAGTCCGAGTATCAAGGCGCCCTGAGGCAGGACGTCGGCGAGCGCGAGCGCCCGCGGCTCGCCGTACGCGAAGACCAGCGGGTACGGCCAGAGCGA
>Ga0070664_100002647_pt1 | contig 14444 bp, 6 predicted proteins | sample KBSC73metaG_FD_65863 | JGI IMG/M metagenome (GOLD analysis project Ga0070664, IMG submission 65863) | Corn rhizosphere microbial communities from Kellogg Biological Station, Michigan, USA - KBS C7-3 metaG | ecosystem: Host-associated > Plants > Roots > Rhizosphere > Soil ... | reverse complement strand
CAACTCGACGGATCGAACCTCCTCGACGTCGGCTGCAACTGCGGCATGATGGTGTCGTTGAACAACGACATGATCTCGGAGGTCAAGGTCCAGAGCTCAAATTTCGCCGCCGAGTACGGCAGCGGCGCCATGAACGTGAGCGGCGTGACCAAGTCGGGTTCGTCGCGGTTCCACGGTGAAGCCTACGACTACATCCGCGACAACAGGTTCGCCGCGAATGACCGGTCGAACTCGATTGCGGGCGTTGCCAAGCCTGAGGCGTCGTTCAAGTATCCGGGCTTCAACGTTGGCGGTCCCATCTCCTTTGGCGACAGCTACACCAAGAACAAAGACAGGCTGTTCTTCTTCTTCGGCTATGAGTGGCAGCGGCAGCAAGTGGACTCGGGCTCCCGCTTCACCCGCACCTACAGCCAGGCAATGAAGAACGGCGACTTCAGCGAGCTGCTCGCCAACCGCGGGTCGAACCTGAACAGCATTGCGCAGCTGCGGATTCCGTTGGGTTTCCCGGGTGCGGGTGATCCGGCACCGAACAACGACATGCGGCCATATGTGTCGACGCTCGGCAAATACCTGGCGAGCCTATATCCGGATCCCAATTACAAGGATCCCGCTAACAATTTCAATTACGTCTATCACTCACTCGAACCGCAGAACCGCGAAGAGATGAAGCTGCGCCTCGATTGGAACATCACCAACGGCACGAGGGCGTACGTACGCATCTCGCGCGATCCCGCCAGCACAGAGGCTCCGCGCGGTACATGGTGGGCGCCGTCGGACGTCGCGCTGCCGACGCCCAACGTCCAACAGGAGGTTGGCCGGTCGTACAACACCAACCTGGTGTCGGTGCTGAGCCCGACGATGACCAACGAAGCGGTGGTCAGTTACACGCGGCTCACGCTGGACAACTCCTGGAAGGATCCGAGCAAAGTGGCGCAAGGCGCTGGCGGCGTGACCTTCAACGGTATCCAGTTCCCCTATCCGTCAGGTCCCGAGCTGCCGACGCAACTGCTGCACGGTTGGGGCGGCAGCGGCCAGGTGGGCAACCTCTGGTCCGCCGCGCCGAACGTGTACGCCCACAACGACTCGCTGCAGTTTCAAGACAAGCTGACCAAGCTGATCGGCCCGCACGGGATGAAGTTCGGCCTCACCGTCGAGCGCGGACAGAAACAGCAGGACTTCCAGAACAACGAGTCGGGCCAGCTCCAGTTCGATTCGGGCAACGGCTCGGGCACCGGGAACTCGGCTGCCGACATGCTCGTGGGGCGCATTAACCAGCTCGATCAGGGAACGGCGATCAAGGGCAACCCGCTCAATGGCATGCCGTTCGGCGAGTTCCGGTACTGGGACCTCGACGGCTTCGCGCAAGACAGCTGGAAGCTCCGGCCTAACTTCACGCTCGAATACGGCGTCCGCTTTGGCAAGTGGACTAACAACGAGGAGCTGAACGGGGAGGGCGGTTACTTCACATCGTCGCTGTACAACAAGAACGCCGGCTCGTTCCTCGATCCAGGAACGTACAAGAAGCTGAACGGCGTGTGCTACGTGTACGACGGCTGTGCACCCGCTGGCGTGCTGGACAATCGCAAAGCGTTTGCCCTCCCGCGCGTGAACGCGGCGTGGGACATCGACGGCGAAGGCAGGAATGTCCTGCGTGGCGGGTATGGGATGTTCTACAACCGGAACATGGGCAACGTCGAGTACGACAATTCACTGCGCCTGCCCCCGAACGCCTATGCCGTTACGGCCACCCAGGGGAACAGCGCCTCGGTCGGGAACGGCCTCGGGCTGACCTACGACACGGCGCACCTGATCTCGATGGCCGACCGTCTCGGCAGCATCGCGATCAACACGCCGACCCCGGGTTCGTTCGAGTGGCCCAGCACGCACAGCTTCAGCACGTCCTACGCGCGGCGGATCCCTTGGAACCAGGTGGTCGAGGTGGCCTACGTCGGCACGCGCGGCCGGACTCTGGTGAGCAGGAGTAACGGCAACGTGATGCCGTATGGCGCGCTGTCCTCGGGGTCGTACAACGGTGTCGATTTAACGGTGCCGATAAACCGCGTGGCGGTCGCGCACAACGGCGACAACCTGGCGTCCTTCAGGCCATTCAACGCACTGGCCGGCATCACGCTCTACGATTACAGAGGCGTGAGCAATTTCGACTCGATGCAGCTTACGTTGAGCCGGCAGACAGGAAGGCGCCTGCAGTACTTCGTCGCTTACACCTACGGGAAGGGAAGGGGGACGCTCGGGGGCGAGTACTCGACGATCGACCCATACGACCCGAGCCGCACCTATGGGGTGCTCAACAGCGACCGCACGCACATCCTGAACGTCTCATGGAACGCGTTCCTGCCGGATGGCGCACGCGGTTCGTTCAGCAACCCCGTCACGCAAGGTCTGCTCAACGGGTGGCAGCTCTCCGGAATCTCGAGCGTGGCGAGCGGCATTCCAATCAGGCCGACTTTCTCCGGTGACGCGGGGAAAGCCGAAATTTCCGCCGCCTACTTCGGCACGGCTGACGTGGTGGGGCCGTCGAACACCGCCGGCAATGGCCTCGCACCGGTTTTTACGTGCGACCCGTCAACGGGCAACACCGGGGTCGGCGAGAAACTGCTCGATCTCAGCTGCATCAAGGTGCCGGACTTCGGGACCAACGGCCCGCTCGTGCCGCAGTATGACATCCGAACCCCGACACGCATGAACCACGATTTGACGATCTTCAAGAACTTCGCGATCCGCGGAGACCAGAAGATTCAGTTCCGGACCGGGTTCTTCAACGTCTTCAATATGGCGTACGCGAATACGAACATCGGCGGGGACATCAATCTCACGCTGGACACCGTCTGCAACGTGAGCGCGAACACTCCGGACGGGCGCGGAAACACTCCGCTGGTGTGTGACCCGACCAAGGGCTTCAGTTACACCCAGCAGACCAAAGACAACTTCGGAAAAATCAACCTGAAGCGCGGTCACCGTGTGGTCGAGTTCGTCTTGAAGTACTACTTCTAGAACGGAACCCAATCCGTTTCTCGCGGCGCGGGAGAGAGCAGCGGCTCTCTCCCGCGTTTGTTTTTAGGGCGACGATCCTGTTGCTATAATTGCCAATTACTGCATGTCTACCTCATGACGCAGCGGCTTCCATGGCCCGCATGATCTGTGCGTTGCTCTTCGCTCTGCTGGCGGCGCAGCCCTTGCTCGCCCAGTCCCCGCCGGACGCTGCGGCCTTCGAACGGACGTTCGCGCGCGCGCTCGAGATGCAGAAAGCCGGCGACTACGTCGGCGCAATCGAAACCTACAAAGCGGCCCTGACCATCGATCCGAAGGGCGTGGACGCGCTGTCGAACCTGGGCGCGGCTTACGTCCATCTCGGCCAGTTCGAGGACGCGATCGCTCAGTACAAGACCGCACTCGAGATCGACCCCGGCCACGCGACGGTGCGGATGAACCTCGCGCTCGCCTACTACAAGTCCGCTCGCCCGAACGAAGCAGTAGGCCCGCTGAAGACTGTTCTCGCGGCGGCTCCTGAGACGAAGAACGCGTATCTGATCCTGGCCGACTGTTATCTGCAGACGGGCCGCCCGCAGGAGGCCGTGGCTCTCCTGAAGCCGCGCGAGGCGATGTTCGGCGGGGATCTAGCGTTCGCGTACGTCCTCGGCACGGCCCTGCTCCAGACCAACGACGAGAAACAGGGGCAGATCTACATCGACCAGATTTTCAAAGCTGGCGAATCAGCAGAGGCTCACCTCCTGATGGGCGTCGCCTACCTGAATGGCTTCGACTACGCGTCTGCGAAATCAGAGCTCGAACGCGCGCTGCAGCTCAACTCGAGGCTCCCCACGGCTAATTCCGCCCACGGCCGTGCGTTGCTGGGGTTGGGTGACCAGCCCGCCGCCGAAAAGGCCTTCCGTCAGGAGCTGTCGGTCAACATCAACGACTTCGAAGCGAACCTGATGGTGGGCAGCATGCGCAAAACCAATCAGGACTTCGACGACGCCCTCCTCTATCTGAATCGCGCGCTGGCGATTCACCCGGGTGATCTGTCGGCACGCAAGCTCGTCGCGAGCATCAAGCTGCAGACCGGAGCGGTCGAGGAGGCCGCGAAGATGCTCGAAGCGATTGTGAAGGACTCGCCCGACAGCGTCGATGCTCACGTGCAGCTCGCCACCGCCTACAACCGTCTCAAGCGGAAAGACGACGCCGCGCGGGAGCAGGAGATCGTCAATCGGTTGAACCGTGAGATCCAGGCGAAGGAAGGATCACGTCGGTGACAACAGACCGCTGCGCGTGGCGCCGCTCGGCGTGCGCCTGCGGACTCGTAGCGATACTGGTTTCATCGGTGTGGGCGAATCCGCCCCAGACGCCCGCAGGAAAAACAGCGCCCGCCGCGAAAGCAGGTAAACCCGGTCCGACCGCGCCTTCGCCCCAGTTCGACCAGCTCCTGAAGTCGGCAACCGCAGCCCGCGAGGCCGAGCACTGGGAAGATGCGGTGGACTTGTACGGCAAGATCGTGAAGCTGCGGCCGGACTACGCGGAGGGCTACTGGTATCAGGGCACCGCACTCTATCAGCTGGACAAGTTCCAGGAGTGCCGCGATTCGTTCCGCAAAGTGACCCGCTTCTCGCCGAACAACGGCCCGGCGCATGCTTTTCTGGGTCTGTGCGAGTTCGGCCTGAAGAACTACGACCGCGCGCTGGAGCAATTGATGCAGTCTCGGACTCTCGGCGTCGCAGACAAGGATCTCGGCGGCGTCGCGCGGTATCACGCCGGCATCATCATGACCCGCATCCAGCAGTACTCCCAGGCGCTGCAGACGCTTGGCGAATTCGCCGCCGAAGGCAACGACAACCCGCGCATCATCGAAGCCATGGGCATTGCCACGCTGCGAATGGCCATGCTGCCCACCGAGGTGCCGCCGGATCGCCGTGAGATGGTTTTGATGGCGGGACGCGGCAGCTACATGATGGCCACCCGGATGACTGACGCCGCCGGCAAGGCGTTCGAAGGGCTCGTGGCCCGCTACCCTGAAACGCCGAATATCCACTATGCGTATGGAGTGTTCCTCCTGATTGAGCAGCCCGCAAAGGCAATCGAGGAATTCAAACGCGAGCTCGAGATCCAGCCGAACGACCCCGAGTCGCTGATGCAGATTGCGTATCAGAACTTGAAGGACAGCGATCCCGCGAGCGCACTCCCGTGGGCGAAACAGGCCGTCGACGCCGCGCCGAACGTGTTCGCGTCGCATCGTGCGCTCGGTGAGGCGCTGGTCGGCACCGGAGACGTCGAAGGCGGGATCGCTCAGTTGGAGATCGCGATCCGCCAGGCGCCCGACAGCCCGGGGACACACTTCGCGCTCGCGAAGGCCTACCAGCGCGCAGGCCGCGCAAACGATGCGGCAAAGGAACGGGCAGAGTTCGTCCGGCTCGATCGCCTCGCGAGAACGAACCGCAGCGGGTCACAATCGGTGGGCGGGATCGACATGGAGCGGATGGAGCCTGGCACGACTGGCTCGCGGCCAGTGATCAAGCAGCGGGAGGAAATGCGATGAGGCGAAACCGGCAGGCCGCTGTTCTCACCATGGGCCTCACCGGAGCCGTGCTGGTTGCGTCATTCGTAGGAGAGGCTCAGCAGCCCACTCCGACTCGCCCCGCGGGCACGGTAAACACCGGGGTGAGCGCGGTGTTGGTGGACGTCGTTGTCCGCGACAAGCGCGGCATGCCGGTCAAGGATCTTCAGCCCGCCGATTTCGAGGTGCTCGAGGACGGCGTGCCGCAGACGATCGGCTCGTTTAGAGGGATCTTCGAAGATTCGTCAGGGCCGGGTGCTGCGGCCGAGGCCGCGCCGGCAGCCGCGCCCGCGCCGCCCGCCGTCGGCCCTCGGCCAGATCCCAAGGAGCTGCCCGTCACGGCCTTGGTCTTCGACCGGCTCAGTCCCGAAGCGCAAGGACTGGCAGTTCACGCGGCCAAATCCTACTTTGGCGGCAAGAACAGGCAAGAAGCTCCCACGTATGTCGGCGTGTTCAGCATCGAGGGATCCCTCCGTCCTGTCACGCCGTTTACGAGGAACGTCGAGCAGATTGAAAAAGGCCTCGACGAGATGCAGAGCCGCGCGTCCGCGTCCTTCGGGATCGACCGCGAGCACAAACGACAAGTCGATCAGCAGGCCGAGGCGTCACAGCAGACGGTGGACGCCGCCACGAGCGCGGGCGGGCGCGGCGGGGCGGGAATGGGTTCGTCGCCGGCGACCGCCCAGCTCGCGCAGATGGAATCGCGGATGCTCACGAACTTCGAGGCACTCGAACGAGACCAGCAAGGATACTCGCAGGTCAACTCCCTCTTCGCGATCATCGAGGCACTGCGGCCGCTGCCCGGGCGAAAGAGCGTCATGCTGTTCTCGGAAGGCGTGTCAATCCCGCCCGCCGTGCTGCGCCTGTTTGCCGGGGTCATCGATGCCGCGAATCGCGCGAACGTCAGCATCTACACGATGGACGCCGCGGGACTGCGTGCCGAGAGCGAGCAGGCAAGAATCCGCGACCAGGTCAACGATGCCGGGAAGCGCGGCCTGACGTCGTACGCATCGTCGTCAGGAGGCGGTGGGAACGAGCCGCTGATGAAGGGCCTCGAGCGCAACGAGGACGTGCTGCGGCAGGATCCCCACACCGGTCTCGGCGAGCTGGCCCAGAGTACCGGCGGGCAGCTGTTCGAGAACACGAATAACCTGCGTACCGGGTTCGAGCGGCTCGAAAGCGATCTGCGCAACTATTATCTCGTCGGCTATACGCCGGCCAACGCGACCTACGACGGCAAGTTCCGGACGATCGAGGTCCGCGTGAAGCGATCCGGTCTAGCTGTCGCGGCCCGGAAGGGATACTTTGCCGTGCGTGATACGGGAGGAGCGCCCGTCAACACGTGGGAAGCACCCGCCCTCGGGGCACTCGACCAGAAGCCGGTGCCGAACGCGTTTCCGTTTCGCGCCGCGGCGCTCTCGTTCCCGAGCAAAGACACGCCGGGTCGCGTGCCCGTCCTCGTGAGTTTGAAGACCGCGCCGATGTCGTTTCCGCTGACCGAGGATCAGAAGAGCTTTGCGAGCGACTTCGCCATCGTGGTGCGATTCCTCGACTCGCAAGGGAAGGTCGCTCGGAAAGTGAGCCAGCATTACGACATGAGCGGCGAGGTCGCGCGGCTGCCGATCGCACGGAACAGCGACGTGCTCTTCTATCGCGAGCCGGTGCTGCCGCCGGGTGTGTACACGATGGAGACGGTCGTCTACGATAACCCGTCGAAGAAGGCGAGCGTGCGGTATTCCACCGTCCAAGTGCCGAGCATCGATCCGAAGAAACTTCGGATCAGCAGTCTCGTCCTCGTGGATCGCGGTGAACAGGTCCCGGCGGACGAGCCCAAGGACGGGCCTCTCTTCGTGAAAGATCTCCTGATCTACCCGAACCTCACCGGTGAGGTCAGCAAGAGTGCCAAAGAGCTCGGATTCTTCTTTACGGCATATCCGACCACGTCAACGTCCGCGCCCCAGGCCTTCCTCGACGTGATCCAGAACGGCACGCCGCTGGCGCAACTTCCTCTACCGCTCGACCCTGTCGACAGTTCGGGCCGCATTCAGCAGGTTGGACGCCTGCCTCTTGACGCGTTCGCGCCGGGCACCTACGAATTGCGCGCCATTGTGAAGCAGGGAGCGGACCAGGTGTACAGCTCCGTAATGATCCGGGTATCCGAGTAGCTCACTGGCTCTCGTGAGTGGGTGCTCACCGGGCCACTTCCACGTCCACTGAATCGGAGGGGCCATGGTCAGGCCGCTCGTTGTCGCCGTCACCGCTGTTGCACTCGGCTGGTCCGCCGAACAGCTGGTTGCCCAGACCTCAGCATCAGCAGACAAGCAGGCGTTCACGTCTGCCACAACCGCGATTCTCGTGGACGTGGTGGTGCGCGACCATCGTGGCGGCGCGCCAGTGACCGACCTGACGAGCGATGATTTCGCCGTCTTCGAGGACGGCGTCGCGCAGAAGATCGACTCGTTCTCGCGGGTGACACGCGGCGGCGGCATCGGGGTGGGGATTCGGTGGAAAACACCCGCGACCGCACGCGTCGTGGGCGCGTCCGGCGCCGAGCCCGCGGAGGTTTCAGCAGCGGATCGGGCGCAGGACGCAGGGGCCACCGCCCTCGTCTTCGATCACCTGTCCGAAGACGCGCTTCATCTCGCACAGCGCGCGATGCTCAAATATGTCCCGATGAACGGCGACTCGGACATCCGCGTTGCCGTGTTCGCGACCGAGCCTCACGTGTCGCTGCTCCAGCCGTTCACAACCAACCGCGCCGAGATCAGGAAGGCAGTCGCCGGCCTTGTGCCCGCCGGCACGGCGGCGGGCGATCAAAAGGCCGAGCGGCGGCAGGACGTGGTCGATCGCCGGCGCGAGCTGCTGGCCAACACGCAGGCACTCGCGGCGGCGACGGTAACCGGCGGCGGTGGGGTGCTGGCGCAGGCTGGCCCCGCAATGGGCCAGACCGAAGCGGAACTGCAGCTTCTCGAACTCGAGCGCTCGATGATCGATTCGTTCGAGTCGCTCGATCGCGACCACCGGGGCTACGACACCACACTATCGCTGGTGTCGGTCATTCGCTCGCTGGCCGAGATGCCCGGACGCAAGTCGGTCGTGTTCTTCTCGGAAGGGCTGCCGGTCTCACCGGCGCTGAGCGCCAGACTGGACGATTTGATCGCGGCCGCGAATCGCGCGAACATTACCGTCTACGCGGTAGACGCCCATGGGCTCCGGACCAGGAGCTCATCCACCGACACCCGCCGGGAGATGCAGGAATTTGTCGACGAACGGCTGCTGCAAACCGGCAGCGGTTCGACGGCGACAAATCAACCGTTGACGATGGGACTCGAGCGAGTCGAAGACATGGTCCGCCTCAACTCTCGGACCGGCTTGGCGCGGCTGGCCGACGACACCGGCGGGTTTCTCGTCGAAGAATCGAACGATCTGGGATCGGCCTTCCGCCGCATCGACGAGGACAACCAGTTCCATTACCTGCTGACGTACTCGCCGAAGAACGCCGAGTTCGACGGCAAGTTCCGCACGATTCACGTGACAGTCCAGCGCCCCGGCATGCAGGTGTTCGCACGGAAGGGGTACCGGGCTCTTCGGGCGCCGGGAGTCGTGGACACCGGCAGCTACGACGTTGCCGCGCTGGCGATGCTCGATCGGACGCCGCTGCCGAATGCATTCCCGGTCCACGCCGCGGGCTTCAGCTTCCCGGACCCGGAGCGGCCGGGGCTGACGCCCGTCGTCGTCCACGTGAACACGAGTGTCTTTCACTTCGTCGTCGATCCCAACCAATCCACGTATTCAGCGCACGCATCAATCGTCGTCAGAATCCGCGATGAGAACGGCCGTGAGGTCCAGAGGCTCAGCCAGGAGTACGTGCTGTCGGGCGATGCAAAGGACGTCGAGGCGGCCAAGAGGGGCGACATCTTTTTTTACCGGGAGTCCGATCTCTCGCCAAGCGTTTACACGATGGAGACGATTGTGTATGACGCGCTGGCGCATGAGGGCAGCGCGCGCGTGGCAACCCTCACTGTCCCTTCGGTCAAGTTGTCTGGAATTGGAATGAGCAGCCTCGTCCTCGTCAATCGTACGGAGGAGAGCAAGGACGAGCGGCCGGCCAGCGAGGCGCGGCCGCTGTACGTCGGCAACATGCTGCTGTATCCGAATCTTGGCGAGGCGATTCAGAAGTCCACGAACGCGGAGCTTCCGTTCTACTTCACGCTGTACGGAAACGTGCACGACGCGAACGCCACGGCGCAGCTCCTGAACAACGGGCGTGTGTTCGCGGAAACGCCACTGCAGCTGCCGGCCTCCGCCGGCTCGCGTGTGCAGGAGGTCGGCCGTGTGCCGATCGGCGCGCTGCCAGAGGGGACGTACGAGTTGCGCATCCGCGTCAGTGCCGATGGCCACGAAGTCGCGCGCTCCGCGTTCTTCACACTGCGGTAGCCAACACCGACTCCCTTTTCACATCGGCAGCCGCACCGCTCGCATGGCTCGTCGCGTTCGGCGCCGCCATTCCCGAAGCTACTTAGCCGGCTGCTTCGACTGGTTGAGCCATACCTGGACCCACGACTGCGCGGGCCTGTTGATCGAGAAATACCCGGTGACGACGTCCATGTCGCCGTCGCCGTCGAGATCCGCGACGTCGAGCGTCGCATGCCGCGGAAAACCCATCTCGATCGTGTGGCGAACAAACGTGCCTGGCTTCGTCTGCTCGACCCATACGAGGGCGGGGATCACGCTCTCGTCCTGGTCCGACCCGCCCGCGAGTAGCGCGCACGCGACGATATCGAGGTCGCCGTCGCCATCTATATCCGCCGCGAGGGCGCGGTGGACACCCGGTATCGCTGCAATCGTGTGTTCGACGAATGGATACGTGCCTGTGTTCTCCAGCCACTGGATGCCGTGATACGGCTTCACGAGCCCATCGTCGAACGAGTCGCCGTGCGTGAGGATGACGTCCAGATCGCCGTCCTTGTCGAAATCGACGAGCTGGATCCCCGATGAGCCCCAATTCGGATGCGGCGCCGCGTAGATGACCTTCTGCTCGAACGAGAAGTTGCCTTTATTGATGTAGGCAAGCACCGTTTCGTCCTGCTGCGCGAGCAGCGTGACGAAGTCCATCCTGCTGTCATGATTCAGATCCACGGGAATGATGTGGATGCCGCCCGGCCGCGGATCGATCACGTGCGTGACGAATGAAGGCTGCACGGGATTGGTGGTCTGGTTTTCCAGGATCGCGATATGGCCGGTCTTGCGCCACCCGAAGGCTGCGACGGCGAGGTCGGACTTGCCGTCGCCGTTGAAATCGGCAGCCTCGACGTCGGCAACCCGGGGCCACCCGTCGAGCCAGAACGGGCTGAACTTCCCCGTCGCCAGGGCGCGCAACCAGATGACGGCGCCATCATGGTGATCGCCGGGGACGAACTGTCCGAGGTCCGCGACGAGCATGTCCTTTCTCCCGTCGCCGTCGAAATCGGTGAACGCGACGTGCGCAGGATGCGGAATGCTCGCAACGACAGAGAGGGGGCTGCCGGCCTTTTGTGGATGACCGGTGACTACCGTCCCCTGGCGCATTTCCGTCGCGAGAACGTCGAGCGTGCCGTCTCCGTCGAAGTCGACCAGCTCGACGTTCGAAACGGCGGGATCGTTTGGCATGTCCGGCACGCTGAGGCCGTAATGCGTGAACCTGACCGGCGACTCGGACGGATCAGGCCAGCGCTCGGGCGCAGGGAGATGGTCCGGTGCATTGTTCACCATGTACCGGAGCACCTGCTGCATGTCGGGGGGAAGCTGCACGTTTCGGTACGCAACTGCGGGATCGCCGATCGGCGGCAGGCGCCCTTCGCCGATGAACATCATCCGGACGATTTCGGAGCGCCAGGCGTCTTTCGGGAGAACGTCGGGCGGCGGGAACTTGTGGCAGGTGCTGCACGTCGCTCGCGCGAGCCTCTCCTCGTCGGACATTCCGGCGATGGTCTGTGCCTGAGTTGAGGAGGCCTCGATGCGCGGCGTGGCGGGCCGGCTGAGCGTCAGGAACAGCGCGCAACAGCCGAGAGCAAAGATCGCGACAACCGGAGCCGAACCCGCATCCGGCCGCGTGGATTGGGGCATTTATCCGATGCTAACACACCGATCTTCGAGGTCCTGACGGCAGGAGCCATGAAGGAGAACTGATTCAGTGACTCACCTGCGCCGCCAGATAGCCGGGTCTGGCGCGGACCGTTGTCTTTGGCCGCTTCACCTTCACCGTAATCTTGCGGAACTTTCCATCGAGTTTCGTGTTCGTCGGTTGATACGCGAGCAGGTAATAGGTCGTGCGCTCCTGCTGCATGCGCGCGACCCCGACGGCGAGGTCGTTGGTGTTCTCGAGGAGGAACCCGCCCGTGTCCTTGGCGAGGCGCCCCAGCACCGCACCCACACGCGAGTTCAGCAGGTCGTTCTGACGCTCGAGATCCTTCGTCCACGCCCCTTTGTCGCGCTGTTCGTCACCGAGCGCCTGTGCCGTTGCGACATCCATGTTTCGTTTCACTTCGCCGTCCGCGCTGTGCACCCGCAGGCCCGTGGCGTCCACGGGGTACACCGTGATGTTGGCACGGTTTGCTTCCCCGATGAGGGCATCGAACTTCGGCTTCATCCGATCGGTGATCGGAAGCTTCTCGGTAAAGTACAGAATGCTTTTCCGTCCTTGCAGCTCCGAAAAGCCGCCGACTACGGCGCTGAGTCCCCCGAGCGACCATTCACCGTCCAGCTCGGCGACGAACCGCGAATAGCTTTCGCGCATGCGCAGCTCCATCTGCGTCATCATCCTCTCAATCGGGTCCATCTTCTTCAGTCGCTCCTCGCGCTCGGCGATACTCCCGAAACCTCCGCTGCCGGATTCTGCGCCAGCGGTTGGCGGCACATTCGGGTCGAGACCGTTCAGGCGTGGGCTCCCCGGTTCGGCGGTGATCGCCGTGTTCCCAGGCGCGGTGGCGGAGATGACATCAACCGCGCGCCGGACCTTCTCGCGCTCGTTGGTGAACGGCTGAAACGTCCTCAGAGCCGAATCGGCGAGGAACACGCCCGCGTAGTCGTGCGGCGGCTGCAGCGTGGAGACGTAGGCGAGCGCGGCGCGATGGGCCAGCCCGCGCGATTCCGGCGACAGACGATCAAAAAGGATTGCGGTCACGCTCGGCGCAACGGCCGTCGACGGCACGCTGGCCGCCGCCGGTGCGCCGGCGGGCGGGCCAGCGGTTTGGTCGCTGCCAGCCGCCGCGAGCGGCCGGACAACCCCGCGCTGCACCAGCGTTGCGGAGACTACTCGCTGGCGAACGCCATCCTCTGAAACCTCGAAATCTTCTGGCGCGAGATCGAGAACAGCATTGCCCTTGCCGTCGACGACAGTGACGTCGACGACGACGCCGGCGGTGATCGTCTTGATAGCTGGTTGTTGACCGCTGACCAGGCAGGTCAGGGCGGCTACGATGAACACCGAAAGCGCTGCGCGTGGCATGGGTACTCCACGTGGGTCGCTGGCGATCCCCAGTATACGACCAAGAACCAATGACCATCGCAGGATAGAATTGACTTATCCCATGCGTCATCGCCGCGATTTTCTCAGGCTTCTCGCGCTCACGGGCGCATCTTCCGCGCTCAACATCCCGCTGATTGGTCGCCGCGCACTCGCCGCGCCACCGTTATTCGAAGAAATCCCGCCGGACGTCAGTGGCATCAAATGGGTGCACGAGAATGCGATTTCAGACAACCGGTATCTGCCCGAAACCATGGGTCCAGGCGTCGCCTTCTTCGATTTCGACAACGATGGCTGGATGGACGTCTTCATGGTGAACAGCGGCAAGTCGGATTTCTACACGCCGTCCGCGCCGCTGAAGAACGCGCTGTACAGGAACAACCGTGACGGGACGTTCACCGACGTGTCGGACAAGGCGGGAGTCGCCGGTGGCGCGCAATTCGGCATGGGCTGCGCGATTGCAGACTACGACAACGATGGATATCAGGACATCCTCGTCACCGCGTACGGCCGGTGCACGCTGTATCACAACAACGGCAATGGCACCTTCACGGATGTGACTGACAAGGCCGGGCTCGCCACACCCGGGTGGACGACAAGCGCCGTGTGGTTCGATTACGACAACGACGGCAAGCTCGATCTGTTCCTCTGCAGCTTCGTCGAGTTCTCGCTGGCGAGCAACGTCTTCTGCGGCGATAACAAGCTGGGCAAGCGTTTCTATTGCATTCCTCGCGTGTTCAAACCGACGCCGAGCTTCCTGTACCGGAACAACGGCGATGGTACGTTCACTGAGGTGAGCGCAGGGACCGATATTCAGCGCGCGAAAGGGAAAGCGCTTGGCGTCGTCGCAACGGATATCAACGGCGACGGCCTGATCGATCTGTTCGTCGCGAACGACACCGTCCAGAACTTTCTGTTTGCGAATCGCGGGAAAGGGAAGTGGGACGAGATTGCGCTCGCCGCCGAAGTCGGCTTCAGTGCAAACGGTACGCCTCGATCGGGTATGGGCGTGGATGCCGCGGACATCAATGGTGACGGCAAACAGGATCTCTTCGTTGCCAATGTCGATCAGGAGATGTTTTCGCTGTATCGCAACGACGGCAACGAGTTCTTTTCGGATGTCGCGGCGGCGAATGGCGTGGCGCAGTCGACGCGCCTTCTGAGCGGCTGGGGCCTGAAGTTCTTCGACTACGACAATGACGGTTTCGTCGATCTGTTTCTGGCCAATGGCCATCCCGACGACATGATCGAGAACTACTCACGACAGGTGCGCTATAAAGAACCGCTGGTGCTGTTCCACCACGACGGCACGAAGCTCGCCGACGTGAGCGCCAAGGCGGGACCCGTGTTTCAGAAATCCTTTCCTGCGCGCGG
>Ga0070664_100002646_pt1 | contig 14447 bp, 14 predicted proteins | sample KBSC73metaG_FD_65863 | JGI IMG/M metagenome (GOLD analysis project Ga0070664, IMG submission 65863) | Corn rhizosphere microbial communities from Kellogg Biological Station, Michigan, USA - KBS C7-3 metaG | ecosystem: Host-associated > Plants > Roots > Rhizosphere > Soil ... | reverse complement strand
GCGGCGGGTGGCGGCGATATCGCCCTTCAGGCTCTGGAGCGGATTCTCCACTCCAATCACTTCAAAGCCATCGCGCTGTAAAATGGGGATTACCCGATCCCAACCTGACGCGTTGGCGAAGGCGCCATGAACGAGAATGATCGCTGGCTTAGCGGCATCGGCTGCGGCAGCGATCAGTAGCGCAGAGAAGGCGAGCAGAAACTGAACGATGCGCATCAGTGAACCAGGGCGTAAAGGAGGATGACGCCAGCGGTGACGAAGCCGAGAGCACCGAGGCCCGCAGCCAGCCGACCATAGGCGTCGCGCTGCTTTTTGACCTCACGCCACGCGAACAGGGCGAAGCCGACAAGGGCAACGACCTCGATAGCCAAGAGCCCTCGCGAGAAATCCGTGACCGCGAAATAGAAAAGCGCCGCGACTGCAGCCGACGCCGGAATAGTGATCACCCAGGCGACCATGACACTGCGCGCGACGCCCCAGTTCACCGCCGACGCGCGCCGCGCCGCACCGGCCCCGATCACGCAACCGGTGATGGTGTGCGTCGTCGATACCGGTATGCCGAGGTAGGAAGCGGCGAACAGCATGATCGAGCCACCCGCCGACGCGCTGAACCCCTGGTGCTGGCTGAGCTTGGTGATCCGTGTCCCCATCGTCTCGATGATTCGCCAACCCCCGCTCAAGGTGCCCAAGCCGATCGCGACGTAGCAGCTCAAGGCCACCCAATGCGGGACATGAAACTCACCGTGGAGATAGCCGGTTGAATAAAGCAGAACGGTAATAACACCCATGGTTTTCTGGGCGTCGTTCAGGCCGTGGCCGAGCGAATAAGCCCCAGCCGAAACAAGGTGCAGCCCGCGGAAGGTGCGCTCGGCACCGCGCGCGCTGGCGCGCACCCCAAGCCAGCTCGTCACCAGCATGATCGCCATGGTGAGGATGAGGCCGAGCGTCGGCGACAGCACGATCGCGATCAGAGTCTTATTCAGGCCGTCCCACTGAATGCCTGTAATGCTCGCGTGCGCGACGCCGGCGCCGACGATCCCGCCGACGAGGGCGTGGCTGGAAGACGACGGAATACCTTTAAGCCAGGTGACGACATTCCAGAACATTGCTCCGACCAGAGCCCCGAACACCACCGCCGGAGTCACCAGGTCCTTATCGATCAGGCCCTTGCCGATGGTGTCCGCGACCTTGTGCAATTGCGGCCATTGCAGTGCCAGAAAGTATGCCGCGAAGTTGAAGAATGCCGCGAAGGCCACCGCAGCGGCAGGGCTGAGCAGCCGGGTCCCGACCACGGTCGCGATCGAGTTGGCGGCGTCATGCAGGCCGTTGAGGAAGTCGAACGCCAGCGCGACGGCGATGAGGCCGATAAGCAGCGGGAGAGCGAGGTGATGCATCCCGGCTCAGGCGTGATCGATGACGATGCCGTCGATTTCGTTGGCGACGTCCTCGAAGGCATCGGTGATCCGCTCGAGGTGCTTATAGATCTCTCGCGCGACGATGAACTGCATCGGCTTGTCCGAATATTCCTCGAAAGCCTTCTTGAGACCCGCGGCGTGGACATCGTCCGCAGCTCCTTCGAGGCCGACGATCTTGCCCGTGATCTCGTGAATCCGTGAGCCGTTCCGGCTGATGTCGCGCAACAAATGGGTCGCTTCGGCGGTCAGCTTTGCCGCTTCCGAGATCATCCCGACCATCTCCCGCATCTCCGGCGGGAAGGCGCGAAGGTCGTAAAGGTCGATGCCGACAGCAGCCGAGTGCATCTCGTCGATCGAGTCATCCATTGCGGCGATGAGCGAGGTGATCGCGCCGCGATCAAACGGCGTCAGGAATGTCCGGCGAACCTCCGTCAACACGTTGCGCGTAATGTCGTCCGCCTCATGCTCGCGGGTCTCGATCTCCGTGATGTGCTGGATAGGGGGGGTGCTCCCATCGACCAGCTTGGTCATGGCGGCGGCGGCGGCGACCAGCGTCGCTGCATGCGCCTCGAACATGCCGAAGAAATCGCCCTTATGCGGGAGCAGGCGCTGGAACCAGTTGAACATCGAATAGCCCCTGTCAGCCACCCTGCGATATGACAGTTCCATGACAGGCTTTTCGGGATTAGCGCAAGACGCCAATAACCGCTTGGCATCGAGCTCCGGCGAAAACGGTCAATGCGCCTTCGGGGTCTCCATGATCTCGGTTAGGACGCCGCCCATGTCCTTGGGATGCACGAAAAAGACCGGCGTTCCGTGCGCGCCGATCCGCGGATCGCCGAGGACCCGCGCGCCTTTCGCCTCGAACTCGGTCTTTGCGGCGTGGATATCCGGCACTTCGAAGCAGACGTGGTGCTGTCCGCCCAAGGGGTTCTTCTCGAGGAACTTCACGATCGGCGAATTCTCGCCCAAGGGCTCGATCAGCTCGATCTGGCTGTTCGGCGCATCGACGAAACAGACCCGGACGCCCTGCGCGGGAAGGTCGAAGGGCTCACCGTGCGGCTCCGCGCCGAACATCATTCGGTAAAGCTCGAGACTCTTGCGGATTGATGGCGTCGCGACCCCGACATGGTTCATGCGGCCGAGTTTCATAAATCCTCCGTCACTCCCGCGAAAGCGGGGTCCCGCTTCTTTGTCGTGCGCTGCGAAAAAGAAAAGCGAGATTCCCGCTTTGGCGGGAATGACGGATTAATGCTCCACCGTGACCTCGCACGTCACGCTGTTGGCGATGAAGCAGTCTTCATGGCTGCGGTGGTGGAGGTCGGCGATCTGCTCTTGTGTCGGTTCGTCGCCGTCCCACTGGATGATGGGCCGTAAGGTAACCTTGGTGACCGCGATCTTCCCGTCCGCGCGCTTCTCCATCACGCCCATCGCCTCATCGATATAGGAGCCGATCGCGAAGCCGGCGCGGCGCGCATAATCGAGGAAGAAGAGCATGTGGCAGGACGAAATCGCCGCGATCAGTGCTTCCTCGGGGTCGACGCCTGCTTCGTTTGCGGTGCCGGGCGGCACGTTCTCGGGTGACGCGCTGGCGGGCACCACCGTCCCGCCGTCGAACGCCCATTCGTGACCGCGATAATAACGGCCCTTGCGATAGGCTTCGGGATCGTCGCCGCTCCAGCGGATGGTGGCGGTGTAAGTGCTCATCTTAGCCTTGTCACAGCGGAATATTGTCGTGCTTCTTCCACGGATTTTCGAGCTGCTTGTTGCGGAGCTTGCGCAGGCCCATCGCCACGCGCCGCCGTGTCGAATGCGGCATGATCACCTCGTCGATGAAACCCTTGCTCGCGGCCACGAACGGGTTAGCGAAGCGCTCTTCATATTCGCGCGTATGCTCGGCGATCTCTTCGGGCGTCTTGCCGCGGAAGATGATCTCCACCGCGCCCTTGGCGCCCATCACAGCGATTTCCGCGGTCGGCCACGCGTAATTCAAGTCGCCGCGAAGATGCTTGCTCGCCATGACGTCATATGCCCCGCCATAGGCCTTGCGCGTGATGACAGTGATCTTTGGCACCGTGGCCTCGGCATAAGCGAAGAGCAATTTCGCGCCATGTTTGATGATCCCGTTATGCTCTTGAGCGACTCCCGGAAGGAAGCCGGGCACGTCGACGAAGGTCAGGATCGGGATGTCGAAGGCGTCGCAAAAGCGCACGAACCGCGCAGCCTTCTTGGACGAGTTGATATCCAATACGCCCGCAAGGACCATCGGCTGGTTGGCGACGATCCCCACCGTCCGGCCCTCGATGCGGCAGAAGCCGGTGATGATGTTGGCCGCATGCGCCGGCTGAAGCTCGAAGAAGTCGCCCTCGTCGGCGACCTTCCGGATCAGCTCGTGCATGTCATAAGGCGTTGCGGCGCTTGGAGGCACCAGCGTGTCCAGGCTGTCTTCGACGCGGTCGATCGGGTCCTCGCAGGGCCGTTCGGGCAGATCGTGGCGGTTCGACAGCGGAAGGAAGTCGACGAATTCCCGCGTGGCGAGCAGCGCGTCGATGTCGTTCTCGAACGCCACGTCGGCCACCCCCGACTTGGTCGTATGGGTGACTGCTCCCCCCAGCTCCTCCTGCGTGACGACCTCATTGGTGACGGTCTTCACCACGTCGGGACCGGTGACGAACATGTAGGACGAGTCCTTCACCATGAAGATGAAGTCGGTCATCGCGGGCGAGTAGACCGCGCCCCCCGCGCACGGGCCCATGATCAGGCTGACTTGCGGGATCACGCCCGACGCGAGCACGTTCCGCTGGAACACCTCGGCATAGCCGGCCAGGCTGGCCACGCCCTCCTGGATGCGGGCGCCGCCTGAATCGTTGAGGCCAATGACGGGCGCACCGACCTTCATCGCCATGTCCATGATCTTGCAGATCTTCTGCGCATGGCGTTCGCTGAGCGAACCGCCGAAGACGGTGAAGTCCTGGGCGAAGACATAGACCAAGCGGCCGTTGATTGTGCCCGAGCCCGTGACGACCCCGTCGCCCGGGACCTTCTGATCGGCCATGCCGAAGTCCGTCGCGTTATGCTCGACGAACATGTCATATTCTTCGAGACTGCCGGGATCGAGCAGCACCGAAAGGCGCTCCCGGGCCGTCAGCCGGCCCTTCGAGTGCTGCGCCGCGATACGTTTTTCGCCCCCGCCTTGGCGGGCCTGCTCGCGGCGCTTTTCCAGCTCTTCGATAGTCGTCGCCAAGACCCTCTCCTTACCTCGGTTCCGTCCTTCCACGAGCGGTTCAACGGGTCAATTACTCCGATCGCCCTATTGTGCACCGCACAATGGATGAATTTTCGTTAACCTGGATCAATGTCGCGGAACCGGAGGGGCCTCGGCCCGTTCATTCTTCGGGTTACCCATACCGTGGAGGATTAACGAGAAATGCTGACTCGCGTCGGAGTGCCTGTAGAGTCTGTTGCCGAGCACTCGGCGCCGGATCCCGGGCCGACAACATTGATATGCTTCTCGCACCTGCGGTGGAACTTCGTCTTTCAACGCCCGCAGCATCTAATGAGCCGTTTCGCGCGCGATATGGCGGTGATCTACTGGGAGGAGCCAATCGAGATCGGGCGGAAGCAAACCGCATACCTCAAAGTCCGCGAGGTGGAGAACTGCCCGAACGTCCGAGTGGTCGTTCCCCATCTGCCCGAAGGCATGACCGAAGCCTCGCGCGAGGGCGCCCTGAAGCGCTTGCTAGACGCGCATATCTCCGCGATCCGCGGACCGATCATCGCCTGGTATTACACGCCAATGATGCTTCCCTTCTCGAAGCACGTCACGCCTGACGTGACGGTCTACGACGCGATGGACGAGCTTTCGAAGTTCAAGTTCGCGCCCGAGCATTTGCTCGACTTGGAACAGGAGCTAATCGATCGCGCCGACATCGTCTTCACGGGCGGCTCGAGCCTGTACGAGGCGAAGCGGGATCGGCACGAGAACGTGCATTGCTTCTCATCGTCGGTGGACCGCACGCATTTCATCAAGGCTCGCGCGGGTCAGTTCGAGCCGGGCGACCAGGAAGACCTGCCTCGACCGAGGCTTGGGTTCTACGGTGTGATCGACGAGCGCTTCGACACGGCACTGCTCGACAAAGTAGCGGAGCGCCGCCCGGACTGGTCATTCGTCATGCTCGGGCCGGTCGTGAAGATCTCAGAGGAGGATCTGCCGCGACGTCCGAATATCCATTATCTCGGATCCAAGACGTATGATGAACTTCCCGCCTATCTGTCGGGTTGGGACGTGGCGCTGATGCCGTTCGCGATGAACGAGTCCACGGAATTCATTTCCCCGACCAAGACCCCGGAATATCTCGCCGGCGGCAAGCCGGTCGTATCGACCCCAATCCGCGACGTAGTCCGTCACTACGGCCACCTCGAAGGCGTCGGCATCGCTGAAACGCCGGAAGCGTTCGTTGATGCATGCGAACGCGCACTCAAACTGTCGGCGGACCGCGAAAGCGGATGGCTTGCTGAAGCGGACCTGCTGCTTTCAGCGACAAGTTGGGACACGACGCAGGCGCGTATGGCCGGTCTGGTCACCGAGCTTCTCGGAACAAGCGAGGCGACCGCCGCTCCGGCGCTGCTCGTGGCGGCGGAATGACCCCGCCTCCTGGCGCGCGGGGCGACGGCAAATACGACTATCTGATCGTCGGCGCCGGCTATGCCGGCTCAGTTCTTGCGGAGCGCCTCGCCAGCCAGCACGGCGCGCGCATTCTGTTGATCGACCGCCGCCCGCACTTCGGCGGAAATGCCTACGACGAGCCGAATGAGGCCGGCATTCTCTACCACAAATATGGTCCGCACATCTTTCACACGAACAGCGACCAAGTAGTCGAATATCTTTCCCAGTTCACCGAGTGGCGGCCGTACGAGCATCGCGTGCTGGCGGTGGTTCGCGACCAACTGGTGCCGATCCCGATCAACCGGACAACGCTCAACAAGCTCTTCGAACTCAACCTCAAGACGGACGAGGAAGCAGCGGACTATCTCGCGTCGCGCGCCGAGCCGGTCGAGGAGATCCGCACGTCCGAGGACGTGGTCGTCAACGCCGTCGGACGCGAGCTCTACGAGCTGTTCTTCCAAGGTTACACGCGCAAGCAATGGGACCTCGATCCGTCGCAGCTGGACAAATCGGTCACCTCGCGAATCCCCACTCGGACGAATACCGACGACCGTTATTTCACGGACAGCTTTCAGGCGATGCCGAAGGACGGCTACACCGCGATGTTCAAACGGATGCTAGACCATCCGCTCATCGAGGTCCGTACCGGCGTCGACTTCCGCGACGTGCGCGACGAAGTCGATGCCGAGCACATCATCTATACCGGGCCGATCGACGAATATTTCGACTTCCGCTTCGGCAAGCTCCCGTACAGGAGCCTCAAGTTCGATCATCGTACGTTGGACGAGGAGCGGCACCAGCCTGTCGGCACCGTGAACTACCCGTCCCCGGACGTGCCTTACACTCGGATCAGCGAGTATAAGCATCTCACCGGCCAGGAGGCGCCGGTCACAACCATCACCTACGAATATCCGTCGGCCGAGGGCGATCCCTACTATCCGATCCCGCGACCGGAAAATCAGGAGCTGTTCAAACGCTACGAGGCCCTTGCAGACGAAACCGAAGGCGTGACCTTCGTCGGGCGTCTCGCGACCTATCGTTATTACAACATGGACCAGATCGTCGGTCAGGCGCTCGCCACATTTCGAAAGCTCGACGAGAAGCGGGAACGAGCGGAGCCGAGCACCGTTGCCGCTGAGTGACGCAATCCGCCGCGGTTCCAGCGCCCGCAAAGGGCACTTACATCAATCCGATCCTCGACTGGGACTTTCCCGACCCGGCCGTCATCCTGGCGCCCGACGGTTTCTATTACGCTTACGCCACCCAGACGCTCCGCGACGAGCAATGGATCAACATCCAGGTCGCGCGATCCGCCGATCTCATCCACTGGGAGCATCTCGGCGACGCTCTGCCTGACAAGCCGGATTGGGCGAATGGCACGCAGGATTTCTGGGCGCCGAGCGTCATCTTCGATGGCTCGACTTATTTCATGTACTATTCGGCAACGCCGGACTTCTGCCGGCTGCACGAGCGCGGTCATGCGCTCGCGGTCGCCACGGCCGATTCACCAGCCGGTCCATTCGTCGACATGGGCATGCCGCTGCTGCTTGGGGCCGGCTTCGAATTCATCGATCCCATGGCCTTCGACGATCCGGCCACGGGCAAGCATTTGCTCTATTGGGGTTCCGGTTTTCAGCCGATCCGGGTCCAGGAGCTCAGCCCGGACAGGCTGTCCTTCGCGCCGGAGAGTCACGCCATCGAGCTGATCTGGCCGAACGGCGAGAATGGCGCCTTCCCGCGTTTGGTTGAGGCGGCCTGGGTCATTAAACACAACGACTTTTATTATCTCTTCTATTCCGGCGACAATTGCTGCGGGCCCGACGCGGAATATGGCGTCATGGTTGCTCGCTCGCCGAGCGCTGAAGGACCGTTCGAGACACTCGAAGAGGCGTGTGGCGTGCCTCACAGCCTCATGCTGCACAAATGCGATCGTTGGCTCGCACCAGGTCACAATACGATCGTGACCGACAAGGCCGGCCAGACTTGGATCGTCTACCACGCGATCGACGTGAATCGGCCCCGCCAACGGCAAGAGGACGAGATCAACAGCCGTCGAATTCTGCTCATCGACAAGATCGAGTGGCGCAACGGCTGGCCCCACGTCGGCACGCCCTCGGACCAGCCGCAGACGGCGCCGATCACCTAAAGTTCGCCTCACGTCCTGAACAACCGTTCCAGCCGGGAGTTTTCTGGTGAACGGCTGAACGCAGCGACGAAAGGACTTTCGCAGTGCGAGACGTGTCTGCGTCAGGCGACGCGATCTTCCCGACCTTTTTCATGGCGGGCTTCGAATGCTCCACCTTCGTCTGGAAAGATCGTGAGCGGAAAGACTACGTCTCCGCCACCGGGCACGACCGCCATTTGAAGGCCGATCTCGCCGCCGCAATGGACCTTGGCATCGGAATGGTCCGGGAGGGGGTCCGCTGGCTCCAGGTCGATCTCGGCGGCGGCCGTTACGATTGGTCAAGCGTCAAGGCTACGCAGGACGCCGCCACCGAGTTCAAGATCACGCCGATCTGGGACCTTTGCCATTACGGTTTCCCCGACGACTGCGACCCCTTCTCGAGCGAATGCCTCGAGCGCTTCACGCATTATTGCCGAGCTGTCGCGGAATTCGTCACGAGCAGCGCCGAGGGGCCTTATTTCTTCACACCCGTCAATGAGATCACCTTCTTTTCGGCGGCCGCCAGCGATCTTGAGTGGATGTATCCGTTCGCAAAAGGCCGGGAAAAGGATCTCAAGCGCGCCCTCTGCCGAATGGACATTGAAGGCGTGAAAGCAATACGCGAAATCGAGCCCGGAGCGCGGATGGTGCATGTGGATCCGATGGTCCACGCAGTTCCTCCGCGCGACCGCCCAGATCTTGCCGACGAGGCGCGCGACGAGGCTTACCGCGAGGCCAACGAGGCCTTCGATATCCTTGCCGGACGGCTTTCGCCGAAACTCGGCGGTTCCCCCGAGATCCTCGATATCGTCGGGGTGAATGTCTACCACTACAGCCAGGTCCAGCTTGATGCCGACAAGAAGCGGGAAATCCTCGGCCCGCGCGATCCGCGGCGCAAACCGCTGAGCGAGCTGCTCCAATTCGCATGGGAGCGCTACCATCGCCCGATCATGATCGGAGAAACGAGCGGCTATCAGGATACACGCGCCGAGTGGCTGCGAATGACGATGGAAGAGTCACTGAAAGCCCTCAACTCGGGGGTCGATCTGCACGGCATCTGTCTTTACCCGTTCGTCGACCTGCCGGACTGGTGGACCGGCAAATGGGCGAAGATCGGAATTTACGACGTCGCCGACAACGAGAGCTTCGATCGGGTACCGTGCGACGCCTATATCAAGGAACTGCGCCGCTGGCAGAAGCTGCTCGACCAACCGGAGAACGTCGAACCCGACGGCTACGGCCGCCGTTGGGGCCGAGTGCAACTTGCCGAAGTACGGCGATACGCCGCGAAATGGGCCGAGCAATCACCGGCATCCGAAGAGATGCCCGCCTGAAGCGACGTTATTGCCGGCTCACGCTGACCGCGCGCGGCCTTTCGTACCGTCGTGCTGACGCCATGATCTCCCGCTGGCGTTGGAGCTCCGCGAGCAGGGGTTCGTAAACGTGCCGCGTGCCGTCAGATTGCACGCTTGAGAACATGCCGACATCACAATGGCGGCTGTTGTCCCATCCAGGGTAAGCGGTGATCGGATAGAGGCAAATGCCTTCCACCTTGGTCCCGCGCTTCTGCGCCTCGCGGACCTCGTCGCAAACATAATGCAGCCACGCCGGGCGGCCCGTTCCCTCCGCGCCGGTTTCCGAGAGGAACACCGGCTTGTCGTAGCGCTCTGAAAATTCGACCAGCATGTCGGCCAGCGGACGATATTCGTGATGGCCCATGGGGATCGTCGGCCCGTCGAAATACCATTGATTGTGAGGATAGAAGTTGAGCCCGACGACGTCGGCAAGAGAGCGCTCGCCGCCGAGCTCGGGTCGATCCAGGCCCAAGATCCAGTCGTACGCCTCGTACATGCCCCGGAGGTTGGACTGCGCAGCGCGAATGGTTCTGCGGCGTTGGTCATGCGGGGCGACGTGAATCAGCGGCTCGGCCCACACGATGATCGAGTCGGGCCAGCGCTGCTTGATTGCGCGCGCCGAAGTAATCGCAGCGCGGACCAGCTGTTGCTTGAACCAGCCGCGCTCGTCTGGGCCAACATGCGGAAAATAACCCTCGTCGACGGCCCAGGACAGAAAGTTGATCTCATTGAGCGGACACACCGCCGGAGGATGCCGCGTTACCGACTCACGCATTTCCAGCGCGGCAACGGCGAAATCGGCAAATCGCTGCGGAAAATCTTCCGCCGCCTGGTCGACATGATCGGGCGACCCGTAATGGAAGAGATCCCAGATGATCTGCAGCCCGACTTCTTCGGCCGCTTCGAGCATCGGTAGCCAGCTCGACCAATCATATTTGCCTCGCGCCGTCTCGATCCTGTGCCATCGCAACCCGTCGCGGAGCGTGTGGAAACCGACTGCGTGGCATTGACGGTAATCGTTGAGGGCGTGGCGATCGTGACCGGTTGCGCGAATCAGGTCCAGACGCACGCCGTCGCGGCGCCGATGCGAGGAGCATTCGAAGCCCGCTTGGAAGAAGCTTGCGAAAGTATTGCCGAAACTATGGCTCATGCGGCCCCCAATGCGCGAAACTCGTTATGGTTCTGGCACATTCCGCGGCTCCGTGAATTGTTTGCGTCATGAGCAGACAGAATTGGCCTCAACGTTTGTGGCTGGTGCGGCACGGGCAGAGCCAGGGCAACGTCGCACGAGACGCCGCCGATGAAGCTGGAAGTCATGAGATCGACATCGACATGCGCGACGTCGACGTGCCCCTGTCGGAGCTCGGCTTCGAGCAGGCCGAAGCTGCGGGCCGCTGGTTTGCGGCGCTTCCCAAGGGGGAGCGCCCCGAGATTATTCTTTCGTCACCTTATGTTCGCGCCCGTCAGACCGCCGAGTCCATCTGTAGAGCGGGCGCCCTCGCCGGTGGCCCTGCCCGCACGATCGTGGATGAGCGCCTGCGCGAACGCGAATTCGGGATCTTCGATCGGCTCACAACGATAGGCATCCGCGACCGCTTCCCTGAGGAGGCCGCGCATCGTCGACGTCTCGGAAAATTCTACCACCGTCCACCGGGCGGGGAAAGCTGGGCCGACGTGATCCTGCGCCTGCGATCGATGCTGAACACGATCAACCTGCACTATTGCGACAAGCGCGTGCTCGTCGTTTGCCACCAAGTGGTCGTTCTCTGCTTCCGCTACATTCTCGAAGAGCTCGACGAAGGCGCCATCCTCGCTATCGACAAGCAGGCCGACGTCCTCAACTGCGGCATTTGCGCTTATGATTTCGAGCCGGATGCCGGCGGTCTCTGCGTCCCGAGCCTCGCTCTGTGGAACCACGGCGCGCCGCTGGAAGAAGACGAGGCGCGCAAGACATCGGCGCCGGACGCGATGGCGGGAACCCGGTGAAGCTCGGCAAGGCGGCGCTTCGAGCGCACCCGCTTCCGCCCGTCACCGACGGCGACAAGGACACCAAAGGGCGGATTCTTATCGTCGCGGGCAGCAGGGATGTCCCCGGGGCTGCCTTACTGACCGCCATCGCCGCAATGCGTGCCGGAGCCGGTAAGCTAAAGATCGTTACCGTTGGAAGCGCCGCGCGCCAGTTGGGGATGCAAATGCCCGAGGCTCTGGTTGCCGGTCTTGCCGAGGATCGGGCCGGGGGCTTCGCAAGCGCGGCCGTGAAGGGGATCGCCGAGCAGGCTGGAAAGATGGATGCGATCGTGGCCGGACCCGGCATGGCGGACGGAGCCGGTTGCGCGAAAATCGCCAAGGCTCTTCTCGCGACGGATGCACGCCTCGCCCTCGACGCAGCTCTGCTCAAGAAGCTTCCCGTGCCCAGGCGAGCGCGTATACCGACGCCCGTTCTCCTGCCGCATTCGGGGGAGCTTGCCGCGTTACTCGATTGCGACGAGCGGCAAATCGATGGCGATCCGATCGGTTGCGGACTGCATGCCGCTCGGCGCTATCGCGCAATCGTGCTGGTCAAAGGGGTGACCAGCCACGTCGTCACTCCGGCGGGCGAGTCTTGGACCTATGAAGGCGGCGCACCCGGGCTTGGCGTGTCGGGGAGTGGTGACGTGCTCGCGGGGATTGTCGGGGGCCTGCTGGCGCGCGGTGCGGAGCCGCTCAATGCCCTGTTGTGGGGGGTTTGGATCCATGGCGAAGCCGGCACGGCCTTGGCGAAGAAGGTCGGCCCCATCGGTTTCTTGGCCCGGGAAATCGCGGACGAGATCCCGGCGCTGCTGCCGCGTTAGCGCTTGTTCGCCTGATACCGTTCCAGCTCGTCGCCGATGAGGCGGACGACGTGGATGACGTTGGTCGAACCCGCGGTCCCGAAGGGAATCCCGGCCATCAGAATGACGCGGTCCCCGCCGCTGGCGATCCGGTGCCGCAGCGACATGCGCTTGGCTTTCTCGACCATTTCCTCGAAGCTGGCGACATCGCGCGTGTGAACGGCATGAACCCCCCACAAAAGGCCCATCCGCCTGGCGGTGTGCAGGGAGGCGCTCATCGCCAGCAGCGGCACTGGCGGGCGCTCGCGCGCGATGCGCCGCGCGGTCGAGCCCGAGCTCGTGTAGCAAACCATTGCCGTTGCCGAGATCGTGCTTGCGATCTGCCGCGCCGACCCGGCGAGTGCGTCCGCTGTGGTCGGCTCGAGATGGGTCTGCGTGAAGTGGATACGGGCCTGGTACGAGGGATCGCGCTCGACGCTTGAAGCGATGCGATCCATCATCGCGACGGCTTCCACTGGGTAGTCGCCCGTCGCGCTTTCCGCAGATAGCATGATCGCGTCGGCGCCATCATAGATCGCCGTTGCGACGTCGCTCACCTCCGCGCGCGTGGGTGTCGGAGAGGTGATCATCGATTCGAGCATCTGCGTCGCAACGACGACGGGCTTTCCGAACTGACGTGCGCCCGCGACGATGGTCTTTTGCAGCGGCGGCACCTGCTCCGGCGGAAGTTCCACGCCGAGATCTCCGCGCGCGACCATCACAGCATCGGACAAAGCGATGATGTCGTTCAGACGCTCAATCGCCGCCGGCTTTTCGATCTTGGCGAGCAGCGCGGCACGATCACCAATAAGCGCCCGGGCCTCCGCCACGTCTTCCGGCCGCTGCACGAACGACAGAGCAACCCAATCCGCCCGTTGTTCCAGCGCAAACATCAGGTCGGCGCGGTCCTTTTCCGTCATTGCCGGGATCGGAACCAGCACGTCGGGGACGTTGACGCCCTTGTTGTCGCTTACCATCCCCCCGACGACCACTTCGCTGACGATGCGGTCGCCGTCGATGTCGAGGGCCTTCAGGCGCACCTTGCCGTCGTCGATGAGGATGTTGGTTCCGGGTTTCACGGCCTCGAACAGTTCCACATGCGGAAGCTGCACCCGGTTCGCATTCCCGAGCGCCGCATCCTGGTCGAAGACGAACTTGCGCCCCGCCTGGAGTTGGACGCCGCCGCCCTTGAAGTGTCCGACGCGAAGCTTGGGGCCCTGCAAGTCGAAGAGGATCGTCGTCGGCCGACGGAATTCCTTTTCCAGCGACCGAATCGCGCTGACCAGCCGCGCTTTCTGCTTCTGGTCGCCATGGCTCATGTTGATCCGGAAAGCATCGGCGCCGGCCAGCATCAGCCTGCGGATCGTACGCTTGTCGCTCGAGGCCGGCCCCAGCGTCGCCAGGATCTTCACCTTGCGCGATCGAGGTGGGAGTGTCTCCGTCACAGCCCGGCCATAGCTTCTTGATATGACCGTTCAACCCGCTAGAGCCGCCTTTCAAACCTCAAAATCGGAGAGTCAGAGATATGGCGGAAGGCGCCGTCGCGGCCGACCAGCTGCGGCTGTTCATCGAACGGATCGAGCGTTTGGAGGAGGAGAAGAAGGGCATCTCCGACGATGTTCGGGACGTCTATGCCGAGGCCAAGGCCAACGGCTACGATCCCAGGATTATGCGCATGATCGTGCGCCTCCGAAGGATGGAGACGCACACGCGCCAGGAGCAGGACGCGGTGCTGGAGACCTATCGCCAGGCGCTTGGGCTGGCGTAAGGAACTGCCATGGCGGGCCATTCCAAATTCAAGAACATCATGTACCGCAAGGGGGCGCAGGATAAGAAGCGCTCGGCCTTGTTCTCGAAGCTCAGCCGCGAGATCACCGTTGCGGCAAAGATGGGTATTCCGGATCCTGAGGCGAACGCGCGGCTGCGTGCGGCCGTCATCGCGGCGCGGGCGCAGTCGATGCCCAAGGACAATATCCAGCGGGCGATCGACAAGGCGTC
>Ga0070664_100002634_pt1 | contig 14470 bp, 13 predicted proteins | sample KBSC73metaG_FD_65863 | JGI IMG/M metagenome (GOLD analysis project Ga0070664, IMG submission 65863) | Corn rhizosphere microbial communities from Kellogg Biological Station, Michigan, USA - KBS C7-3 metaG | ecosystem: Host-associated > Plants > Roots > Rhizosphere > Soil ... | reverse complement strand
GGCGCAAAGGTCACCGGCCTCGGCCGCCGAGCCAAATATGGCCTCATCCATACTGACCGCGACGACACGATGATCTTCCATCTCGGCATGTCCGGAAGCTGGCGGATCAATCACACGAAGCTCGAGAAGCACGACCATTTGCTGTTGGAGACTGAAGAGGGCAACACCCTTGCGCTCAATGATCCGCGACGCTTCGGCTCGGTCGACCTGGTGCCGGCGAAGGATCTCGCGGAATGGCCGCCATTCAAGGCGCTTGGCCCGGAGCCGCTGGATATCACGCCGCGGGAATTGCATCGGCGGCTGGCCGGGCGATCCGCACCGATCAAGCTGTTGCTGCTCGATCAGCGCATCATCGCCGGGCTTGGCAACATCTATGTCTGCGAAGCGCTGCACAGGGCGGGAATCCACCCGACACGCGCCGGCGGCTCGGTCTCCCCGGAACGGCTCAAACGGCTGGTTCCCGCCATCCACGATGTCCTTGAAGAAGCGATCGCCGCGGGCGGTTCGACGCTGCGCGATTTTGCCTCGCCGGATGGCGAGCTCGGCTATTTCTCGAAGAGCTTCGCGGTGTACGACCGCGAAAATCGCGCCTGCTCGTGCGGCGGCAGAGTGCGGCGCATCGTCCAGGGCGGCCGCTCGAGCTTCTATTGCCCCCGCTGCCAGCGTTGACCTCGAGCCCGCTTGAGGGTAGGGGAGCGCCGCTTCCGGTGCGAGCCTAAAGGCCGCGCCGTTTTTTCATTGAGCCAAGAGGAATAGAATGGCGAATACGCCGCAGGCCAAAAAGCGCATCCGCCGCAACGCGACTCGTGCGACCATCAACCACTCGCGAATCAGCCGCATCAGGACTTTCATCAAGACCGTCGAGTCGGCGATCGAATCGGGCAAGAAGAAGGAAGCCGCCGAGGCCCTGAAGGCGGTGCAGCCGGAAATGTCGCGCGGCGTCGCTCGCGGCGTTATCCACAAGAACACGGCCGCGCGGAAATTTTCCCGGCTATCCAAGCGGGTTGCCTCGCTCGGCTAAAAAGCCGTCCCAAACGCGCTGTATGCGGGGCCGCGCGGACGCCAGCGGGCCGTCCCATTTTTGGAACGTCAAAAAAATGCAGCAATTCCCGCGATTCGCGCGCCGGTTAACGCGCCGCTAACCATGAGAGTGGCAGATTTCCGCCAATTTCCAAAGTTTTGGCCGGTTTCCGATGTCAAGTCTCATTATTTCACTGTTGTGAAAAAACGGCACTTGCAAGCCGCCCCGGAGGCTCCCAAAAAGGCGTTTCCGGGCGCGAATTCGCGCCGGGGGCAAGAGAGAAAAGAGACCCAGGGCGCGCGACTCGCTTCGCGGGCAGCGGGATCCCTTTGCCTCTTGCGGGGGGCGTTGACGAGGGAGGCGCAAAGCAGTGCAAGCGGGTGGGACGAATGCGTCACTTGAGCCGGCCCCGGCGCAGGTTGCCGCGCCGCTCGAGGCGGCCTGGGAATCCATTCGCACGGGACTTCGCCGCGATCTTGGCGCACGCACCTTTGACGGCTGGCTGAAGCCGGCCGAGCTCGGCGCGTTCGAGCCCGACGGCGGGACGCTCGACATCGTCATGCCGAGCCAGTTCATGGCCGACTGGGTGCGATCGCATTTCGGCGAACGCCTGACGCTGGCGTGGAAGACGGTTTTGCCGGTCGTGCGCGACGTGCGGGTAATGGCTGCCGCCGACGCACCGCGCCCGGCGCCGCTGCTGATTCTGGAGGAAACTCCGGCGCCGGCCGAGCGCGACCCGAACGCCCCGAACTTCGATCCTCGCTACCGGTTCGAGACCTTCGTGGTCGGCAAGGCGAACGAGGTTGCGGCGACCGCCGCGCGGACTCTCGCCACCTCGCCGACGGTCAGCTTCAACCCGCTCTTCATCCATGGCGGCACCGGCCGGGGCAAGACCCACCTGCTGCACGCGATCGGCCATGCCTTCCTCGCCCGGAACCGCGGCGCGCGCGTGGTCTCGATGTCGGCAGAAAAGTTCATGGTCGAGTTCATCCGGGCGCTGAAGGAAAACGACACGATCGGGTTCAAGCAGCGCCTGCGCAACGCCGACCTGCTGCTGATCGACGACGTCCAGTTCATCGCCGGCAAGGATTCGACCCAGGAGGAATTCTTCCACACGATGAACGAGATCATCACCGCCGGCCGGCGGCTGGTGATCACCTCGGACCGCGCTCCGCAGGACCTCGATGGGATCGCGCCGCGCATCCTGTCGCGACTGTCGTGGGGTCTCGTCGCCGACATCAACTCCGCCGACTACGAGCTTCGCTTCAACATCATCGTGTCGAAGCTCGAAGCGCTTCCGGGCGTCGAGATGCCGCGTCCGGTGATCGACTTCCTCGCGCGCCGGGTGACCAGCTCGATCCGCGAGCTGGAAGGCGCTCTCAACCGCATCGGCGCTTATGCCATGATGACCGGCCGGGCGATCGACGTGGCCTTCGTCGAGGAAGTGCTGGCCAACGTCCTGCGCGCCAACCAGCGGCGCATCTCGATCGACGAAATCCAGACCCAGGTCGCCGAGCATTATCGCATCCGCAAGGCCGAGATGACCTCCGCCCGCCGCGCCCGCGAAGTCGCCCGTCCGCGCCAGGTCGCGATGTACCTGTCGAAGCAATTGACGCCCAAGTCGTTGCCCGACATCGGCCGCCGCTTCGGCGGGCGCGACCACACCACCGTCATCCACGCGGTCCGGCAGATCGAGAAGCTCCGCGCCAGCGACGCCGAGCTCGACGCGGACATCCGCCTCCTCACGCGCCAGCTCGAGGGCTGACCGCCTTATTCACGACAAGCAGGCCGCTGGATTGGTCCGGCGGGCTTTTCGTTCCGATTGGCGGCGGTTACGCCTTGGGCTGCTGACGCGGGGGAATCGTGATCTTCACCGTCTCCCCGCTGCGTCCCGGGAAACCCGTGAACATCGCGTCAACGAGGCTCGGGATCACGACATCGAGCCGGTTGGTCTGCGATCGCGCCTGTGCGCGACCGTCGAACAAAGGCGCGTTGGTGCCGGCCTGGCGGATGTGGAGGTCGATCTGGCTATGATATTCGACATAGCTGTCGATGCCGCCGCGGCCGTACCAGAAGGGATCGTCCCAACCCCAGGCGTAGGCGCTGCCCCAGCCCCAGCCGAAGCGGGGGCGGTAGAGGCCCCAGTAAGGACCGTAGAGTCCGCCGTACCCGTAGCTGCTGCGGTAGAACGGATCCTCGACGTAGCGGACCTGGCCGCGATCGACCCCGTAGCCGAACTGCACGACCATGTTGGCGCTTTGGGCATTGGTCGCTGGCGTGTAGCCGCGGGCCTGCAGCTGCTGGGCGACGATGCCCGCATAACGTTGGAACTCGAGGCCGCCGTTGTTGGCCATTCCGCCGGCGGGCACGACGAAGAAGGTCTGGCCCTGGGGAGCTGGCATGGCCTGGTAGCGCGACACCGTGGTGTTGATCGATTCGGCGCACGCCGAGAGCGCGAGCGCCGCCGCGCCAAGCGCAATGACGGCTGGAAGCTTGTGGATACGCATCACTTCATTTCCCTTCGCCGGGCAGACAAGACCTGATCGGTTTCGCTATACCACCAAATCCAGTGAACCGTCGATGAAGCGAGATGTCAGCGCGGCAGGCCGACCGCGCGATACGCCTCGGCGAGCGTCGGGGCGGCGAGCTCGGCCGCGCGTGCCGATCCATCCGCAAGCACGCGGTCGAGCTCGGTCGGATCGCGGCGGAACTCGTCGAGGCGGCCGCGCAAGGGTTCGAGCAGGCCGACAAGGACTTCGGCGAGGGCCGGCTTGAACGCCCCGAAGCCCTGGCCGGCGAACCTGCCAAGCACCTGCTCGACGCTCTCGCCGGTTACCGCGCCATAGATACCGACCAGGTTTTTCGCCTCGGGGCGGCCCTCCAGGCCGGCCGGATCGGCGGGCAGGGGATCGGGGTCGGTCTTGGCCTTGCGGATTTTCTGCGCGATCTCGTCGTTGCTGTCGGTCAGGTGGATGCGGCTCATGTCCGAGGGGTCGGTCTTCGACATTTTCGACTTCCCGTCGCGAAGGCTCATCACCCTCGCAGCAGCGCCGCCGCCGATGAACGGCTCGGGCGGCACGAACAGGTCGACATCGAAGTCGGTATTAAACTTGATCGCGATGTCGCGCGTCAGCTCGACATGCTGCTTCTGGTCCTCGCCGACCGGCACGTGGGTCGCCTTGTAGAGCAGGATGTCGGCGGCCTGCAGGACGGGGTAGGTGAATAGGCCGACTGAGGAGCCCTCGCGGTTCTTGCCCGCCTTGTCCTTCCACTGGGTCATCCGGTTGACCCAGCCCCAGCGCGCCGTGCCCTGCAATATCCAGGCAAGCTCGGCGTGGGCCGGAATCGCGCTTTGCTGGAACAGGATCGACCTCGCCGGATCGATCCCGCTGGCGATCAGCGCCGCGGCCATTTCCCGGATGTTGGCAGCCAGCTCCTTCGGGTCGACGTCGACGGTCAATGCATGAAGGTCGGCGAGGAAGAACAGGCACTCCGCCTCGTCCTGCATGCGGACCCAGCGCAGAATCGCGCCAAGCAGATTGCCGAGGTGCAGCCCCCCGGTCGGCTGGATCCCCGAGACGACGCGCATCTTAGCCGGCATCGGTATACGGCCTCCTGCGCCGGAGCAGCGATTTCAATTCTTCGCGGTCGGTGCCGCCGAGAACCCAGACTAGTGGGAAATAGACGATCAGACCGGCGCCGACGATCGCGACGACGGCCGCCAGGCGATGGCCGGCCGAGCCCACGAACCATCCCCCGAGGGCGGTGCGAACGGCGATCAGGGCCACGACCATGCCGAGCGCCGCAACGAGCTGACGGACGAGGCGCGAGGCGAGCCACTTTTGGATCCGGAAATGCCCGCGTCGATGGAGCAAAGCGTAGAGGATCAGGCAATTGAGCCAGGAGCTGATCGCCACCGCCGCGGCGAGCCCGCCGATGCCGAGGCCCAGCCCCCAGATCAGAACGAAATTGAGGACGACGTTCACGACCAGCACGACCACCGCGACCTTGACCGGTGTCGCGGTATCGCGCCTTGCATAGAAACCGGGGGTCAGCACCTTCACCAGCACGTAGGCCGGCAGTCCGAGCGCGATCAGGGAAAGGGTGAGCGCGGTGTTGCGCGCATCCTCGGCGTTGAACCGCCCAGCCTCGAAGATCGCGGATACGAGGGGCAGGGAGGTCACTGCCAATGCCAGGGCGGCGGGAAGGCACAGCAGCATCGCCAGTTCGGCGGCCTGGCCCTGGACGCGGGCCGCCTTGTCCGCCTCGCCGATGTCGACGTGGCGGCTGACCTGCGGGAGGATCGCGGTGCCGATGGCGGCTCCGATCACGCCGAGCGGCAGCTGGTTCAAGCGGTCGGCATAGTTGAACCAGCTGACCGCGCCGGTGCCGATGCGGGTCAGGAAGAAAGTGTCGATGAACACGCTGACCTGGTAAACGCCGGCGCCCAGCGTCGCCGGAATGACCACGCGGACGAATTGACGGACTCCGGGAGTGAGGCGCGGGCGCCGGATCTTGAGGACGATGCCGGCGCGCTTGCAGGCTGCGATCAGCAGGCCGAGCTGGAGCACCCCGCCGACCGTGACCGCCGCGGCGAGGGCGGTCGCGGTCACCGGGCCGCCCTCGCGGAAGATCAGCAGCGCGGTCAGCATCGCGAGGTTGAGCAGCGCCGGCGCGAAGGCTGCGGCGGTGAAACGCGCGATGCTGTTGAGGATTCCGGAAAAGAGCGAGACGAGGCTGATCAGCAGCAGATAGGGAAAGGTGATCTGGGTGAGGAAAGTGCCGAAGCTGAGTTGTTCGCCGTGCCAGCCGGTGATCGCCCAAATGAAGGGCTTCATGAGCGCGATGAACAGCACGCTGAACAGGATCAGCGTCGGAAGGAACACCGCCAGGACTTCTTCGGAGAAAAGCTTGGCCGCGTCCTCGCCGCCCGACTGCAGCCGCTGGCTGTAGAGTGGAACGAATCCGGCCGAGAAGGCGCCTTCGCCGAACAGCCGTCGAAACGTGTTGGGGAGCCGGAAGGCGACATAGAACGCATCGGTGTAGATGCCCGCGCCGAGGATGCGCGACATCAGCATTTCGCGCGCGAAGCCGGCGATTCGGCTGACCATCGTCAGCCCGCCGATCGTTCCGGTCGACTTGATGAGGTTCATTGCGCCCGCCCCGGGTGAAGCCGCGTCAGGCTTCGGTCGGCGCCTGCTCGTTCCCGCCGTTGCCCCCCGCAGCGTTCTGCTGCTGCTGAGCCGCTTCCAGCTGCGCCATGTAGGCCGAGGCGAAGTCGATCGGATCGAGCATCAGCGGCGGGAAGCCGGTGCTTGAGACGGCATCCGAAATCACCTGCCGCGCGAACGGGAAAAGCAGCCGCGGCGCCTCGATCATGAGGAATGGCGGGAGCGCCTCCTGGGGGATGTTGCGGAGCGCGAACAAGCCGGCGTAGCTGAGGTCGACGACGAAATGTACGCCGTTTTCCGAGCGCGCGGAAATGTCGAACTTGAGCGTGACTTCGTGAACGCCTTCCTGGGCGCCTTCGACATTGAGATTGAACTGGACGTCGAGCTGCGGCTGGACCTGCCATGAATAGACCTGGGGGGCGCTCGGGTTCTCGACCGAGAGATCCTTCACATATTGCGCAAGGATGGAAACCTGGGGCGGCCCGTTGTCGTCCGAGCCATTGCCGCCCGCGCCCTGTTCCTCGTCCGCCATGAATCGCTGTCCTTACAGAATGTTGTGCTGTGCCGGAGGCGCCGAAAAGTTGCGGCGTTTCAGCCTCGGGCGCCTAGCAGCCACATTTATGGGGCGCAATGGCACGCTCGTGCGTTGGGTGGTGTTGGAATATTTACGATAAGCGCACTATGTTGGTGCTTGAACCGCATAGGACCTCACGTTGGCCGTCATTGTTATCCTCGCCCTGGTCGCCCTGTTCATCGGGCTCCGGCTGTACAGCGTGCTCGGAGAACGCACCGGGCATGAGCAGCAGCCGATCCTGAAGCCGGCGGAATCCGATGCGCGCGCCGCGCCGCAGGTGACTCAGCCTGCCGTCAGCCAGCCGGCCGCCGCTGACGCCGGCGACCTTGCCTATGTGCCGACCGCTGGGCCGGGTGTTCGCGCGATCCTCGCCGCCGACCCGAGCTTCGACGTCGCCCGCTTCCTCGACGGCGCCAAGTCCGCCTACCGGATGATTCTGGAAGCCTACTGGAAGGGCGATCTGGAGGCGCTCGACAGCCATGTCGACGCGCATGTTCGCGAGGCCTTCGCCGGTGCGGTCGAACAGCGCCGCAAGGAGGGGCTGACGCTCGACAATCGCCTCGTCACGATCGACCAGGCCGTGATCTCCGAAGCGACGCTCGAACGCGGGGTCGCTGTTCTCACCGTTCGTTTCGAGGCCGACATCGCCGCCGTCACGCGCAATTCGGAAGGACAGGTGGTCGCCGGCTCATTGAGCGACGCCGTGCAGACCCGCGACTTGTGGACGTTTCGCCGGGACACCGGCTCGCGCGACCCGAACTGGCTGCTGATCGAGACCGACGAGGAAGAGTGAGGCTGCTCGCTCGCGCGGCTCTCGCCGCGTCCCTTGCTCTGCTTGCGGCATGCGCCACGAAGCCCGCACCACCGCCTGAAGCGCAAGCTCCGCCGACCGCGACGGCGCCGGTTTCGCCGCCTGTGGCGGCGCCGCCGCCGGTCGGCCGTAATGCGGTCGAGACCGGCATCAAGCTCGAAGCACCGCGGGTGCTCAAAGCCGACGGAGCGCAGCGCGCGCTGGCCGCCTTCCGGACGAGCTGCCCGGCGGTGATCCGCCGCAACGATTCCTCGGGCCTGACGCAAGGCGGCGACTGGCTGCCATTGTGCACCCAGGCCACCACGTTGGACCCAAGCTACGCACCGGGGTTTTTCTATTATGGTTTCGACTGGGTGAAAGTTGGCGACGGGCGCGCCTTCGCCACCGGCTATTACGAGCCGGAAATCGAAGGCTCGCGGACTCCGCAGCCCGGCTATGTCCCGCTCTACCAACTGCCGTCGGACCTCACCCGCTGCACCAAGGCCGACGGAACGACCGGTCGCGGGCGGATCGATGCGACGGGCGCGTGCGTCCTTTATTTCACGCGGGGAGAGATCGAGGACGGAGCGCTCGCGGGCAAGGGGCTGGAGCTCGCCTGGGCTAAGGACCCGGTCGATCTCTTCTTCCTGGAAATCCAGGGCTCGGGCCGGGTGCGCTTCGATGACGGTACGGTGATGCGCGTCGGCTACGCCGGGCAGAACGGCCGCGATTACGTCGCGATCGGGCGGCTCTTGCGCGACCGTGGGATCCTGCCGCCCGGCGGCGCCAACATGCAGGCGATCAAGGACTGGATCCGCGCCAATCCCGAGCAGGGGCGCGCGCTGATGCGCGAAAACCTGTCCTACGTGTTCCTCAAGGAGCTGACGGGCCCGGGCCCGCTCGGTGCCCTTAATGTGCCGGTCACGCCCCGCGCGACGGTCGCCACCGATCCCAATTACGTGCCGCTTGGCGCTCCGATCTACCTGGACAAGGCCGACCGTCACGAAATCGACGGAATCTGGATCGCCCAGGATACCGGCGGCGCGATCAAGGGCCCCAACCGCTTCGACACCTTCTGGGGCGCTGGGCCGGAGGCGGTTGCGACTGCCGGCGGCATGTCCGCGACCGGCGAGGCACTGGTCCTGGTGCCGAAGGGCACCGCCGCTCGTGCGCTCGCTCAGCCCTGAAGAGGCTGAGCTGTGGGCGCGCGTCGCGTCCACCATCAGGCCATTGTCGCGTGACCTGCAATCCTGCCCGGAACGCGAATCGGAACCGGCGAAGGCGGTGGAGGTGGGCAAGCGAAAGGCATCAGCCACGCTCGACGCTCGAACTCCCCAAGCGGCGCGCCCCCGCGCCCTGCCCATCGCCGAGAAAACGCTGGACGGCAGCTGGGACAAGCGGCTTCGGGGCGGCTCGTTCGAGCCTGACCGCGTGCTCGATCTGCATGGGATGAGCCTCGATACCGCCTGGGCGGCGATCGACCGGACCCTCGAGACAGCCATCGCGCGCGGCGACCGCCTCGTGCTGCTGATCACGGGCCATCATCGCCCGGGCGATCCGCCGGTCGCGCGCGGGCGCATCCGCGCCGCGGTTCACGACTGGCTCGCTGCCTCGCGCCATGCTGCCGACATCGCCGCTGTCAGGGGTGCGCATCGCCGCCATGGCGGCGGCGGCAGCCTGTACCTGATCCTTCGGCGTAAAGTTCGCGCGCGATGACGCTTTCTTAACCTCGATTGATTACCGCGTGCGTCTAGGCGGAGATTTTCCGCCACGAGGCGCACCGATCCTAATGACCGCAGGCACGGCCCAGAAGATCAGCAACGCGATCCTGTCGTGCGCCGCGGGCTTCGCATCCTTCCTCTTCTCGCTGACCGCGCTCCTCTACCTCACCGAGTTCGACCAGAAGATCGTCGCCGCCCTCGCTGCCGGCGTGTTCTGCCTGCTGATCAGCTACGTCGCCGCCGAGCGGCCGAACAGCGAAAGCGCGCGGGCGCTTGCGGCCCTTAGCGACCGCCTGCTGGCGGTCGAAGACGGCGATCTCGTCTCGCCCGCGCCGCCCGCTGTGAAGCGCAACATGCCCAAGCTCGCAGCGGCGGTGGACAGCCTCTTCGCCGAGGTGCGCGCCTCGATCGAAAATGCCCATGCGCTCGGCATGTACGATCCGGTGACGTCGCTCCCGAACCGGCTGCATTTCCGCTCCGAGGCCGACAAGCTGATCAGTGAGGCGGTCGATACGACCCAGTCGGCGATGCTGTTCGTCGACCTCGATCGGTTCAAGATGGTCAACGACAGCCTCGGCCACGCCCGCGGCGACCAGTTGCTGATCATGGTCGCCAACCGGCTTCGAGTCGTCGTCAACGCCGAGTTCGCCGGAACCGCCGGGACGCGCCCGCTGCTCGCGCGCCTTGCCGGCGACGAGTTCACCATCTTCTTCCCCCAGGTCAACTCGGTCCGGGACGTCGAGCGGGTCGCAAGGCGCATCGTCCTCGCCGTCTCCGAGCCGTTCGAGCTTTCCTCGCACAGCGTCGACATCGGCGCGTCGATCGGAGTCGCGATCTCGCCCGATCACGGGACCAGCATCGAGGCTTTGATGCGCGCCGCGGACATCGCGATGTATCGGGCGAAGTCGGTCGGCGGCGGCCAGCACTGCCTATTCGACGCTGAGCTGGCCTCCGAGCATCAAGACAAGATCGACACCGAAAAGGCGTTGACCGAGGCGGTTCAGCGAGACGAATTCGTGCTCGTCTTCCAGCCGCAGATGAGCCTCGTCACCGGGGAAGTCGCTGGCGCGGAAGCGCTGCTCCGCTGGAACCATCCCCGCGATGGGCTGAGGCTGCCCGCGACCTTCATCCCGGTCGCCGAGCGGACCGGCCTTATCGCCGATATCGGCGAATGGGTGATGGATGAGGTCGCCGCGATTCTCGGCGGCTGGCACCGCGACGGGTTCGATGGCCGGCTCGCCTTCAACATCAGCCCGCGCCAGGTCGAACGCCCCGACTTTTTCGCAAGGCTGCGGCAATCCTTCGCCGACAGCGGCGTGCCGCTGTCATTGATCGAGCTCGAATTCACTGAGAGCGCGGCGATGGAAGTCAGCCCCGCGGTCCTCGATGAGATCGCAGCCCTTCGTGCCGATGGCGTGCGGATCGCGATCGATGACTTCGGCACCGGCTATTCCAACCTTGCGCGCCTCCGCTCGATGCCGCTGGACCGGGTCAAGCTCGATCCGTCGCTGATCGCCGAGATCGAAAGCAGCGAGAAGGCGCGGGTGATTGTCCAGGCGGTCATCCAGCTGATCAAGGGCGTGGGCTGCGAGGTCGTCGCCGAGGCCGTGGAGACCGTTGCCCAGGCGGACATCCTGCGGGCAATGGGCTGCGACACGGTCCAGGGTTACGTCTTCGCTCACCCGATGTTCGAGCATGAGTTCGTTGAATGGACGGGCCAGGGCCGCGCCAAGGACGCCAAGTCGGTCGCTTAAGGGTCCGACATCCGCTTCTCACCCAAACCGCACATTAGGTCTGCCTCACACGGAATTAGGACGCGCGTTCGGCCGGTGAGATGCGATTCTCCTCGGTGATAAGCTCAAAGCGAACGACGCGCCCGTCCTTGCGGAAGAACTGGACACGGTCACCCGTCGCGTGGATCTCGAAGAGATCGCCGCCCAGGTAGGTCATCTCATAGGGCGGGCGGCCGTCGCGCTGATAGACGAGCTTGCCGTCCTTGAGGCGGATGGTGCGTTGCCCGAAGCGGCCCGTGAAGTCCGACCAGGTTGGCTTTTCCTTCGCAGGATCGAGGACCCAAGTAAGCTTGTTCGCCGGATCGAGGACGATCGTCAGCTTGCGGATCACCGGAAAGCCGACATTGATGACCGTATCGAAGAATGCGACAGATGGGTCCTTCAGGCTGTAAGGCCCGATATCGACCGAACCCGCGAGGTCACCCCCAAAAACATCTTGCGCCGCGAGCGCCGAGACCGCCTTTCCGACGACCGTCGCCGGCGCTTTTAGTGGAACCGATTTCACGAAATCAGCTGGAAGAGAGAGGGCGCTGTTGTGGCCCGTGTCAAACACGGCATCGTACGATTTGCCGGCGATGCGGATCTCGGCTGCCGGGATATCTTCCTTGTAGGCATGCCCCGGCCCGGGCGGGACGAAACCGCTGTCCTTTGGAATAATCCGCAGGCGGTTGAACCCTGCCTCGACGACGACGTACCGGTTCCCAAAACTATATGGGCCGAAAACCCCGGCTTCGTCCCCGTAAGCAGAGTCGGAGAGCCGGACGATCTTGATGTCGAGCGGCACCTCGCTCAATCGCGCATCCGGCACCGCAGCCGTCGGCACCACGGTCGACTTTTTGCTAACGTCGTCAACAAGGTTGAAATGCCCGACGACCTTAAGGCCGACCTGTTTGGCCAGCGCCGCATCGAGGATGTTTTCGGTAGTTCCAGTGTCGAAGACCACCGGGATCGGCGCGCTCTTGTCGATCCTCAGCATCGCAAGCGGCCGGTTTGTCGATACGTACAGCGGCACGATCTCGCTCGGCGCCGTGGCGGCGTCTGCCGGCATTGCATTCGCGGCCGCGAGGACTGAAAGGCAGAACCACAGTCGAAAAACCCTCATGGTGCCCTCGTCAATTATGATACGATTCGTACCAAACATGCAGGGCTTGGGCAATGGCCGCTGAACGCCAGTTGACCGAACTCGAGGGCGCTGTCCTCACCGAGATCGCGTTTCGCGGCTGCGACACGGCCTACAAGGTGCGGCGGGCGTTCCAGCTTTCGCTGAATGTGCACTGGCGGGGGAGCGCCGGGGCGGTCTCGCCCGCGATCAGGCGCCTGAAAGCGGCGGGATTGATCGCCGCCGCGCCGCATCCCAGCCGCGCGGGTCAGCTCCTCTCACCAACCCTTGCGGGGAAAGCGGCGCTGGAGCGATGGGCGACGTCGATCGAAGCCACGACCAGTCTTGGACTCGACCCATTTCGGCTGCGCTCCCCCGTTTGGGACTTCCTTGGTCCGACAAAGCGTCGAGCTTTCTTCGCGAAACTCTATGACGCGTCCATGGCCGATCTTCCCGCATTCCGCGCCCGCGCCGAGGCCGATACGGTCGGCCGGCGCCAGACGGAATTGGCCATTGCCGTAATCGAAGGGCGGCTTGCGTGGCTCAAAGCTCGTCGTAAGGAGGGAAAATGAACAGGATCGCCATTACCGCGGTCAGGCCAGAACGTTTTGCACGATCCGCTCGTAAATCCGCGACAAGGCGTTGATGTCATCGACCGCCGCGCATTCGCCGACCTTGTGCATCGTCGCGTTTGGCAGGCCGAAGTCGACCACCGGGCAGAGCTGGATGAGGAAGCGGCCATCCGAGGTTCCGCCGCTGGTCGAGAGCTCGGGCTTTTGTCCCGTTTCTTCCTCGATTGCCATGACGACGACATCGTAAAGCTGGCCCGGCGGGGTCAGGAACGCCTCGCCGGAAATCCGTGCGCGCACCGCGGAGCCGGGTGCCTCGCGCGCGGCGATCTCTTCGACCAGCTTCACGAGGTCGGCGCCGCGGTGGAGGTTATTGAAGCGGATGTTGAGCTGGGCCGTCGCGGAGCCGGGAATGACGTTGCTGGCGCTGGTCGGGGTCGTGATCGCGGTGAGCTCGAGGTTCGAGGGCGGAAAGGTCTCGTTGCCGTCGTCCAGATGCAGGGCATCGAGGGCGGCGATCACGCGGGCGAGCGCCGGGACCGGGTTGGTCGCGCGGTGGGGGTAGGCGACATGGCCCTGCACTCCGGGCACTTCGATCCACATGTTGACCGAGCCGCGCCGGCCGATCTTCACCGTGTCGCCGAGACGGTCGACCGAAGTCGGCTCGCCGATGAGGATCATGTCGGGGCGGATCTGCTTTTCGTTCAGCCAGTCGATGATCCGCGGCGTGCCATAGGTCGCATAACCTTCCTCGTCTCCGGTGATGAGCAGCGACAGCGTGCCGGAAGTGCCGTCGAGGCGTGAAATGGCCGCAACATAAGCCGCGATCGCGCTCTTCATGTCGTTGGCGCCGCGCCCAACCAGCAGCCCGTCGGTGACCTGTGCGGCGAAGGCATCGACGGCCCAGCCTTCGCCGGGCGGGACGACGTCGAGGTGGCCGGCAAAGCCAAAATGCGGGCCGCTGTCGCCCCGGATCGCGACCATGTTCTCGGTCGGGCCGTCGGGTGGCTCGCCCAATACCCAGCGGTGAACGGTAAAGCCGAGGGAAGTGAGAGCGGCTTCGAGGATGTCGAAGACTTCCCCACGCGCGGGCGTGACGCTTGGGCAGCGGATCAATCGCTGGGCAAGGTCGACGGCATCGATCGCGGCGGGCATTGATCAATGCCCTAGCAAGCATTCAATGTGTGGCAAGCTTGGCCGGGGCAGGGAGTTCGCCAGGGCCGTTTGTCGGTTCGTCGATTGGGGCTTGCGTTGGCGCTACATTTGTAGCACGCTACAATTGTAGCACAAACTTGTGCGCGTAACTGGGGATGGCGATGGCCGCGCATTTCGTTCGACTGTCGCTGCTCGCGGGTGTCGCGGCAATGATTTCCGCACCTGCGACTGCACAGACGCCCGCCGCCGCAGCGCCGATCGCCGCCGCCAAGCGGGTGTACACGCCGGCCGACTTCACCCGCTTCGCCCCCAAGACCGCCTACGACATGCTGGTCCAGGTGCCGAGCTTCAGCATTCGTTCGGCGGACGTCGAGCGCGGGCTCGGCCAGGCCTCGGAAAATGTCCTCATCAATGGCCAGCGGATCGCCAACAAATCGGGGGGTGCGATCGACCAGCTTCAGCGAACCTCGGCCGCGAGCGTGGACCGGATCGAGATCCTCGACGCCGCAAGCCTCGGTATCGCCGGCCTGTCGGGGCAGATCGCGAACGTCATCCTGAAGGCGACCGCGGCCGGAAC
>Ga0070664_100002632_pt1 | contig 14474 bp, 12 predicted proteins | sample KBSC73metaG_FD_65863 | JGI IMG/M metagenome (GOLD analysis project Ga0070664, IMG submission 65863) | Corn rhizosphere microbial communities from Kellogg Biological Station, Michigan, USA - KBS C7-3 metaG | ecosystem: Host-associated > Plants > Roots > Rhizosphere > Soil ... | reverse complement strand
GTGTCCCTCCTCCTCGCCATTGCGTGCGCCAACGTGGGGAACCTGCTGCTCGTCCAGGCGGCCGGCCGCGAGCGGGAGACGGCGCTGCGGCTGGCCCTGGGGGCGAGCCGCTCGCGCGTCATCCGGCAGGCGCTCGCGGAGAGTCTCGTGCTGTCCGCCATCGGGGGCGCGGCCGGCATCGTCCTCGGCATCGGAGGCACGCGGCTCCTCGAGGCGCTGCAGCCCGAGGGCATGCTGCGCGTGGCGCACTTCGGCTTCGATGCGCGTGTCTTCCTCTACGTGCTCCTGGTCACCATCGTGAGCGGCATCGCCTTCGGCATCGCGCCGGCGCTCTGGAGCGGGCGCCGCGCCCCGGGGGACGCCATCAAGGAAGGTGGCCGCGGCGGCGATGCCGGTGGCGCCGGACGCCGGTGGGCCGAGCGGCTGGTCGTGGCGGAGGTGGGGCTCGCGGTGCTGCTCACCCTGGGCGCGGGGCTCCTGGTCCGGAGCTTCCTCCGGCTCCAGCAGGTGAATGCGGGCTTCGAGTCGGAGGGGGTGCTGACCGCCGCGATCGCGCTGCCGGAGGCGAGCTACGACAGCGTGCGCGTGCCGGTCTTCTTCCAGCAGCTCGTCGAGCAGGCGCGGGGTATCCCGGGCGTCACCAGCGCGGCGCTCACGTCGGCCATTCCGCTCACCGGCGCCACGTGGACCAGCGACTTCGTGATCGCGGGTCGCCCGCCGAGCGAGTTCGGGAGCGAGGTGATGCACCGGATGGTCTCACCCGACTACTTCGACGTGATGCGGGTGCCGCTCCTGAGCGGCCGCCGCTTCACGGCGGAGGACCGCGCGGGATCACCGCTGGTGACGCTGATCAACGAGCAGCTCGCGCGGCAGTACTTCCGCGGCGCGAGCCCGGTCGGCCAGCGGATCGCGTTCGACCGCGTGCCCGACTCGACGTCGAAGTGGTACACGATCGTCGGTGTCGTCGGGAGCGAGCGCCAGCGCGAGCTGGCGGCCGATCCGAGGATCGAGGCGTATTTCCCCATCGCACAGAACCCCGGCAACTACCGCATCCTGGTGGCCCGCACGGCGGGCGACCCCGCCGCGCTGGGCCCGGCGATCCGCCGCGTGGTGGCGGGGCTGGATCCGTCGCTCGCGATCGTGTCCCTCCGCACCATGCGCGAGGTACGCACCGAGTCGTCGGCGCGCGACCGGTTCCTCACGACGCTCATGCTGCTCTTCGCGGTGGTCGGCGTGGTGCTGGCGGTGGTGGGCGTCTACGGCGTGATGGCGCAGCTCGCGCAGCGGCGCTCGCACGAGATGGGGATCCGGCTCGCGCTCGGCGCCGAGCCGTCGGCGGTCCGCTGGCTGGTGGTGCGGCACGGCCTGATGCTGGTGGGCGTCGGGCTTGCCGCGGGCGTGGTGGTGGCCGCGGCCGCGACGCGCTCGCTCGCGGCGCTCCTCTACCAGGTCGCCCCGGCGGACCCCGCGACGTTCGTCGCGGTCCCGCTGATCCTCGCCGCCGCCGGGCTCGCGGCGGCGTGGGTGCCGGCCGCGCACGCGAGCCGGGTGGATCCGGCGACCACCCTCCGCGCCGACTGAGCGCTAGGGTCCGGCCGGGCGGGGCGGGCCGGCCTCCACCGGCAGGTCATCGCGGCCGCCCCACTCGGTCCACGAGCCGTCATACACCGCCACCGGTGCCGGCGTTCCGGCAACCTCGAGGGCGAGTGCCACCGCGCATGCGGTGACGCCGGAGCCGCACGACGTGACGACTGGCCGCGCGGGATCCACGCCCGCCGCCCGGATCAATCGCCGCAGCGCCTCCGGCTCGAGCATCCGCCCACTGCCGTCCACCAGCGACTGGAAGGGAACGCTCCGGCTCCCGGGAATGTGGCCGCCGCGGAGGCCGGGCCGCGGCTCCGGCTCCGTCCCCGCGAACCGTCCCGCCGAGCGCGCGTCCACCAGCTGCGCGCCGCCGGCGCGCAGGATCTCGAGCACGGCCGGTGCATCCCGGACCAGCGTCCCATCGAGTCGCGCGGTGAAGCGGCCGGGCGGGCGCGGCGCCGGGTCTCCCGGTTCCAGCGGCCTGCCCTCACGCCGCCATGCGCCGAGCCCGCCGTCCAGCACCGCCACCCGGGGATGACCGAACACGCGGAACATCCACCAGGCGCGCGGCGCGCTCAGGTTCACGCCCGAGGCGTCGTACGCCACGATCGTGTCGTCGTCACCGAGGCCGAGCCCGCTCATGAGCCCGGCGAAGCGCTCCGGCGACGGCAGCATGTGCGGCAAGGGGGACGCGGGATCGCTCGCCTGGTCGAGGTCGAACCGAACCGCGCCGGGGATGTGCCCTTCGCGGAACTCCGCCGCAGCGTCGCGTCCGGCGGCCGGCAGGTACCACGACGCATCGACCGCCCGCACGTGGGGGTCGTGCAGGCGGTCGGCGAGCCAGTCGGTGGAGACGAGCGGGTTCACCGCATCAGGAGACGGCGGCCGCGCGGTTGGCGCGCTCGAACTCCTTCATGAACTGCACCAGCGCGTCGCAGCCCGCCTTCGGGAAGGCATTGTAGATGCTCGCGCGCATCCCGCCGGTGGAGCGGTGGCCCTTGAGCCCTTCGAAGCCGCGCTTCGATGCCTCGGCGATGAACTTCGCCTCCAGCTCCTCGGTGGGGCCGCGGAAGCAGACGTTCATGAGCGACCGGCTCTCCGGCTCGGCCGAGCCGCGGAAGAAGTCGCTCTGGTCGAGGTAGTCGTAGAGCACCTTCGCCTTCTCCGCGTTGCGCTCCGCCATCCCCGCGAGGCCGCCCTCCGAGCGGATCCACTTGAAGACGAGCCCCATCATGTAGATCCCGAAGGTGGGCGGGGTGTTGTAGAGCGACCGGTCCTTGGCATGGGTGCGGTACTGCAGCATCGTGGGCAGGTCCTTCGCTCCCCCCTCGACCAGGTCGTCGCGGATGATGACCAGCACGACGCCCGACGGGCCCAGGTTCTTCTGCGCCCCGGCATAGATGAGCCCGTAGCGCGTCACGTCGATCGGCCGGCTGTACATGTCGCTCGACGTGTCGGCGATGAGCGGGACGCCCGCGGGCGGCGCCGGCTCGGTGCGCCATTGCGTCCCGTAGATCGTGTTGTTGCTGGTGAAGTGCACGTACGCGGGCGACGCCGAATAGCGGATCGCGCCGGCCGCGGGGATGTAGCTGTGGTTCCGGTCGGCGCTGCTCACCGCCTCGTGCACCGTGCCGATCCGCTTCGCCTCCTTCACCGCCTTCTCCGACCAGACGCCCGTGACCAGGTAGTCCGCCGTCCCGCCCGCGGGCAGGAGGTTCATCGGCACCATCGAGAACTGGAGCGACGCGCCACCCTGCAGGAAGAGCACCCGGTAGTTGTCGGGGATTCCCGCGAGCTCCCGGCACGCCGCTTCCGCCTCGACGATGATGCGGTCGAACACCTTGCCGCGGTGGCTCAGCTCCATCACGCCCATCCCGCTGCCCGCCACGTTCCAGAGGTCCTGCTGCGCCTGGCGGAGCACCGGCTCCGGCAGCACGCCGGGACCGGCGCCGAGATTGAAGATGCGGTCGCTCATGGGATCACCCGTTCCTTCCGTCGAGCGCGGTCAGGTCCACGCTGATGATGTGCTCGTTCCCGCCGCGGATCGCCTCGACCGCCGCGGCGTCCGGCAGACTGTCGAGGTGGACGCGGGCCAGGGTGGCCTGCGCGCCGTGATAGATGATGTTCTCGACCTCCTCCACGTTGACCCGCCGGTCGGCGAGGACGCGGAAGACGTGGGCCAGCACGCCGGGCCGGTTCTGGTGCCGCACCGAGAGGACGTAACGGGCCGAGCTCTTGGCCAGGCGGTTCACGCAGTTGGGGACGGCGCCGGTTTCCTTGAACGCGCCGACGATGCGGAGCACCTCGTGCGCGATGGCCACCTGCGCCTGCTCGGTGGACGCGCCCACGTGGTGCGTCCCGTACACCCCCGGCTCCTGCACGACGGGATCCGAGAAGTCGGCGCTCGCGCCCGCGGGCTCCTGCTGGAAGACGTCGAGCCCGGCGCGGATCCCCTTCTCCCGGATGGCGCGCGTGAGTGCCGCCTGGTCCACCACCGAGCCCCGCGACGTGTTGATGAGGTACGCGCCCGGGCGCATCGCCGCCAGGAACTCGTCGTTCACCAGGTGCTTCGTCTCCGCCGTCGAGGCAACGTTGATGGAGACCGCGTCGCTCACCCGCGCCACCTCGAGCGGCGTCTGGCAGTAGTCCACACCGATCCGGGCCGCCTCCTCCACCGTGAGGTTCCGCGACCACGCGGCCACGCGCATCCCGAAGGCCTGGGCCCGCGCCGCGATCTCCCGGCCGATCTGGCCCAGGCCGACGATGCCGAGCGTGCGGCCATACAGGCCGCGCGCCTTCGAGTACTCGCCCTTCCGCCAGCGTCCGGCACGCAGGTCCGCCACCTGGTCCGGGATGCGCCGGTCGCACGCGAGGAGCAGCCCGAGCGCGAGCTCGGCGACCGCCAGCGAATTCCGGCCCGGACAGTTGGACACGAAGATGCCGCGCGCCGAGGCGGCCGCCACGTCGATCGTGTCGATCCCCGCCCCCGCCCGGATCACGAGGCCGAGGCTCGCGCCGGCCTCGAGGGCGGCGGCGCTCACCTTCGTGCCGCGCACGATGAGGACGGCCGGATCCGCCGCGCGAATCGCCTCCGGCAGCTGCTCGGCGGTGAGATCCGGCTGGAGGGTGACGTCGCAGCCCAGCTCCTTGAGGCCGTCCACTCCCACCTTCTCGAACTTGTCGGCGATCAGGACCTTCATGCACTCTCCGGCGAATCCAGCGTGTGAACGAAGAGCCCGCTCCGGAGCTTGGGCTCGAACCAGGTGCTCTTGGGCGGCATCACCTCGCCCGCGTCGGCCACGCGCATGAGCTGCTCGAGCGTGGTCGGGAACATGGAGACGGCCAGCGCCATCTCGCCCGAGTCCACCCGCCGCTCGAGCTCGCGCGTGCCGCGGATGCCGCCGACGAAGTCCACCCGCTGGTCGGTCCGCGGATCGCCGATGCCGAGGATGGGCCCGAGGATGCGATCCTGCAGCAGGCTCACGTCGAGGGAGCCGATCGGATCCCCGGCGGGGATGGCGGCCGCCTCCAGCTCGACCAGGTACCACCGGTGGTCGAGATAGACGCAGAACGTGCCCGCCCGCGGCGGGACCGGGTCGTCGGTGGGGCCCACCCGGCCCAGCGCCCGGAGCCGCTCCAGCACCCGCCCGGGTGTCTGGCCGGCGAGGTCCTTCACCACGCGGTTGTAGGGCAGGATCGCAAGCTGATCGGCCGGGAAGAGCGCCGCGAGGAACCAGTTGTATTCCTCGTTCCCGAAATGATTCGCGTTGGCCGCGCGCTTCTCGCGCCCCGCCCGCCACGCGCTGGCCGAGCGATGATGCCCGTCGGCGACGTACGCCACCGGCACGAGGCCGAACGCCTCGGAGAGGGGGCGCGTGTCGGCCACCCGCCACACGGTGTGGCGGACGCCGTCCTCCGCGGTGAAGTCGTAGAGCGGGTCGGCCTTCGTGATGCGCTCGACCAGGCGGTCCACGTCCGCGTTGCCGCGATAGGTGAGGAACACCGGCTCCGCGTTCGCGTCGAGGGTGAGCACGTGGCGGGTGCGATCGTCCTCCTTGTCCTTCCGCGTCTTCTCGTGCTTCCGGATGACGTCGCGCTCGTAGTCGTCGATGTGCACGCAGCCCACCACGCCCGTCTGCACCCGCCCGCCCATCTCCTGGCGGTACACGTAGAGCGACGGCTCCGCCTCCCGCGTGAGCACGCCGTCGGCCACGAGGCGATCGAGCGCCGCGCGCGCCGTGGCGTAGACGCGATCGTCATGCGGATCGGTGTCGGGCGGGAGGTCGATGTCGCTGCGGCCGACGTGCAGGAAGGAATGCGGATTTCCCTCCGCCAGCCGCGCGGCCTCATCGCGGGTCACGACGTCGTAGGGAACGGCGGCAACCTGGCGGGCGAGGGCTGGATCGGGGCGGAGCGCCTTGAAGGGATTGAGCCGCATGTCGCTCACATCCTAATCGTGAGGCAGGCTCCGCCGCAAACCGATGTGCGCTGTTAAGATCGAGCATGACCAGTCCCCGACGACTCCCTGTTGGCGCCGAGATCGCGGCCGGCGGCACGCACTTCCGCGTGTGGGCGCCCCGTCGCCGGGCGGTCGAGGTGATCGAGGCGGACACCGGCCGCGCCGACGCGCTCGAGGCGGAGTCCGACGGCTGGTTCGCGGGACTCGTCCCCCGCGCGGCCGCCGGCTTCCGCTACCGCTTCCGGCTGGACGGTGGGGGCGCCTTCCCCGACCCCGCGTCGCGCTTCCAGCCCGAAGGCCCCCACGGCCCTTCGGAGGTCGTCGACCCGGGCGCCTTTGCGTGGACCGATGGCGGCTGGAAGGGACTCGAGCTCGAGGGGCAGGTGCTGTACGAGATGCACGTGGGTGCCTTTACCCGCGAGGGAACCTGGGCGGCCGCCGCCCGCGAGCTCCCCGAGCTCGCCGCGACGGGCATCACCGCCATCGAGGTGATGCCGGTGGCCGACTTCCCGGGCCGCTTCGGGTGGGGCTATGACGGCGTGAACCTGTTCGCGCCGACGCGCCTCTACGGGCGGCCCGACGACTTCCGCCGCTTCGTCGACGCCGCGCACGCCATCGGGCTCGGCGTGATCCTGGATGTGGTGTACAACCACTTCGGGCCGGACGGCAACTACGTCCGCGAGTTTGCGGAGGAATACTTCAGCCCCCATCACGAGAACGAGTGGGGGGACCCGCTCAACTTCGACGGACCCGGCAGCGGCCCGGTTCGCGAGCTCTTCCTCGCGAACGCGCGCCACTGGATCGAGGAGTACCACCTCGACGGCCTGCGCCTCGATGCCACGCAGGCCATCCACGACGGGAGCGTGGAGCACATCATCGCGGCCATCGCCCGCACCGCCCGGGACGCCGGCGGCGGCCGGCGGATCCTCCTGATCGCCGAGAACGAGCCGCAGGAGGCGCGCCTCGCGCGGGCGGCGGCGGAAGGAGGGCTGGGTCTCGACGCCATCTGGAACGATGACTTCCACCACGCGGCGCTGGTGGCACTCCTCGGCCGTGACGAGGCCTACTACAGCGACTACCGCGGCAGCGCGCAGGAGTTCATCTCCGCGGCCAAGTGGGGATTCCTCTACCAGGGCCAGCGCTCCGCCTGGCAGGGCGCGCCGCGCGGGCACGCCGGGCTGGACCTCAGGCCGGCGCAGTTCGTCACCTTCACCCAGAATCACGATCAGGTAGCGAACTCCGCCCGCGGCGAGCGGCTGCATCAGCTCGCCTCGCCCGGGCGCTGGCGCGCGATGACGGCGCTGCTCCTCCTCGGCCCGGGCACGCCGATGCTCTTCATGGGTCAGGAGTTCAGCGCCACGAGCCCGTTTCCCTATTTCGCGGATCACGCCGGTGAGCTGGGACGCCAGGTCCGCGAGGGGCGGCTCGCGTTCCTCTCCCAGTTCCCGAGCCTCGCGCTTCCCGAGATGCGAGCCGAGGTGCCTGACCCCGCGGCCGCCGAGACCTTCGAGTCCGCACGCCTCGACTTCAGCGAGCGCGACGCGCATCCCGCCGCGGTGGCGCTTCATCGGGACCTGCTCGCGCTCCGGCGCGGCGATGCCGCCTTCCGCTCACAGCTCCGGCGTGGCGTGGACGGCGCGGTCCTCGGCAAGAGCGCCTTTGCACTCCGCTTCTTTGCTCCCGACCGTGCCGACCGGCTGCTGCTCGTGAACCTGGGTCACACCCTCCACCTGGAGCCCACGCCCGAGCCGCTGCTCGCCGGCCCGACCCGGGCCGGATGGCGCATCCGCTGGTCCTCGGAGGATCCTCGCTACGGCGGCGCCGGCACGCCCGACATCCTGACCGACGAGGGGTGGCGCGTTCCCGCGGAAGCCGCCGTGGTACTGGAGCCGGTGCCGTGAGCATCGTCGCGCCCGCCCTCCGCGCGACCGACGGCGTCGTGCGCCGGATCATCAGCCCCGGAATGGCGGCCAGCGATCCCGATGCGGTGGTCGGTCGCGAGTGGCTCGTCACCAACGGGCTCGGCGGCTACGCCTCGGGGACCATCGCCGGCGTCGCGACGCGGCGCTATCACGGGCTCCTCATCGCGGCGCTGCCGAACCCCCTCGGCCGCACCCTGATGCTCAACCGCGTCGCCGAGCGGATGATCCTTCCCGACGGGTCGGCAGCCGCGCTGGGCGGCCAGGAGCGCGTCCAGGGGGGCCTCGAGCTCCCGCCGCTGGAGCACCTGCTGAGCTTTCGGCTCGAGGCGGGGCTGCCGGTCTGGGAATACCGGATCGAAGGGCGCATCATCGAGCGGCGAGTCGTCCTGGCCGCCCGCCAGAACACCGTCTACCTCTCGTACCGGTTGCTGGAAGGGGATCCGGTCCAGCTCGAGCTCCGGCCCGGCGTGCATTTCCGCTCGCACGACGCGCCCGTCAACCTGCCGCTGCACGACACCTACGCCATCAGCGCAACGGACGGCCACTACGTGATCCACGCGACCGATGAGCGGCCCGATCTCCGCCTCCGCCTGGCCGGCCGGAACCCCGGCTTCACGGCCAACCCCGAGCGGCTGCCGGAGCTGCTCTACCGGGTCGAGGCGCGCCGCGGCTACGACTCGACGGGAGGGCTCTGGGCGCCGGGCGCCTTCAGCGTCGACCTCACCCGCGACGCGCCCGCGGCGCTCGTGGCCTCCACCGAGCCGGTGGACGTGATGCTGGCGCTCGACGCGGAGAGCGCCCTTCGCTCGGAGCTCGAGCGCCGGCGGCGGCTCCTCACCGCTGCCCCCGAGTCGGCGCGCACGGGAATCGGCGCCGAGCTCGTCCTCGCGGCCGACCAGTTCGTCATCGTCCCCGTGGGCCGGCTGCCCGAGATGGCGCGGGCGCACGCGAGCGGTGACGAGGTGCGCACGGTGATCGCCGGTTACCACTGGTTCACCGACTGGGGCCGCGACACGATGATCAGCCTGGAGGGGCTGACGCTGACGACCGGCCGCCACGCCGAGGCGGGCTTCATCCTTCGCACCTTCGCGCACTACGTGCGCGACGGCCTGATCCCCAACCTCTTCCCCGAGGGGGAGCGCGAGGGACTCTATCACACGGCCGACGCCACGCTCTGGTTCTTCCACGCGATCGACCGCTACGTGGACGCCACCGGCGACCGCTGGACCCTCCAGCTCCTCCTTCCCACCCTCTTCGACATCGTGCGCCGTCACATCGAGGGCACGCATTTCGGGATCGGCGTGGATTCCGCCGATGGTCTCCTGCGCCAGGGCGCGCCCGGCTACCAGCTCACGTGGATGGATGCCAAGGTGGGAGACTGGGTGGTGACGCCGCGGCGGGGAAAGGCGGTGGAGATCAACGCCCTCTGGTACAACGCGCTGTGCCTGCTGGAGCGGTGGCTCGCCGAAGAGCGCGGCGCCGGCGCGGCGGAGCCGGTCACCCGCGAGCGCGAGCGGGTCCGCGAGTCGTTCAACCGCCGCTTCTGGAATGCGGAGGCCGGCTGCCTCTACGACGTCGTGGACGGCGAGAACGGCGACGACCCCTCCTGCCGGCCCAATCAGGTCTTTGCCATCTCGCTCCCGAATCCGGTGCTCGACCGCGCGCGCTGGGATCCGGTGCTCGACGTGGTGCGGAACCGGCTGCTCACGCCCTATGGACTCCGCTCCCTCGCGCCGGGTCACCCCGACTACAAGCCCCGCTACTATGGCGATCTCCGCGCGCGGGACGCCGCCTATCACCAGGGTACGGTATGGGGCTGGCTCATGGGGCCGTGGATCGATGCGTGGCTCAAGGCCCACCCCGGCGACCTCGCGCCGGCGCGCGCCCTCGTCGAGGGGCTCGCCGCCGACCTGGGCGAGTTCGGCGTGGGCTCGATCGCCGAGGTGTTCGACGCGGAGGCGCCGTACACGCCGCGCGGGTGCATCGCGCAGGCGTGGAGCGTCGCCGAAGCGCTGCGCTGCTGGGTCAGGACGGCCGGCTAGACCGCCCGCCGCGCCGCTCGGGCCCGGTGTAGCTGCCCTGGTGGTGGCGCCGCTCGATCGGCACGTCGCCCACGGCGTCCTCGGGAAGCACCCGCTCCTCCCGGCCGATCTCCCCCGCGTTGCCACTGCTTCCACCCATTCCGCCGCCGATGATGTCGCGATCGTCCTGCCGCATGAATTCCCCCGTTGGGTGTCCCGGACCAAGGTACCCCGCACGCCGGCCGCGATTGGTGCGGCGCGTCACCGGCGGTTATCGTCAGGGATGCCCAGCCTCGACACGATCATCCCCCGCTTCCGGAACGCCGACCGCACCACCCGGCTCGAGACGCTGCTCGACTACGCCCGGCGGCTCCCGGCCCTCCCCGAGCGGCTGGTGGCCGAGAAGGCGCTGGGCCACAACCTGGTGCATGAGTGCCAGACCCCGGTCTTCCTCTGGACCGAGGTCAACGATGGGCAGGTCCATATCTTCGCGGATGTGCCGGCCGAATCCCCGACGGTGCGCGGCTTCGTGTCGCTGCTGGCCCGGGCGCTCGACGGCCGGTCCCCCGAGGAGGTGTCCCGCGTGCCCGATGACCTGCTCGACCAGCTCGGCCTCACCGAGACGCTGGGGATGACCCGCACGCAGGGGCTTTCCGCGATCCTCGCGCGGATCAAGCGGGCCGCAACCTTCGGTGCAGGCCGGCCGTAGGGAGCGCGTCCCCCGCCCGGAGACCCCATGCTGAAGCGAACCGCAGCCGTCGCCATCGCGCTCGCCGTCCTGCCGGTCGGCACCGCGCCCGCCGTCGTGGAGTATCCGATTCCCCGTCCCGGCAGCTTCCCGCACGACCCCGCGGTAGGCGCCGACGGCATCGTCTGGTACACCGACCAGACCAACAGCTACATCGGCCGCCTCGACCCGGCCACCGGCACGATCACCGACTATCCGACGCCCACGCCTTCCTCCGGGCCGCACGGCATCGTCGTCGCCCCCGACGGCGGCGTCTGGTACACCGCGCAGCGCGTGGGCAAGCTCGGCCGCCTCGACCCCGCGAGCCGCCGCATCACCGAGTATGACCTGCCCGACAACGCGCGCTACCCGCACACGCCGATCGTCGTCGGGGATCGGGTCTGGTTCACCGACGCCAACAGCAACACCTACGGATGGCTCGAGCCCGCCAGCGGGCATGTGAGCGTCTTCACCGCGCCGGTGCCCAGCTCCATTCCCTACGGCATCCGTGCCGCCGCCGACGGCTCGGTCTGGATCGCGCAGCTCGGGACCAACAGCCTGGGTCACGTGGACCCGCTGACCGGCGCCATGAAGGAGTTCGCGCTGCCCGATCCCGGCGCGCGGCCGCGCCGCCTCGCCATCGGCGGCGACGGCACGGTCTGGTACACCGACAATGCCCGCGGCTATCTTGGCGCGCTGAGCCCGGCCACCGGCCGGGTCCGCGAGTGGCCCTCGCCCGGCGGCGCGCGGTCGCAGCCCTACGGGATCGCGATCGGCCGTGACGGCCGGATCTGGTACGACGAAGCCGGCACCAACACCATCGTCGCGTTCGATCCGAAGACCGGCTCGATGGAGAAGGTTGCCATCCCGACGGCCACCGCGGTCGTCCGCCACATGGTGACCGACGACGCGCGGGGCCGGCTCTGGCTCGCTCTGAGCGGCACCGGCCGGATCGGGCGGATCGACCTGCCCAAACCCTGACGCAGCACGGAGGATTCATCCCGGACCCGTCCCCCCAGCCGCTCGGCATCCTCGACATCGCGCACCGCGGCGCCGGCTTCCTCCGGCGCCGCGAGGCCAGCTACCTCCCCTCCAGCGGCGACATCCACGTCAGCGAACGGCTGATCCGCCAGTATCATCTCCGGCCGGGTGACGAGATCTCGGGCGTGGTCGGCCGCGGAGGCAAGGGCCGCGGACCGAGCCTCGAGCGCGTGACCGCGGTCGGCGGCCGCCCCCCCGAGTCGCTCGGCGAGCGGCCGGAGTACAGCCGCCTCACCGCGACCCACCCGACCGAGCGGCTCCAGCTCGAGTGCGGTCTCACCCGCTTCGGCCAGCGCGACTACACCGACCGCGTGATCGACCTCCTCTGTCCCTTCGGGAAGGGGACGCGCGCGCTCATCGTCGCGCCCGCCAAGGCCGGCAAGACGATGGTGCTGCAGGCCATCGCCGAGGGGGTGAGCCGGAACCACCCGCAGGCGGCGCTCCTCATCCTCCTGGTGGACGAGCGGCCGGAGGAGGTATTCGAGATGGAGGCCGCCGGCTTCGGCGAGGTGATCGCCTCCACCTTCGACCATCCCGCGGACCGCCACGTGGCGGTGGCGGAGCTCACGCTGGAGCGCGCGCGCCGCCGGGTCGAGATGGGCGAGGACGTGGTGCTGATCGTGGACTCGCTCACGCGGCTCGCGCGGGCCTACAACACCGTGGAGCGCGGGACCGGCCGCACGCTCTCGGGCGGGCTCGACGCGCAGTCGCTCGAGCGCCCGAAGCGCTTCCTCGGCAGCGCGCGGCGCATCGATCCCGCGCGCGGCGGCGGCTCGCTCACCATCGTGGCCACCGCGCTGGTGGACACGGGAAGCAAGATGGATCAGGTGATCTTCGAGGAGTTCAAGGGGACGGGAAACAGCGAGCTGGTGCTGAGCCGCGAGCTGGCGGAGCGCCGGGTCTTTCCGGCCATCGACCTGATCGCGAGCGCGACGCGTCGCGAGGAGCTGCTCCTCCCGCCCGACGCTTTGGCGGCCTCACACGCCATCCGGAGCCGGATCGCGGGCATGACGCCGCTCAATGCCATGAACGACCTGCTGGTGGATCTCCGCAGGACGAAGACGAACGCCGAGCTGGTGGCCGCGACGGCCACCTGACCTCAGGCCGCCTGCCCCAGCTTCCGAAGCATCCGGTAGTGCGAGGCGATGGCGGCCCGGAGGGTGGGCTGCGCGAGGTAGGGCATCCCGTATTTCCGCGCCACTTCCTCCACGATCGGGCTGAGCGCCGGATAGTGCACGCTGCAGGTGCGGGGAAAGAGGTGGTGCTCGACCTGGAAGTTGAGCCCGCCCACGTACCAGCAGAGCAGCCGGTTCCCACGGCCGAAGTTCGACGTCGTCGCCATCTCGTGCACCATCCAGGCGTGCTCCATCTGGCCCGCCGCGTCCGGGGCCGGATAGTCGGTGCCCTCGACCACGTGCGCGAGCTGGAAGATGATGCCCAGGATGAGTCCCGCCGTCAGGTGCACCACGACGAACCCGAGGAGCACCTGCCACCAGGGAATCGGGAGCAGCCAGAGCGGGAGCGCGATGGCCCAGCTGTAGTAGATCAGCTTGGTGACGACGAGCGTCACGATCTCCGACCGCGGGTGCCTGCGATTCCGGTAGGGGCCGAGGTCACGCTGGAGGAAGTACTTGTAGTCCTTGACGAAGACCCAGAACAGCGTGGAGAGGCTGTAGGCGGCGAAGGCGTAGAGGTGCTGGAAGCGGTGGAACGGCCGGTGATCGGCTGACGGCGACAGGCGGAGCAGCGGCGAGACGGTGAGGTCCTCGTCGATCCCCTCGATGTTGGTGTACGTATGGTGGATCACGTTGTGCGTGATCTTCCACATGTACCCGTTGGCGCCGCAGAGATCGAAGCTGAGCCCGATCATCCGGTTGACCCAGGGCCGGGACGAGTAGGCGCCGTGCAGCGCGTCGTGCGAGATGGAGAAGCCGATGCCGGCGAGCCCGACGCCCATCACCACCGCGAGCGCGAGCATCGCGGGCGGCGTGAGGGTGCCGGTGAGAATGATGGCGTAGGGAACGAAGGTGAGCGCGAGCAGGACGAGCGTCTTGGCCACCATGGCGGGGTTGGCCTTGTCCGACATCCCGCGGTCCTGGAAGTACTCTGCTACGCGCCGCTTGAGCTCCTCGGCAAACCGGGCCGAGTCACGGGCGGGAAAGCTGACCTTGAGGGGAGTGGCGCTCGCCGTCAGCGGCTGGCGCGCCCGCGGGCGTCCTTCCGCTGGCGCCGCTGCGCCGCGGCCGACTTGAGCTGCCGCGCCTCGCTCGGCTTCACGTAGTAGCGCTTCTGGCGCAGCTCCTTGAGGATGCCCGACCGCTGCATCTTCCGCTTGAACGCCTTGAGCGCCCACTCAATGCTGTCGCTGTCCGAAAGCTTGATCTCGATCATCTGTTCGATTCTCTGGATGGCAGATTCAAGGCAACGGGGCCGCCCGGCGAACCGGGCGGCCCCGCCCGCTCAACCGCGGACCTTGACGACGTTCTCCGCCGCCGGGCCCTTCTGGCCCTGGACGATGTCGAACTCGACGGCCTCGCCCTCGGCGAGGGACTTGAAGCCCTGGCCCTGGATGGCCGAGTGGTGGACGAAGCAGTCCTTCTGGCCGTTGTCAGGGGTGATGAAGCCGAACCCCTTCGCATCATTGAACCACTTCACCTTGCCGGTGGTACGCATCACGGTACTCTCTTTTTGTTGTTGTGTCCGGAGTCCGGTGATGCCGT
>Ga0070664_100002623_pt1 | contig 14511 bp, 9 predicted proteins | sample KBSC73metaG_FD_65863 | JGI IMG/M metagenome (GOLD analysis project Ga0070664, IMG submission 65863) | Corn rhizosphere microbial communities from Kellogg Biological Station, Michigan, USA - KBS C7-3 metaG | ecosystem: Host-associated > Plants > Roots > Rhizosphere > Soil ... | reverse complement strand
ATGTGCGCGTTGTCGCTGTAGAAATCGCCGACAACGTCGAGACGTGATTTCCCGTTCAGATTCGTCGTATCGACGACCAGCGTGTTTCCCTCCCAGTGGCCACGGCCGTCGCCCATCCAGAGCTTCACGTCTGGCGCTGGATGAGGCCGATTGTCCAGCGGGATCACGCGGTAGGTGTGGTATTCGTCCCAGACGAAGACGACGCTGCCGGGCGGCTGGATGATTCGAAACGTCGGAAAGTAATAAAGACGAGGGATACCCGGTACCAGACAGCGGGTCTGCGTGTCCACGTGCTCGGGCCTGGTCGGATTCTCGTAGGATCCCTCGAGGTTTTTCCGCAGCGCCCCGGCCCATGGCTGATACGGAATGTGGCCGTCGGCCGGATCGACGACGAAGCTTGGGTTCCGCTTGATGACGCCCGAAATGCGCTGATCGAACTCCTGCGCGCTGCTCAAGGCGGGATCGAGCGAGTGGGTTCCCCCGCTCACCGGACGCCACGCGCCTTCTACGTTCGGCTGGCCGTCGACCGTCTTCGCCGGTGGCCATGGTCTCGCAGCCGGCTGCCGGTTCTCGCCCTGACCCGACACGGCTACCGACAACGATGCGAGTATCATCGCCACAGCCGCTTGCCGCATGTTCGCCATCGCGGTAATCCTAGCGCGGACCGTCTCAGGCTGCCTGTGGAATGTCGAAGTTCAGTCAGGCGCGAGAAAAGGTTTCCGCCAGGCAGACTGCTGAGTTGACTCTGTAACGTCGTCCAAACCTAAGTGCCAGTACGAACAGTATTTAGGACCCTTAGTCGAAGTTACGTAATTACGGTAGCGACCTTGCCATACACTCAGCGCCAGCCTTTACTCACGGTGCGCCCAGGGCAGCGGGAGCCGAGGTCACCTAAACACAGCGACAAGGAGAGTTCGATGAAGGCGATGCTTGTTCGGCTCGTCCAGGAGGAGTCTGGTCAGGACTTGATTGAGTACGGGCTGTTGATCGCCATCATCACGACCGCTGCGATTGCCGCCGTCCAGGCAATCGGCCCGAAGGTTGGAGGCTATTACAGCACCCTGAATACGCAACTGCCATAAGGGGACCGGGAGTGGGGGCCCGCGAGGGTGCCCCTATGCTCCGTCCTCTAGCACCTGATACGCGTCCTGCACCTTGTAATGGGCGTAGCATTGGCACCGGAAAATGGAGGTGCCAATGAAGGCGCAATTGGTCCTCACAACAGGCGTTGCTGCCATGTGGGCACTGGTGTTTGTCCCGCTCTCGGCACAGAACCCATCCCGGGGAACGAGTTCCGGTCCCCTCGTGAGCGAGGCGCAGTACGAGGGGTGGCAGACCCAGTTGTCCAACTGGGGACGCTGGGGCCCTGACGACCAGCTCGGAACGCTCAACCTCATTACGCCCGCCAAGCGAAAAGCCGCGCTCGCGCTCGTCAAGGAAGGGGTGCCGGTCTCTCTCTCCACCAACACCTTTTTCGAAAAGGTGGAGGACGTCCCGTGCCCGGCCGAATGGGCGATGACGACGGCGACCGACACGGGCGCCACCGATCGCGTGGCGTATCCGTGCATCCACGGCGCCGCCGCCACGCATATCGATTCGCTCGCGCACACCTTCTTCCGCGGAAAGATGTGGAACGGGTATGACGCGACGAAACTGGTCACCCGGGAAAAGGGCGCGGAGAAGAACTCCGTCCTTCCGATGAAGAATGGAATCGTCACGCGTGGCGTGTTGTACGACATCGCGCGGCTGAAGGAAGTTCCGTATCTTGCGCCCGGCGATCGCATCTTTCCGCAAGATCTCGAGGCGTGGGAAAAGAAGACGGGTGTCAAGGCTGGTCCGGGGGACGCGCTGGTGCTTCGTTGGGGGCGGTATGGCCGACGAGCGAAGCTCGGGCCGGACGATGGCGCTGCGGGATTCGATAATTCGATTCTGCCGTGGCTGAAACAGCGCGACGTCGCGATGATCGTCTGGGAAACCGCTGGCTATTCACCGCAACCGCAGGGCGATTTGTTCAGGAACGCCGTCCACAACTTCGTTCAGGCGATTCTCGGGATCCACATTCTCGATCGCGCCGATCTGGAGGCGTTGGGCGAAGCGGCGGCGGCACGAAACCGCTGGGAATTCATGCTGACGGTGACGCCGCTGGCCTTGCCGAACGCTACAGGATCGCCAGTTAATCCAATCGCGATGTTCTAGCGGCGACCGGTCGGAACTTGTGAATCCGCTTGCCGCGGTTCTCGGCAATGTAGACATTGCCCTTCGAATCGACGGCGATGCCGTGAGGCTGGTTGAACTGTCCCGGGAAGCTGCCGGGCCGCCCGAAACTCGATACCTTCTGTCCGCTCTGGCGATCGATGACTTCGACCTCCGCGTTGTTCTGATTGATGACGAACATCAGCCGTTGAGCGGGGTCGGGAGAGAAATCGATCGCTACGACTGATCCGCCACTCTGTGTCAGCTTGCCATCCGCGGGTGGGGTCACTGGTGTCCAGGGAACTTCGATGTTCTTCTTGAAGGTGCCCATCTTGTCGTACACCTGGATTCGCGACCCGGTACGATTGCAGACGTACACCTGTCCGTCTTTCGCCATGGTCAAGCAGTGGACGACTTCCATATCTGCCGGTTGCCATTGCCGAAGGAACTTGCCGGTACGATCCATGACGGCGACGCGTCGATTTCCGCCTGTTCCTTCGCCGTCGGATACGTACACCTCGCCGTTCTGTCGGTCCACGAAGATGCTCGAGGGCATGTAGAACGCGGCGGCGTTCGAGTTCAGCGGCTTGCCCTTCGCCGTCCCGTCGGAGGAATCGAACACGCCTTTCTTGCCGATTGTCAGCAGCAGCTTGCTTCCGTCGTGTGTGTACTTCTGCACCATTCCCGATGGAGAGCTGGCGATCCAGACGTTGCCGTCGGCATCGAAGTGACAGGAGTGAAGACGCGGATCGAGCACCTTCAGGTCGCCCCATGAATGGACGACATTCCCCGCGGCATCGAATTCGATGAGGGGTGGCGCCAATCGTGCCGCGTTCAAATCACCTTCGTTCACGTCCTGGCGGTTGAGAATGAGGACGTGATCCTGGGCATCGACGCAGACGCCACCAAGGCCGCCCAGCGCCCACCGGTTCGGGAGTGGCTTCGGCCAGGAGAGATCAGCCTCGTACTGGGTCGCGCCCAGCTGCGCGTGTAAAGAAGCGGCAATCGCTAAGACCGTAGCCGCCGCTACGATGGCAAGCGTTCGAGTCTTGTTGTTCATTGGAGCGTGCCTTTCAGTTCTTTGACTGTCGACTTTGTGTGTCGGCGCTGAAATGTGGCCTTGCCGAACGCTCATCGTTGCCGCGCCGTGAATCGTAACATCTTCCCTTGGCGCAAAAACAAATCTGAATCGTCCCCAGGCGGCGCTACTGCGATGAAGCGGCCGGCCGGACGCGATATAACTGGAAATCGCCCTCGGCGGCCACCCGAGCAAACCGGTGGGGCGCGGACACCATGAGCTGGAACAGCCGCGCGTGTTGGGTCGGAGTCAGGAGCACGTAATCCGGATGAAGGTCGCTCAAGAGACGGAGCGTCACCTCCGCCGGCTCATTGTTGCTGAATATGGGCGTATGGCGCCGCGCACCCGGAGTTCCGACGGCCACAAGCCACGTCAGGCGTTGGTTGTACCGCTCCCACGTGAGTACATCCTGACGCATCCTTCCAGCGGGCTCTTCGCCAAGCTTCGCCCGATAGGCGCCCCAGTCGACGGCGTGTTCATCGAACCCGCCGCCCGTCACCCGTTGCACGGCGTCGAGGTAGTGCAGGTCGGAGGTGAAATTCGTGCCGCTGACGAGCACATACTGGTCCGCGGCAAGGGGGATGGCGAGCCCGAGCGCCGGGTCGGCCGCGATGACGCTGCGTGAGGGCACAGCGGTGCGCAGCATGCGCACGACGCTCCACGGTAACGTTCCGCTCACGCCGGTCTGTTCGTACCACGCCTCCACGTCCGCCGTCCGCGCGCGTCCGCGCTGCCCTCCCGCCGCGAAGAGCAGGCTCTCATGCGAACGGGCAACCAGAGAAGCGAGGATGATGATTCCGCAAACTGTGGCCAATTGTGGATGCCGCAACGCGGGATCCCGCACGGGTGCGTGACTCAAAGCCGTTCGCCACGCTACGACAGCAACCGCGACCGCCAGCGCTACTGCCACACCGGCGCCGATCAGCGGCCGATCAAACAACCGTTCCCCGATCTCGGGTAGACGAGCCACGGCAAGCGCGGCAATGGGCGCGCATGCGAGCGCGATCCAGGTCCTCACCACCCGCGACTGTGTCAAGGCGATTACGAAGTCGATAGCCATCAACATCGCGTACACGATTGCACCGTACAGGAGGTAGCTGACCTGAAACACGTAGCGAGACGGCGTCATCATGATCTCGGAGTAAACCACGCGCTCGAGCAGGTGACCGGCGATGGGAACGTGCAGGGGCAGCCACCACAGTAGAACTCCCGAGAGGAGCACGACGGCACCCGGACGTCGCCGCCACCACACCAGACTCATCGGTGCCACGAGGAAACCTAATGCGACATATGGTTTCAAAACGCCTGGCACATCCGCAGTGTGCACCCACGTCGCCTGTTTGTCCTGAAGGGCTGCGTCGATGTTGAGGCGAGCCCGCGCAGCTGAGGCCTGTTCATGCTCGGCGAGGAAGGGCACTCGTCGCTGAACGCCGGCGCTGAAGAACGAGACGAGCAGCACGGTCCCCGCCGTCACGGCGGCGAATCTCAGCCACCGGTGTCGATCGAACGCGCCTATCAGCGGCGCGACGATCAGGGTCGCGCCCATGTAACTGGTGACGTGGGCAGCCTCGCGCGCGTGCGTAACCGCCATCGAGAGGAGAAAAGCCACCGACAGCAGTCCAGCGGCGAGGCCGAGTTGGTTCTGGCCAGCGATTCGAACGACGATTGCGAGGGCGAGCGGAAGCAGCACCCCGAGTCCGAAATCGCCAATATGGGAAATCGGGATGAGTTGTCCCCACGACCCGAGTCCGCTGGCCTGGCCGGCATTCCCGCCAAGCAGCAACGCGAACGCGGTGAACATCATGATGACGCCTGCAGTGCGACCAAATGCACCCGTCGCAAGCGTGTACAGCGCCAGCAGTGCGAGTGCCGCGGTCCATAGCCGGAAGCTGTCGAACAGAATCATCGGATCGAGCCCGGCGGTCCGGCTGATCACAGCAAGAGCGAACGGGTACACCGGGTAGTAGTACGTGGACGATTCCCCTTTTGCGTACATGACCTCGGCGACCCGCAGAGAGGTGGCGTATTCGATTTTTCGAATCGTGCTGATTTGAAGCGGTTCCTCCATGGTGCTCCAGCCTGACCCCACGGCCGGCCCGAGCTGAGCATTCGTGTATCCACCTACGCGGTACGCGAGCACCGCGACGACGGCGATCATCACCAGCACGGCGATCTCTGACGCGTCAGGCCGCCGGAAGATCACCCGCGGAACGCGGCGCAGCCACATCGCGAGCAGCACTACGTTCGCGCAGAACAGTGCCGCCTCCACGTGAAGCACGTTCAGGCCGAACAGGAACGCGACAACGCAACTCGTCGCGAGCAGACACCAGGAGATGGCGGCGCCGAACGCGAGCCCCTCGGCCCACCGCAAGTCTGCCGCGCTCGGCGTCAGGAGAAGGCACAGTGTTCCGGGAATGAGGAGAATCGCTGCGCCTGCGAGTGCCGTGGCGATGAAGAGATAGAACTCCGACATACGGTGGGCGCCATTGTACCCAGTCGATTTGAGAGAGGGCCGCGTGCACGTGGGCCACAGGTTCGCCGTTTATCTCCTGCAAGCGGGTACCGATGTGCGCACGATTCAGTTGCTTTCACGTGCGTGTTCACGGTTCCGCGCGCGCATTGCGGCCGTGGCGCTTCAGTACACAGCGGTCGCCCATGCCATCCTGTTTCACGCGACGGCGAAGACGTCCGTTAGGGGAGCGTGCCCTTCAGTTCTTTATAGATCCGCCGGAGGACGACCTCTCGCTGTCCGGCGAATGCGTACAGCTTGGAGTACTGATCGAGTTTGACCGCCGCGACCGCCTGATCTTCGGTCGCGCCCTGCGCAATCTGATTCTGAACTCCGTCGCGGGCATCGACGAGGATCTGGCGCGCGCGGTCCAGCGCCGCCCGCGTCTGCTTCGGATCGTCGGGAATGGGACCATGACCCGGGATGAAGATGTCCGCGTCGAGCGCTCGCAATGCATCCAGCGCGCGAACCCACGACACACCGTAACCGCCGGCCATGTTCGGGAATTCCTCGTTGAAGAACACTTCACTCAGGTAGGCGATCCGGTCCTGTGGAACGAACAGCACGCTGTCGCCCTTGGTGTGCGCACTGCCGACATGAAGGACCTGAATCTCCTTGCCGCCGAGGTAGAAGGTCATGCGGTCCCGATAGGTCGCGTTGGGCATCCGCGCTCGCTGCACGTCGGCCGGGACGTTCCCACGCTGCATCTGGTCGATGAGCCCGGCACGGTAGTTTTCGTGGGCGATCTTGAAGACGTCCGCATAGACCGCACTGCCGCCGTTGAACGGATCGTGGAACGGCGAGGAGACGAGGTAGCGAATCGGCTGTTTGATGGTGTCGGCAATCGCCTGCCGCTCGGCGCGCGCAATCGCGTCGGTATCGAGCGCGTCGAACACCAGCACACCGTCGTTGGTGGCGACGATTCCGCTGTTGAAGAGCCGGCCCTCGTTGTTCGTCGTGTAGACGTAATGGCCCGGTATGATCTGACGCAAGCTTCCGGTTCTCGCTGCACCAGCGGCCGCGGGCGTCTGCGTCTGTGCGCCGATACCGCTGTGCAGGGCAACGACGAGCAAGAGGAGCATCGCCGGCTTGAGCGTCTCGTTGGTTCTCATATGTCTACCTGCGCAATCGGGCGGAGTATAGCTCGCACGAGGCCCCGTCGGGTTCTGCTGGCCCTCGTCGTGCTGTTTGCGATTGAAGCGGCCCTGTCCCGGACAACAGCTCGCGCGCAGGCGCGACCGGACATGGACGAAATCCTGACACGCATCGCTGACCGGATCGTCGAGTTCTACAAGCGGGCGCAGCGCGTGATCTGCATCGAGACGTCGAGAGTGCAGCCGATCGATCGCACCTTTTCCTCTCAGGGTTTTGCGCGGATTGTCGAATCAGAGCTGCGTGTCGAACCCGAAGGAGGTGAGGTGGCCGGCGAAGCGAGAGTCGTGCGCGAAGTGCGAAAGGTCAACGGCCGACCGCCCCGCGACAAAGACAAGAAAAACCGCGATGGGTGCACCGACCCGAATCCGCTGTCGAGCGAGCCGCTCGCCTTTCTGCTTCCGGCTCACCGTTCGGAATACCAATTCAAGGCTGCGGGGCTTGCGAAGGAGAGGAACCGTCCTGCCTTCCGCATCGATTTCGCGTCGGCTAATCGGAAAAGCAATCCGGAACTGATCGAGGACAAGCTTGGCCACGACGACTGTTTCGACTGGTCGGGACATATCGCGGAGTCGGGGCGCATCTGGGTCGACGCGGAGACCTACGACGTGCTGCGCGTCGAGCGAAGTGTCGGCGGACCGACCAGCGTGAGAGTTCCGCCACGGATTCAACGCCGGCATCACCTCGACAACTACGTCGTGATCATGCGGGAAGACACGACAATTCGTTATCGGACGGTCGCCTTCAGCGACCCTGACGAAACGTTGCTTCTTCCGGAATCCATCGAGTCCCTCAGCATCCTGACCGGCGGCCTCCAGTCGACGCGTCGAAGCCAGACCTACTCGGAATACAAGCGGTTCGTCGGGGACTCCAGGGTCGTCGAGTAAATCCGCGTACGAAGTCTCGAGAGTCGAGCAGCCCCGGTCCTGTCGGCGGGTCTCCCCGCGCCGTCCTCGGCGCTCCTTCGCGCCGGAGGCGCTCGTCCCGGCGGCGCGGGGATGCCACTCCCGCCGCCACCCGCTGGAGAACGCGGCTCGACTCGACCCCCCGGATCCCGGATCCCGGATCCCCGATCCCCGATCCCCGCTCAACCCAGTTTGGCAAGCTGAGCGTCGATCAATGTATTCAGCGTCGCGTGCTTCGCGGCCAGATCCTTCAGGCCGCTGCGCGCCTGATCGTTTCGTCCAGCCTCCATACTTCGGAAGACATCGACGTACTGGGCAAGGGCGGCGGCATCCTTCAGTGCCGCCACGGCGGTCTTCAGCGCTCCCCATCCGAGGTCAATCACGAGCGGTCTGACCTGCATGAACTCGCCGGTAATCTGCGTCAGGCCGGCGACCTGCGCGACGAAGTAGTTCTCATCGAATCCGTGCGCGCCTGCTTCCGTATCGACCTGCGCGTAGGTTTGCGTCCACGCACCGGGCCAGTCGCCGGCGAGGCCGCAGCCAGGAATCTTGTAGTCCCGCCCCTTGTTCATGGGACTCTTCACGCGACCCTGGAAGCCGCCGTTGACGCCGGGTCCTGCGTCGGGGCCGGCTTTTACGTCAACACGCGGCCAACGGTTGTCCGTCGCCGCGCGCGCAATCATCTCGACGAGCCAGATGTTGTTGTTGTTCACATCCATCAGGCTCGTAATCACGCCACCGTCTTCTGGACGTGCTGATGAGTAGGCGTAGGTATTGCCGTCTGCGCCGGTTTCGATCGTCTGCCGCCCGCCCATGTGCTCCATGCCGACTGTCGCGACGATCGACTTCAGCCTTTCCGGATGGATGCGGTAGTAGTCGTACTGCGGCCAACTCGCTTCCGCGCCGGGCATGAAGTGCCGGCAGTCGAAGTAGAAGACGAGCGTGCGTGAACGCTCGCTCTTCGGCACGCGATTGAAATACGCCATGATGCCGAGCATCCCGATGCCGCCGTTCTCCTCGATGAGCGACATCGCGTCAGTGTGCGTCGCGAGCAATACCTGCTCGTCCTGCGGCGTGCCGTAGTTCTTCCCAGGGAGATACGCGATGATGGCCTTCCCGATGTCGCGCTGAAAGCGCGCGCGCAGCGTCAGCGTGGCCATTTTTCCGGCTTTCGCGTCCGCGAGGACTTTTGCACCGTTGACGCGATCGAGGGTCAACGTTGGACAGTTGATGTAGGTTGCGCCGAGCCCTGCGCGGCCGTTCTCGGTGTACACACTCCGCTGCGCGAGGCCGAACGCCATCGCCGGCGACAGGTCGTAGACGATGACGATGCCGGCGGCGCGCCCCTTGATGCCGGCCTCGGCGAAGCGATTCAGCTGACTCCATACCCACCGGCCATGGAACGACGTCCCGTATGACAACGGTGGCGGCGTGAACAGCTCCGGCCACTTGCCGGGCGAGCGCCACTCATAGTCGGTTGGCGTGTAGTTGTCGAGGAAGTTGTTCGTGTACGGCGGCGGCGGCTGCTTCTGCGTCTGGAAGACGAGAAGCTTGCCGGCGATCTCTGAGTCCGTTGGCGGCTGCGCGGGATCGTAGTACACCATCTGCGCCGTGATGCCCTCCGGCGGGGTGGAACCTGATGTCATCCCGTACGAGGCGACAACCGGCACCGGTGTTCCATCGGTGATCAGCTTCTCCACAGCCTTGGGCGAGGCATGCATGTGCGTCTGCCGGTCCGGCCAGTCCTCGACGATGTAGTGGTCGTACGGGATCTCGACGTAGTCGAAATCGACGCCGCCGAACTCCGGCATCTTTGAGATGAGGAAATCCGTGAAGCGTTTCCACCCGGTGCTACCCGCGTACGTTGGACCGCAGTCGGCCTTGAAGACGTGCCAGTCGAGCGCCTGCTTCGGCGTCATCGTGAAGGGCCGATGGATCGTCGTGAGCGGCGACGCGGCCGCTTTGCTGGCCGGCGTGCTTTGCGCCCAGAGCGGGTCGCGTATCAGCATCGCGCCTGCAGAAACACCTGCTGCGGTTTTGAGAAAGTTCCTCCGGGAATGACGTGCGTCTCGCCTACGGCTCATCGAAATCCTCCGCTGGATTCCGCAAGGATAGTCGAAATGGTGCGCCTCGAATGATCGAACGCGTGCGAGTCGAGGTGCCCGGGTCCTGTCGGCGGGTTTCCCCACGCCGTGCTCGGCGCTCCTTCGCGCCGAGGGCGCTCGTCGCGCCTGCGGCGCGGCGTGGGGAGGCCCCTCCCGCCGCCACCCGCTGAAAAGAACTGCCCGACTCGCGTATAGTCCGCACGTACTCGCATTTCGCGTTCGACCGTCTAGACGAGGGGATCATGAAGCTGCGTACGATTTCAGCGCTCGTTGTCGCCCTTGCGATTGTCCTCGTGGTCGTGACATCTCGCCTGACCGCGGAGAAGAAGGCGGATGTTCTGTGGGACAAGTTCGGCGTTCCGCACATCTTTGCCACCGATCGCGCGTCGATGTTCTACGCACACGGCTGGGCGCAGATGCAGAACCAGGCCAACCTGTTGCTGCGCCTGTACGGCGAGTCCCGCGGCCGGGGCGCCGAATACTGGGGACCGTCCAATCTCGAGCTCGATCGCTGGGTTCAGCTGAACGATGTGCCCGAGCGGGCGAAGGCGTGGTACACCGCGCAGGACCCGACGTTCCGCAGCTATCTTGACGCCTTCGCGCGAGGCATCAACGATTTCGCGAAGGCGCATCCTGAAGCGATCGACGCCGACAAGCGGCTCGTCCTTCCGGTCACAGCTGTCGACGTCGTCGGCCACCCGCTTCGCGCGGTGCACTACGGCTACATGGCGTCGCCAGAGCGGGTGCAGCGAGAAGTGAACGCGCTCAAGCGTGGAGCCGGCGCGGTCGCTCAGAACGTCGATCCCGATCACGATCAGTTTTCCGCCGGCTCCAACACGTGGACGATCGGGCCGGCGCACTCAGCCAGCGGCCACGCGATGCTCCTCATCAATCCACACCTTGCGTGGGGCAACACGTTCTATCGCTACATGGAAGTCCATCTCGTTGGACCCGACTACGACCTGTACGGCGCGCCTCAAGTCGGTTTTCCGGTCGCCGTCGTCGGATTCAATCGCCACGCGGGCTGGGGTCGCACGGTCAACACCATCGACACGGTGGATTTCTTCAAGCTCACGGTAAAGGACGGCCAGTACCTCTATGACGGCCGGCCGCGATCGTTCGAGCGCGCCACGAAGAAGTTGAAGATTAAGCAGCCCGACGGAACGTTCCGCGAGGAGACGCTCGAGATCCGCAAGAGCATTCACGGGCCGGTCGTCTACGACCAGGACGGATTGATGGTGGCGATGCGGGTCGCAGGAATCGATCGCCCGAAGATGCTCGAGCAATGGTTCCGAATGGGCGAAGCGACCAACCTCCAAGCGTTCAAGCGCGCGCTGCAAATGATGTCGGTGCCGATGTGGCATGCCAACTACGCCGACGACAACGGTCACCTGATGTTCGTGTTCGACGGCCTCGTGCCCAGGCGTCACGGCCACGACTACGGGTACTGGTCAGGCGTGGTCGCCGGCGACTCGTCGCAGACAATGTGGACCGACTACCTGTCGTTTGACGAACTGCCGAAGGCGATCGACCCCGTGTCCGGGTGGACGCAGAACGCGAACCAGCCGCCGTGGGACGCAACGCTGCCGCTGATCGACCGCGCGAAATACGCGCCGTACGTCGCGCCCTCAGGTGACACGATGCCGACGATGCGCGCGCTCCGTTCGAGGCGGATGATCACGGAGGACGCGAAGATCAGCTACGAACAGCTGATTGCCAAAAAGCATTCGACGCGCATGGAGCTTGCCGACCGAGTCCTCCCCGATCTCCTGAAGGCAACCAATGGCGGCACCGAAGCGGCGCGGGTCCTCGAGAAATGGGACCGCATGACGGACGCCGACAGCCGCGGCGCCGTGCTGTTCCAGTTGTGGGTGGACCGCTACTTCGCTGGTCCTGGCGGGATCGGCGCGAAGCTGCGCGTGAAGTTCGACCCGTCCCATCCCAACGAGTCGGCCTATGGTCTCAACGATCCGGCATCGGCGGTCGCGGCGCTTGTGGCAGCCGCTGAAGAGTGTCAGAAGCTGTACGGCGCGCTCGACGTGAAGTGGGGTGACGTGTTCCGCTTTGCCAGCGGGAACGCCGACGTCGCCGGCAACGGCGGGCCCGGAGGCTCGGGCCTCTTCCGCACCATTGCCTTCACTCGCAAGGTGGGCAACCGGTATTACGCGGCCAACGGCGAGACCATCGTGTGCGCCGTCGAATTTGGTCCGGCACAGCAGGCACGCTGCACGCTCGGGTACGGCAACTCGACGCAGGCGGGTTCACCGCACCTCGAGGATCAATTGCCGCTGATGGTCCAGAAGACGCTTCATCCCGTGTGGCGGGAGAAGAAAGACATCGAAGCGAACCTGGAGAAGCGGGAGAGCTTCTGATGCGGAGATACGTATTTGCCGCCACAGTCCTGTTCCTCACGCTCGGCGTCACGTTCGGCTTGACGCAGCAACGCGATGATGGCGACATGCTTGCGCGTATCAGGGCGGAGGGACTGCAGCGCTCAGGCGCGCTCCCACTGTACCGAACGCTCACCGACGAAATAGGCGCGCGGCTGACGGGGTCACCGGCGCACGTGCGGGCGGCGAATTGGGCGCGCGACCGTTTCGCGGAGTGGGGACTCAGCAATCCGCATCTCGAGCCTTACGAGTTCGGCCGCGGCTGGCAGATGGAACATATCTCCGCCGAGATGACCGAGCCTCGCTACTTTCCGCTCATCGCATACGGCGAGGCGTGGACCCCATCGACCAAAGGTGTGGTGAGCGGACGCGCGATCTATGTCGGTGACAAGAACGCCTCGCAAATTCAGGCGATGGCCGAACAGCTTCGCGGCGCCATCGTCCTCACGCACCTTCCGGTGACGGAGTTTGTCGACGGCGATCGGCCGCAGCCTGGTCTCGAGGACAGGCCGGTGGCCACCGGCAATCCGGCGCTGCCCGGAGCGCGCAGCACAACGCCGGTCAGCGAGCTGATGCCGATCCTCACGAAGGCGGGTGCAGCCGTCGCACTAAGGCCGAGTGCGTATCGCGACGGCACCGTCGGCGTCGTTGGCAATCGCAACACCACGAACGATGCCGTGCCGTCGATGATCGTGGCCGGCGAGCAGTACAACATCCTCGCGCGGCTCGCCGCCGGCGGACATCCTGTGTCGCTGCGCGTGGAGCTCCGGACGCGTTACATCGAGAACGATCGCAACAGCTACAACGTGATCGCCGAAATCCCCGGACGCGACGCTGCGCTGCGTGACCAGGTCGTGCTCGTCGGCGCGCACCTCGACTCCTGGCACACCGCGAGCGGTGCGACCGATAACGCGGACGGCGCGGTGGCGGTGATGGAGGCGGCGCGCATCCTGCGTGCGCTCGGCGCCGAACCGCGGCGAACCATACGCGTTGCACTGTGGAGCGGTGAGGAGCAGGGCCTGCTCGGCGCGCGTGCGTACCTACTGCAGCACTTCAACACTCCAGCCGCGCGCGACCAGCTCGCCGTCTATCTGAACGACGATCCGGGAAGCGGCAAGACGCTCGGCTTCTACATGGAAGGCAATCAAGCCGCGAAAGCGATGTTCGATCGCTGGATCACGCCGTTGAAGGACCTCGGCGCGACGCGGAACATCATCGAGGGGATTGGCGCCACCGATCACGTCCCGTTCAACGAGGCGGGGCTGCCCGGCTTCAACGTCATCAAGGACTTCGGTGCCTACGACGAGCGCACGCGCCACACCAATGCCGACTTTCCAGAGCGCATGAGCGAGGACGAGCTGAAGGAGTCCGCCATCTTCATGGCCACCTTCGCGTGGCAGGCCGCGATGCAGGACGAAAAGATCCCGCGAAAGCAGTAGAAGTGGACCTTGAGATCCGCCGCGTTCGCCTATGTGCCGGCGCGCGAATAACGGAACTCGAGCACTGCCCCTGGGTTGACGAGTTCCCGGACGAGCGCACCCGACGGACCGACCGTCCGACCTTCGGTATCCGTGACGACGAAAACCCGCACTCCGTCGGGAGCCACGACGATGTCGCGATACCGGTTGCCGGTCTTGAAGTATGCGAGAGGGGCGCCTATTGGGTTTTTCTGATCACTCGTCAGCGGCATGCGGAATACCACGCCGCTGATCATGGTCGTCAGCAATAGTGAATCGTGCCATCCGGGGATCGTTCGCGAGGTGTAGACCTTCATACCCGCGGGCGCCGCGGTGGCGTTGCCGAGTGTGCGGAGCTCGTAGGTGTTCGGCACCGTAAAGAACGTCTTCACCGGCGGCTTGAAGTTCTCCACGTGCGCAGCCGATTCTTGCTGCCGGGGCACCGACGCCGGCGGATTGAAGACGCTGAAGGTGAGCGATGCGCATGGTTGTGGTGAGGAAGCCGACCAGTTGGCGTAGACGTACGACTGGTCGTCCCGGTAGCCCGCGATGAGCGGCCATCCGTAATTGCCACCCGCCACCACGAGGTTCACTTCATCGTCGATGCTCTCGCCATGTTCGGAGTCGAACAGTCGCGCGCCCGCAAACACGAGTCCCTGCGGATTTCGATGTCCGTAGGAGTAGATGTGGCTGCGCACGCCGTTGAGGACCGGGTTGTCGCG
>Ga0070664_100002617_pt1 | contig 14530 bp, 16 predicted proteins | sample KBSC73metaG_FD_65863 | JGI IMG/M metagenome (GOLD analysis project Ga0070664, IMG submission 65863) | Corn rhizosphere microbial communities from Kellogg Biological Station, Michigan, USA - KBS C7-3 metaG | ecosystem: Host-associated > Plants > Roots > Rhizosphere > Soil ... | reverse complement strand
CGCGAACCATGATTACGGCGCTCAAGGGCGCCGGCGCGGACGTGCTGTACACTGAGGTGCCCGGCGGTAGCCACGTCAGCGTCGTCGAGCCGAATCTGGCGGCGATGTTCGAGTTCTTCGTGGCGCACAAGAAGCAGAGCCCGTAGCCGCGAGGCGATCGGCTCGGGGTCGCGTTGGATGTCGTGTTTGAGCCGCGTTCGTCGTAACCCCTCGGTGACCCGCCAATCTCCGAGGAAAATCGATGACATGGCAAACACGATCGCTTACAGCGCTTCTGGTAATCGTCGGACTCACGTCGAGCGCGTGCAGCGACGACGCGAATCAGATCGCCAGCCCGGAAACCCCCGTCGACAGTCTCAGTGTGAGCACGGCCGTTCGCTGGAACCAGCGCGCGGTGGCACTCGTTGTCGCGCGGCAGCCGACATCCAACGGTCAGGCGGCGGTGAGCCGCGTTCTCACCTATCTCTCCGTAGCGCAATACCGTGCCGCGACCGCCGCGCAAGCGTCGGCGAATTCGGCGAAGCCGCCATCTGTTGGCGCCGCAATCGGCGGCGCATCCGCGGCGGTGCTCAACTTCTTCTTCCCGCTCGACGTCGCCGCCACCGAGGCCCAGCTCAATGGAGACCTCGCCGTTCCGCCGTGGCCGTCGGAGAGCAAGACCGATCTTGCGGCGGGTGAGTCGCTTGGCCGGAGCACCGGCGCCGCGGTCGTGACCCAAGCAATGGCCGACAACTATCTGACGGTTGCGCCGCCCGCGACGCCGGTTGGGCCGGACAAATGGATGTCGGCGCCGTCGGTGGGGGTGGTTCGTTCACTCCATGGAACGCGGCCGTTCTTCCTCGCGTCGGTTGGTCAGCTGCGCGCGCCCGCTCCTCCGGCGGTTGGTTCGGCGGCCTTTGTCACAGGGTTGACCGAAGTGCGCCGCATCGCCGACACCCGGACGCCCGCGCAGGCGGCGATCGCGAACTTCTGGAACACGTCGAGCGGCACCTTCACCGCGGGTGCGCTGAATCTCATCGCGGACAGCGTGATCCGAGCGCATCGCGCGTCGGAGGCGGAAGCGGTCCGCATCCTCGCCTTCGCCAATGCCGCGGCGTTCGACGCGCAGATCGCGTGCTGGGACTCGAAGTTCACCTATTGGTTCATCCGCCCATCGCAGATGGATCCGGGCATCGTCATGTCGATCGCGTTGCCCAATCATCCGTCATATCCGTCCGGCCACTCGTGCATGTCGGCGTCGTTCCTGGGTGTCGTTGCCGACGCGTTTCCGCAGGATCGCGAACGGCTGGACGCGATCGTTGAAGAGGCGGGGATGTCGCGCGTGTATGGAGGCATCCACTACCGGTTCGACATCGAGGCCGGTCGCGATATCGGACGTGCCGCCGCGGCGCTCGCGCTGAAGGGGTCGTTGAAGTAGGCGGCAGCTCGGCGGCTCGGCAGAATGGCTCGCGTGCTCGGCGCTCAGGACTCGAAGTGCTGGCGCAGGAGCATGCGGGCTTTCGCCCAGTCGCGCTGGACGGTGCGCACGGTGACGCCGAGTGCCTCGGCGGTTTCCTCTTCGGTGAGTCCGCCGAAGAAGCGGCACTCGACGACCTGGGTGAGGCGCGGATGGGTGCCGGCCACGCGCTCGAGCGCCTCGTCGAGTTGGAGCAGCGCCTCCGGTTGATCATCGGCGGCGATGCGTCCCTCGTCGAAGGTCACTTGCCGGGCGTCGCCACCGCGTTTGAGCCTGCGCCGCGCTTTGGCACGGTCGACGAGGATGTGTCGCATGGCGAGCGACGCTAACGCCAGGAAATGCGCCCGGTCGCTCGGCTGCGCGCGCGAGTGATCGACCAGTCTTAGATATGTCTCATGGACGAGTCCCGTCGTCTGGAGCGTGTCGGCGCGGCCCCGCGCGGCGATGTGACGGTGGGCGATGCGACGCAGCTCGTCGTACACGAGTGATACGAGCCGATCGAGTGACGCTTGGCTTTCGCTGCGCAGCTCGGCGAGAACGTCGATGTCGGCACTCGGTGAGGTCATCGCGGCAACTCGATCAGCACGACATCGGAATTCTCGCGGACGCGCTCGAAGAGAATTTGGCGACCGTCGGGCGAGACGTCGAAGCGGAGCAGCGACTCGCCGCCACGGAGTCTCGTCAGCTGCCGGGTTTGTCCCGTCGTGAGATCGAGCAGATGGAAATCCTGCCGGCGGAATCCACCCTGCTTGAGCACCAGTTCTCGCCCACTCCCCGGCAAGAAGCGATAGCTGTCGCCGATTCTGTCTACAGTGATTGGCGGGAGGGAATAGGATTGGCCGTCCGGCCGGACGGCCAAGACAGGAACCGTGCGTGCGCGCGGCGCTCCGGAGTAAACGATGAACGTGCCGTCGGGAGACCACACCGGATTCGATGAGACCGTCGCGACGAGTCTAACGGGAGGCCCGCCGTCGAGCGGCACCTTGTAGATGCGAACGCCACCGGTGTCCTGCGCGGTGATGGCAATCCACTTTCCATCCGGCGACCACGATCCGGCGCCCCGCACGTCGAGCGACTCGGCCAGCACGCGGCCGTCGGTGCCGTCGGCCGTGCTGCAGTAGAGCCGCGATCGGTCATTGCGCCGCACCGGCGCGCAGACGGACTTGCCGTCGGGCGAGATCGCGGGCGCACCGACGACCGCGCCGTCGGTGGCGCTCCACAGCTCGGTGGCGGCGCCATCGCGAAGTCGCCACATGCCGTCGGCGCCGCTGCGCGACGCGAGATAGAAGAGCGATCCGTTCGAAGCGAACCGCGGTCCGCGTGCGCGGGCGGTCGGTACACGATCGAGCGGCCGCGCGTCTCGTTCCTCTGCCACGCCGGCGGTGATCGCGACCGACCAGAGGTTGACGGTTGGATTGGACACCGTGGTGACGAGCCGCCGCGGCGTTCCGGCCGTTGGCGCGGCGGCGGCGACGGACAACGTGTGTTCCACGCCCGTCGTCACACGGCGCGCGATGCGTTCATCGACGTCCATCGAATAGAGCCAGGGGCCCGTGCCATCGTCGGCGGTGGCAACGTACAAGAGGGTCCGCCGATCGAGCAGAACGGGATAGCCGACGGTCGCGTCGTGGTGCGTGAGGCGCTCCGGTACGCCGCTGTCCGCCGGGATGCGCCAGATGTCCATGTTGTCCGGCGGAACCCCATACGAGAAGTACAGGTAGCGGCCGTCAGGGGACCAAGCGAGGTAGTGGCAGTGTCGACCTGCCGGCGCGACGAAGATGCGGCGCGCATTTCGTCCATTCTGGTCGGCGACGAAGATCGGATCGTTGCCGCCTTCGTGATAAGCGACGCGACGTCCATCGGGCGACCAAACGGCCATCACGGCCCGCTCGAGGAAGGGCTGGAGTTGTCCGCCGAGGGTGGGCACGAGCGACACACTCGGTGTGTTGGCGATTCCGGCGGCGCGAATCCAGACGCGCGATCCGTCCCCCGTGAATCCGACGTTGCGAACATCCTCATTGAATAACTCTGGAAGGCGGCCCCCGGTGAGATTGAGAAACTGACCGCTCCCAATCTGCGTGACGAGTGCGTCGAACTGGCCGCCGCTGTCGGCGAGAAAGACAGCGAACCGGCCATCGCTGGAGATCGAGGCGTCGAGCTCGGAGCCGGGAAGGTCGGTGAGTCGTTCCACACGCGCGTTGGCGAGCGGGTTCTGCCAGCCGGCATTGCCCCATTTGAGGAGTAGCCACGCGATGAGCGCCAACATTGCGACGCCGAGTCCGAGTCCGACGAGCGCGAGTCGGGCTCGCGACGGCTGGGGAGCGCGAGGTGGCGCGATGGCGGCCGCGCCGATCTCGTCGAGCCGACGCACCAGCTCGTCCATGTTTTGCCATCGAGCGTCGGGCTGCTTCTCGAGGCACTTCGCGATTACCTCGGCGAGCCCCGGCGGCACGTCCGTGCGACGCGCGGTCACGGGCTCGGGGGCTTGCGTCAGGTGCGCGGCGAGAATGGCCTGCGGTGTAGTCGCGTCGAACGGGCGTTTGCCGGCGAGCATCTCGTGCGCGACGACGCCCACGGCGTAGATGTCAGCGCGGTGGTCGATCGACGGATCGGCGGCGATCTGCTCCGGTGCCATGTACGCCGGCGTGCCGACACTTACCCCAGTGAGCGTGGCCACGCTATCCGCGGAGCCATGGACGGCTCTCGCGATCCCGAAGTCAGCGACCATGGCGTGCTCGCCCGAGAGGAGCACGTTCTCAGGTTTGATGTCGCGATGGACCACGCCGCGCCGGTGGGCGTGGGCGAGGGCGTCGCAGACGTCGCGCAGGATCGCCACGGTTTCGCGGATGGGCAGCGGGCCTTCGCGGCGCATCCGGTCGCGTAGCGAGTGGCCCTCCTCGTACGGCATCACGTAGTACAGCGACCCATCGGCATCGCCCGAGTCGTAAAGCGAGACGATGTGTGGATGCTGGAGGGTTGCAACGATGGCGATCTCGCGCAGGAATCGGTCGCGGCCGACTGTGGCCGCGACCTCCGAGCGAATGACTTTGACCGCGACGTCCCGATTGTGTTTGACGTCGCGCGCGAGATAGACGACTGCCATCCCACCCTCACCGATCACTTCGCTCACGCGATACCGTGCGGCGAGCGACTCAGGAAAGCCTCCCTCCTGGTCATATAAAACGTCGCCGAAGTTTTCGCCTACTGGCCGATCGAGCACCGGATGAGGGCTCTCACATTGAGCCACGAGCCGCGCGAGCTCGGCTTCGAGGGCAGTGTCGCCGTGGCTCAGCGTTGTGAGGAGTGCGGGCCGCTCGCTTGGCGCGGCGTCGAGCAGTGCGTCGAGCATGGGCTCGAGACGGTGCCAATCTGAGCGCGGTGTCGTGCGGGGGGGGTCGGCGGACACGAGGGAAAATACGACTTGCGCGACTTCGCTTCCGCAAGGCGTGTCACAATGGACGACCTCGCCAAGCGCAGGTTCCGATCGAAGGGCAAAAGCCGGCCGAAGGCCGGCTCTTGTGTCACTGGCCGCCTCCACGCGACCGTGGATGGGGCGGCCTGTGAAGGCGCCGAGTGAGCGCGGCGTGGAAACTTTTCGGCGTGCGCGTCGCTTGTCACCGTCCGAAGTGGCGCGCGAATTCTGGGATCCACCCTCGCGTCCTCCGCTTTCTCCAAGCCAATCGTTCATGACCACCGTCGCCATTTACGTCGGGGACGCCTCGGATCTCGAGACCTTCCTGGCCGAACGCATCTATGAGTTCAACGCGGCTGCTACCGGCTACCACGACGCTGAATCGTTCGCGGGGAGTCATCGGAACGGCTCGGGCGATATCGAGGCGGAAATCACCGGCTTCACGTGGGGCGGTTCTTGTTTTGTGTCCTATCTGTGGGTCGCGGAGGCGTTCCGCGGCAGGGGCGTCGGGAGCGAGCTGCTTTCCGCGGCTGAGGTGCACGCACGCGGGAAGGGCTGCCGCGTGGTGATCTTGTCGTCACACAGCTTCCAGGCGCCGGATTTCTACGTCCGTCGAGGCTACCAGCAGGTGGCGCAGATCAGCGACTATCCGGTCGGCTATGACGACATCGTGCTCGTCAAGCGCTTGTAAATGTCGATTGCTCAATCAGAATATTCCAATGACCAGTAGAGCCTTTCAATGAACTCGGCGCCAAGTTTGCTGACGCGAATTCAACGAGGCGCTTGCCGCGTCATGTGAATAATGGGAAACGGACGACCGCCGTCGTCCGTGGGCGACCGACCCGCCGCCTCGAAGCCGAGCGAGGCGTAGAAGCCTCGGGCTACTTCGTTCTGCTCGTTGACATCCACGTGTAGCGCGCCGCCGGAGAGCTGCTGCGCGTGCGCGACGAGCTGTGTGCCCGCGCCGCGTCCTCGATGGGGGGGATCGACGAACAACGCGTCGATCGTTCCCGGCGAGTATCCGAGGAAAGCGATCGGCTCGTCGTCGTCGGCCGCAACCCACCATTCGGGAAAGTCGCTTGCCAACGCCGTCGCGACGAGTGGCTTGAGCGCGACGATATCGGCCTCGGACAGGAAGAGGTGGGTCGCCCGGACGGAACGCTCCCAGAGATCGAGCAGGAGCGGGCGGTCACCGTCAATCGCGCGTCGAATGGTCATCTCGCTGACAAGCACGCGGCGCCTTTCTTGTTGCGCGTTAGGCAGCGCGCGCAGCTTGCGCCCTGCGCAGCGTCGCGAGAAGCTCGGCGAGCGTGGTCGTTCCCCGATCTCGGGCGTACCATCGGCGGACCTCTCGGTAGCGTTCCTCGGGAGTCAGCGCGCGACCGGCATTGACGACCCATCCTTGAAGCGGCGCCGGTCGCGGGCCCCACCAGGCTCGCTCGACATACTGACTGTCCAGCACGATCACGACCGGGATCGAGCGAGACCTTCCGGTAAGGTGCGCGTCCATCAGGTCCGGGTTGGCGTCGCGCGACAGAATGCGAAGTTCGAGGTTGCGCGCGCGATTCGAAATTGCGGCAAGCACCGGGAGTGTGTTGACCGCGTCGCCGCACCAATCTTCCGTCAGCACCAACAAATGCCACTGGCCCTCAAACGACTCGACGTCGCGTACGACGGAATCGGGCGTCTCGGTGCGACGCGCGAGCGCTTGCCACAGCTCGACGTTCGCCGAGACATCGGTCAAGAACCGCTCGAACGAAGCGCCGCCTGCATAGCGGGTTCTCAAAGAAGTGGATGCAAACATGAGCTCTCCATCGTGGCGTCGGCTCGCGCCGTCCCTGACCGCGAACCGGACGCCGGATGTTCTATGTCGACGATGTATTGTTGTCGTTGAAGAAAGGACTCGGTGTCAGAAGGCAGCGAGACCTTGGAAGCCGGCCACGGGAACGAGTCCCGGAGTGTCGGGCAGAGTCGTGAGCGTCCCTTGGTCGCCGATGGCGAACGACCCAACGGTGCCTGTACCTGTCTGCAACACATAAAGGAACTTGCCGTCGCGTGTGATCTGGATGTCCAGCGGTGTCGCGCCGGAGCCGTTCGTCACACCAGTGCGTCCGTCGGAAGAGAGCGGAGTGAGGACGCCGTCTGGTGACACGGCAAACCCACCGATCGAGCCGCTACCCGCGTTGGCGACGAATGCGAAGCGTTCGTCGTTGCTGAGCACGAGCCAACACGGCGCCGCTTGCTGCGTCGACAGCGACCCCGTGACGAGCGACAGCACGCCTCCGGCGAGCTTGTACGACGACACCGCGCCGGCGCCAGCCTCGGACACGATCAGCTGATCTCGATTGGTGACGGCAAAGCCGAACGGACCGCCTCCGCTCGACGGACGGCGACCGGCCGAGGTGAGGTTGCCATGTTCATCCACCGTCACGACGGCGATCGCGCCCGCGGCGCGCTCCGTGACGAACACGTAATGGCCATCGCGGCTCGCGTTGATCGTCGACGGACCGTCCGACGCGGCGCCGAGCGACAGCTTGCCAAGTAGCGTCGGCAATCCCGTCCCGGCGATCGAGTACGCCGCAATCGAGTTGTCCTGGTTGAGGACGAAAAGTCGCTCGTCGGTCACCGCGAGCGAGATCGGTCCCGAGCCGAAGGAGCTGACGACGCCGAGCAGATGAGGCGCTGCGCCGTTGTCGATCGCGAATGTGCTGATGGAATTAGAGCCGGCATTGACCACGAACAGCGATTGATGATTCCGGCTCACGACGACTGATCCCTGCGATTGCAGCGGATCACCGCCACCGCCTATCCCGAGGCCGCCGGTGCTGAACTCGCCGAGCTTCTCGAGCGCACCGTTCTCGCGGCGGGCGAAGGCGACGATGGCATTGCCGCTTGCTCCGTTGGTGCCGACGTAAACGCCGCCGACGGGGCGGGGGTCGTTGCCGATGTCACGGCGCGCCGGCGCATTAGCGCTCAGCCCGTCGGCGAGTGATCGAGGTTGCGTCGTGTGGTCGCCGCACGCGGTGAACAGCGCCGCGCCGGAGGCCAGCACGAACGACAGGTACTGCTTCATCGTTGGATCTCCTGTAAGAGTTTCCTAATCAGGGACGTTCGCCCCCTCACGCCGGTGAAGTCACAACGAATTGGAAAGGTTCCACAGATCCCGTTGGGAACTGCTCGACCGTCTCGTGCATTGACGTTCCGCGTCGTGGTTGTTGCGACCTCAACCTGTGACACGGTGATCAGACTCATGGAGCGGATCGGCATACTTGCAACTGTAACGGCGAAACCGGGCCGGGCAGACGATGTAGAAGCGTTCCTCAAGTCCGCCCAGTTGCTCGCGCAGTCCGAAGCGCAGACGCTGCAGTGGTACGCGTTCAAGTTCGACGATTCGCGTTTCGGGATCTTCGACACCTTCGCCGATCACGACGGACGCCGGGCGCACGTCTCGGGTGAGATCGCGCGACAGCTCGTCGCGGCCGCCGTCGAGCTCTTCGCCGCGCCCCCGTCGATCGAGTTCGTGGAGATCGTCGCGAACAAGCATTCGGCATAGTGGAGGCAAATATGAAAATGTCTTCGGTACTCGCGGCCCGATGGGCGCTTCTGCCGATGCGCGTCGTCGTCGCGCTCGGATTTCTCGTTCATGGTGCCGCGAAATGGAACCGGGGACCCGCGAAGTTCGCGGTGCTGCTCGGTCAAATCGGTATTCCGGCACCGATGGCGGCGGCGTGGAGCACGACGGTCGTTGAACTGCTCTGCGGCTCGGCGCTGCTGATCGGACTTTGGGTCACGGTCGCGTGCATTCCGCTGGTGGTGACGATGCTCGTGGCGATGTTCACGATTCACGTGCATTACGGATTCAGCGCGGTGAATACCGTCGGGTTGACGGCGGCGGGTCCGCAATTCGGGCCACCCGGATACGAGATCAACTTGCTATACCTCGCGATCCTCGCGGCGCTCGCCGTGTCGGGACCTACGCCGCTTTCGATCGACGCCGTCAGGCAAGCGGAACGATCCTAGCGTGCTGCTCCCGCTCTATGCGATCGTGCCCGGGCGGCTCGAATACATTCCGCGATTGAACGACATCGAGCTCTCAGCGGCAGTGCTGCTGGAGGGCTATGCGCCCGAGGCGGTGCTGCGCGAAGTGACGACTGCTGCCGATTTTCGCGCGGCGATCACGGCCGGACTGCTGTGGGTGGCGGTGACTGACGCACAGCCCGTGGGCTTCGCGCACGTCAAACTGCTCGAGGCCGGCCGCGCCCATCTCGACGAGCTCGACGTGCACCCGGATCACGCCCGCCGCGGCGTGGGGCGACGTCTGGTCCGGGCAGTGTGCGACTGGGCCGCCGCGTCGTACCTCGACGCCGTGACGTTGTCGACCTTCCGGGTGCCGCCCTGGAATGCGCCGTTCTACGCGTCGATGGGTTTCCGCGCCTTGACGGAGCCCGAGCTCACGCCGGCGCTGCGGCGCGTCGTCGCGCAGGAGACTCGTCGCGGCCTCGATCCGACGCAGCGCGTCGTCATGTATCGCGGGACGCGAATGTCTCAAAGGTGACTGGCGGCGCGCACCAAAGGTGCGCGCCGTCTCGAGGGTGAATAGTGGTCGAAGGTCGGTTGGTTCCGTGGCCGATCAAGCGGCGGCCGCGAACGGGACTTCGGGGAAGTCGACGGCGGTGTCCGCGACGTTGTTCAGGTAGTTGGTGAAGACGTTGAGAGCCACGTGCGCGACGACTTCGACCATCTCGGCGTCGGTGACGCCTGCGGCGCGGGCGTCGGCGAGCGCCGCGCCGGAAAGACCAACGGATCCTCGATCGACGTGGTTGTACCAATCAGTACAATACGTCAGTGCTCCGCCACGTTGCAATCGGGCGTCGGCCGCCGTCAGAGGCCTGCCTTCTTGAGCGCGGCTTCGATGTCCTGCTCGCCCCCGACACCGGTGTAAACCACGCGGCGCCCGGCGTCGATGATCACGATGTACGACGTGTGTGGAACGCTGAACGCCTTGATCGCCGCGCCGTCGGCGTCGAAGACAAACGTCCCTGTCAGGTGCTGCTTCACGGCGTATTCGCGCTGACGATCCGCGGTCTGACTCGCCGTCACGCCGACGCTGACGAAGGTGACACGGTCGCCATGGCGTTGACGGGCCGCCTCCATCGCCGGTTCCATCTGCTTGCACAACGGGCACCAGGTTGCCCAGAACTCGAGGACGACCGGCTTGGCGCCGTAGTAATCGGCGAGATCGACCGCCTTTCCGTCCAACGTGACCACGTGTGCCGGCGGCGCCACCGTCCCAACGGCGATGCCTCCTTCCTGCGCGCTCGCCGCCCGTGCGCCGAGCGTGATCGCGACGACCGCGATCAGCGTTCTCGTAAGACCTGCTCTCATTATTCTTCTCCTCTCGAAGTGGTGTCTCGCGCCTCTATGCGCGTTTTGGCCGAAAACCGCCAGCGCGCCGGTAAGCGACCAGCGATGAGAAAAGTTCCGTGCTTTGTCATCGCCGGCGGTGTCAATTCGAGCGATCGCCGTCCGCAGTCATTCATCAAGGAGAAGAACGTGACCGATGTCGTGATGAGGGTCGCGAGACCCACGGACAGTCTGGAGGCAATCGCCAAGATGTATGGAGACGGCCTCGGCTTCGACGTACTCGGCAAGTTCGTGAACCATCGCGGATTCGACGGCGTGATCCTGGGCCACTCCGGCGCGCCGTATCACCTCGAGTTCACCTTCCAGCACGGCCATCGCGTTGGGCAGGCGCCGACTCACGATCACCTTCTGGTGTTTTACATCCCGGAGCGCGACGACTGGGAGCAACGCTGTGCGCGGCTCGTGACGGCTGGCTTTCGCCAGGTACCATCGTGGAATCCATTTTGGGACGACGAGGGCCGGACGTTCGAGGACATCGACGGGTACCGCGTCGTGCTTCAGAACGCTCCGTGGGCGCTGGTGAATCCCGGCCTCACGTGATCAGCTGGCCCATCGTGACGAGGTAGTATTCGGCGACACCGATGAGGATCAGCGCGAAGAGTCGTTTGACGCCGATCATCCACGGTCCCGGACGAGGCAGGCGGAGCGCCGTGTCCGTCGCGACGGCGAGCGCTATCAGCAGCGTGCACATGCCGAGCGAGAAGGCGAGGAGGTAGATGAAACCGAGCCCGGCGCTCTTCGTCGTCGTAACCCACGTCAGGATTCCAGCCATTACCGGCGCGCCGCATGGTGCCGCGACGAGGCCTGACATCGCGCCCATCGCGAAGGCGCCGCCGATGCGACCGCCGGTGCCAACGTTCGCGGCGCGCTGCTGAACCGCGGCGGGGATGGGGACGGCGATGACGTCAGCCATCATCCCCGCCGCGATCAGCATGACGTTGGCCATCGCGAAGCTGAGCCAGGGATTGGTGCTGATCGTACCAAACATCGTCCCGGTCAGCCCGGCGACGAGTCCGAGGAGCGAGTAAGCCGCGGCGAGTCCGGCAACGTACACGAGGGCCAGGCCGACGCGCCGGCGTCGTGATGAAGGGCGGTTGCCGCCTACAATGGACAGTGTGACCGGGATCATCGGATAAAGGCAGGGCGACAGGCTCGCCAGCACGCCACCGCCGAACGCGAGGCCCAGCGCCGCCACCGGCCGCGACGCGAAGTCCGGCGCAAAGCTCGAGAGTATCATGCGCGGCAAATCGCCGGCTACAGCCAAAAGTTTCCGCCGAGTGCACGCTGTTTGGAACTATTTGAGCGGCTCGTGCGTTCGCGTCACGCCATGGAACTCGCCGACAGTACCCTTCGCCCGCCCCCAGCTGTCGAGACCTTCGAACGGGAAGCGCTGGTATTCCTGCCGAATGTCTCGCGTTACGCCCGCCTGCTGACGAGAGACTCCGCCGACGCCGATGACCTCACGCAAGAGACCTTTCTCCGAGCGTACGAGGCCTGGCCGTCCTTTCGCACCGGAAGCGATTGCAGAAGATGGCTGTTTACGATCTGTCGGAATGTCTACCTGCGAAACCGCCAGCGATCGCAGCGATTCGTAGCGGTCGAAGATCCTGACGTCGAGCTGATAGCCACTCGGCAGATGTACTTTCGCGCGCGCGAGCAGGGCTGCAAGGATCTCTTCGATCGCATCGATCTCGGTCCGGCGTTGCAGAAGGGCCTCGACGCTCTCTTGCCGGAGTATCGCGAAGTCGTGGTGTTGATCGACATCGAGGATTGCTCCTACGCCGCGGCTGCCGCCGCGCTGAAGGTACCGATCGGCACGGTTCGATCTCGTCTCTTCCGCGCGCGCCGACTGCTCCAACAAAGCTTGATGGAGTACGCCGAGGACCTTGGATTTCTGCGACCGAACCAGGAACAACTCTCTCAGGGAGGAACACGTCAATGACGACGAACCTCGACACGCTCATGCCCTGCCATGAGGTCGTCGCCCTCCTGTGGGAGTATCTCGACGGAGAACTGGACGACGCGATGCGGGCGCGGATTCGCGAGCACCTCGACCACTGCGGCCATTGCACCGATCATTTCACGTTCGAGGGCGCGTTTCTCCGAACCGTCGCGCGGGTGATCGACGAGCCCTGCGAGACCGGCGAGCTGAGACAGCGCATTCTTGCCGCCCTTCGCTGAGGCGTGATCACCTGGAGGCGACAGGCACCTCGGACCGTGAGCCCGATCGATGCTCGTCAGCTTCGCGGTAGATCCATGCTCCGACGATCGTGGACACCACGTCGCTGTCTCGCGGCGTTCCTTGACGCGCCTGGAGTGGCGTCCGCGACGATCGTCGGGTCGTCATGGGGCGGCGTGCTGGCGCAGGCCGTCACTCCGCCCGCAGTGCAATCACCGGGTCGATTCGGCTCGCGCGAAGCGCCGGTCGCCACGCAGCCACGAGCGCGACAACGATGAGCAGCAAACTTGCACCGGCGAGAGCGAGCGGATCGGTCGCGCTCACTCCGAACAGAAGCGATCGCAAGAATCGCGAGACGAGCACCCAGCTCGCGAGTCCAACGATAACGCCGATCAACGCAAGCCTCAGCGCATGATCGAGCAATCCTAGACGCAGGAGCGATGGCGTGGCGCCGAGGGCGAGACGCACACCCAGCTCGCGCGTCCGCTGGCGCACTGTCGTCGCCACCGTGCCGAACAGTCCGACGGCGGCGAGCAGCATCGCGGCGCCTGCGAAAAGCGTAAGCAGCAGCGCGTTCAACCTCGGCTGGGCGAGCGTGCTCGCGAGCAACGTTTCGAATGGAATGGCACTCGCCAACGCCACGCCGGGATCGACATCGTGGACCGTCCGCCGGAGAACAGGAATCATCTCGCTCGGGCGACCGGACGTTGCGACGATGAGTGTCGTCGGCGCGAATCCGGGAAAGATCGATTGACGGAGCGGGATGTACACGCTCGGCCGCGGCTTGCGCAGATCGCGATAGTGTGAGTCGCGCACGACGCCAACGACCGTCAGCCGATCTGTCGAATCTCGCATGAGACGCTTGCCGATCGGATTGGCCCCCGGCCAGTAGTACTGCGCCAACGACTCGCTGAGTATCACGACGGGCAGTGCTCCTTCGCGATCGCTTTGCGTGAAGAGTCGACCTCGCACGAGCGGGATTCCGAACGTGCTGAAATAGCTCGGCGTCGCGAGCTCGTAGGTGACGGCCGGATTCCTGGCCTCTTCCTCTTTCGTTTGCCCCTCAGCGGGTATTCGCCCAAAGATCCCACCGACGGCCGCAAACGGCGGCGTGAGAACGGGCGTCACCGAGCGCACGCCGGGAGTGGCTTCGAGGCGCGCAACGAGCTGCTCCATCATCGTCAGCGGCTTCGGCGCGTTACCCATGTAATCACTCGGCAGCGCCAACTCGGCGACGAGAAGCCGAGCGCGGTCGAACTCAGGATCGACTTGCTCGAGCGCCAAAAGACTTCGGGTCAGCAACCCCGCCGCCGAGAGCACGAGCAGCGCGAGCGCGATTTGTCCCACGACGAGCGCCTGCGACGCAACACGGAACCGCCGGCTGCCTGAGCTCTGTCGGGTTCCGGAACGCAACGCCTCCTGCACATCAACGCGCGACGTCACTATCGTCGGCGCTACGGCGAACAGCAGCATCGCGAGCGTCGTGATGGCGACCGCGCCCACGAGAACCGGGCCGCTGATGCGAATCTCGTCGAGTCGTGGCGTGCCGGCGGGTGCGAAAAAAACGAAACCGCGTACAGCCGCCGCGGCGAGCGCGGCGCCCGCGACGCCGCCGGCGACCGCGAGAATTCCACTCTCGGTGAGCAGTTGGGCGATCAGCCGCATGCGTCCCGCGCCCAATGCCGAACGCACGGCGAGCTCGCGTACGCGCCCTAGTCCCCGAATGAGCAGCAGGTTGGCGACGTTGATGCAGGTGATGAGTAGCAGGAGCGCCGCGGCCGCGGCGAAGGCGAGCACCGCCGGCCCAACGTCGCCCACGACGTCCTTCGTGAATGGTCGGGCGACGCCCGTGACGCCCCAGCGCTTCGAAGAGATCGTTCCGAAGAAGCGCGTCAGCTCTTCGCGGGCGGCGCTGATCGATGTGCCGGCGCGGAGCCGACCGATCACGTTCAGCTCCGCATAGATCGGTTGGTCGCCGAGTGGCCCTGAGTTGGGAACGACGGGAGACCAGAAATCGACGCCCTGCGGGTAATCGAGCCCGAGCGGCATGACGCCGACG
>Ga0070664_100002615_pt1 | contig 14536 bp, 11 predicted proteins | sample KBSC73metaG_FD_65863 | JGI IMG/M metagenome (GOLD analysis project Ga0070664, IMG submission 65863) | Corn rhizosphere microbial communities from Kellogg Biological Station, Michigan, USA - KBS C7-3 metaG | ecosystem: Host-associated > Plants > Roots > Rhizosphere > Soil ... | reverse complement strand
CTGACGTCGGGCTCGGTGACCGTCGCGAAGCCGGCGCACGACGGGCACTCGAAATCGGCGAACTCCTTGATCTGTACCGGGGCATCGACTTTGCCTATCAGGTAGCCCTGTGACGGTCCCGCGTTCGTCGTGTCAGCCACGTCTCGCACTTCGGAGCTCGCCTTTGGCTTCGTCGCCACGTAAGCGAGCGCTGCCACTCCGACGATCGCGATCAGGCCGAGCACCCAGAAGAAAGCCTTTGGCCGATTTGCTGCACGGGACTGCCTGACCGTCTTTCGAGGGGGTACGTTCCTGTCTCGCGGAGGGGGGACGTTCCTGTCTCGCGGAGTGTCGTTGGTGGCCATTTATTTGTTCGATTGCAGTACGGTGACGATGCGAAGGTGCGCGGGTGTGGGTGCGCGCTGTCGCGAAAGCTAAGAGAGGGGTACCGAGATGCAAGCTGACATCCTGCGGGCGCCGGTGGGACCGGGAGCGATGCACGTCGAGCGTTATGGTCACGGCGGCACCGCTGTCATTCTGCTCCACGGATTCGGGACGTGTAATTTTCTGTGGCGCGCCGTCGCACCCGCGATCACCGCTGCCGGCCACACGGCCTACTCGGTGGATCTACTTGGCCACGGCCAGTCCGATCGCCCTCTCGACGCCGATTTCGGGATTGCCGCGCAAGCCGAGTATCTCGACGCCGCGATGACGGTGCTGCGCGTCTCGCGGGCGGTGATCGTCGGCGTGGACCTCGGCGGCGATGTCGCGATGAAGCTCGCCGCCAATCGGCCCGACCGCGTGGAAAAGCTCGTCCTGATCAATACGCCCGCGTTCGATGAGTTGCCGGCGAAGGACATCACCCAGATGCAGCGGCGCACCGCGCGCTTCGCGTTCAGCCTGACGCGCGGGGTGATGGGCGCCGCGCCGCTCCTCGAGGGTGTGCTCAAGGGCAGTGTCGCGGATCCCGAGCACATGCCGATGAAGCTGATCGCGCGCTATCTGGCGCCGTTCGTTGGAAAAGACGGAGCGAAGCATCTGCTGACGCTGGCGAGCTCGGTCAACAAAGCTGACCTGGATGAGGATGAATACGGCGTCATCAAGGCGCCGACGCTGATCATCTGGGGCGACGAGGACAAGTGGCTCGATCCGAAGCTTGCCGATCGCCTGGCGAACGCGATTCCGAACGCGCGATTGGTGCGGCTGGCGGGAATTGCGCGGCTCGTTCCCGAGGAAAACCCCGATCATCTCTCGGAATTGCTGCTCGATTTCATCAAGAGAAGAGCGGCGGCATGAACCTTTCTCCTATGAAATGGTGTCTAAAAACAGTAGATTAAAGAGAACATTTCATAGACGTTTTTACTTCAACCGAATTGATGAACAACACGAAAAACAGATTCCGAAAGGAGCCGGTCCGGGCGGCAACTCCATTCGAGGAGGCTCGGGACGAGCTGTTTCAGCAGATCATGCGTTGCGGGGTAGTCGGCTCGGCGCCCGAGGACCAGAAGGATTGGTTCGACAACACGATGGAGTACCTGACGGAGCGCTACCATGAGTTGGCTCCGGGTCAGCTGGATGAGCTTCGCGTGCTTGGTGAGCGGTTCGCGCAGCCGCCGAAGGTGAGAAAGGCAGTTTGAGATGGGGCGCCGGTTGGCGCCCTTTTTCTTTGCACCGCGGCGGGGCTCGGTCAGGTCAACTGCAACTGAACGGGTGCCAGACGTCCGTAGCGTAGTGGCCAGTCGGAAGTTCAAGACGTCGGGACGTCACAGGTTGGCGCTCGAAGTACAGGCAGTTGCCTCTGTCACAAAGGCGACTAGAAACGTCCCGACGTCTTGAACTAATCTCTGGCAGCCCTGCTACTGACGTCTGGCACCCGTTCTTTTGCCTTACCTCCTTCCGTTGATCCCCCTCCTAAAAATCATCCCGACCCTCGACCCTCCCCCGAGCCCAACCTCGAACGCCGGCACGATCCCCGACGTGCGGCCAATCGGCAGCGGACCCTCGACGCCTAGAAAAACCAAGAGGTAGGCTCGGCTCCCGCCGTCGAGCTTGGACCGGTAACGGCCGCTGATTCCGGCTCCGGCGTACGGCGCCCAGCGGCTCTGTCGGAAAGGGTCGAGGCTGAACCGCGAGAAGAGATCCGTCCTGCCCTCGGCTCCGTGCGCACCGACGCCGATGCCCGCGACCAGTCCCGTCCGCACGTACAGTCCCGCCGGGACGCTGAGGCCGAGTGCCGCTTCGGCGCCGGCGGTGTGCGCGAAAATCGCGTCGAGCCGATACTCCGTCTGGATCGGCTGCTGCCGGACCTGGCCGGAGACGACAGGCGGGGCCACCACGGTGATGGAGGCGAGCGCGACGAGAGTCAGGCGGAAAAGACGGCAGCCGCTCGGGGCAGGCACGGATAGCAGCACCGCGCCGCATCCGGCGGCCAGATCATCAATCATCGACGGATCTACGTCGAATCACGCCGGGGTGCGCGCGCGGCCGCGCCACAACGCGATGGTGTAGTCGACAATCGAGGCCAGCGATACGACTCCGATGGTCATAATCAGGAGGTCGGTGAGCTCGGGCAGAGCCACGATCGCCACCAGCGTCACCAGCTGCAGAACGGTGACGATCTTGCCTAGCATTCTCGCCCGGAAGACGGCCGGTCGCAGCGCTGGAATAATTTTGGCGACGACGAATCCGGCCGCGGTGGCGAGATCGCGAGTCAGGAAGATGAAATACTGGCCGGTGGTGAGCTGACCCTCAACGAGGTAGGTAGAGATCGCGACGAAAACGAACAGCCGGTCGGCGATCGGATCGAGCAGCGCGCCAGCGGTGCTCTCCGATTTCTTGTGGCGCGCCAGCCAGCCGTCGATGAAATCGGTGAAGCCGGCGACGACGATCAAGGCAATTCTGTCCCACGGGCCCGACACGAGGACGAACGCGAGCGCCAGCACAACGCGCGACAGCGAAATCGTGTTCGGAAGATTCAACCAGGCGCGACGCGTCATGCAATCCAAAGGTATGGCAGCATCCAGGTGGCTGCCAGCGCATAGGACGCAGCTCGTCAGCTTGCGACCGAACGCACGCCCGTCTAGCTTCGCTCGATGACCTCGCCCAGGCTGCTCGGCGCGATTTATCTCGCGCTCTCGGTCGCGATGATCGCGTGGGACATCCTGATGGCGGGTCGAATCGCGCAGCTGCGCCGGATTCCGCGCGGCTTCCAGGGCATCACCGGCATCGCGGGCCTGCTGCTCGTCCCCGCCCTGGTGGTCGCGTACACCGCCCAGTCGCTCCTCTACGGCCGCGCAATCTTCCTCGTCGCGTGGCTGTGGCCGTTCACGACGCTGCTGTTCGTGCTGCAGACGATTTACGCGCTGGCCCGACGTCTGGTCACGCCGCTGCTCGGATTTCCGCTGCTCGTCTACAACATCATCATCGCCACTGTCGCGGTCACCAAGTTCGTGATCACCCGCGGCCACGATCCGATGCAATTCGGTCTGGCCCTCAACGCGGCGCAGGCGAGCATGCTAGGTAGCTTCTTTGGCGCGCCGGCACTCTGGAACCCCATCTATCTCCAGGTCCCGATCTTCGCGCCGTCGCTGCCGGCGCGCTGGGGCTTTACTCGACTCGCGCGCGTCGCGCTCGCCGGCGCCGCGATCGCGATGACCGCCCTCGTCGTCATCGAGATTCCGGGCGCTTATGCCGGCGTGCGCAGCTACGCCATCCACGACAAGGACCGGCTGCAGGAGCATCCGCAGGGAGATTTCCGGATCGGCCTCAAGATCTTCCCCGATCTGCGCGGCGGTCCGCCACCGCTCGCGATAAGGAACGATCTCGCCCTCGCCGACACCCTCGGTGTCGACGCGATCAGCGTGGTGATCGATCCCGAGGCGGCGCATGGCATCGCGCTGGACTCGCTGGCGCGATCCATCGAGGAAGCGCGCACCGACAGCACGCTGCTGATCGTTTCGCTCGGCTACCCGAAAAAAGGTGAGCAGGAATTCAAGCAATCGCGCGACACCTACACTGCCGCGCGACTCAAGGACATCGATCGCATCGCGCGACGGTTGAAGCCCGACTACCTGATCCCGGCAGTGGATCCGCTCGGCGAGGGTACGAGGATTCTGCGCGAAGAGCGTCCCGAATACTGGATCGATTACTTCACGCGAGCCGCGCGGCTGGCGCACTACATCTATCCGCGCATCAAGGTCAGTGTGCCGATGAGCAGCTACGGTACCCGCGACAGCACCCTTTACGCGTGGGCGGCGCGCCCGGGCTCGGGGATCGACGTGATCGGATTCTCACTGTTCCCCGGCTTCGATGGTGCGCGATCGCTCGACACGCATACCCGCGTTGCGTCGCGGTGGATGAAGCAGTTCCCCAAACCGAAGGAGCACTGGGTCTTTGCCGCCGGCGGATATCCGCTGGTGCACGGCGAAGAGAGCCAGCGGCTCGCGATCAAGGACATCCTCGCCTGGGCCACCGCCGAAGCGCCGATCAAGGGGCTGGTCGTGTACGAGGGCGGAGACTACAACACGGTGCGGGGGCTGCGCGCGCCGGGCGAAAGACTGCGACCGGCGACGGCAGAGGTGATCAAGGCGGAGAAGGGGCTGCGCGCCGCCCCTCAATGACGGGGTCATTGGAAGGGATGCTTTTCGCGTACTGCAACTGAACGGGTGCCAGACGTCAGTGGCGTCGTGGCCAGTGTTTAGTTCACGACGTCGGGACATTTCCGCTCGCGTTAAGGCAGAGCAACTGCCTGTATTTCGAACGCCAGCGTGTGACGTCCCGACGTCGTGAACTAATAACGGGAGACTATGCTACTGACGTCTGGCACCCGTTCGGTTGCAGTTCACGTATATCAGACTGTCCTGCCAACGCCACGAACTATCCCCTCCACCCTCTTCTCCACCTCGAAGTACTTCTCCGCAACATCCCTCATCTGCTCCGCGCTCACGGCTCGCACCCGTGCATCGTGCTCCAGAATTTCGTGCAGCCCTTCGCCGAACATCCAGGCGTCGAGAATTTCGCCGAGCAGTGCTCCCCCGCTCTCCTGACTGATCGCGTGCGCGCCAACGACGTACTCCTTGGCGCGATCGAGCTCCTCGGGGGTCACGGCCTGCTCGCGCAGCTTGGCGAATTCCGCGAGTAGCCCATCGCGCGCGACGCCCTCCTTCTCCGGCGAGGTTGCGATGTAGGAGAGAAACATCCCCGCCAGTTTTTTCTCGCTGACCCCCACCTGCACGGTGTAGGCGAGCGACTGCCGGTCGCGCAGCTCGTCGAAGAACCGGCCACCGAGCCCGCTCGCCACCGTCGCGATCATGTTGGCGGCAAAACGGGAATCGTCGGTCCGGGACGGTCCCGGAAACGCCAGTGCGATTGCCGTCTGCGCCTTGTCGCGCGATTCGGCGGCGATCTTCACGCTCTTCGGCCACCGCGGCTTGCCGATCTTCGGCGCCTTGTCCAGCTCGAGCGCGCCGAACTCGCGCGCGACGAGATCCGCCGCCGTCTTCGGATCGACATCACCGACAATGCCGATCACCACCGCCGACTCCAGCACCTTCGATTTGTGCCACTCCCGCGCCTGAGAGGCGCTGAGCGAGCGCAATGAATCTTCGGTCCCCATCGGCGGGATTCCGTACGGGTGGCCCTTGAACGCGACCGACGTCGCCAACCGCATGGGGTAGCGGTACATGTCGTCGCGCAACATCGCGACGTTGGAGAGCGCGACGGTCCGCTCGGTCTCGAAGGCGTCGTCGGGAATCGTCGGACGCTGGACCACATCGCCCAGAAGCTCCAGCGCTTCACCGAGCCGCGCGACGGGAACAGAGAATGACCAGCCGAAGCTCTCGGCGCCGGCGGTCGCCCCAATGGTGCCGCCGAGCATCTCCGAATCTTCGGCGATCTGCGCGGACGTGCGCGACGTCGTCCCCTTGAGCATCGACCGCGCCGTGAGAAGAGTCAGGCCCGCCTCGTCCGGCGCCTCCTCGACCGCCCCGCCGCCGATGAAAACCGCGATGTTGACGATCGGCGAGCCGGGCTTTCTCCGCACCAGCACCGGTACATCGTGCGCGGTGCGGAATACCGAGACCCCGGCTTCCTCCTTCTCGAGCTCGGCCGCCTTGGCGGGTGGTGCCGGTTTCGCCGCGCGACGTGGAACATCGGGAAGTCGCTCCGACGCACCTTCGCCGAGTATGCGCTTCATGTCCGCCGCGTCGTGCGCGACGAGCGAGGCACTCTCGGGCCGGTAGATCAGCGCGGCGGCAAGCTCCTCAGCGAGATACTTGCGCACGACACGCTGGATGTCGTCGGCCGACGCGCTCAGGTAGCGCTTGTAGTATTCGTCGCCGAGCTGCCAATCACCCAGCGCTTCCCACTCGGCGAGATAGTTGGCGCGACCCTCGGCGGTCTCGAGCCGGCGCGCCCAGCGTGCCTCGAAGATGCGGCGCACCCGCGTCAGCTCCTGCTCATCGACATCGCCGACACGGATCTGGTGCATCTGGTCCCAGATGACGCGCGCTGCTTCGGCGGTGGTTTCGGGCTCGGTCTCCGCGTGCACGACGAAGACACCGAGCTCCGCCGGAGTGTAGTCGTATGCGCTGACCGATGATGCGAGCTTCCGCTCCCGCACCGCGCGGTAGAGACGCGCCGCGCGCCCGGTGCCGAGCACCGCGGCGGTGACATCGAGCGCGGGAGTGTCGGGATCGAGCGTCCCCGGCGTGCGCCATCCGAAGACGAGCTGGCTCTGGGCGATGTCGCCGGAGAGCTCACGGTAGCGAAAACCGGTGTGGTCGGGCTCACGCGGGCCGGGATTTCGCGCTGGCGAGCCGGCAGCGAGTGAGCCGTACGATTCGGTGACGCGCCGCAGCACTTCCTGTGGATCGACGTCGCCCGAGATGCTGAGAATGGTATTGGCCGGCTTGTAGAAGTTGCGGTAGAACCCGTTCATCAGATCGCGGGTGAACGCGCGCAAGCCGGGCTCGCGCCCGATCCGCCAGCGACGCATCCGATGCTTGTCGTGGAGGAGCTCGAACAACGTCTCGGTGGCGACCGCCGACGGACTGTCGGACTTGCGCTTCGCTTCCTGGATGATGACTTCCATCTCCTTCGCCAGCTCGCGCCCATCGATTACCGAGTTCGCGTACGCATCGGCCTGGATCTCTAGTCCCTTCGCGAAGCTCGACGACGGCAGCACCGTGTAGTAAGTGGTGTTGTCGTAAATGGTGTGGGCGTTGAGATAGCCGCCACTCGCCTTGGTCTCCTTGGCGATGTCGCCGACCCCGCGCTTCGATGTCCCCTTGAAGAACATGTGCTCGAGCGCGTGCGCGAGCCCGTTCTGCTCATCCGTCTCGTCGAAGTAGCCGGCCTTTACGTACGTGACGATGGCGACGACGGGCGCCGAGTGGTCAGTCTGAACGAGGACGGTCAGGCCGTTTGGGAGAGTGGATTTTGTAATGCTGGCTTGGTTCATCGCGATTCTGAGACCTGGGCGCTAACGACTGGCCACTCTAGTCCTAAAGGTGGCAGGTGGGAGACATGGTCAGAGGCACGGGTGTCAGTTTATCCGGCGCATTCCATAATGGCGTGACGCAGCGAGAATGCGAGTATGAAAAACTGCTACCAGAGCATCTCTGCGCACCTCTCCCACCCGCCACCTTTTTGACTGTGGATGCCAGCCGAAGCGCGGACGCTCTGAATACAAAGATCTAATCAGCAATCTGCCCCTTCCTGATAAGCACCAGCCCCAAAACGAGAAACAGAATCCCGTAACCCGCCAGCCACAGAACGTCGGTGCCGGGCGCGGTACGATTGGCAATCAAGGAGTTTGCCACGTCGTCGAGTTTGTGCACGGGCGGCAGGAGCTCGACGAGCTTGCTCCGCCAGCCGCCGCGCGGGCCGTACACACCGCGCAGAATCCGGGCGCCGAGCCACACGGCGGCCAGAGTGAGCCAGTCGAAGCGCGTGGCGACCGAGAGGAAGAAGCCGATCCCGCCCATCGCGACGTAGATCAGCGCCGAGTAGATCAAAAAGTTCAGGACGTTGAAGGTCGGCAGAATGGTGCGCAGCAGGCCCCCGAGCGCGAGCATCGAGATGATCACGCCGGCCATGTACACGAAGAACACCTGCGTGTAGAAGAGAACCGGACTCACAGGCTTCGCGAACAGAAATCGATAGTAGCCGTGCTTCCGGTCGGTGGATACGATGCCGTTGACCGCGATGAGAACCGCCAGCGACACCACCGCCGACGCCAGCTGCAGCGTCATTCCCGCCGCGGGAGAGTTCGGCGCCGTCCATTGTGGTCCCATCGTCAGTCGCAGCGGCTCCAGCACCACGTAGCCCCACAGTCCGCCGATCAGCAGGATCGCAATGCCACGCTCCCACCAGAAGTCGCGGAACTGCCACAGGGAGTATCTGGCGAGCCGACCGCGATTCAGCGCGCTTCCCATCGACTGGGTGCGATTCATCGGGATTCCGGTCGATTCGGCGCTCATTGTGTCTCTCCCACTGCTTCGCGGAATTGCCGCTCGAGCGCCGAACGTTCGGGAACGACGCTCGCGACGAGCGCGCCTCTTCCAATCAGATCCGCCAGCAGCGCGTTGAGCTCCGGAATGCTGTTCACCGTCACGTCGTACTCACCGCGGCCAGCGTCCTCGGCGGTTGGCAGCAGCGCACGCATCACATCGTCACCGCTGGCGAGGGTGATGCGGAAACGCGACGCCGCGCTCGTCGATATCTGGTCGTAACCGGTGCTGACGATGCGCTGCAGCCTGCCGCGATCGATGATTGCGACGCGGTCGGCCAGTCTCTGCAGCTCGTCGAGATTGTGGGATGCGATGAGAATCGCGCGATCCGGACGGCGCAGGTCCGTGACGATGTCGCGAAATTTCTGGGTCCAGACAGGATCGAGCCCGTGCGTAGGCTCGTCGAGCACCAGGATCCGTTCGTCGCGCAGCAGTGCCTGCGCCAGACCAAGTCGCTGGAGATTTCCCTTGGACAGTGCCTTCACTTTCTTGTCGCGGTGCTCCGCCAGTCCGAGCAGCTCGATGACGAAGCTCACCCTGCCATCGATCTCCGGCTCCGGAACGCCGGCGAGAATCGCGTAACGCACCAACGATGCCCGTGCTCTCCACTTCGGATTGATGGCTACGAGCTCCGACAGGTAGCCCATGCCACTGCGCTCGATGTACTGCCGCGCCGGCAGTCCATCGATTTCCACGCTTCCGTAAGTCGGTCGCAGGTAGCCGAGGAGCATCGCGATGAGGGTCGTCTTGCCGGCGCCGTTCGGGCCGGCGATGCCGAAAATCTCACCGGCATTCACCACCAACGAAAACTCCTCGACCGCTTTTACAGAGTTGCCGAGGAGTGATCGGTAAGTCTTGCCGACTCTTTTGAATTCGATCACAACGGCGGCGGCGTTGTAGTCGTTGGCGTCGTTGGTTGCAGGCATGACTGCCAGGTGCCGGTCCCCGCCCCGCGGAGCCACTTCGTGCCTTCAGTGGTTCGGCCGAGCCGCATCATCGCACAGCCGAGGTAGCCCTGCGACGCGCGGTCTTCCGGATTCGCTGTCACCGCGCGCACGAAGAAGCGGCGCGCGAGGTCGTACTGCGCCATGCTGAACACCACCAGTCCCATCTCACGCAGCGCGATGGCGTTGTTGGGATCGAGGCGGAGCGCGGTGTCGAGCTGCGCGCGCGCGGTGGCGAGGTCCGATTCGGTGCGCGCGATTCGAGCCAGGAAGACGTGCGGCGTCGGTGACTGTGGATCATCCTTCACCGCCTTGGCGAATTCGCCGCGGGCGCGCTCGTTCTGGCCATTCTTCATGGCGTCGATGCCTGCGTTCAGGCTGTCGTCGCTGCCGCCCCGCGCGAACAGAAAGTATCCGCCGACGCCCAGCAGGATCACGACGGCGATCGCAATCCAGATCGGCATCGAAAGGCGCGGAAAACGACCGCGGCTCTCCGCCGCCGCGAGCGCGTGCTGAACGTTGGTGCGACCGATTCCCCCGCCGGCGGGCGTGTTACCCGTCGCGTCGTCGGCGGTGAATGCGCCAGGCATCTCGATGGTTGGCGGGCCGGCGTTCGGCCGCGAGGCATACGCGGGTGGCTGGCGATAGCCGCCGCCCGCGGAGGGCGGCGCGTACGGGGAGACGGGCTGCGCGGGGCGCGGAGCCGGAGGCGGGACTCGTGAAGCGGGCGGTTGCGCGGGACGCGAGCGCGGGGTGTAGGCGGGCGCCGAGGGCGCGGCTGCAGCAGCAGCCGCGGCACCGGCGGCCGCTGCTCCGCCCGTCGCTGCCGACGTTCCGGTCAGCGCGCCTTCGAGCGCCTTGAATCCGTCGACGGCCGCATCACCGTCGGCCTGGGTTGGTTTGTAGCTGGTGCGATTGGCGCGGTCGCGCGCGGCGAGAAACTCGAGTAGCGAGTGCGCCTGATCGAGCGTTATGAGCTCGGCCTGCCGCGCGGCGCGAATGAGCTGTTGACCGGAGAGTGAAGGACTGCCGACCAGCGCCTGGAGCGCGCTCTCCGCGCCGGTCCAGAGATCGATGATGTCGGCGGCGAGATCTTCCGCGGAGCGCGGTTGGTCGAAGTGAGCCAGAACCGGGCGCGCGCCGTTGAGAGCGGCGAGCGCCGACGGATTGTTCTGTGGACTCATCTCAGGATGCGCAAAAGCCCGGCATCCGCGCTACGTCGAATGAAGCTCTCTGCATCCTGCTCTGGTTTTGGCGTTTCCTTGAGGCAATTGGCATTGCGCATCTTGTCGACGATTTCCTCCCACGTCCCTTCAAATGTGTTGCCATCGTCGGTCTTGATGCGGTGTGACTCGGTCGGGGATTTCACGTCGGCGAAGCTCGAAAGGAGAGCGCCGAACAATTCCAGCTGCCCGCGCGCCTCGGTCTGCGTCGCGTCCATGAACTTCGCCTCGATCTCGGCGAGCATCTCGTCGATGTCGTCGAGCTCGCCCGACAGATCGCGCAGCCGGTCCTCCCACGGACGCAGCTCCGGATCGTTGTCGCGCAGGCGATAGATCATTTTCTTGAGCTCGATCAATCTCCAGATCCCGAGCTCGTCCCAGTGATCTTCGGGAGTCGAGCGATCGAGATGATAGAGCGCGGCCTCGTAGTCGCCGCGATCGTAGAAGATGTTGCCGAGGTAGATGCGCGCTTCGGTGTGATCGGGGTCCATCTGCAACGCGCGACGCAGTGTCGAGATTGCCGATTCATCGTTGCCGAGTCTGTGCTCGGCGTAGCCGATGCAGGAGACTGCTTCGGCGGCGTCGGGTGTCTGCTGCGCGGCGATCTCGAAGAAATGCTTCGACTCCTCGATCAGACCTTCGCGAAAAAGCGCGCGTCCGATCTGGAGCATCAGCTCGACGTCGTCCTGATAGCCCAGCTCGAGGGTGTGGCGGAAGCTGCGGAGCGCCTGCTCCTGCTGGCCGAATTTGAGAAGGGTCTCACCCAGACCGGCGAGCGCATCCTCGTGATCGGGGTCGAGTACAAGCGCTTCCTCGAAGCTGCGACGTGCCCACGCGTAGTCTTCGCGGGCGTGGTGTGCGTAGCCAACTCCTATGTGGAGCTCTACCGAATTCGGGTAGAGGCCGAGTCCCTCTCTAAGTACGTCCAGAGCTTCGTCATACTGACCTTCGTTGTACAACTGATGCGCTCTTTCGTCGTACTCTTCAGAACTCAAAAAAGGTGTTGGCATTGCTACGCACCCTCCGAGGAGTCGAGTATAGGTCTATTGTACTCTTTAGACACGGCATTGTTCAAGGTAGTAACATCGCGTCGCGGACTGCTCAGGTGACCACCGCGACTTTCTCCGAAAATCTCTGCCAGCTCCCGCTCTCGAGAGCCGCGTCGATCTCGGAAATTGCTCCGTCGACCTCCTCGTCCCGGGTAAAGAAGTGTGGGGCAATCCTGATACCAGCACCCACCCGATAGTCCACCAGAATATTCCGCGACAGCAGGTGCTGGGCGACCTCGTAGCCGTGCGGGACATCGACGGCAACTGTTCCGCCTCGCCTGGCGGGGTCGCGGGGAGCGCTGACGTTGTAGCCGCGGGCGTCGGCAAGCTCGATCAAGCGGGAAGTCTGGCGCACGCTTTTGGCCCTGATTGCGTCGATCCCGACGCGTCGGAGGATCTTCGGACCTTCGGAGGCGGCGTAGAGCGCCGGAATCACCGGAGTTCCATTCAACCACCGGAAAGGCCCGGTGGTAAACTCCATGGCGTCCTCGAAGGCGAACGGACGCGCGTGCGCCTGCCAGCCGGTAAGCGCCGGCTTGAGCTGATCGCGGATCGCCGGATTCACGTAGAGGAAGCAGGCACCGGGTCCGCCGCAGAGCCACTTGAGAACTCCACCGGTGAGAAAATCCGCTTTGCTTCGTTTCACGTCAACCGGTACTATCCCCACCGCGTGAAAGGAGTCGAGCGAGACCAGCGCGCCGGCCTCGTGGGCGCAGCGGCAGACCGCGTCCACATCCATCAGAAAGGCGCTGCGGAACAAGACGTGTGAGACCGCGACGAGCCGGGTTCGCTCGTCGATGGCTTCGAGCAGGCGGTCGAGATCGATGGAGATGCCGTCGTCGGAGCGCACCGTCACGACCCTGGCGCCGAGCCGCTCCGCCATCGCCGTGTAGGCGTAGCGAACCGAGGGAAAATCGAGCTCGGTCATGACGATGGTGTCGCGGTCCCTGGGGAAATCGATCGCCGAAAGCACCGCGGTCTGGGCGATGGTGACGTTGGGCATCATCACGACTTCGCCGGGGGAAGCGTTGATGAGAGGAGCGATCTCGTCGCCAACGCTGACGGGCAGCTCCCACCAGCCGCGGTTCCACGCTTTCACACCGAGCTCGCCCCAGTCGCGGGCGTATTGGGCGAGCTTCTCTGGGATGGCGCGCGGCATCGGACCGAGAGAGTTGGAGACGAGGTAGCTCGTCGACGCGAGAATCGGGAACTCCTCGCGAAACGCGAGCAGCGGATCTCCGGCTTTGTTTGCCTCCTTCACCATCACGCCCGCGACCGGGTCAGCTTCCCTTTCGCGATGCGTCGCGCAGCGCCTTGAACTCCGCGTCGGCGTTCCAGGTCGGTACCGCGTCCGCGTTGCCAATGGTGACGCCGAGTTTGTACACGATCTCCGCTAGCTCCGCCGCCCCGCGCAAATCGAAATCGGAGCGGTATTCGTCGGACGGCTGGTGATAGTGGTGCGCGGTGTAGTCTTCCTCCTCCTTGAGTCCCCAGCCCGCGGGCCGATCGACGTAATCGACTCCGCCGCCGATCGAAACGGCTGGAATCCCCGCCTTGGCGAACGAGAAGTGGTCGGAGCGATAAAAGTGTCCCGCTTCGGGATGCGCGTCTGGCGCGATCGTTACGCCCTGTGGCGCGACCAGTCGCGCGAGGAGGGGGCCGATCGAGCTTTTGTTGTCGCCCATCACGTTCAGGTCCTTTACCCGACCCGCGAGCGTCACGACATCCATGTTGAGATCGGCGACGATCTTCGCCGCGGGGACCGTCGGATGCTGGGCGAAGTACGCCGAGCCGAGTAGTCCAGCCTCCTCGGCGGTGACGAAGACGAAGAGCTGGGAGCGGCGCGGCTTGACACCTTCGGCGGCGGCGTGGGCGATGGTGAGGACCGAGGCCACGCCCGAAGCGTTGTCGACTGCGCCGTTGTAGATGGAATCACCGTTGATCTTGGGGCCGATGCCGAAGTGATCCCAGTGCGCGCTGTAGGCGACGTATTCGTCGCGGAGCTTTGGATCGATACCGCGAACCACTCCGACGACGTTGTTGGCGGAGAGATGCTGGAGGGTGTTCCGCATCGACGCGTCGATGATGATGCCCGTCGGCACCGGTCGGAACGATCGCGACTCAGCCTGCTTGCGCAGCTGCGACATGTTGAGACCAGCCTGCGCGAGCAGCGCGGTTGCGGCGCTGTCGGTGATCCAGCCGCGCACGCCAAGGGGTGCCGGCAGGCTGGGATCGCGGGCGAGCAGCCGCTGTTCCGTCGACCACGAGTTCACCACCACCTGCCATGGATAGCTGGCCGCCTCGGTGGTGTGAACGATGAGCATCCCCGCAGCGCCGCGGCGCTCGGCCTCCTCGAACTTGTACGTCCAGCGCCCGTAGTAGGTCATCGCCTTGCCGCCGAACAGATTGGGCTCGGACGCTGGGGCGGGCGGATCGTTGACGAGCACGAGAAGGAACTTGCCCCGGACGTCGGTGCCCTTGAAGTCGTCCCACTTGTACTCGGGCGCGGCCGCACCGTAACCAACGAACACGAGCTCGCCGCGCGCGCTGCTCGCGTCGGTGGCGGATCCCGGCCAGACGACGACGTCGTCGGTGAAACGAAGATTGGCGTTCGCCTTGCCTGATGCGGTGACGCGAACCGTTTTCGGATCCGCCTTGACCACATCGATCGGCACGCGCTGGAAGTACGAGGAATCCCCGACGCCCGGGTCCACTCCAAAGACCTTGAGCTGGCTGGCGATGTACTCTTCGGCGAGCTGGCCGCCGCGGGTTGCCGGCGCCCTGCCTTCCAGCAGATCGGACGAGAGGAACTGCAGGTGGGCATCGATCTC